>Ga0207422_1001683_pt1 | contig 38973 bp, 29 predicted proteins | sample MarCyaLeptolynsp_FD_187757 | JGI IMG/M metagenome (GOLD analysis project Ga0207422, IMG submission 187757) | Marine cyanobacterial communities from Panama - species 1 Leptolyngbya sp. (SPAdes) | ecosystem: Environmental > Aquatic > Marine > Unclassified | place: Panama: Panama City | collected... | reverse complement strand
CTCACCGGCTTGGCGTCGCAGGTGCGCAGCGCGCAATCGCAAAATCCCGGCCGCGCCAATGAGCTTCAAGTGCGGATGGAATTGATGGCGGATTGCTATGCCGGTGTCTGGGCTGGAAAGAACCGTCAATTGATTGAACCGGGCGACATGGAAGAAGGTCTCCGTGCAGCGAGCGCGATCGGCGATGATACGATCATGAGACGCTCAGGACAGCGCATCAATCCGGAAAACTTCACCCACGGCACCAGCGCGCAAAGGATGGAAGCGCTTCGCCTTGGGCTTCAAAGCGCTGATAGCGACGCCTGCGACGTCTACTTCCAATAGCGGCCAAAAACGACAATGGCCGGAGCGAAGATCTCGCCCCGGCCATCGCTCTTGCGGGTAGGCTCGAACTATTGGGGGTGAAGCTCTGCCTCGTCGGTTGAAGCCAGGTTGGACACTTCTGACCAATCAATCTTGCGCGTCGTGTACATCACTGCTGCCAGCGCCACGAACAGCATCAGCGATCCGATAACAAGCGACCAGGTCTCAAGATTGAGCAGAACGTAAAGCACGGCATAGAGACCGACCAATATCGCTCCAATCACCCAGGCGCGTTTCCAACTGCCCAGAACGGCCGATGAGTAGGCCGTAAGCAGGCCGATAATGGCAGCGCTGGCGACCGCATAGGCCGCGACGAAGCCAATCAGTTCAGCAAAGGCCAGCAGCATCACGAAGAACAGGACCAGCCCTGCTCCCGTCAGCAGATATTCGGCCGATGCCACCCGCGCCCCGCCGATGATGTCGAACATCAGAAAGGTCAGAAAGGTGAAGCCGATGAACAGGAAACCATACTTCACCGAGCGATTGACCTGGCTGTAGAGATCAACCGGTTCTACCAGGCGAATGCTCGCGATGTTTGCCGCCGGGGAGCCTGGTTCGGGTTGATACAGGCCTGCGCTCTCAACTTCGTGAGCGGCCGGCATAACAAGTTCCGAAGTGCGGACCAGCGACTGGCCCAAAGCCAGGTTTGAGATCGACCAGCTGGCCGAAAACCCGTCTTCCGATTGTTCAACCTGGTCAGCTGGGGGCAGGAAGCCACCTGTGAAACTAGGATGCGGCCAGCTTGATCGCGCATTCCAACGGGTTTCCTTGCCGCGCGGAACCATGGTGAAAGAACTGCTGCCGCGCAGTGAATAGGCAAAATCGAGCGTCACCGGCTCGCCGCCTGCCCAATCAAACAGGGCATGCATGCCGCTGCCATTCGCATCGGCACCAAGCCCCGGCCGCAAAGCCAGCGCCTCACCGCCTGCCGTCAGTTCAGCATCGGTCTCAAGCCCGCCCGTATCAGAGATGGGGAAACGGATCTCCGCCTCGTCGAGCAGCAATTGCCCTTGTTGCACGCCCAAGCGATCAAGATCGTCGGGCAGCACAAAATCTGCAGAGCCCGTCAGATCAACATCATAAATCACCGATTGATAAATCGATCCGCGCGATTTGATCTCGGGGTTGAGCGTAGTGTCAATCTGCTGACTGTCGGGCGCGAGAAAGAGGTGCTGACGAACCGTAACCGTGCGGGTCACGGTTTTGCCATCGACCACCTCGTTGGTGACCCTTTCGGCGTTATAGGGAATGACCATTGTCGGACCGGCGACAATCTGCGCTCCGGCCCAACCGGCGGTAATCGAATCCTGCGCTACACGCGCCTGATGCTGTCGGTCTGCCACCAAGGCGTAGACCATCAATAGGGGTATTACGAGCGCTGCGCCGACCAGTCCGGCGAACAGCAATTTGACTCCTGGGGATCGTTCACGTGCCACAATTCATCCTCCTTGTACTGCGACGAACTGTGCATTGTGAGCGATGAAATGAATTTTGGCTGAACCCCAGAAAAGACAAACGGCGAGCGCTATGAAACGCTCGCCGTCTGGATTGTCGCGGGGGTTTACGACGCCAGGAGTGTTTAGCCTTCGCGTTCTTCCCAACGCTCAATTTGTGCGTCGAGCGTTTCGAGCACCTGCTGGCGCATACGATCGCTCATTTCGGAATCATTGGCGATCTGTTCGCGTGCTTCCTTAAGGCCGCTCAGCGCCTGCGCCATGATCCGGGTCTTGCAGATCAGCACAGTCCGACCGTTCTCGTTCTCGATTACCGTCGACACTTCGTCGCTGTCATTGCTGCATTCCATGCGGACTTCGGTGCGGTTCTCGCCGGCTTCGGCCAAAGCCTCAGCGACGATGACATCGGTCTCGGCCAGAACTTCATCGACCTCGGCCAGGCTTTCGCGGACTTCGACCATGATCTCGGACAGTTCTTCGTCCGACAGATGCCGACCGTCAGTGTGCACCTTGTATTCCTTCTTGATCACCTTCTTCTTGTGACCGCCCTTTTCGTCGTCATCGATCTGGATCACGATGCGATCCTTGTGCTTGTGGACCTTGCGCTCTTCGCCAGTGTCCGGATCAACCACGGCGATGGCCTGCGCAGAAAGCGGAGCCAGCGGAGCGGCCGGCGGCGCCATTGGAGCTGGCGGAGCCGGCGGTGCTGGTGGAGCGACAGATACGCCAGGGGCAGCCGGTGCTGCCGGTGCAATCGGGGCAACCGGCACATCCACCGCAGGCGCTTCGGCATAAGTGATCGAAGCGGTGAGCGGCAAAGCCAGTGCGGCGGCGCCCAGCAGGCCATAGCCTGCAAAGCGGCGGCGGCGTGAGATATCGGTCATTTTCAAACTCCTTAAACGGTGAACTATCGATTTGTCGCCGAGCACGGGGCAGGCCATCGGGGCGGCCAAGGTCGCGGTCGGACCGACCGCTGTGCTGGCGATAAGGGATGCATAGGCTGCGCGTTCATCGGCAGGCTTGGCTTCGACCACCCGCGCATCGCAGGCGGCCTCCTGGTCGCGACGCAGAGCCAACCAGCCATAATGCGCCAGCGGATTGAACCAATGCAGCGCGAATAGGGGCTGCACCAAGACATTGATCAACAGATCGTGCGCACGGTGATGCGAAATCTCATGCGCAATCGCCAGGTCGCGTCCAAGGCGATCATGCTGAGCCATAAAACCAACCGGCAGAGCGATCACCGGATCGATCACTCCGAACGCCAGGGGCGCGTTCGTATTGGGTGATTCAAGCAGGCGGATGCGCCCGTCACGGCCAACCTCACGCGCTTCGTCTAAAAGATCGTGGCGAAGCTGGAAATAGGCCCTGAAGCGCAGGAAAAGGAAGGTGGCGGCACCAATCAGCCATGCTGCTATACCAATCTCGAGCATTGGCAGCGGGGCTATTTGCGCGGCTTCCAATGGTGCCGCCGTATCCGGCCCCAGGGTCGCAATTGGGGCGGTGGATTCGATAATAGTGAAAGTCACGACGTCGCTGAGCGAGTTTTCGGCTGGCGCGGTATTGAGCCAGGCAGGCAATTCGATTGGCGGGAGCAGCAGCCGCGCGACGGGCAAGGCCCAAAGCGCATAGGCAGCGTGCGGGCCAAACCATTTTGCCACCGGCCGACGAAGGACAAGGACGACTGCAATCAGAGCCGCGGTCCAGAGGAGCGTATCCATCAGCCAGTCTGTCATTGCTTGAGCTCCTTCAACAGAGCCTCAATCGCGGCGAGATCATCCTCTGTGAGCGCTTCCTGCTCAGCCAGGTGGGCGAACAGCGAAGACGCTTTTCCACCGAACAGACGATTGACCAGCCGGCGGGATTCGCCGCCGACATATTCTGATCGCTTGATCATAGCCGAATAGAGATAGCGTCGACCATCAGGCCGGGTTTCGATCGCTTGCTTCTGAACCAGGCGCGAAAGCAGAGTCTTAACGGTTGGCAGACTCCAGCCGCGCTTCTCACCCACAGCTTCAGCCACCTCGGCAGCCGTCACGGTGCCGCGTTCCCACAGCACTTCCATCACGGCATGCTCTGCTTCGCTGATGCGTTCGGGCTTCATATCGTCGGACTTGGCCAAGCGAACCTCCCACTCTCTGATTACGCCTGTAGTCATTGCGACTACGGATGTAAACATGAAGGCCAGGTGAACAAGTAGTATGCGGCCTTGTGCTTCGATAAACCGACGATATCTTCGGATGGATGACGTTTTCGAAAGCTATTTTGCCCCTGATCGCATTGCTCGGCGCGAGCGCATCCCCGCTGGCCGCCGAAGAGGTCCGGACAGAGGCCGAAATCATCAATCTTGATCCAGACCCCTCCTACGAGGCTCTGATCTTCCGCGGCGGATTGGTGATCGCTCCGGGAGAGGACGGCGCGCGTGACATCGGAGGGATTTCAGGGCTCGAATGGCACGGTGACGCGCTCTACGCGATATCGGATGACGGAAACTGGCTGATCATCACGCCTGATGAAGTGGGCGGAAAACTGATAGATCTGTTCAGCGTCGAGCAGGGGCGCTTGCTTGATCCGCGCGGGAGACGGCCCGGTCGCCAGCAACGCAATGCCGAAGCGATCACACGCGACGCCAATGGCGAGTGGCTGGTGAGCTTCGAGCTTGAAGACCGCGTCTGGCGCTATGCCGATATTGATGGTGACGCGTCGGAGTCCGACCTGCCGATCACTGACTTGATCACAGCAGCACAGGCGCTCGACAATTCGGGTCTTGAGACGCTCACTGCCACGCCCGACGGGATCCTTGCCTGCGGCGAATGGACCAATGGCGCCACGCCCAATTGCGTCCGGAGCATGGGCGATCAGGCCGAGGCTTTCGAGCTCACGCCCCCGCCTGCGCTGGTCGAACATGGAGCTGCCCCCACCGATGCCAGCTGCGCATCAGATGGCACATGCTACGTCCTGTTTCGATCATACCAGCCGGGCTACGGCAATCGCATCGCGATCATGGAGCTGAGCCCGGACAATCAAGCGAGCGCGCTGGCAAGTTTCGCGCCGCCGCTCGCGATCGACAATTTTGAAGGTCTCGCGGTGCGCGAGGATCGCGGCAAGACCTATCTCTATCTGATCTCGGACGACAATTTGAACAATTGCGCCTATCGCGGCTCGGGCAGCTGCCAGCGGACCTTGTTGTACAAGTTCGAGATCGCCAGCGAGGAACCGATCGAGTCGGGCGCACCACAACCAGGATCCGTCCCGGTGACCGAGCCTGAGCAGAATTACGAGACGGTCTCGGTCGTGCTTGAGACAGCTCTGGGCAACATCACGATTGCGCTCGAAACCGAGCGCGCGCCCATCACCGCCGCCAATTTCCTGCGCTATGTTGATGAAGACAGGCTCGACGGGACGGCATTCTATCGCGCCATGCGGCTGGATCGCGAACCTTTGCCCAATGGTCTGGTCCAAGGCGGTGCACGATGGGATCCCGAGCGCGTGCTGCCCGGCATTCCGCATGAACCGACCAATGTCACCGGGCTCAGCCACACCAGCGGCGCGCTGTCGATGGCGATGGGTGAGCCGGGCACGGCCAATGGCGACTTCTCGATCATGGTGCGCGATCAGATCGGCCTCGATGCACGGCCCGACGCCGAAGATCCGGTGTGGCAGCATGGCTATGCCGTGTTTGGCTATGTCACCCATGGCATGGATGTGGTCGAGGCGATCCACGGCGCGCCGATCGATCCCAATCTGGGTGAAGGTTGGATGGTCGGCCAGATGCTGGCCGATCCGGTGGTGATTATCGACGCCCGCCGCGCGCCCGTTGAAGAAGCTCCTGAAGCGTCTCAAGCGACGGACGCCCCACCGGCTCCGTAGCAGTCGCAGGCCGCCGCGCGTCCAAAGCTGACATCCAGGCGCCCACATCGGCTCCTATTGCCCGCTGCGGCAGCGAAGCCGGCACCCGCGCCTGCGCCTCCCACCCAGCGATAGCGAGGTTAGCTTCGTTCGACGCGGCCTGCAGCGATTGCGGCTTGCGCAGCGCCTGATTGACCAGTGCATCGCCAAAGAAGGTCCAGTCATTCTCAGGCGAGCAGCCAAACGAAGTGCGATTGTCGGCCGACGCCGTCAATATCGCGCTATCGTCATCCGCCAAAGCCGGGATGAACACTCCCGAGTAACAAGCGCTGATGATCATCAAACGGCGCTTGATGCCCAATTCCTCCAGGATCGCGGCAAACCGTTGTGGCGACAGGATGCCATAACCGGTATCGCCGTAATGATAGGCCAATCCCTGTGGCAGGCCGTGGCTGGTCGAATAGAGCACCAGCACGTCCTCGTCCCTGTCCATCACCGAAGCCGCTCGCGCCAGCGCCAGAGTCAGCGCCCTGATCGAGCCTTGCGGAAGATCATCAACCTGTCCGTCCGGACCCGCGAGCGTGACGGTCCGCCCTTCGGCACCATAGCGGCGTGCCAGCACCTTGCCGGCCTCGCGCGCCTCACGCGCAAACACGGGATCGCTATCGAGCGCGATCGAGATGACATAGGCGTCAACGACGCCCGGACGTTGCGGCTCGAATGTGTTGAGCGCGTTGAGCAGCAGGCTTTGCTGGCGCACGATTTCGGCGACTGGAACTCCGCGCTGAAGCTCTGGCCCCGCCTCGATGCTGGCGTCACGCTCTGCCTTGTCGGAACCCGAGGCGAGACCCGGCCAGCCCGCTGAATGTTCTGGCGGCTGGTTGGGACCTTCTTGTGCGGCGCTGGGTACGGCAAGCAACAGCGCGCCGGTTGCTGCGAGAATGCCGAGGCTAGCAAAGTGGCGTGAGGTCATATCCATTGTGCTGGCAAGTCGATCGTGAAGGGTCAAGTTTCTGGCGCTTCGATTAGCCGTGCACGCTGGTCCGGAGTGAGAACCGCGCAGGCTTCTTCAGTCTTGCCAAACCATTTGTATCGATGGCGCGCGACAAAATCGTAGACAGGGTCGAGGATGAAGTTTGGAATGATGCGAAAGATCCGTGGCACATGCCAAATCCCGCCCATCGCCGCCGCAACCGCGAAATAGCCCGAGAATTTCACATAGGGGCGCCCGTTATTGAGAAACAGAAAGCTCTCATCCCAATCCACGCCGTAATGCGCGCACAGCGCTTCGCCCAAGGGCTTCTGCGCCGAGGTGTAGGCAATATTGCCACGCCTGTCCTGCTTCATGACGAAGCCCACGCCGGTCCCACACAGCACGCAATGATGATCGAAGATGAAGAGCGGCCGACTGTCGTCAAAATCGGGCACAGCCGGGTCATTGCGATAACTATGAGGCGCAAACTTTGCGAGGTCGGATTGGCTGTGGTTTGACATGCCTTCTCCTAAACTCGCGATGCATCCTAGCGATCAATACACTCGCGCTTTGGGCTCGATATAGGTCGCGTCGTCGGTCAGCGTGTATTCGTGCACCGGACGATAGTCGATTTTGACATCGCCCTTGCCCGAACCAGCCGCACCGCCGCCCCAGCCATCAAACCAGGCAATCGTGTGCTTCATCCAGTTTTCGTCATCGCGATCTGGGAAGTCCTCATGCGCGTGCGCACCACGGCTTTCTTTACGATTGGCAGCGCTGGCCATCGTCACATTGGCCTGGCTCATCAGATTGTCGAGCTCGAGCGTTTCGATCAGATCGCTGTTCCAGATCAGCGATTTGTCCGTCACGTGGATGTCCTGCATCCGGCTGTTCTGCTCAGCAAGCAGCTTCACGCCCTCATCCATCAGCGCGGTGTCGCGGAACACGGCGGCGTGCTTCTGCATCGCCTTCTGCATGTCGGCCCGGATCGCAGCCGTGGGAGATCCGCCTTCCGCGTAACGGAAGTGATCAAGCCGGCTAAGCGAGAGATCCGCGCTGTCCTTGGGCAGCTCGTCCTGCGTCGCGCCAGCGGTCAGATTGTCCTTCAGGTGCAGGCCGGTTGCCCGGCCAAACACGACAAGGTCGATCAGCGAGTTCGATCCCAAGCGGTTGGCGCCATGGACCGATACGCAGGCGGCTTCGCCCACGGCGTAGAGGCCTGGGACCACGTGATCGGGATCGCCATCAGGGCCAAGAGTCACAACCTGGCCGTGATAGTTACAGGGAATGCCGCCCATATTGTAATGGACCGTCGGCGTGACCGGCAGCGCTTCGCGCGTCAGGTCGACGCCAGCAAAAATCTTGCCGCTTTCAGTGATGCCCGGCAGGCGCTGAGCCAGCGTCTCGGCAGGAATGTGATCGAGGTGCAGATGGATATGGTCCCCATCCGCGCCGACACCGCGCCCTTCACGCATTTCGAGCGCCATCGATCGCGACACAACGTCGCGCGATGCCAGATCCTTGGCCGATGGAGCATAGCGCTCCATGAAGCGCTCGCCTTCGCTGTTGGTCAGGTAACCGCCCTCGCCGCGCGCGCCTTCGGTGATCAGCACGCCCGCGCCGTAAATCCCGGTCGGGTGGAACTGGACAAATTCCATATCCTGCAGCGGAAGCCCCGCACGCAAGACCATGCCGCCGCCATCGCCGGTGCAGGTGTGGGCTGACGTAGCGGTGTAATAGCACCGGCCATAGCCGCCCGTGGCCAGCACGACCGATTGCGCGCGGAATCGGTGGATTGTGCCGTCATCCAGGCACATCGCCGTCACGCCAACGCAGCGCTTGTCAGCGCCTTCACCGTCCATGATCAGATCGAGCGCGAAATACTCGATGAAGAAGTCGGCATCGTATTTGAGGCTCTGCTGATACAGCGCGTGCAGCATCGCATGGCCGGTCCGGTCCGCAGCGGCACAGGTGCGTTGGACCGGAGGCCCCTCGCCCATATTCTGCATATGGCCGCCAAAGGGCCGCTGGTAGATCGTGCCGTCCTCATTGCGGCTGAACGGAACGCCTGCATGCTCAAGCTCATAAACAGCTTGCGGCGCTTCACGCGCGAGATATTCGATCGCGTCCTGGTCACCCAGCCAGTCTGACCCCTTGACGGTGTCATACATGTGCCAGGTCCAGTGATCGGGCGTGTTGTTGCCCAAGCTGGCAGCGATGCCGCCTTGCGCCGCAACTGTGTGCGAACGCGTGGGAAAGACCTTTGAGACATTGGCCGTGCGAAGGCCTGCTTCGGCCGCGCCCATCGTGGCGCGCAGGCCCGAACCGCCGGCGCCCACAACCACTACGTCATAAGTATGGTCGATAATCTTGTATTCGCCCTTGAGAGCAGGGCCTGCTGGTGAAGTTGCCATCAGGCGGTACCTCCAAGCGCGAGACGGGCGACGCTGAAGATAGCGAAGGCGCCGCCGCCAATCACGGCGATGTTGAGAAGCGCGAACACGCCAAATTTGGTTCCGGTGTCCTGAACGTAGTCTTCAATCAGGACCTGAAGGCCAAGGCGCGCATGCCAGAATGTTGTGATGATCAGCAGGATCATGGCCGTCGCCGGAATCGGCTGAGCCAACCACGCGGTCACTGTTTCATATTGCAGATCAGGCAGCACGACCAAGCTGACCAGCAGCCAGATCGACAGGACCAGATTGCCGACGGCGGTGAAACGCTGGAGCAACCAATGATGTGCCCCGTGATGCGCTGAGCCGAGGCCGCGCACCTTGCCAATAGATGTTCCGTTACCCACGATCAGGCCTCACTTATTCAAAATGTAGGCCCACAGGGCCGCGGTGAGCAGGATGGCGATAATCGGCGAAGCGATTGACCACATGCGATTGGCGTTGAGTTCATAGCCAGCGCCGATATCGAGCACGAAGTGGCGCAGGCCACTCATCAAATGGTTGAAGAACGCCCAGCTCAAGCCGATCATCAGGACATAGCCATACGGCGTCGTCATAAAGCCGTAGAATGCCGAATAGGCGGCCTCACCGCTTGCCATGGCTCCCAGCCACGTCACCAGCAGGGCCAGTCCGACAATTGCCATCCCGTCGCCCGATACGCGGTGCAGGATCGATGTCAGCATATGCGGCCCCCACCGCCATATCTGAAGATGCGGGGAAAGCGGTCTCTCAGCCATTGTGTCCATGCTCTCTCAAAATCTGCTGAAACGTCACTTAGCGCTCCACGCGCGTGTGGCAAGCACCCAGCGCTCGACTCTGGTTGCAAAGTTTTGGATACTCGCTTGCATGGGACACATTTTGTTGACCGGATCGAGCCGCGGAATTGGAGCTGCCGCCCGCCTTGCGCTCGAAGAACGTGGCGCCAAGGTCATTGGCCAGGCTACGCGCGCTGTCGATAGCCAGACCATCGCCGCCAACTTCACAGACCCGTCCGCGCCCGAGCTGGTGTGGCAATCCGCGCTGGAATTGGCCGGTGGGGAGATTGACGTGCTGGTCAACAATGCCGGCCTGTTCGAAGCAAATCGATTGGATCGTTCGGACATCGAATGGCTCGATGCCTGGGATGACACTCTGCGCATAAATCTGACAGCCGCCGCCCAATTGGCGCGATTCGCGGTGCGCCACTGGCAGCAACGCGGGGTGACCGGGCGCGTGGTCCATGTCGCCAGCCGCGCTGGCTATCGGGGGGATTCTCCAGCGCATTGGCACTATGCCGCGGCCAAAGGCGGCATGCTGGCGATGCACAAGACGATTGCGCGGGCCTATGCCAGCGAAGGCATTTACAGTTATGCGGTGGCGCCGGGCTTTACCGACACAGCCATGGCGGACGATTATCTTGAAAGCCGCGGTGGGGCGGGTCTGTTGGCGGACATCCCTTTGGGCAAAGTCGCCGAGCCAGAGGAAATCGCGCGGATCATCGCATTTTGCGCGCTGGATGCCCCACCCAGCATGACCGGCACCGTGATCGATGCCAATGGCGCCAGCTATGTCCGCTGATTGCCTGATAACTGGGAGCGAAGTCCGGTGAGCACGAGCTGGAAGTTGAGCGCCTTCGCCAAGAAGCGCACTGTCCAAGCGGCGTTGCTGGCGCATGACGAACTGGAAGAATGGGATTTCGACCTCGTCATCTCCGGGCGCGAGATATCAGAGGACAAGCCGCAGGATTGGGTGCTTGAGGCCTGGTATCCGCGCAAGCCTGGCAAGCCGCAGAAGCAGGCCCTCGCGTCTCTCTTCAAAAGCAAAGCGCCCAAGATCGAGGTCGAGAAGCTGGGTGACGAAGACTGGCTGGCGATCAGCCAGAAGGGTGTCGAACCAATCTATGCCGGGCCCTTCCACGTCCACACGCCTGACTTCGAACCGATCGACAATGCGATCAACTTTGCCATCCCGGCGGCACAGGCGTTCGGGACCGGCCAGCATGAAACCACTGCTGGCTGTCTGGAAATGTTGGCGGCGATGAAACGGCGGGGCGTCGTGTCGCGCAAGCTCGCTGATATCGGCACGGGCACAGGCTTGTTGGGCTTTGCGGGATTGGCCTTGTGGCCGAGCGCGATGGCGACTGCATCTGACATCGATCCCATTTGCGCGCAGGTGGTGGAGGACAATGCTGATCTCAACCGCGTCGATATGGGCGTCGATCCGGGTGAAATGACCATGGTTATCGCGGATGGAATGGAAGATCCCTTGCTGCAGATGCGTGGACCGTACGACCTGCTGATCGCCAACATTCTGGCTGGCCCCTTGGTCGAGCTGGCGCCCGACTTTTCAGCATCTGTCAGCCCAGGCGGGAGCGTTGTCCTGGCCGGTCTGCTGACCGAGCAAGAACCGCGCATTCGCCGCGCCTATCGCCGGGTCGGATTCCGATTGAACGCGCGCCTGATCCGCGGCGATTGGTCAATCCTGTGGTTTCGCAAACGGCGGTCGTGGTGATGCGCGCCAAAGCCATCGCGCTGCGGATTGGGGCGATTATCGGCGGACTGATCGCCGCCATTCTCATCGGGTTCCTGCTAGCGGCCTGGATTGGCTCCTCGATCCCGCGCGGCGAGCGTCTGCAGAACATCGATCGCCCGGTCGCAATCATGCTTGAGACCAATGGCATTCACACGCAATTGGTGCTGCCGATCGAGAATGATATCAAGGATTGGCGGGAGACCTTTCCGAGCGCCAATGAATGGGTCCTGGGCAGCAAACCAACCCATGTCACGATCGGGTTTGGCGAGCGCGATGTCTTCATGAACACGCCGCGCTGGCAGGATCTGACATTCTCGCGGGCTCTGCGTGTCGTTGGCGTGGGCGGAGACGGCATGATCCGGGTGACCAATCTGGTGACGCCCCAGCAAGGCCCGGACCGACGCGCCATGACCATTTCACGCGAGCAATATCGCAAGCTTGTCGACAGCATTCTCCGCGATCTGCCCGAACTGGGCGACTCTGGGTTTCGAACCTTCGAACGGGCTGATTATGGGCCGCAGGATGCCTATTACGCGTCTGCGCGGCGCTATGCGATCTCGACCACCTGCAATCAATGGACCAGCGATCGATTGGCCGATGCTGGCATCCGGACCGGTTGGTGGACTCCGCTTTCGGGAGGCGTGATGAAATGGGCGCCGCCTTTTACGACCGAGTTGCCCGGTAATTAGTCAGAAGTGACCGCCTCCAGACAGGCCTGCAGGTATTTTCGCTCAGCCGCCGGTGGATCAAGCGCGAGTGCCTTTCGGTAGGCCGCCTCAGCGCCGTTACTGTCACCCAGTTCCTGTCGCAAGGATGCCTGCGCAACATGCATTGGTCGCAGATTGCCGAGGTCATCGAGCGGCAGAGCATCAATCGCAGCGAGACCGGCCGCTGCACCCTCGACTCTGGCCAACGCCACCGCCCGGTTGAGGCCGATGACAGCGCTGGGCCGGATCGACAGCAATGCGTTGTACAGAGTGACGATCGCTGCCCAATCGGTTGTGCCGTCAAAGGCTCGCCTTGCATGGGTCAGCTGGATCGCTGCCATCAGCTGATACGGCCCTGATTGGCCGCCTTGCGCCGCTTGGTCGAGCCATTGCCGCGCCTGCTCGATCGCCGCGCGGTCCCACATCTGCGGGTCCTGTTTCGAGAGCGGGATCATCGCCCCCTGCCCGTCAACGCGGGCATGCTCGCGCGATCGCGCCAGCGCGACCAGAGCCGCCAGGCCCAGCGCTTCGGGCTCCTTGGGCAAGAGCTCCGCCAGCATCGTCGCCAGCCGGGCCACCTCGCCCGACAGCTCGCCATCGCGCTCCTGCGCCGCGTCTTGATACGCCACGGTATAAGCCAGTTCGAGCGTCAGCAGCACCGCATCCAGCCGCTCCCCCCACGCTCTGCGATGAGGGAGCTCGAACGCGATCCCTGCTTCGTGAATCTTGGCCTTGGCGCGGGTGATGCGCTGATACATGGTCGCTTCGCTGGTGAGGAAGACGCGCGCGATCTCCGCCACCGGCAAGCCGCAGATGATGCGCAGCGCCAGAGCGGTGCGCGCTTCCAAGGCAATCGCCGGGTGGCTGCAGATGAAGATCAGCCGCAGCCGCTCATCCGGGATCGGGTCAGGCAGTGTGAGAATGTCAGCCATATCGGTCACCAGAGCAATCTGATCGGCAGCCTTGGCCTCCGCTGCTTGCTTGCGCAGCCCGTCAAGCGCTTTGCGCTTGGCCACAGTCAGCAACCAGCCAGCGGGATTCGCGATGTCGTCCGATTTCTCGACAAAGGCCGCCGCCGCTTCAGCAAAAGCGTCCTCCGCCAGGTCGAGATCGCGAAACTGCGCGGCCAGGGCTCCAATCACCCGTGGCCGCGCTTCCGCAAGGACTGCCGCCAGGCTCACTCGCTCATCGGCCAGATTGGGCGAACCTCGATCGCGCCCTTGCCTGGGATCGGGATCTGCTTGGCCCAATCCAGCGCCTCGTCGAGACTCGCTACGTCGATGATGTAGAAGCCGCCCAGCTCCTCATGCGTTTCCGCAAACGGGCCATCATGCAGGCTGTGCGAACCCGAATCCCATTTGATCGTGGTTGCCGTATTGCCTGGTTTGAGCCGCTCGCCCGAGAAAGCGATGCCCTTCTCTGCCAAGGCCTGTCCCAGCGCCATATGGCCGGCGAGCGTTTTCTCCATCAGCGCGGCGCCATCATCGCCTTCGTAGATGCTTTCGTCCTCATTGATGATCAGCATGTATTGCATTGTCCGTTCTCCATTGCTGGCCGCGCCGGTGTGGCGAGGTTCCGAGCATAAGACGGATGAGGCAAGCTCGATTCGACAGCGCCCCAATATTTTTTTGAAATTCAGGCTTTGAGCGCGTCTTCAAGCAGATTGAGCGCATTGCTGGTGAAGGCGTACATATTGTCGATCCGCATATCGCTTTGGGTCTCTACGTCTCGCACAAGCTCTGTCGCCGGACCTACCACCGCGGCGACGCTGCGCCCCGATGCGACGCCAAGCGGATGCTTGCTCGAGCCCGCAGATCCGCTTTCGGCAATGCCCCATTGCGCTTCGAAATTGTCGCGGATCGCCCGCGCCTGAAGCAGCGCGTAATCATCGGTCGCTGAACGCATGCCTTTATAGGTGTGCGGCGGAAGATCGAACAGCACATCCCGCGCGCGGAACGAATAGACAATGCCCCCGCCGACATAGAAATCGAGCGCGCCCGGCACGGTCAGCAGGCTCGCTGCGATCAATCCCCCGGTGGCTCCATCCGCGACCGCGATCTTCTCACCGCGTTCGCGCAGCAGGCCCGCGATCCGCGCCGATTGCTCATGCCATTGTTCAAGCATCATCGCTCTTCTTTCCGGTCCGCGTCCATGGATAAAGGAACTGGCCGACATAATTGCGCGGCACATCCTCGGGGATGCCGTAATCCTTGGGCCAGCGATCCTCAGGCAGATGGAACGTGCCGAACAGCTTGTCGATCCACGGGAAATGGATCGCGAAATTCACATCAAACGCTTCATCCTCCAGCCCGTGATGCCAATGGTGAAACCGAGGCGTTGCAATCCAATGCCCTAGCCGGTTGAGATTGCCGCCAATATTGGCGTGGAGCAGTGAAGACCAGACATAGATGAAGCCGAGATAGGCCTGCATAACCGATGGGCTGAAGCCGAGCGTGAACAGCGGCAATGAAGTGACCGCGCGCAGCAGGATCACCTCGACAAAATGCATGCGCGATCCCGCCAGCCAGTCCATCGATTGCGCGCTATGATGGATCGCGTGAAATCCCCATAGGAACGGCACCTGATGGAATAGCCGGTGATACCAATATTGCGCTATGTCCGAGGCGACCAGGACGATGACGAACTGGACCAGCCATGGCAGGCTCGCGATCGTGGCGCGGAAGGCATCCCAGCTGCTGGTGTTGTCATTGATGATTTCTGATGGGGCGAGCGTCAGGAAGCCGAGCAATTGCACGAACATCGAGCTGACGAGGAAGTAGAACAGATCCTCGCGCCATTCATTGCGGAACAGCCGCTGTTCGCGCCTGTGCGGCTTGAGCCGTTCGAGCGGCGCAAACATGAAGCCCGTGGCCAGCAGATTGACGACGAAGAAGTCCAAGCCAAAGAATATGCCCCAGGATCGGGTCTCTTCGGGCTGGACATTGGCGCCGCCCAGCAAGGCCGCCGAAAGACCGATCATCAGCGCAAAGAAGCCCAGCGCCTTGCGCGGTCGCAGCAACAGGCTGAGCAGCGCCAGCGCATAGCTGGTCAGCAGGATCGCGTGGACCGCGACCCTAAATCCGGCCCATCCCTTGACGATCTCAAGCTCAGGCGTCGCGAACCAGTCGGGAAACCGCAGCGCAATCACCATCAACAATCCGCTGATCGCCAGCAGCAGCGCGAAAAAGCCTGACAGCCAGCCGCTGCCAAAGCGCCGCACCTCGCGATGGGATTCGAGATCCTTCTTGAGCGTCTTAAAAAATTGCGAAACCCGCGCACCCGTTTGGTTGACGAAATCCATCAGCCGGCTTGCTCCACGATCTTTGCCCAGCCCGCTTCATCGGTCACGTCGATGCCCAGATCCTGCGCTTTCTTGAGCTTCGAACCCGCGCCCGGCCCTGCCACCAACAGATCGGTCTTGGCGCTGACCGAACCGGCGGCCTTGGCTCCCAATCGTTCAGCCTGCGCCTTGGCCTCATCGCGGCTCATGGTCTCAAGCTTGCCAGTGAAGACCACCGTTTTGCCCGCGACCGGGCTGTCGAGCACTTCCACTTCATAGCGCGGCGGGTTGAGCTCGCTCAGCATATCCTCCCACACCGCGACATTGTGCGGTTCGTGGAAGAAGTCTCCCAATGCGGCGACAACGGTCGGCCCCACGCCATCGATCGACGCGATTTCGAGCGATGCTTCCTCATCGCCGGCGCGCGCCTTTTCAGCCACGTCGCGCAAGGCCGGCAGTTCGTGGAAATTCTTCATCAGATCGCGCGCGGTGACTTCGCCAATGTGACGAATGCCCAGTCCAAACAGCAATTTGGCCGCATCGGGTCCGCGCTTGGCTTCCACAGATGCCAACAAATTGTCCACAGACTTGTCCTGCCAGCCCTCCAGAGCGAGGATTTCGTCCCGTTTCTGGTGCAATCGGAAGATGTCTGCCGGGCTTTCGAGCCAACCCAGTGCGAAGAATTGTGCGATCGTCTTTTCGCCCAAGCCTTCGATGTCGAGCGCCTTGCGCGAGACAAAATGTTCAAGTCTTTGAGTGCGTTGCGCCGGACATATGAGACCGCCTGTGCAGCGCACATCGACTTCGCCCTCTTCCGCAACCGCCTCGCTGTCGCATTCGGGGCAACATTTGGGGAACAAAAAGGGCTCACGATCGACCTCGCGAGTGAGGTTATCCACAAGCTGTGGAATAACGTCGCCCGCCCTTTGCACAACCACACGATCGCCGGGCCTGACGCCCAAACGCTCGATTTCATCGCGATTGTGCAATGTGACGTTGGTGACGGTCACTCCGCCCACCAAAACCGGCGCCAACCGGCCCACCGGGGTCAGTTTGCCGGTCCGACCAACCTGGATATCGATCGCTTCAAGCGTCGTCTCGGCGCGTTCAGCCGGGAATTTGTGCGCCAGGGCCCAGCGCGGGGCCTTGGCGACAAAACCAAGCCGCTCTTGCCAATCGAGCCGATCAACCTTGTAGACGACGCCGTCGATTTCATAGTCGAGATCGGGCCGCTGCGCGCCAATCGTATCGTAATGCGCGATCAGCGCATCGACGCTGTCGACCCGTGTGAACAGCGGCGAGATGGGAAAACCCCATGCGCGCAAAGCGTCGACGACGTCACTCTGTGTTTCGCCCGGAACGTCGGAGGCTGCACCCCAACCATGCGCCCAGAACCGCAAGGGCCGGCTTGCGGTGACCTTGGAATCCTTCTGACGCAGCGATCCCGCCGCCGCATTGCGTGGATTGGCGAACAGCTTGGTGCCCTCTTCTTCCGCCTTGCGGTTGAGCGCGGCAAAGGCGGCGCGCTCCATATAGACTTCGCCTCGCACTTCGAACACGTCGGGCACGCCATCGGGCAGCTGCTGCGGAATGTCGGCAATATGTGCGACATTGGGCGTCACATCTTCGCCAACCTGCCCGTCACCGCGGGTTGCAGCGCGGACCAATCTGCCTTGCTCGTAACGCAGCGAGCACGACAGACCATCAATCTTGTCTTCGGCTGTCATCGCCACTGGCTCGCTGTCATCCAGCGACAGGAAGCGCCGCACCCGCGCGACCCAATCCTCGATCTCTTCGCGCGAAAAACCATTGTCGAGGCTCATCATGCGAACCTCATGCGTGACCTTGCTCAGCGGCGAGGCTGCAATCGCATGGCCGACTTTCTTGGAGGGGCTGTCATCGCGGATCAGATGCGGGAACGCCTCTTCGAGCTCGCGATTGCGCCGCACCAAAGCATCATATTCCTGGTCGGTGATCTCGGGATCGTCTTGCGCGTGATAGAGCTTGTCATGCCGCGCAATCTCGCGCGCCAGCCGCATCAGCTCATTGGCAGCATCGGCTTCGGAGAGGTCCTTCATAACATTCTCACCACCCCGGATTGGCGAAGATCACACCATCGATCTCGACTGTCCAAACTCGGTCAATCTCTTCAGCGGTCACGTCAAAAACTCTAGTGTCACCGCCAATTTCCAAGCGGCATTTGCTCCTGTTAATACAGTGAACATTGCGGACAAAATAGTAGAATGCCGATCGACCGTTAGGGTCATGCCAATGAAGCACATAGGAATCTTTCGAAAAGCCAGATTCTACGGGCACTCTTTCTGCAATGCAGTCATTGGCGTCAAACGCTCGCAACGCCGTGTCGGACAACAGCTCTGCCAACTGATCGATATCGACTCGAAACGTCGCGTCGAGGCACAATGACCAATAGTCAATTCCTTCCGCTCGCGCGGTTTCAGGCGTCGCCACTTCAAACAAAATGGGATCATAGATGCGAAGCGCTGCGTCGGTCGCGGCTGTCATGCTTGGCACGCGATCCAACTGCCAAGAAAGCCAAACACCGCCACCGACCAAAGCGGCGAGCGCTGTCAGAAACAAGCCCGGCTTGCTGCCCATCAGTCTGCGCGCTCTACGGAGGAGATGAGAGAATGGCCTTCAGCCATCACGGCGCGTCGTCAGCATCCGGATCAGGATCTGACTCAACCGGCTCGGCATTGCCTTCGATCAGCTCGCCTTCTGGCCGGTTCTCGTCGCCTTGAATGATTTCCGAAAGTTCAGGCGGCAAAATCTGGCGCAATTCAGGCCGTTCTTCAAAGAATTGCTCGATCTGCTCCCTGCGCTCGGGCGTCAAGGCGTCTCGCACATTACGGATTTCCTCAAGTTCACTTTCGGACAAATCGGATTCTGAAAATGCATCTCGGAATTCTGATTGGATTTCCCGTTGGAGCGACCCGTCTTCAACCGCCGACCCGATCGCCACACCCAGCAGGATCGGAGCGAGCAATGCCAGAGCGAACGAAGTGAAAAACACCCGCTTGAAGCTCATCTCGGTCAACAGGCTCATCACGGCCATCAGCGGGATCGCCGCCAAGGTTACCACACCAAGTATTGCGAGCGGCAATAGCGCGACCACTATCGGACCATAAAATTCCATTACACTCCCTCCAGCAAGCGATCAGCCTGCGCCCGTGCCTCGCTTGTGATCTCTGCGCCCGACAGCATGCGAGCAATTTCTTCCTGTCGGCCTTCATCATCGAGCAGGGTGACGCTGGTCTTGGTCACCATGCCGGAGGAGGCCTTGGCTATCAGATAGTGTGTCCCACCCCGCGCTGCCACCTGTGGGCTGTGCGTGACCGCGAGCAATTGGCCCTCATCATCGGCCAGCCGCGCCAGCCTTTCGCCAATCGCCGAGGCGACTGCGCCGCCAACGCCGCGATCAATTTCATCAAAGATGATGGTCGCCGCCCCGCCCTTTTCCGCCAGTGCGACTTTGAGCGCGAGGATGAAGCGCGACAGCTCGCCGCCCGATGCAATCTTGGCCAAAGGCGCGAAATCGGCGCCCGGATTGGTCGCAATCATGAACTCGACGCTGTCCTGGCCATGTGCGGCCCATTTGTCCTCGGGCAGCGAACCGATCGATGTGAGGAAGCGCGCCGCATCAAGCTTGAGCGGAGCAAGTTCGCCGGCGACTGCTTTGTCGAGCTTCTTGGCGGCCTTGACCCGTTTCTCATGCGCCTTTTCGGCCGCGGTGACATAGGCTGAGCGCGCCTCCTGCGCTGCGGCCTCCAGCGCGTCGAGCTGGGCCTCACCGCCTTCAATCGCATCAAGCGCGCTGCGCATGTCGCGCATAACCTTGGGCAGGTCGTCAACATCGCAGCGATGCTTGCGGGCGATAGCGCGCAGCTCAAACAGCCGCGTTTCGGCGGCGTCGAGCTCGGCCGGATCGTGCACCAAGGCTTCGGCTGCGGCTTCGAGACGCTCTTCGGCCTCGCCCGCCTCGATCACCGCGCGATCAAGCGATTCCAGCGCTTCGGCGAGCAGCGGATGTTCCTCCGCGATGCGATCAAGCCGCCTTGCCGCGACCCGCAAATGCGCAAGCGGCGAATCCGAGCCTTCCCAGACATGGCGCAACTCTTCGAGATCGCCCGACAGCCGCTCACCCTTCTGCATATCAGCGCGAGCCTCTGCCAGGCGCGCTTCTTCACCCTGTTGCGGCTCGAGCGCGGTCAGCTCAGCCAGATGTGCGATCAGCAGGTCCTGATCGGCCTTGGCCTGCTCCACCGTCTCGCGCGCTTCGGCAAGCCGTGCATCAGCGGTCGCCCAGGATTGCCACGCCGCTTCCAGGCCAGCTACATCAGTCCCGGCATAGCGATCGAGCAGCGCACGGTGCCCGCGCGGATTGACCAGGCCGCGATCGTCATGCTGTCCGTGGAGCTCGACCAGCGATGCCGCCAATTCGCGCAGCAGCGCCACCCCGGCAGGCTGATCGTTGATGAATGCCTTGGACCCGCCATCGGCCTTGACCTGGCGGCGGATGATCAGCGGCTCGCCCGGCTCAAGCTCAAGATCGGCATCGTCAAGCGCGGTCTCGATCGTTTTGGGAAGCGCGGCGAATTCGAAGCTGGCGGTGACACTGGCCTTCGCCTCGCCCGCCCGCACCAAAGCCGTCTCCGCGCGATCGCCCAGCACAAGCCCCAGCGCGTCGAGCAGGATCGACTTGCCCGCGCCCGTCTCGCCCGTCAGCACTCCCAGCCCACGCGTAAAGTCGAGGTCCAACGCCTCGATCAGCACGATATTGCGGATGGAAAGCCGGGTGAGCATTGCGCTTTAGGCTCTAACCCAAAGCCCCTGCTCCGTCATCAGGATTGAATGGCTTAGCTGGGGACGACGCCCTGCGCGTGGTCCTCGACCAGCTCATAGGCTTTGTCATACCATTCGGTGCCCGGATAGTTCGCACCCAGCACCGCGGCGTATTTCACCGCTTCCTCGCGAATGCCCAGCGCCAGGCTGCTCTCGGTCAACCGATACAGCGCCTCTGGCGTGTGGCTGGTCGTATCATACTGGTTGATCACATTCTGGAACCGCAAGGTCGCCGCGAGCCACCGGCCCGAACGCTGATAGAACCGGCCGATCTCCATCTCCTTGCCCGCCAGGTGATCATCCACCAGGTCCAGCTTGAGCCGCGCATCGGCGGCATATTCGCTCTGCGGGAAACGGCGATTGACCTCGCGCAAGGCGGTGCGCGCCTGCTCGGTGATCTTCTGGTCACGGTTCACATCGCTGATCTGCTCGTAATAGGAGAGCGCGATCAGATAATAGGCATAGGGCGCGTCCTTGTTGCCCGGATGGATTGACAGGAAACGCTGCGAGCTCTGGATCGCCTTGTTGTAATCGCGCGCAACGTAATAGCTGAACGCGCTCATCAGCTGTGCCCGGCGGGCCCAGGGCGAATAGGGATGCTGGCGCTCCACCTCGTCAAACAGGGCCGCGGCGAGCAAAGTGTTGCCGCGATCGAGCCGGCGCTTGGCCTCCGCATAAAGCGATTCCACATCGCGCGCGACATAGGCGACATCTTCATCGGCCGAACCGCCCGAACAGCCCGACAGAGCCAGAGTGGTTCCGGCCAGGCCGGTGAGAAGGATCGAATTGCGAAACGCGCGGGAAAATTTGGTCATGCCGCGCGGTATAACCAGCACGGGACTGAACGCCAAGTGAAGTTGAGTGAGAGGTCTGGATTTTTGCGCGCAATCTCCATTTTCCTACATGGGTTTGATTAGATAAGCCTCAGGCGCCGGCGTTCGATTCATTGTGTCCGCACGCCATCCGGCGCGCGAAATCCTCGCTCACGCGACCTGAAGGTCGCATCGCTGCGGGCGGCCAGTCGGCCTTGCGGCTGCTGCGCAGCCGAATTGGCACGCACCAGAACGCGAGCCGAAGGCGAGTGCAAGCGCGGAGTCGAAGTCGAAGACGCAGACGTGCGAAGCACACCTGCAAGCGCGCCCGCAGGGCCGCTAGGCCCGAGGATATCGCAGCACGGATGTGCTGCGCAAAACAAAGGACTCCCTCCCCCATGACACGCACCAAAGACCCCCGCACCATCCGCTTGCCCGTCCCTGCGAGCGAGATCCCCGATTTCACCCCCGTCCCTCGCCAGGGCAAACGCCATGATGGCTGGACCGAGACCCGCCAGCGCGATTTCATCGAAGCCCTCGCTGACACCGGCTCGGTCCATGCCGCGTGCAGAGAGGTCAATATGAGCCAGGGCGGTGCCTATTATCTGCGCCGCCAGCCCGGCGCCGAGAGCTTTCGCGCCGCGTGGCAGGCCACGCTCGATCTGGGCGTGCAGAAGATTGAGGATGTCGCGATGGACCGCGCGCTCAACGGCGTGGACGAGCCGCTCTATTCCTATGGCAAGCTGGTCGGCACGCGAAAGCGCTACAATGATCGGCTGCTGATGTTCATGCTCAGGAACCGCGCGCCCGAGCGCTTTGCCGAGGGTAAGGCCAAGGGCATGAATGCGGTCGGCAAGATGGAGCTTGCACGCAAGAAGAAGCAATGGCGCGCCGAATGGGAGGCAGAGCAACGCAGCGTCTCCCCCGCCGAGCTGCATGCAAGCATCAACCGCAAGATCGAGGAAATCCGCCTGCGTGTAGAAGCACAGCAGAAACGCGAGTGGGACGCGCTGTCAGACGAGACAAACGCGGCGTGGGAGCGGTTCGAGGAGCTGAAGGCGCGTGATTTGGGGGAGAACGCTCGCCGAGACCTAGACGCCAAGAGATAGCGCCATAATGGTGGTAACTCGGTGTCTCGGAGTTGCAAATGTTCCTGTAATGTTTCAACTTCCCCGAGAGCTACTAGGGGAAAATGCGTTGTCACACTTCCGCTTCATTGATCTTTTTGCTGGTATTGGTGGCCTTCGAATCGGTTTCGACGGAATTGGCGGCCATTGTGTGTTCACATCCGAATGGGACAAGTACGCACAGCGAACCTATCAGGCCAACTTTCGAGACAATCACGAACTTGGTGGCGACATTCGGCCATTTGCAGAAAATCCGTCGCTTATCCCTGAGTTCGATGTTCTTCTTGGTGGATTTCCCTGCCAGCCATTTTCCATTGCAGGCGTTTCAAAGAAGAACGCGCTTGGTCGCCCGCACGGCTTTCTTGATGATACTCAGGGAACGCTATTTTTCGATACTGCGAAGATCATCGAGCACCACAGACCGACAGCGTTTGTCCTCGAGAACGTCAAGAACCTTGAAAGGCATGACAAGGGAAATACCTTCCGGACAATCATGAATGTGCTTGAGAATGAGCTCAGCTACAATGTGCAGCATCGTGTTATTTCAAGCACGCCTTGGGTTCCCCAAAAACGTGAAAGGATTTTCATTGTCGGCTTCAAGCATGAGACAACTTTTGATCTGAACAAGCTTGAGCTTCCGACAACGAGTCCAAGAATGAAATCAATCCTCGATCCTAACGATCTGGTCGATCCCAAATACACTCTGTCGCAAAAGCTCTGGGATTATCTGCAGGGCTATCGCGCCAAACACGAAGCAAAGGGTAACGGATTTGGATATGGCCTATGTGGCCCTGACGATATCGCTAGGACGCTGTCTGCAAGATACTACAAGGACGGCTCCGAAATCCTGGTCAGACAAGAGGGCAAGCGTCCTCGCAGATTGACCCCCAGAGAGTGCGCGCGCTTGATGGGATTTGAACAAGGCGACAGAAGGTGGGTTATTCCGCCCGACGTTTCTGACACACAAGCCTACAAGCAGTTTGGCAACGCGGTTGTTGTTCCGGTTGTTGAATTCATTGCGAATGCAATGAAGCCTCACCTCTTTTCGGCCTTGGCACAGGAAAGGGTTGATTCTAACGCCGCCTGATGGCGGACATTGTGTCACCTCAAAAGCGCAGCCAAATGATGGCTGGTATCAAGGCCAAAAATACGAAGCCTGAGCTGCTCATTCGAAGCGGATTACATGCTTGCGGATATCGCTTCAGGTTGCACAGAACAGACCTGCCGGGGCGACCGGACATAGTGCTTCCGCGGTATCGCGCTGCAATATTCGTGAATGGCTGCTTCTGGCATCGGCACAACTGTCATCTTTTCAAGCTACCAAGGAGTCGTCGAGAATTTTGGACTGCGAAACTAGATGCCAATGCAGAACGAGATCAAATTGCGATTTGCGCGTTAAGATCGAAAGATTGGCGGGTAGCGGTTATTTGGGAATGCGCGACGCGCGGCAAAAACCGCCTGCATGTTGACGAAACTATTCGGTCAATAGGAGAATGGCTAAATACCAATGACCAGTATTTAGAAATTGAGGGAGAAACTCTTGATAGGCAGTCTTGAGTCACTCCGTGGCCTAATGTTCTCGAATGGCGTTAGTCGAGTCTACGCAAAAGAACTGGCGCCAAACGACAACTCGAAGAACCAGATCTATTTGGGAGGAGACTTTTCGGCTCTCAACGTGATCCCGCATGGCGAGGTCTTCTATGACAACGATCAGAGGGCCGGAAGCAAGCGAGATCGTGCAAAGGCAAAGGTCTCGTTTTCATGGATCAGCACCGACGGCCAGTTTGAAGCACCAAATGCTAATCTAATACTTTATCCCAAATATCCTGAAGTCAGGATGTCAGGCTTTCTGCAGGGATGTAAGCAAGCTCCATCCGATGTTCTGAACGTACGAGATGAGGGCAGGGTCTTGGTGCTCGGCGTCAAACCAGACGGGACGGTGCTAGGTTTTGCCACTCAATCTGATCACCCTGTCGCGAAGCAAATCCGGTCCGGCGAATGGCCAAAAACCGGCGTCTTTCATGACATCTCCTCAAGCGGCCTCCAGTCAGAGGGCCGATCTGAACTCTTGGCGCGGCTGGCGCAAATTCACCTTCGAGGCTGGATTCAATCTCAAAAATTGTCGCCAACCGGTGAAAAAGTACCATACGCTGCCCGAAATGGCGGGGGATACACGTTAGAAGCAGAGCTTGGTGTCACTCCAAACGCTTACGCAGGACCGGATTTCATGGGCTGGGAGGTTAAGCAGTATGGAGTCACAGATTTCATCAAATTGCGCGCGAAATCGCCAGTTACGCTGCTCACTCCTGAACCCAGCGGCGGTTTGTATCGAGAACTCGGCTTCGACCAATTCATGCAACGGTTTGGATATCCTGACAAAAACGGAACACCTGACAGGGTGAATTTTGGCGGCAAATACGTAGCCGGGCGCGGTCATCACGATGATACTGGTCTCGAACTCCGGCTAAGCGGCTACGACGCGCAATCGCTCAAGATTACTCATCTGGATGGTTACATTGGACTTTTTGATCGCGACGGTAATTGTGCTGCAAGTTGGCCTTTCATGCAGATGATGGACCACTGGCAGAGAAAGCACGCTAAGGCCGCATATGTGCCTTCAATACATCGCAAGCCACCACCTGAATACGCATTTGGCCCAGAGGTGATCCTGTGCGAACAGACTGATTTCTTGTTATTTCTTGCGGCAGTTTCGAACGGCCAAGTCTACTACGATCCGGGGATGAAATTGGAAAAAATCTCAAGCCTGCGGCCAATACCTAAGCGACGAAGCCAATTTCGAATTAAGCACAGTGAACTTGCCAAGATCTACGAACGCCATGAATCGGTAAAGCTCGTTTGAGAGAATTTCACCTAATCTGAAGGCTTCAAATTCTGTAGACGTGAAAGCGAGGAATGATCCGAGAAGCCTAGATCGCCCGCCCTACTCCTCACCCATCCTCAAGGCCGCGATAAAGGCCTCTTGAGGGATGGATACGTTGCCGTATTCCCTCATCTTCGCCTTACCCTTCTTCTGCTTCTCGAGCAGCTTCTTCTTGCGCGAGATATCGCCGCCATAGCATTTGGCGGTCACGTCCTTGCGCAAAGCCGCGATGGTTTCGCGCGCGATGATCTTGCCGCCCAGCGCCGCCTGGATCGGGATCTTGAACAAGTGCCGCGGGATCAGGTCTTTCAGCCGCTCGCACATGCCGCGGCCGCGCTCTTCCGCCACGCTGCGGTGGACGATCAGGCTCAGCGCGTCGACCGCTTCGGCGTTGACCAGAATGTTCATCTTTACGAGGTCGCCTTCGCGCAGGCCAATCTGCTCATAATCAAAGCTGGCATAGCCGCGGCTGATGCTCTTCAGCCGGTCGTAGAAATCGAACACGACTTCGTTGAGCGGGAGTTCGTAAGTGACCTGCGCGCGGCCGCCAACATAGGTCAGTTCTGTCTGGATCCCGCGCCGGTCCTGGCACAGTTTCAGGATCGCGCCGAGATATTCGTCGGGCGTGTAGATAACCGCCTTGATCCACGGCTCCTCGATCATCTCGATGCGATTGACATCGGGCCAATCGGCCGGGTTGTGGAGCATGATCTCCTGCGCTTCCTCATTGCGCGTCTTGCCCAATTGCAGGCGATAGACGACCGAGGGCGCGGTGGTGATCAGGTCCAGGTCATATTCGCGGCTGAGCCGTTCCTGGATGATCTCGAGGTGTAACAGGCCGAGGAAGCCACAGCGAAAGCCGAAGCCGAGCGCGGCGCTGGTTTCCATCTCATAGGAGAAGCTGGCATCGTTGAGGCGCAATTTGCCGATGCTTTCGCGCAGCTTTTCGAAATCCGCCGCGTCGACCGGGAACAGCCCGCAGAACACGACCGGCTGGACGTCCTTATAGCCCTCCAGCGGCTCGTCAGCGCCAGCTTTGACCGTGGTGATCGTGTCACCGACGCGGGCTTGCTCCACCTCTTTGATCTGCGCGGTGATGAAGCCGATTTCGCCCGGGCCAAGCTCGGCCAGGTCCTGGCGTTTGGGGGTGAAGCAGCCGACCCGGTCGACCAGGTGCTGGGTGCCGCCTTGCATGAAGCGGATGTTGAGGCCCTTGGTCAGCGCGCCTTCGATCACGCGGACGAGGATGACGACGCCGAGATAAGGATCGTACCAGCTATCGACCAGCGAGGCCTTGAGCGGCATGTCACGCTCGCCCTGGGGCGGCGGGATTTTGGCGACGACGGCTTCGAGTACGTCTTCGATGCCAATGCCGGTCTTGGCCGACGTCATGACGGCATCCGACGCGTCCAAGCCGATCACTTCCTCGATCTCGAGCTGGACCCGCTCGGGCTCAGCCGCGGGCAGGTCGACCTTGTTGATGACGGGGACGATCTCGTGGTCGTGCTCGATCGATTGGTAGACATTGGCGAGTGTCTGCGCTTCGACCCCTTGCGCGGCGTCGACTACGAGGAGCGCGCCTTCGCAGGCGGCGAGGCTGCGCGAGACCTCATAGGCGAAGTCGACATGGCCGGGCGTGTCCATGAGGTTGAGCTGGTAGGTCTCGCCGTCCTTGGCGGTGTAATTGAGGCGGACGGTCTGGGCCTTGATAGTGATGCCGCGCTCGCGCTCAATGTCCATGTTATCAAGTACTTGCTCGGACATTTCGCGTTCGGTCAGCCCGCCGGTGAACTGGATCAGGCGGTCGGCAAGCGTGCTCTTGCCGTGATCGATATGCGCGATGATGCTGAAATTGCGGATCTTGGAGAGGTCAGTCATTTGACCGGCCATTTAGCGAGCGAATTGCCGCGTGTCATTCGCGAAAAGCGGATTACCCAAATCGCGCTCAAATCGTGAGCAGGAAAACTCTAACTTCTATGCCGCTTCGTGACGGAAATTGGTGGCGTATCCGAATTGCGGGACACTGCTGCCTTGCCCCAACATGCCACCTTCCATACCCTTGTAACTTCCAGGCGAAAGCGCAGCGAGAGGCGCGCCAGCGGAGCTGAGAGCGTAGGGTGACACACGATTGCGTGTGCACAGACCGCCCGAACCATCATCGACCAGGCATTGCTCGAATTCGAGACCCTGCGTGTCGCCATTGGTGCGGATGACCGTGGCCACCGCCAATTGGCCCCCGCCAAGATCGACGACGAATTGCGTCCCCTTCGGCACGTCTGCCAGCCCTTGAATAAGCGCTCCTGTCTTCGACAGGTTGCGCAAAGTCACTTCGTAGGAGTGATCGTCGTGAATGACTTGGATCTTGCGGAACACCGTCCGCCGACGCGCACGCTTGGTGCGGTCCTTGTCGGGAGCGATCTTCCAGTCGTCGCCGGTCAGTTCGGTCTGAGCCGCTTCGACTGTGACCGGGTCCGAATAGATCGACCCCTGCAGCGAGGTGATCCCGCATCCGCTCAAGGTCTCATGTTGCTCCATCGAGTCGATACCGCTCGAAATGGTCTCCATGTCCAACGCGCCAGCGAGCGCGACAATCGCCTTGATCAGGCTTAGCTCATTGCTGCCCGGCTCTGCCGCTTCGGTGGTCAGCGTGTTGTCGATCTTAATCGTGTCGAACGGGGCCCTGCGCAAATAGGCGAGCGAAGAATAGCCGCTGCCGAACTCATCAAGCGTCAATCGGACACCAAGTTTGAAGAGTGCACCAAGCGTGCGATCAACGCTGTTCGCGTCGCCAAAGAACACGGCCTCGCTGATCTCAAGCTCAAGCCGGCCGGCGGCCAGATCCGCCTGTTGCAGGGCGCTTGCGACCCGATCAACGAAGTCGTCGACCGCGAACAATTGCACCGGCACATTCACCGCGACCCGAACTGTTGAAGGCCATTCGGTGGCATGCTTGCACGCCTCCTCAATCGCCCAGACACCAACATCGACGACCGCGCTTGAGCCATCGAGAATCGACGCAAACTCTTCCTCGTCGATTTCGCCGCGCTGGTCATGGTTCCAGCAAATCTTCGCCTCGAGCGTCTCCACCGTCTGGCTGCTGGATGACACGATCGGCTGATATTTGAGGAATAATTGCTGATCGCGAACCGCAGCTCCCAGATCTTCTTCCAGCCGGCGGCGAAACAGCGCTTCATTTTCAAGTTCGCCAGAGAAGAAGCGGAACTGACCGCGCCCGCCATTCTTGGCGGCATAGAGCGCCAGATCGGCGCTGCGCACGATCTCATCGCACGTCACACCATCATGCGGCGCGATCGCAATCCCGACCGAAGCTCCGATCACGCAGCGACCTTCATCGAGCGAATAAGGCTGCTTGAGCATGGCAATGATCTTCATCGCCAGTTCGCCCAACACGCCGCGATCATCGATATCCGGCAGCATGATCTGGAATTCGTCGCCGCCCAGCCGGCCGATCTCGCATTCCCGATCGATTGCACGACCAAGCCGCTCGGCAACCTGCTTGAGCAGCTCATCGCCGGCCGCGTGGCCCAGCGTGTCGTTGACATGTTTGAAACGATCGAGATCAAGCATCATGATCGCGCAATTGCGTTTGGCAGCCTGGAACGCCGTTAGTGTCGACTGGATCAGATGCGTCATGCGATGACGATTGGACAGTCCCGTCAATGAGTCGAACTTCGCAAGACGCGCGGTCTCCTCCTCGCGGTGATGTTCTTCGGTGATGTCCCAACCTGTCCCGCGGAAACCGGCAAATGTGTCGCCAGCTGAAAATGTCGGCTGACCCGACAGGCGCAGTACGGCGGAATTTGCATTGCCAGCCGCGCGAACGGCAAATCCTGAAAACGCCTTGTGAGCGCCCAGCATCAGCGCGAGCGACTTTGTCCTGCCCTCGCCTTCAACCGGCGCGAAAATGGACGCCAAGGGCTTGCCGAGAAGATCGTCGAGTTCGAACTCGATGCGCTCTGCCAGTGCTGCACTGAGATATGTCAGATTGCCTTTGGCATCGCTGGCCCAAAACCATCCCATGCCTGACTGCTCGAGCTCATCGAGCATGGCGAGCTTTTCGCCATCGGAAAGCGTCGTCGCGGCACCGCTTTTCTCTGGTGCAGGCTCGCTTTTTGAAGACAACAGTCCCTTCAGGGGCACCCGCTCGTATCCTTTCCAAAAGTCGAAAGACTTGCCACTCGTCACCTGTCCGTAAAGCCGGTTGGTTAGTTTTGTGCTAACGGTGCTGATTACCGGCGCATTAGGGAATGCCGCCCCGCGTCATCAGACAGGGCAAAATTTACAGGATTAGCTGTTAGCGAACGCCATTTGGTCAGGCGAGCCGCGCAGCACGGCAAAGGTCCCATCAGCGCGCCGTTTGAGCGGTGCCGGAAATTCCACGCCAACACGGTTTTCGCGGGACCAGCGCACATGCGCAGGCGCGATCTTGTCTTTCGAGAATTCAATCTGAATTTTGCTGCCCGCGGGCATATTCCAAACGCCTTCGACCATCGCCCCGCTATCCGAGATATTACGGATTGTCGCGTTAAGCCGGTTGCCGTTGTGAACGATTGTCACGCGGCGCAGCAGCACTTGACGCGGCGATCGCGCGGCCTGCGGACCATCAGCTTCGGCTGCAAGATCGCCTTCAACCAGCGAACTCGCGTCTTCGGCGTTCATCGGCTTGTGATAGATATAGCCCTGGACGTGACTGCAACCGAGCGCCTGGATCAGTTCGAGCTCGTCCAGCGTTTCAACACCTTCAGCCGTTGTGTCCATGTGCAGAGCCTCAGCGAGGCTGGTGATCGACGCGATGATGGCGCCGTTGCGGCTGCCCTGCTCGGTCGCGCCACGCACGAAGCTTTGGTCGATCTTGATCTTGTCGAATGGCGCCTTCTTCAAATAGCCCAGCGAAGAATAGCCGGTGCCGAAATCATCAAGCGCCAACCGGACGCCGACCCGTTTGAGCGATTTGAACATCGCGTCGGTGCCGGCATTGTCGTTCAAGAACACGCTTTCAGTGATTTCAAGCTCAAGCCGCGACGGATCGACGCCAGCATGCGCCAGCGCATTGGCAACGATCGTCGGCAGTTCCGGATTGGAGAATTGCAGTGGCGACACATTGACCGCGCAACGGATCGATTCCGGCCACCGCGCCAGATCTGAACATGCTGTGCGCAGCGCCCATTGTCCTAGCTGATCGATGAGGCCAGCATCTTCGGCAATCGGAATGAACTTGGCGGGCGACATCCATCCCCGCTCTGGGTGCTGCCAACGAAGCAGCGCTTCGAATCCGACGATCCGCTCAGTCGCGGCGTAGACAACGGGTTGGTAATGCAATTCGAGGCCGCCGGTCGCGATAGCGTGACGCAGATCCTTTTCAAGCGCCGAGCGTTCCTCAGCCGCCGAATGCAAGTCTTCGGCATAGAAGCGATGGCAACCACGCCCAGCGTCCTTGGCCGCATAGAGCGCAAGGTCAACATTGCGGATCAGAGCATCGTTAGAGACGCCATCTTCCGGCGCAACTGCCACGCCAACAGATGCGCCAATGATGACGCTCTGGCCGTCGATCGAATAAGGCTGCGAAAGCGAAGCGATGATCTGTTCTGCCATTTGAGCCAGGGCTTCGCGCTTCTGGTGACCAGGAATGATCACTTCGAACTCATCACCACCAAGACGACCGCAGCGACCATTTCCGTCCACAACACGTTCCAGGCGCTGGGCGACCTGCTTGAGCAGAGCGTCACCGGCCGGGTGACCAAGCGTATCGTTGACGTGCTTGAAGCGGTCGAGATCCAGCATCAGGACGGCGCAGCTGCGATCACGCTCGCGCGGGGCTGCCAGAATGCGGTCCAGTGTTTGCGACATTTGCAGTCGGTTGGCGAGACCAGTGAGCGAGTCAAAGTGCGCCAGGCGAGTGACCTGTTGCTCGCTGCGACGTTGCTCGGTCAGGTCGGCACCATGGCCGCGGAAACCGCAGAAGTTCTTAAACGAGTCATAGACCGGCCGCCCTGTCAGCGCCCACCACCGCTCTGGATCGGTGCCCGCGGCCCGCATTTCGATCTCGTGGAAGGCTGATCGTGCCGAAATGTGAAACGCCAATGTGCGCTCGGCCTCGGTTGCGCCGCTATTGACTTCGACGATCTCGGTCAGGGGACGACCAAGCAATTCGTCAGACGTCTTGCCCAGCACCTCTGCTGCCGATGGCGAGATGTAGCTGATCGTGCCGCGCCGGTCTGTCTCCCAGAACCAGCCTTGGCCGCTATCTTCAAAGCTGCGCAGAATGTCCTCAGCGCGGGCAGCAACGCGTTCACGCGCTTCACGCTCAAGCCGACGACGTTCGACCGCTTTCCAATCAAGACGAGCAATCAGAGTTAATGCCAGCACTGCGCCAGCAAGCGCCGAAATGGTCAAAGCGCTTGGACTGATCAGCGCGAATGCCGCCCAGACCGCGATCTTCGCCAGGAACAACGACAAGATCCGCATGCCAAACAGGCTGGCTGACGCGGCGTTGATACAGATGATCGTGGCGACAGCCCATTGCCATGCCAGTCCTTTTACGACCCAAGCTCCTAGCGCGAACCCGGCGAGAGCCATCGGCAGCACGACAGCGAAGAGAAACAGGGCGATCCTGACAAGATGCGGTATGCCCGCCCGGCGTTCCATCGATGCGAAGGCCGGACCAACTCCGAAGATCGCAATGGAAATGATGGCGCCCAGTCCTGGAAGCCCAAGCAAGACACTCTGCGCGACACCACCTGCGATGATATACGCTAGCAGCAGGAACAGGGCCATTGGCCGTGTGTCTTGAGGAACGTAGAATTTGTGTTCGGGAGTGATCCCCGCATTGGCGCTGCTGCGCGCTTGTGGGAGCGGCGCATTTGACCGATCAGGCTTACGACGATCACCAGAAGCGCGCTCATTTTTCGCGGCACGTTCTTGTGCCGCACGCGCACGCGCAAGTGAGCGCAAATCGCGCCCAGAATTGCGTGGTCCCTGGTCCGGTCCCGCAAACTTCCGTGTGGTGTTTGTGGTCACGGAGGCAAAATGCCTCAATTCGCTTTGAAAAAGAGTTAATTTGCCGAGATGAAATGGACGTCACAAATGGCCGAATTACGAATGAGAGCCAGCCACTCGATTGGTTTCAGTTTCTAAGAAGGCTTTGGACAGGGTTGGCTGATTGGCCACCACCACTGTTCCGGGCCCAACAACCATCTCTGACAGCGGGTTGTAAGCGGCCTCAATCTCGCGCAGCGGAACGCGGCCAGGCGTGCGTAATCCGTCTTTCCCATCTGAAACCAAAGGTGTTTCAAATTCAACACCTTGGCTATTGCCTTCGGTGCGCCTGACAACCGCCACTGCGAGTTGCCCGTCGCCCAGATCGAGCACGACTTCCGTGCCTTTCGGCACTCCGAGCAGTCCTTCAATCTTGGCTCCCGTCTTGGAGATATTGCGCAGGAACACGCTGTATTTGTGATCACCATGGACCAGATTGATCTGCCTGAATTCGGTGCGACGCGGCGCCCGAAATCGTTCAGGTCCACTCGGATTGAAACGAAGATCACCGATTTCGAACCTGGCTTTGATCGTTTCGCTCTCCAATGGTCTTGAAAACAGAAATCCCTGCAGGTGCGTGACACCCAGTTCGGTCACCTGGCGCATGTCATCCTTGGTTTCTACGCCCTCCGCGACTGTGTTCATTCCAAGCGAGCGAGCCAGACTGACGACCGAACTGATTATGGCCGAATTGTTTGAGTTACTCACTGAGCTACCACGAACAAAGCTTTGATCTATTTTGATTTTGTCGAAAGGTGCGTCGCGTAGATACCCAAATGAGCTGTATCCTGTTCCGAAGTCATCAAGCGCCAGGCTAACTCCCAATTTTTTCAATGCCTTGAACAATTGCCATGTGCGTTCGATGTCACCGACAAAGACACTTTCAGTGATCTCCAGCTCAATCTGCGCCGGATTGACGCCGCTCGATCTGAGCGCACGGCTTACAACATCGGGAAAGTCATCCGACGCGAATTGCACCGCCGATACATTGACGGCCGCTTTCACGGTCGATGGCCATTGCTTCACTTCGCGGCAGACTTCGTTGAGTGCCCACTCCCCCAAATCGCGGATAATTCCGACCTCTTCGGCCACTGGAATGAAGTCACCGGGCGAAATCATCCCCCGTTCGGTGTGCTTCCACCGCATCAGCGCCTCGAGGCTCGTAACAGAGTGACTGCCTGCATCGACAATCGGTTGGTATTGCACTTGTAATTCGTCTTTGACGATGGCTTCGCGAAGATCGACTTCGAGCTGGTGCCGAAGCGCCGCACTGGCGCGCATTTCCTCCGAATAGAAGCAGCACCGTCCGCGACCGTCGGCTTTGGCGGCGTAGAGCGCCAAGTCAGCCGCTTTGACCAGCTCTTCCGATGAATCGCCGTCATCCGGCGCGATAGCAATGCCCACCGAGGCTCCGATGACGGTCCTCGCGCCTCCGATCTGATAAGGCTGCGAGACCATCTGAATGAGGCGCTTGCCCAGCACCTCGAGCTCTTCGTGCTCGCCAACCTCCTGTAGTATGATCTGGAACTCATCGCCTCCCAGGCGACCAATTTCGCAGTTCTCGCCAACGACCCGCTCAATCCGGTCTGCGACCTGCTTGAGCAATTCATCGCCAGCCGGATGACCAAGCGTATCATTGACCTGCTTGAAACGGTCGAGATCCATCATCGCCAGGGCGCATGACCGATTGGTTGAATGCGAAGCGATCAGCGCGGCGTCGAGCTGACGTGCCATGCGGTAGCGATTGGCAAGCCCGGTGAGCGAGTCAAATTGAGACAGACGTTCCGCGGCCAGTCGCGCTTCAAGAACGCCACTGACATCCTTGGCGACACCGCGAAATCCGATGAATTGGCGGGCTTCGAACACCGCTTTGCCCGAAATTTCCCACCAGAAGCGCCTCTCATCGGCCTCGACAAAGACGATCTTCTGCATGATCGAGCTGCGGCCTTTGAGCAGCAATTTGAGCGGTCGGCCACTGGTCTCGCCGTCATTGGTGTCGTCTTCCTTGAAGAGATCGGTCAGCGCACTGCCAATGATCTCCTCTCGTGCGCAATTGAGCGCGTCGATTGCGGCGTCGGAGATATATTCCAACCGCCCGTCAGCATCGCTGGCCCAGAACCAGCTGACGCCGGTCTGTTCCAGATTGCGCAGCAGCGACGACGGCACGTCGACTGGAGCGGGTTCATTTCTTGCAATGCGGGATAGCAGGGAAGCCATCTATTTTGACCCATTGGGTTAATGTGGTCTGCCCTGTCAGACCCAAATAGATGGCAAAGGTTTACAATTCTTGATCACGCGCAGCACGCTGGCGCTGCTTAGCCGACTTCGACTTCGACGAAGGCGCGGTTGCCTGCCGGTGAAGGATTGGCGAGACCCGCATAGGCATCGTGCCCAAGCGAAGCCAAGGGCTTGCCGGCGGCTTCAATCTCGTAGGGCGAGACACGGTGCCGCGTGCACAGCCCGTCAGCGCCATCGCTGATCAGCGGTGTCTCGAACTCAAGGCCCTGACTGCTGCCTTCGGAGCGACGGACAGTTGCCACAGCGAGCTGGCCTCCGCCCATATCGAGGACGACATCTGTCCCTTTGGGAACGCCCAAAAGGCCTTCGATCTTTGCCCCCGTCTTGGACAGATTGCGCAGGAACACGTTGTAGCGATGATCGCCATGGATCAGCCCGATGCGCCGGAACTCCGTCCGCCGATCGGCGCGATAGCGCTCTGGACCGCGCGGATTGAACTTCAGATCGCCGGCCTCGAAGCGCTCCAGGATCTCGCTAGAGGGCACCGCCCGCGAGAACAGGATACCCTGCAGATGCGTCGCACCAATATCGGTAACGAGCTTGAGCTCGTCCTTGGTCTCAACGCCTTCCGCGACAGTGTCCATCCGAAGCGCTTTTGCAAGGCTCACCACCGAGCTGATGATGGCCGAATTGTTGTTGTCTGGCGCCGAGCAGCCCCGCACGAAGCTCTGATCGATCTTGATCTTGTCGAACGGCGCGTCGCGCAGATAGCTCATCGAGCTATAGCCGGTGCCAAAATCATCAAGCGAAAGGCTAACGCCCAACTCCTTGAGCGATTTGAACAATTGCAAGGTACGATCGATGTCACCAACGAACACGCTTTCGGTGATCTCTAGCTCAACCTGCGCCGGGTTCACGCCGCTGGTCTTGAGTGCCTTGCGCACGATGTCGAGGAAGTCGTCAGACGAAAACTGGACGGCGGAAACATTGACCGCAGCCTTGATGCCCGCAGGCCATTGCGTGACATCGCGGCACACCTGGTTGAGCGCCCATTCGCCAAGCTCTCGAATAAGCCCCACTTCCTCAGCAACCGGAATGAAGTCACCGGGCGAGATCATGCCGCGCTCGGTATGCTCCCAGCGCATCAGCGCTTCCATGCAAGCGACCTTGTGCGTCTTCGCATCAACGATTGGCTGGAAATGCATTTGCAATTCGTCACGGACGATTGCGTCGCGTAGATCGGATTCCAGCTGGTGCCTGTGGCTGGCACTCGCGCGCAGATCGGTCGAGTAGAAACGGTGCTGTCCGCGTCCGCCACCCTTGGCCGCATAGAGTGCCAAATCGGCAGCCTTGACCAGTTCTTCGGATTCAACTCCGTCGTAAGGCGCAACAGCAATCCCCACCGATGATCCGATAACCGCGCGCGATCCATTGATCGAATAGGGCTGCGAAATCATCTGGATCAGCCGCTGACCCATCTCGCCGAGATGACCGCGATCATCGACGTCCGGCAGGATCACCTGGAACTCGTCACCGCCCAGCCGGCCAATTTCGCCACGCTCGCCAACGATCCGCTTGATCCGCGCGGCAACTTGCTTGAGCAATTCGTCGCCCGCCGGATGGCCCAAAGTATCATTGACCTGTTTGAAGCGATCGAGATCGAGCATCATCAAAGCGCAGGATCGTTTGGCCGTTTTGAACGCGTTGAGCGTCGATTCCAGCTGTTTCGACATGCGGTGGCGATTGGCCAGACCAGTCAGTGAATCATATTGCGAAAGACGCTCAGCCGACCGGCGCGCTTCATGCGTGTTGCTGACATCGGTCGCGGCGCCGCGATAGCCGGCGAAATTCTGATTGGCGTCAAAATGCGGCTTGGCGGCAATTTCCCACCAATGCTGATCATTGCCGGCCCGAACCTGGACCGTCACTGGACTGATTGAATTGTGGGCGGCGAGAAGGAACTTGAGTGAGCGCTGGGCACGCTCTCCCTCGGCCTCCAGATCTTCCGCGAAGAAATCACTGATCTTGCGACCGATGGTCTGGTCTTCGGAGACTTCAAGTGCTTCGAGCGCAGGAGCCGAGACGTAGATCAGGCGGCCTTGCGCATCGCTGGCCCAAAACCAGCCAATCCCTGAATTTTCCAAAGCGTCGAGCAATTCCACCCGGCGCTGAAGGTCTTGCGCGCTGATCGGCGCAAGCTGCTCTTCCGCTTCGACCTCTGGGGCCGGCTCAGATTCGGTTTTCAGGCGTCGTGAGAATATGCCTGCCATTCTGATCTTTGCCCTCTACTGCCCCAATGATCATTCCGTCATGCAAGCCCATAATTTGTAATGGTAAATAAGTCTTAACCGTGTTTTCGATTTTGACAGTCGAATGACCGCTTCGTGACGTTTCAAGCTCGATCCTCCCAATCCGGGACAGCTGACGGTCGCGTCAACTTTGCAAGTGCGAAGGCGCAGGTTATGACGTTGTGAAACGGGGGCTTACGGCGCCTGTCCTATTCCGAGGTCTTAAGAGGGATCCATGGCCGAGAAAATTGAGCTTGAAAACGAAGCCGCACAGTCAACCAACGCGCTGGGCCCGCTGATCGGTGTCGCTCGCGAAGACTTTGTCGGCGCTGTAGCGCTGCTTCTGCGCGAAACCGCGTCAGATCCCAAGCGCTTCATGCGGCACGCCCAGTCGATGGGTGAGGACATGGTCCAGATCCTGACGGGGAAGAGTGAGCTTGCGCCCCACCCCAAGGACAAGCGCTTCATGGATCCGGCCTGGCAATACAATCCTTTCTTCCGGGCCGGTGCGCAATATTACCTCGCGGTGCAGAAGGGCATGCGCAATTGGCTGGAAGAGCTTGAGCTCGACGAGTTGGAGCGCAACCGCGCCAATTTCATTTCCAATATCATTCTCGACAGCCTGGCGCCGACCAACACACTGATCGGCAACCCTGCGGCACAGAAGCAGGTGATCAATTCGGGTGGCCTGTCGCTGCTCAAGGGCCTTCAGAACGCCTACAATGACATCGTCAACAACAAGGGCATGGTCAGCCAAGTCGACAAGCGTCCGTTCAAGATTGGCGAGAATGTCGCCACTTCAGCAGGGTCAGTCGTCTACCGCACCGAAATGTTCGAGCTGGTGCATTACGCGCCGACGACCGATGAAGTGTACGAGATCCCGCAGCTGACGATCCCGCCGCAGATCAACAAGATGTACATCAATGACCTCTCCCCCGAGAAGTCGATCATCAAATGGCAGCTCGACAACGGTCTGCAGACATTCGTGATCTCGTGGCGCAATCCGTCGAAGGACCAGGGCCATTGGGCCATGGCCGACTATATTGCGTCCTGCGAAGAAGCTCTCGCCGCGGTCGCGGACATCACCGGCTCAAAGAAGGTCAACGTGTCTGCGGGCTGTTCGGGCGGACAGACGGCATCTGTCCTCGCTTCCAAGCTCGCGGCTACAAAGAATGACGTGCTGGGCACGCTCACGCTGATGGTCTGTGTGCTTCACCCAAAACAGACCGATATCGAAGCCGGATCGCTGGTTTCGGAAAACGGTATGGCGATCGCCCGCAAGCGCGCCGAGAAAGCCGGCGTGATCAAGGCAGACGATCTGGCGCGTGGCTTTGCATGGCTGCGTCCGAACGATCTGATCTGGAACTATGTGATCAACAATTACCTGCTGGGTATGGATCCACCAGCATTTGACGTGCTGTTCTGGAACGCTGATGCGACCAACCTTTCCGCCAGCCTGATGGGCGATTTCCTGACGCTGTATGAAACGCTCGCCTTCACCAAGAAGGGCGAAGTCGAAATGGCCGATCACAAGGTCGATCTGTCCAAGGTCAAATCTGACCTGTTTATCCTGGGCGGCGTGACGGACCACATCACGCCGTGGAAGGCGACTTACCGATCGACCAGCCTGTTTGGCAGCAAGAACGTCACCTATGTTCTCAGCCAGTCGGGTCATATGCAGGCTATCCTCAACCCACCGGGCAACCCCAAGGCCAAGTATTTCGTCCAGAAGAAGAAGGGCAAGCTCCCGGCAACCGCCGATGAATGGCTGCAGGGCACCGAAGAGGTCAAAGGCAGCTGGTGGCCCTATTGGATGGAATGGATCCAGAAACGCTCGGGCGACAAGAAGCCTGCACCAGAAAATCTGGGCAATGATAGCTATCAGCCGCTGGACCCGGCCCCCGGTCTCTACGTAGTGGAAGAGGTGGACTGACAGAGCGCAACTCTGCCAGGAACGAGAAACCAAAACGAGCAACAATGTGGCGCTCGCGATCATCGCGGCACACTGAGCCAACGAGGAAACCTATTTGTCTGACGCAATGAAAGACGCCACGATTTCGATGGAACATGTCGGCGGTCGCACGCTGCGCGTGGCCACCTGGAGATTGGACGAGCCGTCTG
>Ga0207422_1001682_pt1 | contig 39053 bp, 34 predicted proteins | sample MarCyaLeptolynsp_FD_187757 | JGI IMG/M metagenome (GOLD analysis project Ga0207422, IMG submission 187757) | Marine cyanobacterial communities from Panama - species 1 Leptolyngbya sp. (SPAdes) | ecosystem: Environmental > Aquatic > Marine > Unclassified | place: Panama: Panama City | collected... | reverse complement strand
CATGGCCAAATTGCAGAAGGATAAAAAATTATTCACAACAGATTATTACTATATCTCTGGCCCGGAAGGCAATCCAGAATATAGCATACTAGAAATGGACGACACCATAGTAGGTTATGCTTCTCAACAAAAAGGAGTAGACTTCTTGTTTGTTCGCAATGTTTCGGACACAGTTGTTGTAGGTGAAGCAGGAGGACAGGAGTTGACTAAAGACCAACGCAAAGGATGGTCAAGTGCCATCTATGTAAAATGTGGACTATATACCAGTGTAAATAGTGCATTAACTACTTGGAGTGCCATTACCGGATAATACGAAAGCCATGAATACTTATAACCCACCAAGAAGAGAAGCCCAAAGTTCTAATGAACCCATGGAAGTTGAATTGGTATACAATGTTCGTCCTTGTGGAACATGTAGCTTCTTTTGGCCTAAAGACGAATCTCCTCAACCTTATGGGCCTTTCCCGACATATGATTTTGATACCAATTTTCCAGATACTAATTCACCAGCCAATCCGACTGTTCAGAATTATCCTTGGGTAAAGGCAACGACCAACAATCAAGCATTCCCAAATGGAGAAGTAATGGATGGCTGTAGAAAGGCACCCATCATGACAATTGGTATCAATCCAAACCTTACTGCTTTCTCACCAGGTCAACAAGGCACTTCATGGATTTATCCTTCTTTCAGCGAGGATAATCAAACCGATGCTTATGCCAAATATGCCTATTACTATCGCTATAGATCAGTATATCAGGAGCATTTGTCCTTGGAGAAAATGGAAAACTATCTTTTGGAGCAAGATCAATTTAAAGCAGAAAAAGATGGAAAGTTGGTAGGCGCAACAAGGGCATTTGCCAAAAATCAATCTGGTGAAACCATAGTTGCCCTCTCATTAGAAATTGAATATAGTGGAGAAGAGAAAAAAACCGTGGTCTTGAACCGCAATTTGGGTGAATTGAGATATGTATTGTTGTATGATCACTTTGGACCAAACAACAGCTTTAAAGCAGGAGATGTTATCGCTGCATTACTGGATGTGCCAAAAGGAGAACAAGCAGAGATTATGCATGGAGCAATCGGTTATTATGAACAGTTTGTTCCGGTTTTAAATTATTTCGAGCATTTTCTAGAAGGTAAAGGATTTGAAAATCCACAATTGAGAATTGGTGAAGATGTCGGTCAAATGGACATGGTTGCTTGTGCTTCACCGCACTGGAATGAGGCTTTTATGGGAGGTCAATTGAATACGGTCGTACACAATTGTGTGCAAAAGAATGCTTGGGCCATCAAACAATTGGTGCAAAGTAAACCAGTTGTTTTGTTTTTGGTTGGTGAATCTTCTTACGATATGTTCAAAGGTTCATTTGGCAAATTAATTCAAAGAGAAAGTCCTTTGTCCAGTCATCCAGCCGATGGTGCTTTTACACTTTTTAAAGAGACTGTGGATTTGGATACACCAACTTACATTGAATTTCAAACGGAGGTGGATGGTCAAGCATTTAATCTCAAAACGCGTTTGGTAATCGCTCCACACTTTTCTTACGATACCAATTATACTCCTCAATACCGATTATCGATTGCCGATTGGGAGAAATTGAAAAAGGATTACAGCAAGACTTATGACTTTATCCATGAAGCATATAAAAATCAAAAAGCCAAGATTATTTATGCCCAGACTGCAGAGGATTATATTTCTGTTCAAATCTTGGAAGATCCCAACAGCTTCAAATCCCAACTGGAAAATGTAGATGCCGATGGTGCTTCCTTTTTAAGCGAATTCTTTTACAACCCACATTTACAAATGGCAGATCTGTTGGGCTCCTTATATGACAAGGGTTTGTTGCAATATAAAAACCCTTCTTCTAGTGGAGAAAGTGGATTATACCGTACAGAAGGTGCATGTCATTTTTGTATCAATGACAAATGGGAGTTTCCCTTGGGATGTCCTTATGGAAAAATAAAAGAACAAGCTCCTAAAGCTGGCTATTTAGAGGCTGTTGCCAAGGCCATGGTAGAGGCAGGGAGTTAATTAATCACCTAATATTTAAATCTAAAACCATGAGTGTAGAATACGGTACATATCAAGTCAATTGGAAATCGCATGATGGCAAGGAAAGTGGAAGCTTCAGAGTCAATATTGTTGCAGGCGAAATGAATCCAAATTTTTATGATATCCATTTGATAGACTATTCCAATGTCAATCTCCCTGGTGAGAGTCATGCGTCATTTGAGTATGGAGGTGTGTCAACTTGGTCGGAATTAATCAGAATGCAAAACCGTCAGGGCATTTGGTATTTTATTTTTCCAACGAATCTTCCAGGTAATGGAACTTGGTCATTTACGGGATCACCAGCTAGTGGGACTTTTCAAGTAGTGAAGGCATAGCTAGTATCTAAGTCTTTATATCTCATAGAAGATAGTACTTCTGTGCTATCTGCTAAACGACTTTTGAATCGATTTTATGCTTTTGAAAAAGAAGTATACTGAAATTGTCATGTCCGGTCCTTTTTAATAATTCTTTACTGCTTATAATTGCAAGGCATGTCCAATTTGGACCTAATCTTAAGCTTTGAACAAATACACTTTTCCTCTGTCTAGCATCCTATTTCTATTAGGACTACTATTTTATTTACCCGCAAATGCAAAACTTAGTGAACAAGACCAGCATACAGTAGACTCCTTAAAAAAGGTCGTGGAAGGGGAGATGCACGATACCTTCAAGCTGAAGGCTATGCGCAACTGGTCTAACTTGATTTATTATTCAGATCCAGAATTGGACTTAGAACTCAATGAACGCATCAACCAATTGTGTTTAGAAAATTTAGAGAAAGATTTACCGAAAATAGAACGACATTATTATTTGTTTGCTCAAAGTGGGGCCATCAATATGATTGGAGTCTACCACAAGAAGAAGGGAGATTATGAGAAGGCCATTGACCTTTATCTGCAAAGCATGAAGATCAGTGAGAGCATAAACAATCAAAGAGGCATTTCCATGTCGGCAAATAGCTTAGGCAATTTGTACAGCGATCAAGGAGATTATTTGCAGGCCAAATTCTTCTATCAACAGGGCTTGGAGATAGACAAGGAATTGGGCAACAAAAGCGATATCGCGAGCTCTTATGTCAACCTAGGGCAAGTTTATATGAAACAAGGCAACAATGCCCAAGCCATCGATTATTATTTAAAGAGCCTTAAGATTCAAGAAGAATTAGACGATATCTATGGGATGGCTTTGTCTTATGTGAATATTGGATTGATCAACCATAAACTACAGGAGAATGAAACCGCTTTGGAATATTTGGGAAAAGCCAAGGCCAACTTTGATTCTTTAGGGTATAAATATGGCAGTGCGGCTTGTCTAACCAATATGGGAAATATTTTCCAAGAAGAGGGAGATTATGATACTGCCATTAAATACCAGTTTGAAGCTTTGGAATTGCGAGAATCCATTGGGGATAAAATGAGCATTGCCCATTCCTATGCAAATCTTGGCTCATTACATAAAATGAACAACAAATGGGCAAAGGCAGAAGAATACTTTAACAAGAGTTTAAAAATTCGAGAGGAATTGGAAGAGGAGCCTGGAATCGCATTCAATCTAAGCAGTCTGGGTAAATTGAAATACGATCAAAAAAATTATGAACAAGCATTGGATTATGCGAAACGTGGATTAGAAATAGGGCAGCGCATAGGGGATATTGAAGAGATTGAACATGCAGCTAAAATCTTGTGGTTGACCTATAAAGCCAAAAGACAATACGATAGGGCTTTGAGCATGCATGAATTATACATTGATTCCAGGGATAGTATCAATAGCAGCAATAACCAAAAGGAAGTAATTAAAAAGCAGGCACAGTACGAATTTGACAAGCAACATTTGGCAGACAGTCTGGCCTATGCCCAAAAACAAGAAATGGATGCCATGATGCATAAATCTGCTTTGGAAAAAGAAGCCAATCAACGGTATTTATTGTATAGTGGAATAGCTGCATTAGTAATTATTGGATTGATTTTAATGGGAGGATATCTGCGCAAGAAAAAGGACAACCAATTGATCAAAGAGCAGAAGCAAGAAGTAGAAACCCAAAAACAGATGGTGGAGCAGAAGAATGAAGAAATTATTGACTCCATCAATTATGCCCAGCGCATACAAAGAGCCATATTACCACCTATGTCTGAAGTAGAAGCTGCTTTACCAGAATCCTTCGTATTCTACCGACCCAAAGATATTGTGGCTGGGGATTTTTATTGGATGAAGAAAACCGATGATAGCGTTTATATCGCTGCAGCTGATTGTACCGGGCATGGAGTACCTGGTGCCATGGTTTCTGTGATTTGCAATAGCGGCTTAAATCGATCTGTCATGGAATTCGGATTAAAAAGTCCGGCAGAAATTTTGGACAAAACAAGGGAATTGGTCATCAAAGAATTCGAGAAATCAGAAGAAGAAGTAAAGGATGGTATGGATATCGCACTTTGTAGAATAGAAACCAATAAAGTAAGTTATGCCGGTGCCAACAATCCATTGTGGTTAATTAGAAATGGAGAGATGCAGGTGATTAAGGCCGACAAACAACCCATAGGGAAGTATGCCAACAGCAAGGCCTTTAGCCATCATGAAATTGAAGTCCAAAAAGGAGATGTCATATACCTTTTCTCCGATGGCTTCCCAGATCAATTTGGTGGAGAGAAAGGCAAAAAATACATGTCAGCCCGTTTCAAACGATTTCTACTGTCAATACACGACCATAATCTCAGCGAACAAGGTAAACTGTTGGAAAGTGAATTTCTCAACTGGATAGGAGGAGAGGAACAATTGGACGACATCTGCGTGGTTGGAGTGAAAATCTAATACCCTTTCCATTTTTACCTACTAAGCCTAAAAACAGGTATTTATACTCTATTAAGTAAGCTTTGTTAGAATTAGATTTGGTACATACCAATAACTAATTCTATGGAATCAACTAATAATTCAAATTATCCAGATATTGAATTGCTTGGTCAGAAAATTTATTTACCAAGAAATGGCGTATCGCTTACGGCTTTCATTTTTATTTTACTCAGTATAGTTGCTATTATCTTCATAGGAGCAAAATACGGTGCTGAAGTTACCAAAACAGTAGATGGAATTAAAGTTCAATTCGCCAATGTCAAAGAGGGAAATGTCAGTTCAAATGAAGGATATATTATTGGAATTTGGACTCCTTCCATGGATACTTATGGAAAAGATGAAACCCCTGATGAAGATCACATGTGGGAAAAGGTATACCATGATCCAAATAAACATAAGACCATAGCGTCTGCTAATGAAGAATTTGGAACAGTTTTAAAAGGGGTGTTTAGTAGGGTTGGCTATAGAAGATTTAAAGTGAGCGGCGAAGGTTATTATTCCGATAATATTAAAAATGGATGGTGGTGGGAAATAGGTATAGAGGGGCCTTTGGATGAAAAAGACCTAGTTAAACTCAAGGAATCTTACATCAAATTTTGGAACCCTGGGGCGAACTGGAAAAATTTCTACGTTGAAGTAATTGGAAAGTCAGATAGCAATTAATAGAATTGCTTGAAAATATAAACCCTTGCTAATTTTCAATAGATTCTGTTGGATTTTTATTCCATGAATTGTGTTACATATTCCAACATTACTGTTATCAAACAAGCCATTGCCTAAATAGCTTTGATCTTTTATATTTAGCATCATGGATTTATTGGAACACACTAAAATTTGGGTAAACGGAGAAGTCTTTCAGGGTAAAATCATGATGGGCATGGGCATTGCCTTGCTCATTGGTTGGTTTGCCATTTTCAAAAGCGAACACACTTTATTGAAAGGAAGTTTAATCCCATTGGCTTTGGTCTTGGTGGTATTGCTGGGATATGGGAGCATGCAGGCCTTCTATCGACCCACACACCTCCAGAAGGTATCGAATCTTTATGCGGGGAGTCCTGAAAAAGCTTTGGAACAAGAGGTGCAAAAAGCACAGAAAGATGAAAAAGCTTACAAAACACTTAAACCCATTTGGGCAGTCTTGATAGGTCTCTTTCTTGTTTTATATTTTGTCTTCCCAAGTCCTTATTGGAAAGGAATGTTTTTGGGTTTTGCCACCCTATTTTTAAGCCTGCTTGTTTTGGATACCGTTCTGCATTATCGATTGGATATATATCATCAAGCTTTGAAGGGCTTTACTTAAATTTCCTGCGTGAAGGAAAGCATAGCAGAAATACTGCAGAAGACATTTAAGGCCAATGCGGTAAAACAATTGGAAGTCATCCAATCCCTCTGGAGTGGTTATGGTCAGATTGCACGCTATCAATTGGAGGGAGCGGATATTCCTACTGTTATTGTCAAACACATCCAATTAAATAAAGCCCAAAATCATCCCAGAGGCTGGAATACGGAAATTTCCCGCCAACGGAAAGTAAAGTCCTATCAGGTAGAACAGCATTGGTATGAAGGCTTGGCCAAAAAAAGCGATGTTTCTTGCAAACTGCCTGTATGCTACCAATCTTTCCATAGAGAAGGGGAGCAATTGCTGATTTTAGAAGACCTGAATGCTGCTGGATTTTCCATTCGCAAATCTGCTTTAAATCGTGAAGAAGTGAGTTTGGGCATCCAATGGCTGGCCAATTTTCATGCGACTTTTCTACTAGAAAAAGCAGAAGGATTATGGCAGGAGGGGAGCTATTGGCATTTGGACACGCGTCCCGATGAACTCATTGCCATGCAGGATGGCAAATTAAAAGAGGCTGCAGCCTTGTTGGACGAACATTTAAGCAATTGTAACTACAGAACTATTATTCATGGAGATGCTAAAGTGGCCAACTTCTGCTTTAGCGAAGGTGGGAAGCAAATTGCTGCGGTGGATTTTCAATATGTAGGTGGCGGCTGTGGCATGCGGGATCTCGCTTACTTTCTAGGCAGTTGTTTAAGTGAATCTGAATGCGAAGTCCATGAAGCCGACATTTTAGATGAATATTTCTTTACCCTTCAATCTGCCCTAAAAGAGAAACACAACTTTTTGGAATTTGAAGCTTTGGAGAAGGAATGGAGAAGATTATATCCCATTGCCTGGGCTGACTTTATGCGCTTTCTACTGGGCTGGATGCCCGACCATTGGAAAATCAACGCTTATGGAATGAAAATGGTGAAGAGGGCTATATCTGCCCCATAATTCCATTAAGTTATTACTTAAAACAGCTATTTATACTCTATGCTCTAGATCTCAGATATTATACATTTCTCCCAAAATAGCTACAACAAAAAATATTTTGTAGTGCTGTTGTCAAGTTAATTTTTCTCTTATGTTTGCAGCCGAAAAATCGTTCTTTAAAAGATCTTATCAAGAAAAGCTGAGGGAATTGGCCCTATGAAGCTTTAGCAACCTTCCACTGTTGGAAAGGTGCTAACTCCAACTCCGAACTTCGGAGGTAGATAAGTAAGAATAAGCCCTTATAATAACTTGCATAGCAAGAAAATATACAAAGGCTCTTCTGCTTATCAGGAGAGCCTTTTTTTGTGCTCTTCCTGATGCTGCTCTCGGTAAATCTAATTGTTAAACCTTTTAAAATTTAATGCAATGAGCAGTACAACAGAAATTATTCATTCGGTACCGGTAGACCCATTAACAGGATCCATAGCGGTACCTGTATACCAAACATCAACATTTGTTCAGGAAGCACCTGGCGTAAACAAAGGTTACGACTATGCACGCTCTGGAAATCCAACCCGCAAAGCTTTAGAAGATATTGTAACTAAGCTAGAAGGGGGACATTCAGCCTATGCCTTTGCGACTGGACTAGCAGCCATAGATGCAGTGGCCAAATTGCTATCTACAGGAGATGAGATTATTGCTGTAGACGACATTTATGGTGGGGCTTTCCGCCTCTTTACCCATGTATATCAAAAGTTGGGCATTAAAATTCATTATGTTGATACTACGGATGCAGGCAACATTTTGGATTATGTAAATTCTAACACCAAACTCATTTGGATAGAAACTCCCACCAATCCAACATTAAAGATTAGCGACATCCAACAAATTGCCCATATTGCTAAATCTTCCAATGCACTTCTAGTAGTTGATAACACCTTTGCAAGTCCCATCTGTCAAAAGCCTTTGAGCTTAGGGGCTGATTTAGTGATTCATAGTGCTACCAAGTATCTGGGAGGGCACTCTGACTTGGTAGCAGGTTTGGTAGTAACCAAAAACGAAGCGCTATCGGAAAAAATCAAATTCATTCAAAATGCCTCTGGTGGTATATTGGGTCCTTGGGATTGTTTCCTGGTGATTCGAGGGATAGAAACCATAACGCTGAGGGTTCAAAAACAATGTGAAACGGCTCTAGCAGTTGCGAAATTCCTGCAGACTCATCCAGCTGTGGATAAAGTTCATTATCCAGGACTTTCTACCCACAAAAACCACCAAATTGCAGCCAAACAGCAAAATGGCTTGTTTGGAGGAGTACTTTCCTTTAGTTTAAAGCAAGATGAATCGGAACTGGCAGAAAATTTTGTGAGCTGCTGCAGTTATTTTCAGCTGGCAGAGAGTTTGGGAGGGGTGAAAAGTCTAATCTGCCAACCTTCAAAAATGACACATGCTTCCGTGCCCAGAAAGAAGAGACTAGAATCTGGTGTTCAGGATTCCTTAATTCGTTTGTCTTGCGGAATAGAGGAGGCAAGGGATTTGATTGTAGATCTGGAAAATGCTTTTTCAACAATTGAAAACAAAAAGGAGGTATTGGTATGAAGCAGGTAAACATTGGACTGTTCGGCTTTGGAGTAGTGGGTGAAGGAATTTACCAAGTCATCTCCCAAAAACCACAATTGGCAGTCAACATTAAAAAGATCGTGGTAAAAGATCCCTCGAAAAGAAGGAATGCACCAGCAACTTTATTTTCTACAGACCCAAACACCATATTGAAGGATGAAGAAATAGATCTGGTGGTAGAACTTATCGATGATGCAGAAGCTGCCTACCAAATTGTAAGTAGGGCATTAAATAGTGGCAAATCAGTAGTAAGTGCCAACAAAAAGATGATTGCTGAAAGACATGAGGAATTGATATTATCCAGCCAGAAACATAGGCTTTCCTTATTGTACGAAGCAGCCGTTTGTGGTAGCATTCCCATTATTCGAAACTTGGAAGAGTACTTCGACAATGATTTATTGCATTCCATTCAAGGTATAGTAAATGGTTCTACCAATTACATATTAAGCCAAATGTTATCAGAAAACAGAAGCTACGAAAGCGCTCTAAGTGTGGCCCAAGAGAAAGGATTTGCCGAAAGCAATCCAAGCTTAGATGTAGAGGGAATAGATGCTGCCTATAAATTGGGAATCATCTCTCTGCATGCCTTTGGTAAGCGAGTAACCAGCAATCAAATCATAAGAAAAGGCATACATTCTTTACACCCTTTTGACTTTCAATATGCCAAGGAGAAAAACTGTGTCATTAAACTAATAGCCAGTTGTCATTTGAACAAATCTGGAGATTTATCGGCTTTGACGGTTTTGCCAACATTTGTGAGCAAAGGGAGTGCACTGGCTCAAACCAATAATGAGTTTAACGGCATATTGGTAGAAAGCGCTTTAGCCGATGAACAATATTTTTATGGTAAGGGAGCAGGAAGGTATCCTACTTCTTCCGCTGTCCTCAGTGATATTTCAGCCTATAAATACGGTTATAAATATGCCTTTAAGAAAGGAATAGAAGCGATTGAACCTTACAATCAATATTCTGCTAAGTTTTATATTGCCTTTGACAAAAAAAGAAGCATTGACCTGACACTTTTTGACAGCATTGATGAGCAGTATGTTGGCAGTGATAGAAGATACATAAAAGGGAATATTGCCTTGAACAATGATGCTCTAGAAGAGATTTTGACCGATCCCGAAATCTCTTTGCTTTGTTATAATTAAATCATTAATAAACTCCAGAGCAGTATTCACTGCTTTGGGGTTTTATCCATTTATTATATAAAGAGAGAAAAGAGGTATTCATAGGAACTGCTAGGAGATGGATTCGATGAGTATCAGGTATTTAAAGTATTGGTTTTCTTGAAATTATTTTTTACATGATTTCTCCTGGCTTGATTATTTGATTAAAGAAAGAAATCGAGGAAAGAGCTTCACGAACACAGCTAAAATAAATCATGGTGAGGGACAATACTCTATTGCAAAGCTTGCGGAGACCAATAGAGTTCATAAATCTCCAGGATATCATTTCCTGGAGGGATTAAGGAAAGAGCATTGGATTTTTATTTCTGTGCGATACTCAGGACGTAAATTCCTTAACATAATTCATGGAGTCGTTTTAAGCAATAAATCCCTTAACATAATATTTACCGATATAGGACTAAAGTCACTATATCTGATATTATGTATAAATACCAAGGTATTGGTATTACGGGATTTATATACATGTATGCCCGATAATTAATATTATGTTAAATAGTAATTTTAGCAATATAGAGAACCCATTCCCCCTTACATGAAAAAAGCCACAACAAATAATGCTGTGGCTTATGCTGTTCTATTACCTATTATATTTTATAATCCGAAACTAAAACGGATTCCTGGTTGTAATTTTTCAAATCCTCCAACAATATACATCTGTGGACTTACAGATATTCCATCTGCTGGCGACCAACTTATTCCAAACCTCCAAGTATTCTCCTCAAATAGATTTCCCTTGCGGTTCATCAAATAACCAAACTCAAATCCCACCAATCTGGATTCTTTTTCTCTGCCTTCATCTGCATCCGATCGAAAACCCAAATTCAGGAATGTATTGATCTTAGGACTTTCTATATTCCTAAAATCATACATCAAGCTGGCAGAAACATAAGGATTGAAACGCAATACATTCTTCTTGAAGAACATCAAATCTGCACGCAACTCAAATTCTCCAATCCAATGTCCTTTAAATAAAGTGGTTCCAACTCCTCCAGTCAATTCCAAAGCATCTCCTACCGAATTGGTGCTCAATTTTCCTGGTAATATGTATAAACTGTCGCTTACATATTCAAAATAGACTGATCTCGCATATTTGAATTTTTGTGGTAAACGCGCTACCATCTGATCAAATACCATGGCCACAGGCATATTTTGCAATTGGCTCAAATCGTTGGTCCGTAACTCTATGCGTACTTCCGGATGTACGATAATGCCCAAATCTCTAGAACCACTGGCTTGTAAGCCATCCTCCTGCACCAAATAAACGGTCTTCTGCTCGCCTTTGGTCAGGCTAATTGCACCATCTCCTTTGTATTTTACTACATCGGCGACTTCCGGATCCAATTCTGCAGAAATGCCCTTTACATGGCTTTGGAATTCCGAGAGTCTTTGGTTTAAGCTTTTTTGCAAACTATCCGTTGTTTTCAAATGGTGTAAATCATCCAGGATAATTTTCATTTCCAGGCGTTCATTGACAAATACAATTAAGGTATCACTCATTTTTTGCTGTGCTTGGCTGTATATGCTTGCGATGATCAAGCTTAGAATTAGGCATACTTTTCTCATGTCTATTAAAATTAATTTACTTTATAATATTGATTATGTGATAATTACTACTTCGAGAGCTGGGCGAGTTTTAGATTAAATCTATTCTCCTCCGGGAACTTCATCGCCCTGCGTTTGGATTGTTTATACAAGACCACATGTGAATAATCGGTCTTGGGTTTAATGGATTCTTCTACCATCTTTTCTTCTTCTACTTTGCTTTGCTCTGCATATTGAATGACGGTCTTTTCTATGACTACCGTATCGTAGCGCACTAAACGCTGTCCTGCTTCTATGGCTATGGGTTTTTCCTGCAGCACTTCACTATCCTTTTCTTGCAATTCCTGGCCCAAAGACTCCAGATTGGCATAGACTTTATTCATCTCTTCACTCTTGCTTTCTATCTCTTCCATCTGTTTGGCTTGCAATTGATTCAACTGCTTAATCTCATCTTTTAGTAGAGACATTTCCATTTGGTGGTTTCGCTCCATGCGGAAGTAAAAAATACTGCCAAAAGTCAAGAATAAAAGGACGGATGCTGCAGCCAAATACAACCACTTTCGTTCTCTAGGTTCTCGGTGAATGTTGTTTTGTACGGCAGTCCACACATAACTTTTGGACTTTTGTATCTCCCCTGCATGGAGATCAGCCTCCCCTACTTTTCCCCGAATCAATGCTTCAAAATCCTTGCTTTCCATAACTTTTCTCTGCTTTTAATGCTTGTATTAAGGTCAATCTGGCTTTACGCAATTGACTTTTGCTGGTGTTTTCACTGATATTCAACATCTCTGCAATCTCCTGATGGCTATAGCCTTCAATGATATAGAGGTTAAATACAATGCGATATCCATTGGGCAAAGCTTCTATCATCCGCAATACATCTTCTGCCTCCATATGCTGCAATGCATTCCAATTGTCGCTTTCCGTTTCCACAACGCCCAAATCTTCTTCAAATGCAATGTTTTTTCGCCTTTGTAAAAACTTCAAAGACTCATTGATCATGATGGTGCGAATCCATTTCCCCAAACTCCCCTTCCCATAATATTGAAAGGATTTGAGGTTCTGATACACTTTAGTGAAAGATTGTATCGCCACATCTTCAGTATCCTGATGATCGCTCAGATAACGCATACCGATGCGGTAGAGCTCGGCATAATACCTTTCATAGAGGCTTTCTTCTGCCTTGCGATCCCGCTTCAGACAGCGTTCTACCAATTTTTCCTCACTAATGATCCAAGTTTTCAATTTGCTTGCTTTACAACTATATAATCTCCAAAGTATAAAAATAGTTGCCCAGAACTAAAAAAAAGTGCAGAATAAAACAAAAGTGCCTGACACAAATACTTTTACTAAATTGGTGCAGTACATAAACAAAACAACAAACAGCAATTCCATGAACATCTATATTCCCGGATTACTTAAAGCAGAGGAGCTAGCAACAGTAAAGTCTTTGATTGCAGACTCCACCTTTGAAGATGGCAGAAAAACGGCAAGCATGGCTGCCAAAAAAGTCAAAAACAACGAACAACTGGATGCTGAAGCCGAAAATAGCCAGAAAGTAAGAGAGATTGTACTAAACGCCATGCAGGACAGTCCCCTGCTCCAACAAGCCTTTTTACCCAAAAAGATCTATCCGCCAATTGTGAGCAGATATACAGAGGGCATGGAATACGGTTGGCATGTAGATGGTCCAGTGATGGGAGAGGATAAAGTACGAACCGATTTGGCCATGACCTTATTCCTCAATGATCCGGAGACCTATGAAGGAGGTGAATTAATATTGCAAAACCCTTCTGGAAGCCTGCAATACAAACTCCCTGCTGGAGATGCTATTGTCTACCCTGCCACCCAATTGCACTGTGTACAGAAAATCACCAAAGGCGAACGCTTGGCTGTTGTGACTTGGTTTCAAAGTTTGGTAAGAAACAGCAGCCATAGGGAATTGTTGTTTCAAATCACCCAAATTATAGCCTCCCTAAACCAAAAGGAGAATGCCGCCATGGAAGCAGATTCCCTCATGCAGATCTATAGCAATCTGCAACGCATGTGGGTAGAGAGTTAATTAATTTGTTCCTTCAAAACTTATTTTATCTTTGATTAGCTACTTAAAACAAGATTTAAGGTGAACATTGATATTTTGGTAAAAAGGTTTCAGGAAAAAGACGAAAAGGCTTTAGAAAGCCTCTATGAGATCTATGCCAAGAGCATAACCGGTGTTATCTATCAAATTGTAAAAGAAGAAAGCATCGCAGAGGAATTGGTGCAAGATGTATTCATCAAAGCCTGGAACAAATCGGATAGCTATTCCCCCAAAAAAGGACGCTTTTTTACCTGGTTAATCAACATTGCAAGGAATACAGCAATAGATAAACTACGTACTAAAGCATATAAGCAAGATCAAAAAAAGGTAAAGTCCAGTGATTTCAGTCATTTGAATTTGGTTCAAGAGGCCCATGAAATCAAGGAAGAAAGCATCAATATTCGCAAGTATTTGCAGGAATTGAGTGCAGAATGTAAAAGGGTTATCGACATGATCTTTTTTCAGGGTTATTCCCAAAGAGAAACTGCTGAAGAATTGAAACTGCCTTTGGGTACCATCAAGTCGAGATCGAGAAGATGTTTAATGTCACTGCGCAAAATGATTAAGCGATGAATGTAGAGAACTACATAGAATCTGGTACATTGGAAATGTATTTGGCAGGACAGCTGGATGAAAAGGAAAATCTGGAGGTGGCTCAAAACATGCAAGATCATGATGCAATTCAAACGGAAGCTGAAGCACTTGAAAATGATCTAATACTTATTACTGCTGCAATTCACGACATCAATCCTCCCGCTTTTGAAAGTTGGCAAGCACAATTGAATTCCAAAGCAAAGTCAAACAATACAGGCATTTATTTGGCCTGGGCTGCTACTCTACTTATTGCCATAAGCAGTATTTTCTGGATGTTCAACAAACTAACCGATGCAGAAAATCAATTGGCCAGCAATGCCGCTCTTATAGATTCCTTGGAGCAAAACATCCAACGGCAGCAGAAGGAAATTCAAAAAACAGATGAACTGTTTGCAGAAATAGGCGCCAAAGAAGTATTGCTAGTACCATTGGCAGGTCAATCTAATTTTGAAGAGACTTATGCGAAGGTTTATTGGAACAAGAAATCCAACAAAATATATGTTGATGCCAGTGGATTACCAGAAGCTCCGGAAGGAAAAGTCTATCAATTGTGGTCCCTTACTTTAGATCCTTTAAGCCCAACAAGTCTTGGTCTCTTAGCTGAATTATCCAATGTGGAGGATAGATTCTTTGCTTTTGATAATCCAAATGCCTCCGAAGCCTTTGGAATTACTTTAGAAGATGAAGGTGGAAGCCCTACTCCTACTTTAGATCAATTGTATACCCTGGGTGTAGTTAAAGACGCTTAGCTCGAAAAATAATTTCGTCAAATCGAAGAATTATTCCATTTTTGAAAGCATGAAATTTCTTGGCTCCTTTCTCTTACTGTTTAGCTTAATTATTGGCCATTCTTGCTACGCACAATCGGAATGGCTAGGCAATCGCATTAGCAATACCGCCATGTTTATGGATCCTGTTGAAGTGCAAATGAGTGGAAGCATCAATGGACTATTACAGGAAAATGCTACAGAAAGCCAGTACCTGCCTTTTGGTGTTGGCATTGCACAATCCATTGTCCAAAAATCCTTAGAGGAAAATAAAAATTGGGAGATTTTAGGAGAAATGGCTGTATTTACCCAATTCGAATGGATACAAGTCAATGGTGAGCAGCAAAGAAACTTATTGAATACAGATTATCGCATTACCTTCAGTTATATCCGCACCCTAAATTCTAATTCTACTTATCGTATTCGCTTCTTCCATGTATCTTCTCATTTGGGAGACGACTTCCTAATCCGCAATGGCATCAACAAATTCTCGGAAAACAAAATGAATTACGAGCAATTGGAGTTTACCTATTTCCGCAACATGGCCAAAAACATTAGACTTTATGGAGGTTTGGGTGCTGTAGTTCGTCCAAATAGCAAACGTTTACCACTCTCTTACCATCTGGGAGGACATAAGAACTGGAAAGCCGAAGGCAAAAGATGGGGATGGTCCATGGGATATATGCTCAAAGGATTTCAGGAAACAGATTTTAACCCTAACCACAAAATAGGTTTTGGCCCAGCTTTCTTTGCAGACAGCAAAAGAGAGCCTATGCGCATCGTCCTAGAATATTACACTGGCCACCTGCCCTATTCCCAATTTGAACCCAATCGCATCGAATGGTTAGGTCTTGGACTGTATTTTTACCTCAACTGATCCAGCCGTAAGATTTCACTTTCCTGGATAGATAAATCAAGCCAATCGCAAATCCAACAATCATAATAGGCATAATGATTTCTCCAGGCCCAAACATGGCCATGCTATCCACCACCACAAAAGCAAAATACATTTGGACCAATACAGCAATAAAAGAGACATAATATAGCATTACCGCCAAAGCTTTGCGCAGCAATAATAACAAAGAAGCCAAAGCGCCTCCGAAAGTTGCGATGGCAAAAGCACCAGTAGCCCAAGCAGGGGTATTTTCTCTGATTTCCCTTTCCGCTTCAGACATTTGTTCCAATTGTTCTGGACTGAGGGTAACACTGCCGATATAGGCCATCACACCCATTAAATTCCAAATCAAAGCCAATACTGCTACTATCCAGAACCATGTTTTCGGTTTATTAGATGTATTCATGTTTAAAGATTTAAAGATGAAATACGAGTATAATAAAAGAAGGCCAATCCCGCAAGATTGGCCTTCTCAATTCTTTAATAGAACTAAGCCTTATTTAGGTTTCTTAAAATAGATTCTGGTAATAAATAATCCATTCTTATCTCCTGAACCTGAGAATGCTTCCACACCAGTATTGATGCTCATAATTTCCCAGCCTTCGGCTAAAAATGCATTTACTCTAGAGTCAATTACAGCATCATTGGCTGCGATGTTTTGAAATCGAATTCCACCCAAATTGAAAAAGTTCAACAGTTTAGTCTCCTCGTATTCTCTCAATCGAATTTCTCCACGATCTGCCTTATTTCTTTTGCTGTCCTCCTCGGTCATTACTTTGGTAAATTCTTTATAATCCCTCTCTCCCATCGCATTGATAATTCTAGAACGTCCTGCTCCATTCGGTACAATGGATTCCACAATGGTGATGGATTTAAATTCATAAGAGGCAGGTGCCGCACTCTTAAAAGAGTAAAAAAGTGTGGAAATAGCAATAATGCTAATGGCAATGGTCAAATAATTTAACTTCTTCATTTTGTTTGTTTTTTGGTTTGATTATTAATTTGCCAAACATATACAATTGGTAGAAAACCCTAGGTATAATGGGGTATTTTATTTTGGAAATATTAGGTGCTATCATTCCTTTTAAATATTGAGCATGCCATGGGATAAACAATTAACTTTGCGCCTTGTTAAAAAATCGCGAGCAAGAGATTTATGATCAAGACAGACATTATAATTATCGGAGCAGGACCTTGTGGTTTGTTTACCGTTTTTGAAGCAGGATTATTAAAACTAAAGTGTCACTTAATTGATTCCCTCCCAATTCCTGGAGGTCAATGTGCAGAGATATATCCAAAAAAACCCATTTACGATATTCCGGGTTACCCTTCTATTCTAGCAGGAGAGTTGGTGGATAATTTGATGGAGCAAGCAGCTCCATTTAAACCTGGTTTTACTTTAGGAGAAAGGGTTGAAAAGGTAGAGAAACAAGAAGATGGTAGCTTTTTGGTAACCACCAATAAAGGAACAGAACATAGCGCACCGGTAGTAGCCATTGCTGGTGGATTGGGTGTTTTTGAACCCAGAAAACCGCCGATTGACAATATCACAGACTTTGAAGACAAAGGCATCGATTATATTGTAAAAGATCCAGAAAAATTTAGAGACAAAAAGGTTGTACTTTCTGGTGGTGGGGATTCCGCCTTGGATTGGGCTTTATTCCTGGCCGATGGTGTTGCCAAAGAAGTAAGCTTAGTACACAGAAGATCTTCATTTAGGGGACATCCAGATTCTGTAGACAAAGTCATGCAGATGGTGGAAAATGGCAAAATCAAATTGATCACAGAATCGGAAGTCATTGGATTAAAGGGAGGCGATCAATTGGAATCGGTTACTGTGAAACACAAAGAACAGGGAGAAGTTGATATCCATTGCGATTATTGGTTACCACTATTTGGCCTTTCACCTTCCCTTGGACCCATAGCAGATTGGGGATTAAACATTTCTAAGAATTCCATAGAAGTCAATACTTTGGATTACTCCACCAATGTGCCAGGCATCTATGCCATAGGAGACATCAATACCTATGAAGGTAAATTGAAGTTGATCTTATGTGGTTTTCACGAGGCTACACTCATGGTGCAATCTGCCTTTAAAATAGTCTATCCGGACAAAAGATTATCTTTTAAATACACTACCGTTTTGGGTGGCATCAGTGGTTTTGAGGAAGAACAAAAATGATTACAGTTAAAGTAACAGATCGAGAAGGTCAGGAGCATGAATTAGAGGCTCCTACAGATATGAACATGAACCTCATGGAGCTCTGTAAAGCCTATGAGTTGCCAGTTAAAGGCACTTGTGGTGGCATGGCCATGTGTGCAAGTTGCCACTGTTATGTGGAATCCGATCACGAATTGCCAGAAGCTTCTGAAGATGAAGAAGACATGTTAGACCAAGCCTTTTTTGTGGAAGACAACAGTCGTCTGGGATGTCAAATTTTTATGAAAGACGAATTGGATGGTTTAACCATACGATTGGCCGAAGAAAGCGAATAATTATCTTCTTCCCCTTCTCTGTTTTCCTCTGCCCTTTCCTCTACTTCGATTATCTCTCTGGTTTCCTCTAGGCCTTCTAAAGTTATTCTGTCTACCAGAACTTTGTCCCCTATCTTCTACCTTGACTTGAATTTGATGACCATTATCCAACTCTAAGCCTTGGAACTTATCTTCAAAGTTTTTGGCATCTGACTTATCAATGGAGAAAAAAGTTCGATTGTCTTGTAATGAAATATCAGAAACGGATTTGCTTCGCACATTGGAAACTTCGTTCACAAAGTCGATAAATACATTTTTATTCAAGCCGTCTTTCTTGCCAATATTGATTACAAAACGGGTGGTGTTTTCATCCCTTTGGTCTCTTTTGCTTGTTCGTTCTCCTTTTGCGTTTCCTTTACCAAGGCTAACATTCAAATCTTGCGAATTATCATCCTGAATCTTTTTCAATTCAGCGGAAATCAATTTCAGACTAATTTCTTCCGCAGATAACAATACCAATTTGCTTTGAATTTCCGCATACAATGCTTTGGCTTCTGGATGAATTTCCTCATCGGCCAAACGATCCAAAGTATGTTGCAAACGGATTTGTTTCAATTGATCCGATTTCGGAACATCTACTTGCTCAAAAGATATTTTCAGAACTTGTTCTATCTCTTTGATTCTTCTCCCCTCATTGGCATTGATAAACGCAATAGACAATCCTTTTTTACCTGCTCTAGCCGTTCTTCCACTTCTGTGGGTATAGGCTTCGATCTGATCTGGCAATTTGTGGTGAAAAACATGCGTCAGATTATCCACATCAATTCCCCTGGCAGCAACATCTGTAGCCAATAGCAATTGCATGTCTTTGGCCTTAAATCTTTTCATGGCCGCATCCCTTTGCGCTTGGGATAAATCTCCATGCAATGCCTCTACATCATAAGCCATATCGGTCAGCTGATCGGCCAATTCCTGAGTTTCTCTTTTGGTTCGGCAAAACATGATGGCCCGCATATCCGGTTGTATGTCCATAAACCTGCGCAAGGCAGCCAACTTATCTTGGGTTTTGGTCACTATATACTGATGGGCTATGTCCTTATTGGTTTTTTGCTTGGCATCGATTACCACCTCAAAAGGTTTCTCCATGTACTTTTTGGTGATCTTTCGAATTGCTGTAGGCATGGTTGCAGAAAACAACCAGGTACTTCTATCGGAATGTACATTGGAAAGGATATCGTCTATCTCTTCCTTAAATCCCATATTCAACATTTCATCGGCCTCATCCAATACAATGCGGTTTACAGCATCCAGCATGATGGCTTTTCTTCGGATCAAATCCAACAACCTTCCTGGTGTAGCAACAACAATCTGTGTTGGTTTCTTTAAGGCTTTTATTTGGTTCGTAATGGCAGCTCCACCATAAACCACTTCTATGTTGAGCTTCTTATACTTTTGTGCAAAAGCCTGAATTTGCTTGGCCGTTTGCTGCCCTAACTCTCGTGTTGGAGATAAGATTAAGGCTTGTACTTGATTACTGTCTCCATCCACCAATTCAATCAATGGCAATCCAAAGGCGGCAGTTTTACCAGTACCCGTTTGTGCCAGACCAATGAAATCATTGCGCTCGCTTTGCAATAGGTATGGAATGGCCTTTTGTTGTATGGGGGTAGGTTTCTCAAAACCCATTTCTTCGAGCACTTTCAAAAGATTCTCTGAAAGCCCGAGTGCTTCAAATGTATTCAAACCGCTTTGTGGAGATTAAAATGAGGCGCGAAGTTAACCAAAGGGAATGGACTAGAGCAGATAAAAGAAAGAAAGGGTGGCTTCTGCCATGATAATCACGATGGCGAAGATGAAATACAAGAAAGATAATATCAAAACAAATAGCAAATTGCCCCAAAAGGAAAAGCCATATACCCTCCTGCAGGATTTAAATAGGTATATAAATAGAATAAGATTTACAGCAAGTAGCGTAATTGCACTGGGCGTATCTGGAACGTCCACCAGACTAAAAACAAATAGGATAAAACCAATGATCAAAAAAGCAAAAGTGTGCAGGTGGACTGCATGGATTAAATGCTCTACATAATATCTCACCCTACGGAAAGTAAACAACATTAACAGTAAAGCAGATAAAGGCATGAGAATAAACATGGCAAAAGACATATTCTTGAAAATAATCTGGTTATTTACCCTACTGTCGTTACGCATGCTTCGGATACTTCTTTCGTAAAAGAATCGTTCACGCTCCGATAGTTCGCCCAAATTCAAACTGTCTACGATTTGCGCATCCGTCACTTGATTGTCGTATTTGTATTTGTTGATGATCTTGTAATTGATATCGCTTACCGTTACGCCAAAACCATTGCCATCACCAAAACCAAAGGTGATGTTTGGGCTGTAATCCGCAAAAGCAGTATCCTCTGGAATTCCCAATTTGGCCTGCAAACTGTCGTGCATCAGTATGGTCAATTGCTTTTTGCGATAAGGCGTCAATGCTTCAAAAGCATCTTTAAAGGAAGTTTTGCTGCTATCGTTAAGACTCTCTACAATGGCGTCGCTTAGATTTTCTTGTAGAATTCGATGTTGTGGTTCTGGAATCTCTTCAAAAGCCTTTAATGCAATGGGTACATAGTTGCCAGTATTGGCATTGCTATTTTCAATGTTCTGCACTACAAAGCGATTGATCGCAAAAAAGAAAAAGATACTGACGATCAAATACAAGCGAAAAGGATTGCTGTAGTGTTTTCTCCTGCCTTCATTAAAGGCGATGGTTAGTTTGCCTGGTTGAAACAAGAATGGGTAAATGCTTCTCCCCAAGCGACTGTCCATGGACACATAATTGTCGAAAAACTCTCCCAATAAGATCCGCAAGTGGAATTTATTCTTGTCCACCTTTTGACCACAGTGGTTGCAAAACTTGGCGTGGACAAGCACCTCTTGCTTGCAGTTCAAACAGTTCTTGAATTTTTGTTCCTTAGCCATTGCAGAAATTGAGCAGTTAAGGTAGAGATAATCTTTGAACCTAAAACTTTTGGGCATTAAAAAACCCCCATAAGGATGAGTTAGGGGGTTTTAAGTCTTAGATCAAACAACAGGAATTAACCAATTATTAAGATTACACAACACAATGAGTTGTCGTTTTTTCTAAAACGTGAAGCTGTACTTGTTTTGTAAGAACCTAAGAATCTTTTTCCTAAAAAAAATTCTACACCTCAAAGTTGGATACTATATTTGGAGCAAACTAGAGTACAAATACCTGTTTTTAATTTTTTAATTAATCAAAATGTATAACTTTTTAAACAAAACCCCATGAGCAACTACACAATAAGCTTACAAGACGGTATCGATTGGACCACCAATTGGAGAGATAACCACAGTGGATTGGTGAAAGCCTTTAAGATCGATAAGGATGAAATCGATGAAATTTTCCAAGACTATCCGAATGCGGAAGGCATTAGAGGATATTTGGGAGAAGATGACAATGGCAACCCTAAATTGGTAATGGTGGCCGTGGACAGCAATGGAGACGATATCTTAACCACGGTATATGATCATGCGTCACCATGCCCAAATGATTGTGATACAGGAAGTGTGTTGAATAACGGTAATTAATCATTGCAAAAGTTTTTAGATATAATACAGGAATCTGCGCATTATATGCCGCTGGTTCCTGTATTTATTTTTATATACAAAAGAAAGTACTTCTCTAAACCTTATCTCCCAATATTTATACTTGTATTATCTGCATCTATAATTAGTCTTTATTCCTCAATTCAATCTAAATATGGCATTAATAACATGCCTTCACTTCATCTACTAACTGTTCTAGAGTTTATTAGTATTTCAGCATTTTATTATTATAGCATAAATAATAGATTTCAAAGAAAAAGTATTTCAATAATTGGCATACTATTTACAATGTTCTCTATTGTTAACTCATTCTATATACAAAATATAGAAGATTATAATACTTACGCAAGAGGATTAGAAGCATTTTTAGTTATCTGTTTCTCTCTTATTTTGTTTCGACAAATGTTTCTGGAGCTAGAGTATGTAAGATTAGAACACTCTTCGAAATTCTGGATCAATTCTGCTTTTTTGATCTATTTTGCCTGCACCCAATTCCTATTTCTCTTTTATAGTGAAGTAAAAGAAATCTACCCAAGAAATGTAAGTTTAATTTTATGGGACCTACATGCTTGGGTATGTGTACTTTATTATTTACTTTTAGGCGTAGGATTATGGAAAGTGCAGTCGAAAGCAACTTAATTTTCACCATTGCAGTTGGTACCCTGGCCTTATTTGTATTGGTCGCTGCAGTGCTCACCTTTTTTGTACTATACCAAAAACGCATCCTCAAAAGCATCGAAGAGAAAAAGGAATTGGAAACCCAATACCAAAAGGAGCTATTGCACAAATACATAGAAGCACAAGAGAAAGAACGCAAACGCATAGCCGCAGATTTACACGATGATATTGGTGCAAATCTTGCTGCCGTAAAAATGATACTCAACCAAATGGAGCTGAACAAATCGGCCAATTTGGACCTATTGAAAGAATGCAAAGACAGTTTACAATTGACCGTTGATTCTGCACGACAGATATCCCACAACCTCATGCCTCCTGCCCTGGAAACCATCGGTTTGCTTAAAGTTTTAGAACGCTTAGCAAAAAATTTAAGCAACGATAACTTTAATCTAAACATCAGCGCGAAAGATGCGATTAGATTTACCACCAAGGTTGAACTAGCCCTTTATAGAGTCATGCAAGAATTGATCAACAACACCATAAAATATTCAAAAGCAAACAAAGCCACCATTACGTTTAATTCAGATAATGATCATCATTATGTGCGCTACGCCGACAATGGAGTCGGATATTCTTTTAATGCCAAATCCGATGGATTGGGACTCAAGAATATTGAAAGTAGAATACAGATGATTCATGGAGATTTTCAATTTTTTTCCAAAAAAAATGAAGCAAATGGAATTCAAATCACCCTATCTAAAAATTAAACAATATGATAAAAGTTGCTATCGCAGATGATCAGTCCCTTTTCCGAAAGGCATTAGCGGCCATGATCAATAATTTAGAAGGCTTTGAAGTAATTGTAGAAGCCAAAAACGGAGCCAAACTAATTTCCAAACTAGACTCCAACAATTTACCGGATGTATATCTATTGGACTTGAGGATGCCAAAGATGAATGGTGTAGAAACCACGGAATACCTCAAAGATGTATATGGAGATGTAAAGATTATCATCATTTCCGTGCATGACGATACCGATATCATCACACATATGTATGAAAAGGGAGTCAATGCCTATTTGGATAAAAACTCCGAACCGGAAGAAGTTTTTCAGGCTTTAAGACAAGTCTATCACAGTGGGCATTATTTCAACAGTAAAATGAAAGTAGCCATGGAAGAAGCTGCTTCTGGCCGATCGCATGATTTGCATTTGGACAATGAAAAAAGACTTACCGACAGGGAGTTGGAAGTGCTTCGATTGTTGTGCGAACAAAAAAACAACCACGAAATTGCCGACAGATTAAACCTGAGCAAGCGTACTATTGACGGACATCGGGTGCGTTTGATGGAGAAAACCAGAGCCAAGAATACAGCCGGATTGGTCTTATTTGCGGTAAAGCATAAATTGCTGGATACGGTACAATTGCGCTTGAGCTAATTGTCAGAAATGACATACAATTGCCTGATCTTGGTATTTAGCCTGCGGTAATAATCCTCTTCCAGCCAAACCAGATAGTTTCTGGTGGTTTTAATGGTGCAATAAGAATAATGCTTGATGCGGTCCTGCACATCTTCTTTTAACAATTGCGCCAAATCCAAGGCATCCCACATGTCCTCTGCATTTTCCGTACACATCTTGGCATGTTGGTCGATGGATTTCTGAATAACCACTTTAGAATGCTTACCCATTTGGGTGGCCCTATCATATTCCTCTTTTACATCAAATCGAATACTCTCTGATTTACTGAACTTTTCTTTCAGCTCATCTGGCATTTCATAGATAAACTGCCTTTCTATGGCATCGTCCGATTTTAAATCATCATAATACTGATGCGGAGATTGGAAGATGTGGTACCAATCTACTGGGGAATCCCACAAACCAAAACGATGCAAGTTGTTGCCCAAATCGATGATGGTAAAGTCTTTTTTATGCGGCAATATCCTGGATCCCCTACCGATCATTTGGTGATAAAGCGCTAGCGATCTAGTGGCTCTATTGAGGATGATATTTTCTACGGTAGGTTCATCGAAACCTGTAGTCAGGATACCTACCGAAGTAAGTATGGCATCTGGTTTCTCCTTAAACCATTCCAAGATGTCCTTTCGCTCTTGTTCATTGGCATGATGATCCAAATGTCGAATGTCATAACCTTCTGCCTTAAAAGTATCATAAACACCATAGGAAGTAGCTATACCATTGTTAAAGATCAAGGTCTTTTTACCGTAACCTTTACTTTCATAAGCACGAAGTAACTTCTCTTGCATGATATAGTTACCATACAATTGCTCTGAAGATTTTACAGTATAATCTCCATTGATGCCAACCTTTAAACCATCCAAGCGCACATTGTAACTGTAGGTGGTTGCTTTGGCCAAATAGCCATTATTGACCAAGGAAGAAATGGATTCACCAATGACCAATTCCTGATAGTTCTCATTCATCGGCAATTTAATGCTGGAACTCAATGGCGTGGCAGTTACTCCTAGTATATTGACATTCTCGAAATACTTAAACAATTTGCGGAAGGAATTGTAATGGGCCTCATCTACGATCACGATGCCCAAATTCTCCATGCTTACCTTCTCATCCTGTATTCTGTTGTTCAAAGTTTCTACCATGGCGACAAAACACATGTAGTCGTTTTTGTCTTTTACCTCTTTTACCTTGCTATTGATGACCTTGTTTTTGACTCCAAACTCATCTAACATTTTGGAAGTCTGCTTGCAAAGCTCAATGCGATGCGTTAGTATCAAAACTTTTTTGCCAACTGCTTTGATGTATCTTCTGGCTATCTCCGAAAAGATGACCGTCTTCCCTCCTCCTGTCGGCAGCTGAAAAAGGATATTGTGGTTATCCTCTAATTCGTTTAACTTCTTGGAAATGTTCTGAATAGCTTCTTCTTGAAAGGGATAGAGTGCTTTTCCTTCTTCGTTTTCCTTGATTTTACTAAAGCTTGCCGATTCATTTTCTCCCATGGATTTTGCAAAAGTAGACACAATAAAAAGTTTATCGAAGCGAAATGAAATCTATTTTTTTAAGCCTTGAATGATTAATTACTTTTGTGGGCGCTAAAAATTTCTCCATGAGCTTAAACAGCGAAATTCTTAAACGAAAAACCTTTGCCATTATTAGTCATCCAGATGCTGGTAAAACAACCCTGACTGAAAAACTATTGCTTTTTGGGGGAGCCATACAAACAGCTGGAGCGGTAAAAAACAATAAGATCAAAAAGACCGCTACTTCCGACTTTATGGAAATTGAGAAACAAAGGGGTATTTCTGTTGCCACTTCTGTAATGGGTTTTGAGTACAGAGAAAAGCTGATCAATTTGTTGGATACTCCAGGTCACAAGGATTTTGCGGAAGATACCTATAGAACCCTTACTGCTGTGGATAGTGTTATTTTGGTAATCGACTGTGTAAAAGGTGTGGAAACACAAACGGAAAAGCTGATGGAGGTTTGCCGCATGCGGGATACGCCAGTAATTGTATTCATCAATAAATTGGATTTAGAAGGTAGAGATCCATTCGAATTGTTGGATGAATTGGAAGAAAAGCTAGGCATCAACGTCAGGCCGATGAGTTGGCCAATAGGCATAGGTTCTACCTTTAAAGGCGTTTATAATCTCAAAGATCAAAATGTAAACCTCTTTGAATCTTCCAAGACAAAAATTGCGGATGATTATATTGCTATTGACGATATTGATGATCCCAAACTGGATGATTTAATAGGAAGTGAAACAAGCCAATTGCGAGAAGATGTGGAACTCATCAATGGCGTTTACGATGAAATGGATACCGACTCTTATTTAGCAGGCAAATTGGCTCCTGTTTTCTTTGGATCCGCAGTAAACAATTTCGGTATACAAGAAATGTTAGATCAGTTTGTTGACCTGGCACCTAACCCAAAAGGCAGACCAACTGATGCTGGTGAAATCGCTCCCAACCATCCTAAATTCAGTGGTTTTGTTTTTAAAATCCATGCCAATATCGATCCTAACCACAGAGATCGTATTGCCTTTTTGAGGGTTTGTAGTGGGAAATTTGAAAGGAATAAATTCTACAAACACATTCGACAAGAGAAGAAATTGAAGTTTAGCAACCCAACCAGTTTCATGGCCAAAGACAAAAACCTCATTGAGGAAGCATTTCCAGGGGATGTTATTGGATTATATGATACAGGAAACTTCAAGATTGGTGACACCCTTACCGAAGGAGAAGAATTTAATTTTAAAGGCATACCGAGCTTTTCTCCAGAAATATTTAAGGAGGTGCTCAATGATGATCCAATGAAATCCAAACAATTGGAGAAAGGCATACATCAATTGACTGAGGAAGGAGTTGCTCAGCTGTTTACCGCAAGAATTGGCAACAAAAAATACATCGGTACGGTTGGGGAGTTACAATTTGAAGTCATTCAATACAGGCTCATGCATGAATACAATGCAAAATGCTCCTTCCAGCCCATGAATTTCTACAAAGCCTGTTGGTTTACCTCTGAAAACCAAGAAATGCTGGAGGAGTTCACCAGACTAAAGTCCAACTACATCGTTTGGGATAAGGACAAGAATTTGGTTTTCTTGGCGCAAACCGCTGGGGTTTTGCAAATAACCAAAGACAACTATCCAGATATAGATTTCCACTTTACCTCTGAGTTTCAGCAAAAAGAAGAATTAGCTTAAGATTTTATCCATTTCTTCTTTATAGACTTCCATGGACTGCATATCGTTGTGTGTGGCACCTTGAACCGATACAAATTGTATATCCGGATTGCAGTTCTTAAGCTTCTTGCCCAAATAATAAGGCACCTTTCTGTCTTCTGTACCATGAAAAATATACAAGGGAGAAGTCACTTCTGGCAAATAGCGATTAATTCTAAAATGATATTTGCTGATTAAATCCGCAGGAAGATAGGCCTTGTGGTATCGAACCAGGGAAACGAAATTATAGTATGGTGCTTCCAGAATTAAGGCTTTTGCTTGATTCTTACTCGCTAATCTTGCAGCAATGCCTGTACCTATAGAGAATCCATAAATGATAATCTTATCCTGACTATACTTCTCTAACATCTTATTGTATAACATTTTAGCATCTCTTTGTAAGTTCCTCTCCCCTTTTATTTTGCCAGCGCTCTTGCCAAATCCTCTAAAGTCATACATCAAAACATCGTATTGTCTTTCTACAAAAAAGTTTGCATAATCTCCCCAGTATCTGAGGTTGTCCGCATTTCCATGGATGTAAAAAATTAGACCTTTGGGATTGTTAGCACGAAACAAAAGGGCATTTAATTCCACGCCCTTTTCTACTTCAAAGAAAAACTCTTCAAAAGGAGTTTCAAAAGGATACTCATAATCCATTGGAAGCTTTATGGGATTGAATATCAGCCTTTCTTGCAGAAAGTAAAAACTAAGGAGCACCCCAGCGATAATGCCGATGAGAATAATGACACTTACAAAAAGCCAAAGTAAAACCTCCATTGCTGAAAAATACGAGAATTGTGGTGAACAAATGCTATTTTAAGATTAAGCTTTGTTTATCTATTAACATGCATTAACGAATGTGAATACTGCTTTGGTATTACTTTTGAAATTTAGATTACACTAAACAATTAACCATGAAAAAATTTCTCATACTAGTCTACAGTCTTTTTCTTGGATTTAGCCCGATAGCCTTTGCCCAGAAAGGGTACAATGTTGAAATCAAGGTCGATGGCATAGAAGATAGTTTGACTTATCTCGCCTACTATTTTGGGAAAGGGCAATACTATAGAGATACTGCGGAAATCAATAGCAAAGGATGGTATGTTTTTAACAGAAAGAAAGACACTTTGGAACACGGCATGTATTCCTTTATTTCTGACAACGCAAAGGTCTTTGATTTTATGGTGGATGATCAAGATCTAAAAATAGAAACTCAATTAGACAACATCATTCCCAGTATGAAATTTGAAGGTGGCAAAGAAAACCACCTTTTCATGGAATACATGAACTACCTGAATGCTAAACAAGGAGTTGCAAAAGAATTGCATGAGAAAAAAGGGGCGACAAGCGATGAAAAAGAAATTGCAAAAGTAGATGAAGAGTTATTGGCATTAGATGCGGAAGTTAAAGCCTATATCAAATCCTTTCACGAAAAATACCAAGGCAGCTTTTCCAGCAATTTCATTAAGGCCATTGCCTATCCAGAAACTCCAGAGCCTCCTAAAAATGAAGATGGCAGCATAGATAGCACATTTGAGTTCCGCTATTTCAAAAAGCACTTTTGGGATGATTTTGATTTCTCCGATCAACGCCTATTGCACACTTCGGCTTACCATGAAAAGCTAAAATATTTCTTAAGCAAATTGTTCTTGCAAGAAGCGGATTCCTTGATTGAAGCCGTAGATATTGTTTTGGGTAAAGCCAAAGCCAATGAAGAAATCATGAAGTATACATTGACTTTTTTGACATCGAAATACGAACGCATGCAGCAAATGGGCATGGATGCTGTTTTTGTGCATTTGGCCAAAAACTACTACATGAAAGGAGTTGCAGATGAATGGTACGATGAAAAGCAATTGGCCAAGATCTCCGAAAGAGCAATTGCATTAGATCCTTTGCTAATCGGTAAAAAAGCACCAAACATTGTGGTTAAGGATACCGCACAGAAGAAATATCTACAATTGTTTGATGTGGATGCTCCCTATACAGTAGTTTATATCTGGTCGGCTACTTGTGGACATTGTAAAGTGGCTACTCCCAAACTGAAGAAGTTATACGATAAATACAAAGATTATGGGGTTGAAATATTCGGTGTTGGCAGTGAATTTGAAAATGAAGACTGGTTAAAGTTCATCAACAAGCATGATCTGAATTGGATCAATGGTTCGGATGGTGGAAACTATAAAAGTAATTTCCGAACAACCTATGATGTTTACAGCACTCCACAGACCTACCTCTTGGATAAGGACAAAAAGATATTGGCCAAAAAGATGAATATAGAATCTTTGGAAAAAATATTGCGGTATTACTTTCAAAGAGATGGAATCGAAGTAGGAGAAATGGTTTTCAAGAATGAAAAGAAGAAACAAGAAGAGGAATAGCCTAGCCTTAATCATTCCAGGAATAATATTGCTTGTTGGAATAGGCATTGCATATCATTTTATTCAGGATAGCCAATCGCTACCCATTTATAGCCCTTCTCAGATCAACCCAGAATTGGTTGATATATCTAAGCAATCGGTAAAAAAGGATCACCACATCGCCAATTTCGAATTGATTGATCAGGATGGGAATACCTTCACCCAAGATAAGATTGAAGGCAAGTATTATGTAACCGACTTCTTTTTTACCAATTGTCCTACCATCTGCCCAGATATGTCTGGACAATTGCAAAGAGTACAAGAAGAATTTGCCCTATTAGAGGATTTTATGATACTCTCCCACTCTGTACAACCTGAAGTGGACTCTCCAGCCGTTTTATTGGACTATGCCAGTAGATATGGTGCAGATTTAAACCAATGGGTTTTTCTCACTGGGGATAAGAAAGTCATTTATGATTTGGCCAGAAAGTCCTATTTTGCAGCGGTTACAGAAGGTGATGGCGGTGTAAATGACTTTATCCACACAGAAAATTTTGTGTTGGTAGACAAGAAAAAGAGAATTCGAGGGTTTTATGATGGAACTTCTGAACAATCTGTAGATCAATTGATCCGCGATGTAAAGATTTTAAGTAGAGAATATGAAGACTAGGCTATTTTTATTTTTGGGATTGTTCTCCATTCTTTTGCTTTGTACCAATTGTGGCAATCCTTACAAAGGATTTAGTGGGGTAAGCAAAAAGGGTATGAAAAAAAACAAATTACCCAGTCAGCAACTGAAGGAAGACTACGATAAGGTGGCCAAGAAAATGCAGAAGGCCTATAAAAAGGAGCAAAAAAAAACCTCCAAGCGTTTAGGTACCAAAGAAGAAAAATAATCAGTCCAGTTCTTCCTTTCCAAAGATTAGACTTTGCATCTCCTTTGATTTCTGAAATTCTGAAGGATTTGATTCCAGCACTCCCTTATCATGGAAAAGCCAGATTTTATCTGCAATCTTTAAGGATTCTTCAATTCGATGAGAAGAAAGTATAATGGTTTTCTGATGTTCCTTGCATTCTCTTTTCAAAAGCTTAAACATGGCAATGGTATTGCGCATGTCCAAATGGGTGGTTGGTTCATCTAGCAACATCAATGGCGTTTCTTGGGCCAATGCTCTTGCCAACAACACTTTTTGCCTTTCCCCATCACTCAACTCATTCATTTTCTTAGCTGCCAATTTCTGGATGTTGCAATATTCAAGTATGGCATTTAAAGCCTCTCGATCCTGTGCTTTAATCTGTCCTAGCCAATTGGTAAAACGAAATCGACCAAAGGAGATAAACTCAAATACACTTAGTAAACTGCTGTATTTATTATTGGCAAATACAATGGCCATCATTGCAGCCAAATCTTTTTTATTCCAATCTCTAATTGCTTTAGCGTTTAGCAAAATCTCCCCTCGCATTGCAGTTAAGTCTGAGCTTATTGCTTTTAAAAGCGTGGACTTTCCTGCCCCATTCTCTCCAAACAAAACCACCAACTCCCCCGCTTTTACACTTAAGTTAAGATTTTCCAATACCACCTTATTTGATTTTGGATAAGACAAAGAAAGTTGGTTGATATGTATTATCTTCTTATTCAAAATCCAGAAGAAATGGTTCTTTTATTGAGTATAATCCAAAGAATTGCAGGTATTCCTAAAATGGCAGTAATGGAATTGATTGGCAACCGAATACCATCACTTGGTAAATTGGATATCAAATCGCTGAACAACAAAGTAGATGCTCCCATTAATATACAAGCGGGAATCAATACCTGATGGCTAGTTGTCTGGAACATTAATCTGGCCAAATGCGGTATGACAATTCCAATAAAACCTATAGGACCGCAATAGGCAGTTACAATGCCTGTTAAAGTTCCACTGACCAAGATTACAATCAATCTGGTCTTTACGATGGAAACCCCAATGCTTTTGGCATAGGATTCTCCAAGTAGCAGCGTATTCAAGCTTTTTGAAAAAAGATATATCACTAAGCTGGATATACTGATGATCATAGCCATCACTTTCAAGTCCTGATAATCTACACTTTCCAAACTGCCCAAGGTCCAAATGAGATAGGATTTCAATTGATAGTCGGAAGTAAAGAACTGAATGATGCCAATAAAAGCGGTAGCAATAGCACCAACCATTACACCCAGGATAAGCAAAGTCATGATATCTCTGACTTTAAAGGATAAAATAAACAAGAGTATCAATATACTTATGGCGCCAATCATTGCGGCTATTGGTAATGCGACTACTGAGGTAAGTGATATTCCAAAAATGCTAGCACCCATTATAACAATGGCTACTGCCAAGCCAGAACCTGAACTAATTCCCAATATATAAGGACCAGCTAATGGATTTTGAAATAAGCTTTGCATGAGTAATCCAGAAACTGCCAATGCTGTTCCACACAATACCGCGGTGATTGCTTTTGGCAATCGAGACTGCAGAACGATAATAGAATTTGAATCCTGCTTGGCATCTCCACCTAATATGTCTAAAACTTGCTCAAAAGGAATGTTTATGCTTCCGAAAAATAGATCCAAGACAAACAAAAGAGGCAACAGAAGAATTAGGACTACAAACAGATATCGATTCCGACTAGATTGCATTATTCCTCTAACTTATAATAATAATACAATTCATGCGCTTCCAATAGTTCCGGATACTGGATTTTAATCAAATCTGCCAATATATATTCTGGATGCACTACTCCACTTTCCCAATAATCGTTGGCACCCAACTCATTGGAACGCTTATAATTGCTGTATATGCGGTTGTTCTTAAATGCTTTGAAATTGGAAAACCTTTGATCTATTTCCAACATTTGCTTCTTGGATTGCATTATTCCAGGATTTATCCATAGGTCTGCTTCCAAAGCATCGTGAATTACCTTTTCTATTGTCAGTGGAACACTGGCTTCTTGTTTTAAATCCTTCCAGATATAGTTTGCAGATGCATCGCTAAAATATCTTGCCTGAAAAGATTCTCCACCACTGACAAACCAATTGCCTTGCCAAGGAAACCCAATCATCACTTCGCTTTCTTTAGTCACCTTATTGGCCTTTTCAATTAAAGCTTCATATTGCTCTTCTCTGGTTTGTATGATACTATCTGCCATTTGCTGTGCTTCTTCTCCTAAAAACAAGGCAAAAACACTTAACCACTGCAATTTATCCAATGGAGTTCCCTCCATGAACTCAGAAATTAAGATCACATTTTGATTTAGCTTTCTATTCTTTTGAACGCCTTTGTAAGATTGCATGTCAATTGCATAATCAAAAACTACCTCCAAATTGGAAGATACCACAGATTCTTGATTGATACCCTGAGCACCTATTGATTTCACAGAATCGAGTGCTATTAGTGCTTTAAAATTCAAATTGTAATACAAATCCAGATTGGTAGCTGCCTTTATTCTCTTCAGGGCATCTAATTCATTAAGAAAAGCCAAATGCGTAGTCGATGTAATCCCGATGCGTTCCACAGGGGTTTCAATATAATGAGTGATGTTGTCTAATTCTGGTTTTGCAGCCCCTTTTGGATAAAGCACATACCTTTCTTTAAACTCTCCTCCGACAAATGGTTTATCGACTTCCAACAACTGGTAGTTGTCTTTTTGGCTTATCTGGAAATGCGTGGAGCTTTCCTGACTAACTCGGTCATTTTCAATTTTTGCTTTAGGCTGACAAGCGTATTGCAAGAAAAGCAATATCAATATGTAAGGTCCAAATTTGAAAGCCATGGAATGGTTTAGGTTTACTTGCTTTCTGAGTCCCAAGTCTCAGAAGTAATGTGCGTTCCATTCTTGGTATAGGTTACTTTACCGCCCCAAGTAAAATATGTTTTTTCATAAACATCTGTCTGGGTGCCGTTTACCACATACCTTCTTAAAGTAGTACTTCCATTGGTATTTTCAATAACTTCTTCGGTCACACCTTGCGGTAATTCACCAGCCAATCGATCCTGTCTTGGTTTATCTTCTCCTTCATAAAACTCTGGATCTTTATTCTCTTGTCTTTTTTCTTCTGCTTCCGCATTCCATTCTTCTTGCACCTCTTTCAAGTCCTCTGTCTTCTCCTCTATGATTTCTTTGTTCTCCATATAATGATCACTTCGAGAAGACTTGTATTGCTGAATTTCTAAAGCTTTGTCGTTGATGTTTTCCTGATTTGCAGATATCTTATCACCCAATTCTTTGTTGTAACCTTTTATGGTTTGGTCCCAATCCTCTTGCACATCTTTGATGTGTCCAGTATTCTTTTCCAATAATTCTGCGGATTTACCTTGATTGAATGTCTCAATGTCTTTTGCTTTTCGCACATAAGTTTCTTCTTCTTCTTTAATTTTCTCGCTTTGCTTTTGGGTGCGATATTGATTGATCTCACTCAATTCATCATAATCTTCTTCAACTTCTTCTTTTTTGCCATCTACCAATTCTTCGTTGCTTTCAGATTGGTAGGTCAATATAATTTCTTGCTTATCTGATAAACTTGCAAATACATCTCCTCTATCTCTCTGACTCTCTATATTCAGTTCTGTTTTATATTCCTGCACAGCTACTTCTTTATCTTGAACAGTTTCTAGGTTTTGCATGTAGAATTTATCCGAAACCGATTTGCTTTCATCAACGGAAACGGAAATGGCTTCAATCCTATCTATTTCCGCTTGCTGGTTTTCCTCCTCTTTTTCTTTGAAAGCATCTTGTAGGTTTTTCACCACTTCTGTCTTTTGCTCCAATTCTTCTCTCTTCTCACCATTTCTCTTGGCCCACATGTCCTGATACACTTTGTCTAAATCCTGTTCTGCCTTATTATTAATGGTAGCTCTAGGACCAGTTTTAATTTGGATAGGTTTGCTTTCTTCTTCTACCCGAGCTAGTTCTGCCTGTCTTTCTTTCTCTATTAAAGCAACCACCTTTTGCAATTGTTCTTTGGCGTAGGCTCGATCTGGTTTCAAATCAAGAGCAGATTGATAATCTCTTTTTGCCAATCGGTACGATTTTCTTTCAAATGCAAAATCAGCGGCTGTAATTAATTCATCGAAACGCTTTTCTTTATCAGCAATTTCCTGTCGTTTTCTATCCGCTTCTGCAGCAGCTGCTGCCTGTTGTGATAAGATCTGGTTAATTTTTTCGATCTGTTCTTGCGGATAAGTCTCTGATGGTTTTAATCCATTGGCCAATTGGTATTCATTCTTAGCTGGAACATAATCTTGGTTTTTAAACAATTCATCTCCTTTCAATACAGCTGCATTATAGGATTCGTTGTTTCTGGCTTCTCTTTCTTGAGCGATTCTAATTTCTTCTTCTTTGGCTTTCGCTTCGGCCATTAATCGATCAATTAATGCGATTTGATCTTTAGGGTATTGTTCATCACTAATTCCCAATGCATCTTGGTAAATCTTCTTGGCTTCTAAATATCTTTTCGCTTCAAATTCTTGATCTGCCTGTTGAATTAATTCTAGAAATGCATTTTCTTTTGCTACTTCTTTGGCTTGTTCCGCAGCCTTAGCTTGTGCTAATAGGTCATTGATTTCAGCAATTTTATTTTTAGGATATTCTTCTGCTGGTTTTAAACTACTGGCCTCTGAATAATGCTGCAAAGCCTCATTCCATTGTTTAGCATTTAGAGCATTGTCTGCCTTCTCCAATACGGCCAAATATTGGGTTTCAATTTTGGCCTGTTCTGCGGCTGCAGCTTCATTGGCAGCTTGTGCTGACAATCGTCGATCTATCTCAGCGATTTGATCTTTTGGATATTGTTCATCTTTTACGGCAAGCGCATTATTATACAACTCCTTCGCTTGAGTATAGTCTTCAGAATCAAAATAAGAATCGGCTTCACCGATTAAATTTTGGTATTCCTGATCTATCTCCGCTTGTTTAGCTGCTGCCGCCTCTTTGGCTTCTTGATCTGCCAATTGCGCCAATAGATTCTCTATCTCTTGAATCTTTTCTTGCGGATAGCTTTCTTGTTTAACCGTTAATGCTTCTTCATATTTGCTTTTCGCATTGTTATAATCTTTTGCACCAAAAAGTTGATCGGCAGCATCAATTATTGCCTGGTACTCCTCATCGATTTTAGCTTGTTCTGCTGCAGCTGCCTCTTTGGCTTCTTGATCCGCCAATTGTGCCAATAGATTTTCAATCTCTTGGATCTTTTCCTGCGGATAGCTTTCTTGTTTAACAGTTAGCGCCTCTTCATATTTACTTTTCGCATTGTCATAATCTTTTGCACCAAAGAATTGATCGGCAGCATCAATTATTGCTTGATACTCTTCTTCAATTTTAGCTTGTTCTGCTGCAGCTGCCTCTTTGGCTTGATCTTCTGAACGTTTTACTATTAAGCCTTCTATCTCTGCAATTTTATCTTTTGGATACTGTTCGTCTTTAACTCCGATGGCCTCTTCAAATTTGGACTTGGAAGCTTCCAATTCTTTGTCTTTCAGTAATTGATCCCCTTCATCAATCAAAGCTTGATATCTGGCATCCGTTTCTGCTTCTTTTTCTTGTTGCAATCGAATCTCCTCTTGTTCTTGCGCAATTGCATTTAGTTTTTCATCAATCTCTTTAATCTTGTCTTTGGGGTATTGTTCTTCCGTCTTGACTGCCGAGGCTTCTTGGTATTTGCCTTTGGCTTCTTCATATTTATCCTTGCCCAACAATCCATCCGCAGAAGCAATCAAATCATTGTATTTTTTTTCTTGTTCCTGGGCATCCGCCAAAATGCCATTGATTTCTTCAATTTTATCTTTTGGATATTGTTCATCTCCTTTTATGGCTAATGCAGCCTGGTATTCCGTTCTAGCTTCATCCAATTGCTCTTTCCCAAGTAAACCATCTGCTTTGGCTATCAAGGCATCGTATTCTTTCTGTTGCGCAGCTAATCGCTCTTCTTCAGCCTTTTCTTCTGCCAATCGAGCAACAGTTTCCTCTATCTCTTCAATTTTTTCTTTGGGATATTTCTCATCAGATTTCAAAGACAATGCTCTTTGGAAGGCAGCTTTAGAACCTTCATAATCTTCAGACCCTAATTTCTGATCTCCCTCTTCAATTGCCGCTTCATAATCTGCTTCTAATTTTTCGGCCGCTGCTGCTTCTTCTGCCAATTGGTTCAAGGTAGCATCAATTTCCTCGATTTTGCCTTTGGGATAATCATCTTGCTTTATGGCTAATGCATCACTATATGCTTGTTTGGCATCTTCCCAGCTTTTACTTTTAAATGCAGCATCACCCTTCTTGATGGCTTCTGCATAAGCGTTTTCCTGAGCTTCAATTTCCGCAATCTTTCCTTTGGCCTCATCAATCTTTTCTTGGGGATAGGATTCTTCTTTTTTCAAGGCTAAAGCTTCTTCATAAGCTTTTATAGCATTTGCATAATCATTGGAAGCAAAAGCCTGATCGCCCTTTTGAATTGCAGCATTGTAATTTTGATCCAATTCCTGATTGGCGGCCAATTGCTGATCAATTTTTCCAATTTGAGTTTTGGGGTAATCTTCTTCAGGTCGGACTTTTAAGGCTGCATTATAGGAATTCTTTGCCTCTTCTAATTCTCCATTTTGCATGGCTTGATCTCCAGCAGCAATTGCATCATCATATTGCTTTTGTTCCTCCGCCTGTTTGGCCAAGGTATTGTCAATTTCCTGTATTTTATCTTTTGGATATTGTTCTTCCCCTTTTAACGCAATCGCATTGTTGTAAAAACCTTTGGCTTTATCGTAATCCTTATTTGCCAATGCATCATCTCCATCTTGAATGGCCTTGTTATACTCTTCATTCGTTTTTTGCATACTTACCAATATGCCTCCGATTTCATCTAGTTTCTCCTGGGGATACTTTTCATCGGGTTTCACACCCAATGCTTCTTGATAGGCCGATTTTGCCCCTTCATAATCTTTAGAGGCCAATGCTTGATCTCCCTTTTTGATGGCGGCATTGTAATTCTCTTCTTGTTTGGCCAAATTGGCTAAAATGCCATCGATCTCCCCAATCTTGGTTTTGGGATACTCCTCAATAGGTTTAATGGATGAAGCAGCCTGATAAGCCGATTTAGCACCTTCGTAATCTTTGGAAGCCAAAGCACCATCTGCTTCTTTGATCTTATCCTGATACTCTTTATCCTTCTCTGCTTGGGCAGCGAGGTACTGATCTATCTCTTGTATTTTATTTTTAGGGTATTCTTCAGAAGGTTTGATCTTGCTCGCCTCTTGGTATGCGGTTTTAGCAGTAGCATGCTGATTGGCAGATAAAGCCTGATCAGCTTTCTCAATTGCAGCTAAATACTCCTGTTCCGTTTTGGCCGCACTGGCCAATAAGCCATCCACCTTATCAATCTGAGCTTGCGGATACTTCTCCGTGGGTTTTATACCCAAAGCCTTTTGATAATTGCTTTTGGCGTTCTCATAATCTTTGGCTGCAAGTGCATTATCCCCAGCTGTTATCGCATCTTGATATTCCTTTTCCTTGGCATCCTTCTTTTGAATGATATCGTTGATTTCAGCAATCTTATTCTTTGGGTATTCTTCTGCAGGTTTTACTTGACTAGCAGTTTCGAATGCTGCTTTTGCTCCTTCTAAATCATTGGACTGCAATGCACGATCACCTTTTTCAATTGCTGCAAGATACTCCTGATCAGCCTTTGCTTGAGAGGCTAGCATGCCTTGAATTTCACTGACTTTGGTTTTAGGATATTGCTCATTGGGTTTAATCGAAGAGGCCTTTTGGTATAAGGCTACAGCAGCTTGAAAATCTTTGGCAGCGTCTGCTGCATCTGCTTTTTGAATGGCTTCATCGTATTTTTTATTAACCTCACGAAGTTCAATTAGCTTACTTTTTAATTCCGCCAACTGAAAAGATGGATAAGTCTCTAATGGATTTAATTTCTCCGCCCGGAGATATTCTTGTTCCGCCTTTTCCCAATCTTCAGTAGCAAAGGCTTTGTCAGCTATTTTTATGGCTTCTGCATATTGCCTTTCTCTCTCCTTCTGTGATTCTGCCTCTTTAGCTTTCTGGGCTAGGAAATCTTTCTCCAATTGGTCCAAGGCTTTTTTTCGCTGTTTGGTATAATCCAAATCCACATCAAAGCCACCAAAATCTTCACTGTATAAAAACTTTCCAATTGGTTCATCCAATACATGGTAATCCAATCCTTCAATCTTTTGAAATAACTCTACTTCCGCAGGAAGGAATTGATCCCCCTCTGCAGCTCCTGCTGGAACACTTTTGGTGTTTACTTCCAATTTCTTTTTTACAAAACCATCGCTACCACCAATTTCAATGGTATATATACCACCAGGATCCATGGGAATGTCAGCATTACCCTTGCCATCCGTGTAGACTTTTTCTACAAATTTCCCATCCCGAAAAACATTTATTTCGG
>Ga0207422_1001679_pt1 | contig 39077 bp, 27 predicted proteins | sample MarCyaLeptolynsp_FD_187757 | JGI IMG/M metagenome (GOLD analysis project Ga0207422, IMG submission 187757) | Marine cyanobacterial communities from Panama - species 1 Leptolyngbya sp. (SPAdes) | ecosystem: Environmental > Aquatic > Marine > Unclassified | place: Panama: Panama City | collected... | reverse complement strand
CATCCACTTAGGTGTATTGAATAGGTTATCAGTGATGAACTTAACGGCTTCTTTCTGCTTCGCCTTAGGTGCGTGAGTGTATACCAAACCATCTTGATCGGCAGTTTTGTAGTTCTCTTTTACACCTCCCACATAGCGTCCCACATGGCCCATATACCTGTTGAATTGAGACCTTACTTCACCATACATTTCTTGTAACTCTGTGTAATCCGAACCAGGCACATAAGTCCAGTCACGTAGGTTAGTCATCGTTCTCTTCAGGTTTTTAATGCCATACATACTAGCTTTCATGGCATCGTCACCCAAGTCTTCACTTTGAGCAGTGTAATCATTGGCATTGCCCTGACGACCGTATCTGTAAAGTGGGTCCCCGTTTTTCTCCTCGATCCATCTTCTCAAAGTTGGTAATTCAGCTTCTGGCGAATCAGCATCCAAGATTGGTCTGTAACCCCAGGCGATAGAATACTTGTCGTACTCGCCAACTTCTGGCATCAAGGCCACACCTGCATCCTCTGGTTGAGCGATGTAGTTGAAACGGGCATAGTCCATAATGGAAGGAGCCGTTCCCATTCTCTGAGTAAAAGCAGCTGATCTCAAGGAATCAACAGGATATGCATTACTTGAACCAAAGTTATGTGGCAAGCCTAAAGTGTGCCCTACCTCGTGTGATGATACGAAACGGATCAAACGAGACATTACTTCATCATCAAATTCCGAGCTTTGTGCCTGAGGGTTGATGGCCGCTGTCTGAACGAAGAACCATCTTCTCAATAGTGTCATTACATTGTGGTACCAGTTGATATCACTTTCCAGAATTTCTCCAGAACGTGGATCTGACACGTGAGGACCATTCGCATTTGGAATAGGAGAAGCAAGGTATCTTACTACAGAGTATCTCACATCTTCAGGGCTCCAGTCAGGATCTTCTTCCTTGGTTGGTGGGTCAGCAGCGATGATTGCGTCTTTGAAACCAGCAGCTTCAAATGCTACCTGCCAATCTTCAATACCATCTTTGATGGCCTGTACCCACTGCTTAGGCGTAGCTCTATCTACATAATAGACGATTTGTTTCTTAGGCACTACAAGCTCTCCTCTACGGAACTTGTCCATGTCTTCTTCTCTCACCTCAAGTCTCCAACGGTCTAGGTATCTGACTGTTTTAGATTGCTGAGCATCCAAGCCATAGTCAGTTGTTCCTCTGGCAAACCATCCTACTCTTTCGTCAAAAAGCCTTCTTTGCATTGGTACTTCAGGCAAAAGAATCATCGAGTTACTCATTTCTACTGTGATAGACCCATCAGCAGAGCTTGACGGAGAGTTACTTGCGAAATATGTTTTCACATGTCTCAACTCTATGTTTTCAGGGTAACTGCTTACGCGAGAAACATATGATCTAGAAGCATCTAATCGGGTAACTCTGTATTGTGTTCTTCTGAATTGAGGCAAACCCAAAGGTTTTACATCTCCAGTCAATAGAGCACTTACGTCAACAACAACGCCTGAAGAGTCTTTTGATAAGGCTTTGATATCATAAGCCGCCAAAATTGGCTCTAGGTTAGAGTTGTTCACCGCCTCGCTTATCGGCAATGAGTCTGCTGCCGTAATGGTCGTAGAGATAATTCTAAGAAGAATTTTATCATTGACTCTTTCCCAGCGCAACATCTGAGTATTGGTCTTACCTCCACCAAAACCAATGCCTGAAGCAGTTTTGGCGATACGCGTCACCATCAACATATCTCTTCCCAACATATCATTAGGAATCTCAAAGAAGTACTTCTTATCAATTCTGTGTACATTGAAAAGGCCTTCATCGGTCTTAGCGTCCTTGGTAATTACTTTATCGAAAGGCTGAATGCCTCCCTTTTTAGGAGCAGGTTTTTTAGGAGCAGGTTTAGGAGTTTCTTGCTCTTTTTTAGCGTCCTTTTTCTTTTTCCTTCGCTGAGCCTCAGCAGGATTCACAGCTATCAGCATAAAAGCCGCTAGCATGCAAGCAACGAATGTTGCTGGTCTAAGATTTCGTATTTTCATTGGATTGTATTTTAGAAATTCTGGTTCTTGTTGAAATATAAACTTAATTCAAATTATAATGCGTCTGTTCCATTTTATTTGAGTGGTTACTGACCTGTCTTAAGGGATATCTTGAAGGAAATTACAGTCATTGGTGGTGGTTTAGCTGGACTCGTCAGCAGTATCCTTTTGCAGCGTAAAGGCTACAAGGTCAGCCTGTATGAGAAAAAGCAGTATCCATTCCATAGGGTCTGTGGTGAATATATTTCTGACGAAGTAAAGCCTTTTCTCCAACGAAACGGTCTCTTTCCCGACAGTTACAATCCTTCGGAAATCCAAAAATTTGAATTTACCTCTGTGAAGGGAAGAAGTTTTGAATTACCGCTAGACCTTGGAGGTTTTGGGATCAGCCGATACGCCTTTGATGACTTTCTCTATCAAATTGCACTCAACGAAGGAGTCAATGTGGTCACTAAGACTTCGGTTTTAGACGTAAAATTCCACTCCGATCGCTTCAGCATTAGTACGGCCAATGAGCAATTCGAAAGTCGGCTCGTCATCGGTGCCTATGGCAAAAAGAGTGTATTAGACAAGAAGCTTGACAGAGGTTTTACAAAAAAAAGAGCTCCCTATATCGGGGTGAAATACCATATCCAAACCGATTATCCAAAAGACAAGGTGGCACTGCATAACTTTCCCAGTGGTTACTGTGGTATCAGTGCTATAGAAGGCAATAAGTTCAACCTCTGCTACCTGGGAAGCAGGGACATCCTAAGAAAGCATGGTTCTATAGAAGGCATGGAGGCAACCGAGGTAAAACGAAACCCTTTTTTAAAGGACATATTCGATAATGCTGAGTTCCTCTTCGAAAAACCCGAGGTCATCAATGAGTTTTCTTTTGCCCCTAAGACTGCCGTAGAAGATCATATTTTAATGACGGGTGATTCTGCAGGTCTGATTACTCCTTTATGTGGTAATGGTATGGCCATGGCTATTCACTCTGCCAAAATCCTTGTCGACTGCATTGAAAATCATTACGTAAAAGGTGAGCTAAAAAGGCAAGCTTTGGAAAAAGCCTATCAAACCACCTGGAACAGCACCTTCAAAAAGCGACTGCGGGTGGGTCGAAGAACACAGTCTCTATTCGGATCGGCCATTACCTCAGAAATAGCCGTAGCACTCATGAAAAACTCTTCTTTCCTGGCTTACCAAATCATGAAAAACACCCATGGACAGCCATTTTAATAGACCCCAACAACAGACATGATATTGGTGGAGTGTAGGAATAGATAAAGGAAAAAACCACCCAAGCAGGTAGCCGAAATCCAGTTAAGACGCATGGTATTGCTATAGTTCGCCTTGGACTCGTCCTTGAGGGTTTTGAAAAACCACTGGCTAAAGAAAACGATCACAGGAGACATGGCAGCTAAGAAAATCAAGGCATAATTCAGGTTGAAATATGCATTGAAGTATAACACATAACCCAAACTTGCCAGGCCGAAAAACACTCCTGTAAACATGAATGTCCCTTTTATGCCTAGTTTTATTGATAGTGTGGTATCTCCTCTTTTCGCATCCTCCTCATGCTGATAGATTTGCGTCATCGGATAAGAACCCCAGAGAATGGCAGAAGCCAAAAGGCCCGGTACGAGCACGTGAGGCTTAAGGATATTTGCAAAGGGAAAGTCATTTAAGCCAATATAAACCAACCATACTACCCATGCTCCCTGAAAGAAGCCAGCGATTAGCCAACTCGTGATGGGATACTTTTTAAGCCTTATGGCGGGGTTGCTGTAAGCCCTGGACGCTACAATGTAAGCCAACAACATGGCGAGCAAGGTATAGTTTTTAGGAAAGTATATAATGGCGATCAACAGACCGATCAAATCGAATAGCTGTGCGAGCCAGTACAAGCCCTTGTCCACTGGTGGTGGGTTTTTGAGACCACCAATACTCTTCTCATCCTTATCATAAAAGCTATTATAAGCATTGCTGGCTGGGTAAATAAAGAGGTGAAGAATTACGAATAGGCCCAAGAGTCCAGCCTCACTCAGATTCGGACTAATAGACAGGGCGAAAAGGTAAATGGGCAGCAGAAAATATGAGAAATGGATGCGCAGGTGCAGCCAGCTTGATCTTTTAAACATAATCCGATCGTTCGGCAAACAATTTAGGTTAAAAACCACTAATATAGGACGTGACTAGTTCCATTCTTTCCATCGGCACTGCCGTACCCAAACACAAAATTCCTCAAACGCAAGTCGTAGAGTTCATGGCCAAAGCGCATGGCATGAAGGGAGCAGAACAGGGCCGTCTACGAGCGCTTTACCGTGCCTCAGGTATTCAAGATCGGTATTCTACTATTCCTGATTACGCCTCAAACCAATTAGAGGGAAGGTCATTCTACCCACCAAGTGAGGGCCTGGACCCTTTTCCAACCACCAAAGCACGTTCAGATTATTACCGCAAAGAGGGCATTGAGCTTTCTGTAGAAAGTGCAATCAATTGCCTGGCTCAAACAGCCGTTGAGGCAAAAGATATTACCCATTTGATTACGATCAGTTGCACAGGAATGTACGCGCCAGGTTTGGATATTGACTTGGTCAATCGCCTGAGCCTGAGCAAGAGCGTACAACGCACCTGTATCAATTTTATGGGCTGTTATGCTGCCTTTGTGGGCCTTAAAGCTGCCAATGCCTTTTGTGCAGCTGATTCAAAAGCGAAAGTCCTGGTAGTAGCTACTGAACTTTGCACCCTTCATTTCCAAAATAAAACAGATGATGATAACCTGATTTCTAATGCCATTTTTGGCGATGGTTCAGCGGCCTTGTTAGTGGCAGCAGATACTAGCCTGGGTCCTGAAGTTCAACTCAGGCCCTTGACCTTTCACAATGAAATCTTCTCTGAAGGAGAGCAAGAGATGGCTTGGAATATTGGGGACTTTGGTTTTGAGATGAAGTTGAGCGCTTATGTACCCGTGCTCATCGAAAAGGGAATAAAGAACCTGGTACAACAACTGAAAGATCAAGTGGCTGTCGATGAAATTCATCACTATGCGCTTCACCCTGGAGGTAAGCGAATTTTGGAGGTCATAGAACAAGAGCTTGGGCTGGATAAAAGCCAAGACTGGGCTGGCCGCGAGGTATTGAAGAATTACGGTAATATGTCTTCTCCCACAGTAGTGTTTGTCTTGAAGAAACTTTTCGAAACACTAAATGCAAAGCATAAGGGAGATAAAATTCTCTCTCTGGCCTTTGGGCCAGGGCTGACCGTTGAGTCTATGATTTTAGAAGTTATTTAAGTTTCAAAAAGCCCTCATTGTATAACAAAAACTTCCCCAGGTTGGGGTGAGCACTCAACAAACGCTTTTGCTTGCCTAAGAAGAAAGATGCATCGCCACTGAGAGAAGCCGGTTTCTTACGACCAAAGAAATCCCGAAACATTGGGTTGCCCGAAGCATCTACAAAGGGCTCTCTATCTATTTCAGCCCCTGGTTTCATAAATATAAAAGGCCCAACAACGATCGAGTTATCCGGGTAGCTGTGCCTCAGCTCAGTCTTCATTACTTCTTCTTCTGTCGGAAGAAAAATATCTTTTCTCAATGGATAGTAGGCCAGAGGGTTTTTGTACTCACGCATGACTTTTAAAATGTGAGACTGCGCCTTTTCATTTAAAGATGCTTCTTGTGCAAGCGTAGTACTCGCCAAAGAACCTAGCATGAAGAGTGAAAAGAATAGCCTGGCAACGCGCATTATCCTTTAATTTAATGATTAAGTTTAATATTAACAGATTGGCTTAGTGCATGTTTGAGAAAAGGGCTTACGAAGAAGAGTTAATGGACGACCTGGATGCGGGGGGCGAAATCATTGACCAGACTTTGAGAGAACTAGAAACCATCAATCGCTTACTCGGTGGAAACCAAGTAACCATCAACGGCCTGCAAAAACTCCTCAAAAGTCACACAAGCACCAAGCCGATCGTAATTGCTGACCTTGGCTGTGGTGGGGGAGACATCATGATCCTTGTTGCAGATTGGGCTCGGAAAAAGGGTTATCAAGTTGAACTAAAGGGCTACGATGCTAACCCCAATATTATTGACTACGCACGCAAGAACTGCATCGACTACCCCGAAATTTCATTCTACACGGAAGATATCTTTTCCGATGGCTTCAAGACCAACCGTTTCGATATCGTCATTTGTACTCTTTTTACTCATCACTTTAAAGATGATCAACTTGTCTCCATTTTTCATCAGTTCAAAACACAGGCGAAAATTGGTGTGGTGATCAATGATTTACATAGACATTGGTTCGCCTATCATTCAATTAAGTTGCTCACACAACTATTTTCAAAATCACCGATGGTTCAATACGATGCTCCACTTTCCGTACGCAGGGCATTTCGAAAAAATGAATTGGAAAAGATCATGGCTTCGGCAGAAATTAACGAATTCTCCCTCAAGTGGATGTGGGCCTTTAGATGGCAATTAGTTTTCTAGCCTATCCAGGTAACTTTATCGTCAATGGACTTGCGTCTGCCCTTTGGCCATTTCTCCTTATTGACATTCCCAATGTAGAGAAAGCCCATGAGTTTGTCATCAGGGCCCAGACCAAAGAATGGCTTCGCTTCTTCATAATAAGTAACACCTCCAGAACCCCAATAACAGCCGATATTATAAGCCGTAGCGGTCAAGTACATGTTTTGAACGGCCATGGCCACGGAGGCCAACTCCTCTTGTTCAGGGACCGAAACCTTAGGATCTCTCGCCATGCCAATGGCAATGATATGGGACGCCAACATTGGCTTTGTAGCCAGTTTCTCAAATTTGCCTTCATCAAAATGCCCTGCTCTAGTACTCACTTGTCTATAGAGTTCAGACTGAAAGACTGCCAGTTTCTTAAGACCCTCTCCGCTGAATACCACAAACCTCCACGGTTCCGTCAGGCGATGGGTTGGTGCCCAGTTGGCATTTTCCAGCATTTCTTTAATCACGACATCGTCAACCGGCTCACCGGTATATTGAGCTGGATATAATGATCTCCTTTCTCTAAGGAGTTGATTGACAAGTTCCGGCTTAAAATCAGGCATATTAGTGGTTCAGTTTTACCTTTAATCCAAAGTAATAGTTAATTGTTGCCGCAGGCTGAAAATATCTTCTACCAAAGGCATTCAAATCATTCCCCAGGCTATAAGAGACATCAAATAGATTATCCACCCCGCCATAGAGTTCAATGGGTTGATTGAATAGTCTGCCCCTATAACCCGCTCTCAGGTTCACCAAATTGTAAGCCCTTGAAAAGAATGTATTCGCATCATTCAAAGGAATCGGATCAGAATAGTGGTAGGTCAGGTTCAAATAAGCTCCTCCCTTTAATTTAAGGTCCGCTTGAATGTTTAACACATGAGGTGCTGTGCCGGGCAATGCCATGCCAGAAAAATCATCGCCATCATCGATATAGTTTTCGAATTGAAAGTCATGATAGGTGTACGCGAAGGAAGTACTCAGTCCTTGGATGACCCCAGTAGACGAGCTCAGCCAATCCATTCTGGTTGACAGTTCCAGTCCTTTTTGGCTCGTTTCCCCGGCATTTCTAAACAACACTACTCCCAGGCCATCCGTGAAGGTGGTAATGGCATCACTCAGCTGAAAGTAGAATAGGGCCAGATCAAAAGAAAGTTTCTTTTGAGCAGCAGCACCACGAAAGTTCAGTTCGTAGTTGGTGCCAGTTTCTGCCTGAAGACCAAGGTTAATACTACCTTCATTAGTTCTCACCTCTGTGGTAGTTGGTGGTGAAAAACCCTTCATCACGCTCAGGTGAACAGAATAATCTGAGCTCAACTGTTGAGAAATCGCCAACCTTGGAGACCAAACACCATCAAACTCCTTTACAAATCGCTGAGGTGCATTGTTGATTTCATCAATGGTCCGATTGATATCATATTCTAAGGCATTTTGACTTAAACCGAATGTCAGACCGGTTTTATCGCTCAATTGATAACCCAGGTTCGCGAAGAAAAGTCGTTGATTAATTTCAATTTCATCCGCAAAGCGGATCGTATCGGCTTCACCATTTACATTACCGAAGTTCTTACCATCAAAGAATGACTTCTGATATTCTAAACCATAAGATAGGTTGAGGGACTTGTCTCCTAAGCCGAACTCGTTTTCAAACTCAGACCTAAGACTAAAAACCTGTTGATTGTCTGATTTAAAGTCCAGGATAAAGGGGTTTTCAAAGTCACTTGTACTTATGCCCAGGTTGGTCTTGTTAGACCAACTTTCGTTGATCTGATATTCTTGGCCAATTGTAAAGAGAAAAAATTCATTCGCAATGGAAGCATTGCGCTCAATGCTGCGAGGCCTCGACTGTCGAGGGTTTTCAGTACGCTGATCTGGGTTCAGCCCACCAGGAATTTCATAGAATAGGTCTGAATACAAGATGGAGGCCGTGATCGTTCTATTGTCGCTAGGAAAAAACAGTCCATCAAGTTCAATAGTAGTTCTATCCAAGGCATTATGCTCTCTGTAGCCATCTGATTGCTGGCTTGACCATTTCAAGGTCAGGCTACTGTTTTCGTTGAGCACATTATGGCTTCCACTAAACTTCTGCACCCCAAACGATCCAAATGACATACTTAAAAGTGAAGCATTTGCTAGTGTTGATAAGTCAGTACTCTGAATCTTCATGACCCCTCCGTTTCCTGCACCAAAAGCGCTGCCCGAAGGCCCTTTCATGATTTCCAGCTTTGCTGTGTTGTTAACATCCAGAAGGTTAAGAAAAGTATTACCCCCGGGTTCCGTAAAAGGGATTCCGTTCCAGTAGACTTTCACATTTCTCACCCCAAAAGGCGAACGAATGGAGCTTCCTCGAATAGATACTCGATAACTACCACCTGCCCTCTGTTCAAACCTGATACCTGGTACGGTATTCACGGCATTCACCAGGCTGGATTCATCAAAGCGGCTCAAGGCACTTGGAGATATCGCGGATATAGCTCCTGCCTGACGGCTCAAGGATTGCTTGCCTGAAAACCCCTCTACAATTGTCTCACTCAGCACTCTGTTTGATGTCCTGAGGACAATGATCTGCTGTCCTTCAGGCAAGAGGGTAAGCGTCTGTTTTTCATATCCCAGAAAGGAGACTACAACTGAACGGGGTTCCGAAATTTGAAAATCAAATTTTCCATCAGCATCCGAAACGTAGCCCGCTGAATCAGGCAATAGCAGCAAGTTGGCTCCCTCTAGAGGCTTTAATGATTCATTTTTTACGATTACCTCCTGGGCATGAAGGAATGCCGGCATGCTGGAGCATAAAAAGAGAGCAACTAAAAGAGAGTATTTTTTCAAGCGTTCGTACATAAAATTCGGGCGCTAATATCGGTGATTCAGGCGCTAAACAAAGTTCTTGATTATATTAATGGCAATGGACCCAATGTACAGACGTGTCAAAATATTCAAAAGTAAGACAGCCATGGAGCAAGTATTCGTAGAAAAGGCGATTAGGGTTTTAGTCATCGGGGAACAAAAACTCTGTTTGGCCAAGTCAAAAGGCAACTTTTTTGCCTTTGAAGCCTTATGCCCTCATCAGAAACAGCCTTTGTCTGAAGGCAGTCTCAATGCCTTTGAAGAAATTACTTGTCCTTTGCATTTCTATCGATTTAATTTAAAAACAGGACAGGAAGCGAACCGACTCTGTCAAGACCTCAAGACCTTCCCGCTCGAGATTGAGGCTGATGGTGTCTATGTAAGGGTCTATTGAAGTTTTTATATTCCTCCAGATTGCATAATTTTCCAGCTTAGTGACCAAAACTACGTACATTCTAAACCCTGTCGAGCCCAATGCGCGGATCGTCTCAATGGATATATTGAGAGGAATTGCGGTATTAGGCATTCTGGTCATGAATATTCAGAGTTTTGCCATGCCCTCAGTGGCTTATAACAACCCCACTGCTTATGAAAATTTATCGGGCAATGATCTTTGGGTTTGGTTGGTGAGCCACGTCTTCGCAGATCAAAAATTTATGGCCATATTCTCCATGCTGTTCGGAGCCAGCATCGTGATGCTTTCTCAAAAGGCAAGAAAGGAACATATGCGCTCCACTGATTTGCAAAACAGGCGTTTCGTCTTTCTGGCCATTTTCGGTCTCATTCATGCCTATCTTATCTGGTATGGCGACATCTTATTTGTCTATGCCATTTGTGCCTTTTTCATGTTTATGTTCCGCAATAAGAAATCAGGGGTACAGATGAAAGCGGGCATCATTCTATTAATCATAGGGTCGGCTATCAGCCTTATTATAGGGTATACAACTCCTTTATGGGAACCCGGTGAATATGAAGCTGCACAAATAGAAACTTGGACACCTGAACCGAGCACGATTTCTGAAGAAATAGAGTATGCTCGAGGTACCTGGGAGCGTCAAATTCTTTATCGGGCACCACAAGCTTTTAAAATGCAGACCACCGTTTTCATTTTTGAGACTTTTTGGAAGGTTGCCGGGCTAATGCTGATCGGTATGGCGCTTTACAAGAGACGCGTATTCAAGGGAAAGCAAAGCACCAAATATTACAGCAAAATGATCGGTTATGGTTTGGGGTTAGGCCTTCCACTTGTTGTGGTAGGTACCATGTTGGACTTCAATTATGAATGGGATTTCAGAATGAGTTTCTTCTTCTTCTCCCAATTCAATTATTGGGGCTCTGTTTTGGTTGCCTTAGGCTATATTAGTGTCGTAATGCTCGTGACCAAAGCCTCTACCCGCAGTTTTATTGCCAGAAGGTTGGCCAATGTAGGCCGAATGGCTCTGAGTACCTACTTGATGCAATCCATCATTTGTAGTTTCTTATTCTATGGCCATGGGCTTGCCCTTTTCGGAGATCTTGACCGGTCCTTCCAATTGGTGGTTGTTTTAGCCATTTGGGTCTTTAACATCACCTTTGCCAGCATCTGGCTTAGCTACTTCAAGTATGGCCCTTTTGAATGGTTATGGCGATCCCTGACCTATAGTAAAATACAGCCCCTCTACAAAGAAGGTTAGCTCCCGTAATAGTCTGCATCTATCAGTTCTTCCTGATCATTGGATTTCACCGCAAAGTTAAAGCCCTTGTGTATGGAGTAAGCCCCGTATTCACCACTCTTACTTAGTGCCAAAAAACCCACTTGAAGATCTTTGTAATCATTGGGGTACTTTCGAACGATGCGTTCCACCGCCTGCTTACATGCTTCATGGGGAGATAAACCTTGTCTCATCAGTTCGACTATCATATGTGCACCGCAAATCTTAATGACGAACTCCCCTAAGCCTGTGGCCGTACAGGCGCCCACCTCATTATCGACATACAGGCCGGCACCTATTATTGGGGAGTCCCCTACACGACCATGCATCTTCCATGCAGCTCCACTGGTAGTACAGGCGCCTGATAAATTGCCCGAATCATCTAGTGCAACCATGCCGATCGTATCATGGTTTTCGATGTTAATCTTGGGTTTATAGTCCTGATTCTTCAACCAGTTTTTCCAGGCCTTTTCAGACTTTTCTGTTAACAGGTTTTCTTCTTTGAAGCCCTTTTCTACCGCAAACTGTCTCGCACCTTCGCCCACAAGCATAACATGTGGAGTATCATCCATCACTTTTCTGGCCACGGAGATTGGGTTCTTAATGTTCTGGAGAAAGGCCACTGAACCACAGTTTTCAAACTCATCCATAATGCAAGCGTCCAGTGTGACCACACCATCACGATCCGGAAAACCACCGATGCCCACAGTCGCATTATTTGGATCATCCTCGGTAATTCGAACACCCTTTTCTACAGCATCTACAGCCCGCCCTTTTTGAGAAAGCACTTCCCAAGCACCGGCATTGGCTTCCATGCCGTGGTTCCAGGTAGAAATGACGACCGGCTTTTTAGGCGCTTTTGGTGCCTCACAAGCCATACTGCTCAAGCTGGCAGTTGTCACAGCTAAACCGCTATAGATAGATGATTTTAAGAATTTTCTTCTGTTGGTCATGTCTTCCGTTTTGACCAAGATATCGAAATCATACGGCTATTGCTCAACCGTTGATCAATGGATTTCATTTTTCCCTCAAACTGAATAACTTCCGCCATGAAAAAATTTTTGATGCTGGCCATCGCCTTGATTTTTTTTGCCAGCTGCCAACCCGAATCTCCTGAAGTTATTACGCCACAAATTGTCCCTCAGCCTCAGGCCATGGAGTTCAATTTGAAAAAACATTTTAACCTAAACAGCAGGCCTATTTTATTGTCCGAAACAGATGAGGCTGAAGAAGTAATGCTTTTTCTTCATGACTATTTTAAGTCTACCGGCTGGTCTTCGGAACTCCATGAATCTGGCAATGCGCAAATTCATTTCAAAGGAGACAAAAGCCTGGCCGAAGAAGCCTATTCACTCGTTGTGGATCATGAAGGCGTCACCATTAAGGCCTCCACTTCCAAAGGCTTTTTCTACGGTACGCAATCGCTCATTCAGATGCTGCCCACCGACAAGCATATCGCTGTATTGCCTTACATGACGATTAATGATGCACCTCGTTTTGCCTGGAGAGGACTACACCTTGATGTTTGTCGTCACTTTTTCCCAGTCGACTTTGTCAAAAAGTATATCGACCTAATGGCTTTCTACAAGCTCAATACCTTCCACTGGCATTTAACCGAGGATCAAGGTTGGAGAATAGAAATCAAGAAATATCCTAAGCTGACAGAAGTCGGTAGTCAACGAAAGGAAACCATAGTGGAGAAAAACTTCGATCCATTTATCGGAGATGGAAAGCCTTATGGCGGTTTCTATACGCAAGATGAAATCCGTGAGGTAGTTGCCTATGCAGCCGAAAGGCAGATTACCGTGGTACCCGAAATTGAAATGCCTGGGCATAGCCTTGCGGCCTTGGCGGCCTATCCTGAATTGGGTTGTGGGCCGGGTCCTTATGAAGTTGGTACCAAATGGGGGGTTTATGAGGACATTTATTGCCCTAGTGAAAAGACCTTCGAGTTTCTGGAAGATGTACTGACGGAAGTCATTGACTTGTTCCCCGGAGAATACATTCACATCGGAGGAGATGAGGCCCCGAAAGCGGCATGGAAAAAGAGTAAGCTAGCGCAGCAGGTGATCAAGCGAGAAGGCCTCAAAGACGAATTCGAATTACAGAGCTATTTCATTAAGCGCATGGAGAAGTTTTTAGTAAGCAAAGGGAAAAAGCTAATCGGATGGGATGAAATCCTTGAAGGAGGCCTGGCTCCGGAAGCAACCGTTATGTCTTGGCGCGGAGAGAAAGGTGGTATTGAAGCCGCGGAAGCGGGACATGATGTGGTGATGTCACCCAATGCCGATATGTACTTCGACCACTATCAGGCGCGTAAGGAAACTCAGCCGCTGGCTATTGGTGGTTTCACCACCTTAGAGAGTGTCTATCATTATGAACCTGTCCCTGCCGAACTTGGCGAGGCACACCACAAGCACGTACTCGGTGCGCAAGCCAACGTTTGGACCGAGTATATGAAAACCACGGATTATGTAGAATACATGGCATATCCACGTGTAGTGGCGCTATCTGAAACAGTATGGACAATGCCCGAACACAAAGATTGGGCTCATTTTCAAAGCAAGATGGCTCAGCAATACCGACTGCTCGATGCTCGGAATGTCAACTATTTCAATGCGGCTGCAGATACCCTAGCCAGTAACGATTAGGGGTTTATTCAAGTCTTAACGTGTGTTAACATCGGCCTGAATTTGCAACATCTGTCCTATTAGCTTGTATATTAGTTGAAAGGTCAATTATCATGCGTACACTCATCTTAGCCGTTTGCCTACTGGCAGGCGGTACCCTTTGGGCGAATGAGCCTATTGTTTCTTTACCCTTCGAAATCCACCTGGGACACATTTATATCAAGGGCCAAATCAATGATGGAAGATCCATCAATATCGTCTTTGATACAGGTGCTGCCGCCAATCTGGCCAGTGAAGCCGTGGCTGATGAAATCGGGATTACAACGGCTGGTACACAGACGGTAATGGGAGCATCGGGTCCTGTCTCTATCAAGTCTTCAACTGACAACCTTCTGATTTTAGGGGAGGAATTACGGCTTAAAAATCAACGTTTCTTGGTGATGAACTTAGATCACCTGGGTGATTCGGACTACCCACTTGATGCAGTTATTGGTGCAAACATTCTCAATCGTTATACGGTAGAAATGGATTTTGAAAAGGGGTTGATCAACCTTTTCCCACGCAATGAATTTACTGCTCCCGAGGGTTATGAAGCGCATAGCATTTCACTAGTCCCTTTCAACGTGCCTATTATAGAATGTAGTCTTATCGTATCAGGCGATGAGACTATTACTGGTCCTTACTTGGTAGATACTGGTGCTGCCTTGGCCTTGCGCATTAATACACCAACCGTCAATGAAAACGAATTAGTAGAAAAGATAACTCCTAACTATGAGCTTTCTGGAAGGGCACTTAACAATTCCTCAATAGATAAAGTAGGAAGACTAAAGAGCTTTAAGGTGCTCGGAGAATCTTTTGAAGGAGTGCCTATTAGGATGGCCAACGTTACTACAGGGGTCAGCAGTATGAGTAATGTCAATGGCATACTAGGCCTGGAAATTCTCAAGCGATTCAATACCATTTACGACTATAAAAAGAAGGTGATGTACATCAAAAGAAATAGTCTCTTTGATGCGCCTTATCGCGAAAACAAGAGCGGTTTAAAGCTTAAAAAGGAAAACGGCACCCTGACTGTAGAGTCTGTTACTGCTGAGTCTGCAGCTGAAAAAGCCAAGATCAAGGTTGGCGACATTATCCTCTCAGTCGATGGTAAAGAGGGCATGACGAATGATCAGTGTAAAAATTACTTCTCCAATGCTGACAAAGTCATAGAGCTTCAAATCCTGCGAAACGGTAAGGAAATGACCATTTCCCTAAAACCTTTTTCGATGATTTGATATCCCATTTTGAGCAGATGCATCCTTTGATTGACAACCTGCGTCTTTGATAAGGAGTTTAATTTCAGCATATTAGACTTGGTCAAACCGCCAATAGGCGATAAACTCAAAATTAACCACTATGCTCTATTCCTATTTTCGTACTGCTTTTCGCAGTCTACTCAAAAACAAAGCTTTCTCTTTTCTTAATATCCTTGGTTTAGCCCTGGGCATGGCCTGCTGTATGGTCATCTTTCAGTATGTGACCTTTGAGAAGAGTTACGATAAGTTTCACTCCAATGGCGATAACCTCTATCGGGTTCAATACAACAGCTACAAAGATGGGGTGACCATTTTCGAATGTGCTGCCGCTGTTCCTGCTGTGGGCAAGGCGATGAAAGAAAACTTTCCGGAGATCGAAGATTACGCCATAGCCTTTCCCGCTGATGGTGTGGTCTCTTATGGAGATATCAACTTCAGAGAAGAAAGGGTACAGTTGGCTACTCCTTCCTGGTTGACCATGTTCGATTGGCAAATGATTCAGGGTGATATCGAAACCGCACTGGACGGGCCTAAGAAAATGGTGATTACCGAAGGTACGGCCAGAAAATACTTTGGTACAGAAGATCCAGTAGGCAAATACCTCAAATGGAGCAATGGTTGGTTTACAGAAGACTATCTGGTAACAGGCGTGGTAAAAGACGTTCCCAACAACTCACATATAAAATTCAGTATTCTGGCATCTCACTCCACACTCAATGAGGTCTCCCAAGGCCAATCTGAAACTTCATGGGGATGGTATGACCACAATACTTATGTTTCTCTTACTCCAGGAGTAGATCCAAAAGACTTTGACAAGCGATTTGCCGATTACCTATATAGTATAAGAGGGGAGGAGTTTGAGCAAAGCGGAAGGCTTCAGGAGTTCGTTCTGCAACCCATCAACGACATTCATTTGAAGTCAAACCTGCTTCAGGAGTCGGAGCCGGAAGAAAATGGCGATGCACAATCGGTTTATTTCCTGGGTATTCTGGCCATATTCATCCTAGTGATCGCCTGGGTGAACTACATCAACTTAGCATCAGCCAAGTCTATGGAGCGCGCCCGCGAAGTAGGTGTCAGAAAAGTATTAGGCGCCTTTAAAGCCCAGTTGATTCGTCAGTTTATCGTTGAGTCTATCGTGGTCAATTTCTTGGCGGCCATTGTGTCTCTGGGTATTGTGGCCTTGGTGCTACCTTACTTTAATAACCTCACCGGATCGCCACTTTCATTGGCACTTATCTTTAATTCTGGCACCTGGTTGATTGTACTCTCCGTATTCCTGGGCGGTGCTTTCTTATCAGGCCTATATCCGGCATTTGTCCTTTCTTCATTCCGCCCGATTGTCGTGCTCAAAGGCAAACTAAGTACTTCTGGAAAAGGAGCAGTGCTAAGAAAGTCACTGGTTACTTTTCAATTTTTGGCTTCGGTCTTTCTGATCGCAGGCACCATTATCGTCTATCAGCAAATGGAGTATCTGAAGAATCGAGACCTCGGTTTTGAGATGGAGTCCACCATGGTGCTCAAAGGCCCAAGCGTATTGCAGGTAGATTCTTTATACTCCAATTACCTGGAAGGATTTAAAAACGAAGTCACCAGTTTAGCGGCTGTTTCCGGACTAAGCACAGCTACCAATGTGCCTGGCGATGAAATCTTCTGGACCAATGGTGCTAAAAGGGCAGAAGCACCGAACTCAGACTTTAAAACGATTTATCATGTCGGCATCGACTATGAATATATTCCCAATTTCGATATCGAGATTCTCCATGGCAGAAACTACAGTCGTGATTTTGCCACCGATGAAAATAGCATTATGCTCAATGAAGCCGCTACCAGGTTTCTGGGCTTCGAAAACCCGGAAGATGCCATTGGGCAAAAGGTTACGGACAGTGGCCAAGACAAAGAGGTAGTTGCGGTTCTTGACAACTACAATCAAATGTCGCTTAAGACTACTGTGGCGCCCATTCTCTATCACCTACAGCCACAAGGCAGTTCTTTCTATGCCCTAAAACTGCAGACCAATAGCACAGCGCAATTGGCCGATCAAATCAAGGTGTCTTGGGATAAATTCTTCCCAGGTAATCCGATGGACTATTTCTACCTGGACAGCTTTTATAACAGACAGTATGCTAAGGAAGACCAATTCGGTACGGTCTTTAGTATCTTCTCTATTCTGGCCATCATCGTTTCTTGCTTAGGCCTCTTTGGGCTATCAGCATTCAGTGCCTTACAACGTACCAAGGAAATTGGCGTTCGTAAAGTATTGGGCGCATCTGTCCCGAATATACTGATGCTGCTCTCTAGAGAGTACCTGCTATTGATCTTGTTGGCAGTAGTTATCGGTACTCCTTTGACTTACTTGGTGATGGATGGCTGGTTGAACAACTTTGCTTACCGAACGGATATTAGCGCTTTGGTCTTTGTGATCTCTGCCGTGACAGTACTTTCCGTGGCCCTGATAACCGTGAGCTATCAAACCATCAAGAGTGCCAGGATGAATCCATCGAATACTTTGAGGTATGAGTGATTCTTCCTCCCGTAAACCTTCGGAAGACAAGATAATGAGGTGATGAGGTGATGAGGTGATGAGGTGATGAGGTGATGAGGTGAAAGGTATGACAATCCATAGCCTAGAAACCAGAACCAAAGCGTCATTCCGGAATTTTTCTTCCTAAATTCACGATGGAATAAAAATATCCTGAACCCATACCGTTAACAAACTATGAACCTTATTGGCAATATTATATGGATCGTATTTGGCGGTTGGATGATCGCCCTGGAATATGTCATTGGGGGGATTGCCCTGTGCCTGACCATTGTTGGGATTCCTTTTGGGGTTCAGTGCTTTAAGTTGGCGATTCTCGGTTTTGCACCTTTTGGTCAGCAGATAGAACCGGGCAGAACCTTAAACGGTTGCCTATCTCTTCCGCTTAATATCATCTGGTTACTCTTTGGCGGCTTTTGGGTATTCCTTACTCACCTGATCTGGGGGTTGCTCTTTACTATCACCATTATCGGGATTCCTTTCGGTGCCCAGCACTTTAAACTAGCCGGCCTGGCTTTCGCTCCGTTTGGGAGGGGGGTTTAATTTTTTTAATTAATCATAATTGTGATAGTCGGAACCTGTAAATTGCAATAAGTTTGTAATTTGATTCAATGCGTTTTTCAGGTCACGAATCCTTTCATTGTAGACCCTACTGGCTCAAAAAGGGATTTGATTTTAAGCAGCAAGGCATGAGTTTTCCTGACTCAGAAGCTCCAATACATTTAGGCGTAGGTAAAAATATGGTTTCATCTATTCGCCATTGGATGAAGTCATTTGGCTTAATGGATCAGGATGAAAATATACTTTCTGCAAGTCAACAGCTGTTCAGTGATGATGGCTTCGACCCATACCTAGAAGATGATGGAACACTTTGGTTATTACACTATTGGATTGTTACAAGAGGGTACGCATCAATCTATAACTTGATTTTTGAAGAACTCAGAAGAAAAAGACCTGTTTTCAGCCAAACACATTTTCTGGACCTTGTGAAGGAAAAGAGGGTCAATGTTAGTCCAAACAGCTTAAAAACGGATTTTCAAGCTTTTACCCGAACCTACATTGCTAAGAATAAAGGAAAGGACTTGGAAGAAAATGTATCTGGCCTTTTGACAGAGCTTAATCTAGTAAAAGAAACACCGAAGGGTTTAGAAATTGAACCGAGGCCCCGGCCGGAGATTCCGCTTCACATTCTGTTGTTCTGCATCATGGATGCTAACCCAAAAGACCCCTCTTTGAGCTTCGACTTACTTTATAATGAACCCGGAAGCGTAGGAAGGGTTTTTGCTTTAAATCAAGATGGACTGAATCAATTACTCGAGGACTTAGCTGAGCTATTCAATTGGATAAATTATTCAAACGAAGCAGGTGTAAGAGAATTACAATTCAAGAAAAGACCCAAATCAACCATTGACATTTTGAAGGAATATTATGCACACTAAGTTTTCTCCTTCTATCAATATCATTCGCGATGAAAATCGTGAGCTAAAGTATATTGTAACTCCAAACGCTTTAAAAGTAGCAAATCAAATAGGTGATTTGTTTAAGAAGGGGCTTCGAAGCTTCAATATTATTGGGTCTTATGGAACGGGGAAATCATCTTTCTTATGGGCATTGGAAAAAACCATCCTTGGGGAAGGCAATTATTTTGAGAATGACTTTTCGAGTTTCGAAAAAGTCGAATTCCTGAAAATTGTTGGACAACCAGAGTCCCTGCGAGATCAGTTGGGTATTGAACTGGGGCTTCCGGTAAAAAAAAGGAGTTCTTCCGCAATTCTCTCTAGCTTATCGGAGCTTTTTACGAGTAACCGTCTCACCGTTTTGGTTATTGACGAGTTTGGCAAGTTCTTGGAATATGCCGTAAATAATGATACAGATAGTGAAATCTATTTTCTGCAACAGTTAGCAGAATTGATGAACACACCTGAGCACAACTGTCTTCTTCTGACAACACTACATCAAAGCTTTGACGCTTACGGTCACCATGAATTACAACAAAGTGAAAAGCAAGAGTGGCGAAAAGTCAAAGGTCGCTTTAAAGACCTCACGTTTAACGAGCCGATTGAGCAGTTACTTCTTTTAGCGGCTAATAACCTGAATGATGGGAAGAGTTCATTTCAAAATGATGCAAAGCATATAGTTGAACTTCAAAGAAGGTTTCATATTGTAAAAGTTGATTCGAAACTTGTAGATGACATAGCGCGTAAATTATGGCCTCTAGATATTCTCTCCGCTTATTTATTGTGTGTTGCATTACAGCGATATGGACAAAATGAAAGGTCCCTTTTCACGTTTCTTGAATCAGAATTCAGTACAGACAACCCTAGCCAACTAGGTATTCCTGAAGTTTATGATTATTTGCTTCACGAATTCTATTCTTATCTCTCTTCCAAGTTCAATGTTGACTATACAGGTTGGTCCTTAATCGACTACGCTTTAGATAGGATTGAAACCGACTTTACTAAGAATAAAGAGATAGCCGAGGACCTAGTAAAAGTTGTCGGATTAGTTGCACTCTTTGGTCATAAGGGAGCTCATGTTGAAAGTGAATTTCTGACTGAGTATCTCAGCTATAATTATGAAAAGACCACTGTGCAGGAAACGCTTGGTGAACTAGAAAAGATCAAGCTCATAAGGTTTAATCGTTTTAGCAAGTCCTATAAAATATTTGAAGGTACTGACCTTGATTTTGAACACGAATTTCTAAGAGTTTCGAGGGAAATAGATACAAAGCTTGATATAATAGATAAGCTCAAAGAATACTTCAAATTTCCAGTTATTAACGCGAAGTCAGTATCATACTTAAGAGGTACTCCAAGGTTGTTTCAATACGTAATCTCTGAATTGCCAATTCATGATGATCCAGAAGGGCAAATAGATGGCTGGATTAACTTAGTCTTTGGCGGTTCTTCTGATGAGTTGCGAGGCTCTTCAGTTCAAGCTAATCATATAGTTTATGCTCATTTTCAAAAGAGCCAAAAGATTCGAGAAACAATTTTTGAAATTGAGAAGACCCAAAGAGTTCTAGCTCAGAATAAAAGTGACCGAGTTGCAGAGAGGGAATTGACAACGATACTGTCGAGTCAAAAAAGTATACTCAACCACCAAGTTGTCGATGCACTTTTTAAAAAAGATGTAACATGGTATTATGATGGAGCAGAGATTTCCATCAGCTCAAATAAAGAGCTTAATCAAGTTCTTTCGTCTATTTGTAAGAATGCATATAGCTATTGTCCGACATTTAGAAACGAACTGATCAATAGAACCTTCTTATCCGGAAATATTGCCAACTCCAAAAAGATATTATTTGAAGCTTTGGTTTCAAAAAGCCATTTAGAGGACCTTGGCTTTTCCAAAGATCACTTTCCGGCTGAAAAAACTATATACCTAACTCTATTGAAACAAAATGAGATTCACAAAGAGGTTAATGGTAATTATACTTTCGGTGTTCCAAATCGAAATGGGTTCGACAAACTCTGGGAGTCCTGTGATAACTTTTTAGAATCTGCCAAGAGTGAAAAAAAGAAGGTCTCCGAATTGTTTGAAATCCTAGGGCGTAAGCCTTATCGCATGACTTCAGGTTTTCTTGAGTTCTGGGTGCCAATCTACTTATTCATTAAGCGTGATGAATATGCATTGTTTAGCAAAGACGAGGGTTACCTACCTGAGATAACAGGCTCAATCTTATATCTATTTACAAGATCTGCCAATGACTATGAAATCAAATCTTTTGATGTTCAAGGAGTCAAGCTGGACTTATACAATAAGTATCGTGAGTTTTTAACCCTAAAGGATGTAAAAAAAGTAAACAACCAAAGCTTAATAGAAAGCATAAAGCCCTTTCTTATTTTTCATAAGGACCTTAATGTTTATGCAAAATCCACCAATCGACTGAGTAAGGAAACAATTGCCTTTAGAGAAACAATTGCCACAGTTCAGGATCCTGAAAAACTCTTCTTTGAGTTATTTCCAAAAGCTCTAAACACTGAGGTTTCTGATTTACTAAAATCTGAGGAGTTGTTCGAAGGTTATGTAAATAGATTAAGAATTTCAATAAAAGAGCTACGTGGTTGTTATGATGAGTTGGTGAATAGAATTGAAGCATTTTTATTGGAAGAAATTTTACTTGAAAAAGAACTAAGTTTTAAGGACTATAAGGAAAAATTGTCAACTCGATACAGCTTTCTCAAAGAGCATATGCTATTGAGAAATCAAGCTAGTTTCTTAATGAGGATCAATTCTCCAATTGATGATAGGAATTCATGGATTAATTCGATCTGTCAAGTGGTCATTGGAAAAAGGCTTGAGGTGCTTGAAGACAAAGAAGAAGAAGTACTCAAAGAAAAGTTATTAACATCGTTCAAAGAGTTAGACAATCTAGTAACCATTGCTGGAAGGCACGAAACTCATATTGATCAACAAGTGCTAAAATTAGAGCTTACATCTTTTGAACAAGGGTTGATAGAAGAAACCATCATGATACCTAAGGAAGTGCATGAAAACACACAGAAAAAACTGGACGAAATGATGAAATCTATGGGTGAGAATAAGAAAATCAATCTATATTTATTAGTAAGTCTTCTAAAAGAACAACTAAATGAGTAGAGCACGGCACGTATTAGGGATATCAGGAGGCAAGGATAGTGCTGCACTAGCAATTCACATAAGAACAAAATACCCGGAGCTTGACATCGAGTACTATTTCTGCGATACAGGTAAAGAGCTTGATGAAACATACGCCCTAATCGAACGACTAGAGGGCTTTCTAGGAAAGTCCATTGTAAGGCTAGAGTCACAAGAATCTAAAGACGCCAGTAAAAACCCATTTGATTTCTACTATAATGCCTATCGCGGTTATTTGCCTTCTAACATGGCCAGGTGGTGTACCAAAAAAATGAAGCTTGAGCCTTTTGAAAAGTATGTAGGTTCGGTTCCAACCGTTTCTTATGTCGGTATTCGAGGGGATGAAGACAGAGAGGGTTATATCTCGACAAAGCCTAACATACAGTCAATCTTTCCTTTTAGAAGAAATATTTGGAGCGAGGAAATAATCAAAGCTGCCTTAGCTGATGAGTCAAGGGAAGAAGTCAAAGAGCTTTATACTAGTCATTTTCAGGGGCTAAATTTAGACAGAGTTTTATCATTAGTAGACAAGCCTCTAAACCTACAAAATCGAAACCCTGAATTTAACAAACGGGTGACGATGGAGAAGCTTAATGATCTACTAGACAGGGATGTGGTAAGCTTCAACCAAGTTGTTTTCCAATTCTTAAAGTCTCGGAATTACCCATTGTCGATTGAAGAGGATTACCCTCTTCTATATGATAATGATGTGCTGGTAAGAGATGATATCTTTGACCTACTAAGAAAAAGTGATGTAGGCGTTCCAGCTTATTATGAAAAGTTAGACTACAAAGTTAATGGAGAAGTTGGGCAGTATGCTCGAAGCAGATCTGGTTGTTACTTCTGTTTCTTCCAACAAAAGATAGAGTGGGTTTGGCTCTATGAACAACATCCTGACCTCTTTACTCAGGCGATGGAATATGAAAATGAGAAAGAGGGTTTTACTTGGAATCAAAATGAACCCCTGAGTGATTTAATTCATCCTACGAGAATAGAGGGAATTAAAGAAGAGCACTTAAATAGAATGAACCGAAAGAAATCTGAAGGTTCAAAGTTTTTGATTGACATCCTTGATGACACAGAAAGCGAAGGATGTGCTGCTTGTTTTATTTAAGCTCTAATACTAATATTGAGGAATATTCTCCAGAACACCCTCCAATGGCTCCTGTTCGTAGTTAAGCTTATCTGAGTATCTCTCAATAATTGAAGTTCTCTCTTTTGGGGTTAAGAGATGGTGGTCGTAAAGATAAATCAGTAATAGTTTAACTAAACCAGCATTACCCATTAACATTGTTCTGGAAGAAGCGTTCCAAAGTACATTCTTCCAGGGTGCTCCCAAGAGAGTGAAGTCCATCAAATTGAACCTACGGTGAATTTGACCATATTCGGTTTGGGTTCTCGAATGTATTTCGATGACTGCTTTGACATAAGCCTCTAAACTAACGGGCCTAAATAGTAAGTTGCCTCCATCTTCTCTATTTCTGAACCGATATGCCGGAGCCAAGTCGTGGAAGTTGTTGGTACTTAAAAAGTTATTTCTCCAAGCGTCTAAGAATGATGATATAATAGTATGCTCTTGAATTAAAAGATCCCAAAACCGATCACAATAGTTTCTGAAAGCTTCGATTTCTTCATTAGACCGTCTTTTCTTTAAAAATTCAGAAATATTCTTTTTGGTAGGTCTTTTCTCTTGATTTTCAAAAAAATACGGTTTGAAAACCTCCAAATTGCATTGATAAAGGGTGATTACTGAAGTGAATGACTTCCAATTTGTCTCATTAATTCCTTTCTGAGAAGCATTAATGACTTTATCACCCATAAACAATTGATGATTTTCAAGTTGATGCCTGGTATTTATAGCGACTATATCATCCTCATCAAGAGCGATTATCTCATTAAGTGATACAGGTTTAGCATATCTATTTAAGGTCGTGAAAAGGCGCCTTGTTCTTTCTTTTCCCTCGACATTATTCTTATGACCGATGAATATCACAGAAACCTTTTCTTCAGCCAACTCAGGGTTATTGTTCAATGCTTCTTTAATACCTTCTACTCGGTGTTGTCCATCGACTGGGAATATTTTATGCGGCCCGGGAAACTCCAGAAGTCCAATCGAATAAAACACTTCATCATCAATCTCAATTTTCAATTCCTTCCATTGAGGGTAGTCATCGTAAACTGCCAGCACTATTGAATTGAAAAACCGTTGATTTTGTGATAGTATGTATTGGCTTATAGAAAGGTAATTGTCTGTAATGCTCCTTTGAATTAAATCACTCAGCGTCTTTGATTGATGAAGTCTATCATCGATTTTCTCGACTTTCGAAGCGATCTGTGAGAATGTTAAAGAACTAATATAATATGTCCAGTCTCCTATTTGAGACCTAATTGCAGGAATTTTCATAGTGGAAAGGCGCTTATTGATGCTGAAATTTCGCTATCAGGAATTCTTGTGTTAAATGGCAATAATAAACTGTTTATTAGCTTTTTCTCGTAATCTTCAGTCAAGTTATTATCAGCAACAGAATGATAACTCAAATAGAGTCTATTACCCCAGTAGCGAATCATTCTTTTTATTTTTGGTCGATCTCTATCGCTTTGGTAGTGCTGGAAATATTCCTTGGTCCTTTTCCGTAAGTTTTGACCTTTAGTCAACAATGCCCGGCCAATATAGAAGGGGTACTCTGTTACACCAGTTATTATCGGGCATTTCATCCAAAAAAGGTATAGTCCTCCTGAATCATTGGGGACATTTGATATATCAGGATGAAAATCGTCTAATGAGTCATTGAGGTACTTGATTGTCGACCATTCCGAAATATCCAAATCAATTTCAGATAAGTCATACTGATTCCATAAAGGCTCATAAAGCCTGTAAGGGACATCCCTCAAACTACTCTCTTCACCAAAATCAAAAGCATCATCTGTCATATTAGAATTAAATTAATCGGCCAATCCAACCATCATTTCCTCCATTCCCCCATAATTCAATAAGAATGTCGAATAGTAGTTATCAAAAATGTCTCTAAGGTATTCACCAAGGTCCACAGGCTCAGTTTCATTTCTTTCTTCAGCTTTTCTTGACACTACATACCCTCGGTTCATTGAAATGGTATACAAGAAAAGTGCATGGAAGTAAACGGAAGAGATATACTTGTTTTCAGCTACTTTGTACTGCTCTTCACTTTTGTTTCTATAACCCTTTAAAAAATTTTGAAACACGCTGCTGTCTATGTTGATGAATATCCGTTCAAGTTCTGATTCACCTTTTCCCAAGGGATACATAACCGTATTCCAATCCATACTAATACCTTGCTCCTCTAGTTCATCCCAAGACAAATGATCCTGGCCTTCTTTTTTTTCTTTAAAGACTAATGTAAACTCTGGTAGCCCTAATGGCTCTTCAGGTTCCTCTTTTGGGACCTTCTCTTTCTTTTGTTGAGGTGCTGTAATTTTTGTCCAGAACAGTTCTTCAAAATCACCCCCAGGAGCTGTCAGGGTAACTTTAATTTCGGCATCATCACCAACATTCATCATTTGTTTAGGATGAATACTAACTCTTATTTTGCCCTCCTTAGGGCTTGACCTATTTATATTGAAGAGCTCTTCAATTTTGGCTGGTACTGGTGGATGATCCCCTCCTCCTTCTTCATTTGAAGTATATGAAACCAAAGCAATCTTCAGTTCTCCTGGTTCTTCTACTCTATCGAAATAGTGATTCTCCACATCTGTATCAAACGTGATAGTCCGTTCTTCCCCCCTCGGAATACTCACAGCCTTTATACCATTCTTTTCCGCGATGGTCAAGTTCATTCTTGTAGGAAAGCGTTCAGGTCTGAATGATTCCTTCTCTTTGCCCTGTCTTTTCTTTTTCTGGTTGTTTTTTTTGGTCTTTTTGTCCCCTGCCAACTCAAGCTTGAATGTTTGGTTAAGCAACTTCATCAAATCGCTGTCCAACGGTAGGTTCTTAGTAAAAGACTTCAACAACTCTTTTGCATCTCCAGAATCAGAGGTAATAAAGTCTTTTCGCTTTTTCTCAATTTCTACTAGTGCGCTGTCTTTCTTTGAGAGTTCTTTCGCAAGGAATTGCCGAAGTGATCTTGTCGTCTCACCGTCCTTTAGTCTATCCCTCGAGGCCATGAAGAGTTCTTTTCTAAAATCATAATTCATCTCTGTGCAGTCCACATGAATTAAAAGGTGGCTTTTTAGAAGATTCAGTTTTAGAGAACGTGTAATAAACTCAGAAGTAAAATACCCGTGGGCTTGACCATTTAGTGAAAAAATCACCGACATATTATTTTTGAAAAACCTACGTGCAATATTTTTCTTAGTGCTCTTCGCGTCTTGGTCTTTCACTTTTGACTTAAACACATAAGCGGTGACCTTGCTCTTGCCAAAGAGATCGTTGTTGAATTCCCAAGAAAAGAAATCATCCACATATTCATTATCACTCTTTTCTAACCTTCGCTGAAGTCCAAAGAGGTCCAAGCTGAGCACTTTATTATTAGGGTAACGGCTGGCCTTATCTACTGTATAAATTGGAAGGGCCGGTTTAAACAAATACTCATTTATGCTTTGATTAAGCTCTTGTGCAAAGCCTGAGTATCCAGAAGGAAACTGATATGAATACAGCTTTAATATTGATCCAGTAGTAAACTTTCTTTCAAACAACCCTAAGTTCAATTCATCTATTTCAAATGATGGTATTTCGCCATCAATTTTTAAATACTCGTACCAAGTTTCTCTATTTGTCTTTTGCTCCTCCATGCTTAGAGGGTGCTCTCGAACCAATGTGAAACCAAACTTACCTGAGTTGTCATATTTCTTCGAAGCAATAAGCTGATAGCGTTTTTTACCGCAAAACACAAGGGCACCACTACCGCCCATATTGTACTTACCCTGTACAAAATGAATCTTCGTTTTATTTCCTTTCATAAGAGAAAGAAAAGTCTCCTCAAATTTCTCAGGATGCTGTCCTTCCCCATTATCATAAATAATCACTGAGGTACTCTTGGTAGGCCCATCAGCAACGACCTGGATATTTTTTGCTTGCTCTCTCCTAAACTTATCTATTGCCCAGTCTTCTTTTTCGCTTCCAAAAAACCTATCCACTGCCTCATTAATAGACCGTGGGGCTTCTGAAGACTCTGGTATTATGCCAGCTTCTAGACATTTTCTTGTTAGAGTAGCATCAATAGAGTTCGTAATCTTCTCAATTAAGGCAGCAATTGGATTGGACTGCTGGTTTTTGACAACACTGAAGTTATTTCGATCTCCGCCTAGAGCATGCCAATTTTCTTGCTTGAAAACATCGGGGTGGAGGTCAATAACTCCTTGGAGCTCGGCTTCATCTCCTGAATCGAAAATGAGCTGAAAGAGTTTCTGATTACTAACCTTATTGCCTAACATTTACTTTATCGTGTGTGATAAAGATCAATTAGTCCAGGAATTTTCATAAAATCAACCCATTTGTGATAATAGGTAAAAGCTTCAACGCTTAGTCCCCACCAACAACTCTCGAATATCTACATCGAGTTGTTCGGCAATTCCATTGATAGTTGAGACTAAGACCCCCTCCGGCTTTCAGACATCCAGTCTGCCGACAGGCAGGCTTCCCCTCAAGGGGAGATCATAAAAAAAGCGAACCCTAAGGTTCGCCTTTTTACTTGTTTAGAGGGCTGTTACTATGCGAAGAAGTAAGGGAACTTACCTTCTTTAATCATGGTATCAGCAACTTGTCTTCTGAGCTCCTTGGTATTCACCAAATCCATTTTAGTGAATCGCTTTAAGCCCATTAACATTACCTTTTGCTCATCGCCCTTAGTAAAAGAGGCAATGGCTTCTTTTGCAGCAGCATTGATCTTATCCACGGCTTGTGCCATATAAATCTGCGTCATTGCGATGTAGTCCGCACAAGCTTCCTCGCCTCTTAGGCTGATCAGCTTCTCGGTCCTTAACATAGCAGACTCCACTGCATAAATTTCAATTAAGATATCGGCCAGGTTCATCATCACCTCCTGCTCGTCTTCGATGCGATCTTGTAAAGCCATCGCAGCTTTACCACCTACCATCAAGAATACTTTCTTCAGATTTTTGATCACCTCTTTCTCGGCATTGAAAAGTACTGACTTGTCAATCGTGGAGAATGTCGGTACCGCGGTCAATTCTTTAGATACGGCCATGGCAGGTTCGAACATATTCAGCTCGCCTTTCATTGCACGCTTCAGGATCATACCAATCATTAACATGCGGTTGATCTCGTTGGTACCTTCATAAATACGGGCAATACGGGCATCTCTATAAGCACGCTCCATTGGGGCATCTGCTGAGTAACCCATGCCGCCATATACCTGAAGCCCCTGATCTACTACATAGTCGAGTACTTCTGAACTGTGGATCTTTCCAATGGCACATTCGATAGCAAACTGCTCAACGCCTTTCAGTTTCGCCTGAGCGTCATCCATGCCTGAAGCTGTCAGGTCATTGATCTTGTCTTCGATGTTCTGACCGGCTCTGTAGTCCAGAGACTCCGTCACATAAACGCGAGTAGCCATTTCGGCCAGCTTATGCTTAATAGCACCGAAGCTCGAGATCGACACGTTGAATTGCTTTCTCTCATTGGCATATTGTGTGGCCTGAGAAATTACTGTTCTACATCCGCCTAATACACCCGCGCCAAGTTTAATTCGGCCAATGTTCAGGATGTTTACCGCAATCTTAAATCCATTTTGTCTTTCCGAAAGCATATTTTCCACCGGTACTTCCGTATCGTTGAAGAATACTTGCCTGGTAGAAGAACCCTTGATACCGAGTTTCTTCTCTTCATCGTTCATGGTAATACCGTTGAAGGTTTTTTCCACGATGAAGGCGGTCAGGTTTTTATCATCTTCGATTTTCGCGAAAACAATAAAGAGGTCTGCGAAGCCCGCATTGGAGATCCACATTTTCTGACCCGTGATTTTATAATGGCTTCCGTCTTCAGAAAGGACCGCCTTTGTTTTTCCTGAATTGGCATCAGACCCTGCATCAGGCTCTGTCAAACAGTAACAAGCAGCCCACTGACCCGTGGCCAATAGTGGAAGGTATTTCTTCTTTTGCTCTTCGTTACCATAGTAGAGAATTGGCAAGGTACCAATACCGGTATGCGCACCATAGGTGGTAGAGAAAGAGCCTGCTGCACCGATAATATCCGCGATCAGCATACCTGTGTTGAAACTCATACCCAGTCCACCGTAGTTCTCCGGAACGGAGATGCCTAATAAACCGAGTTCACCTGCTTTCTTGAAAATCTGAGGCACCAGTTCAGGGTCCTTCATGCTATCGATCTCTTCAGCCTTTGGTGTTATCTCTGTATCGATAAAGTCCTGGCAGGCTTGTGCCATCATTTTTTGCTCCTCGGAAAACTCTTCTGGAATGAAGATTTCCTGGGCGTCTGTTTCTCTGACAAGAAACTCGCCTCCTTTGATTGAACGTTTGGTGTCGGTTACTGCTGACATCAGATTAGTATTTTTAGTTTCTATATGTTTTACTCAATTGTGTGATTGCTTACCACACCTACTTCAGGAACTCATAAATTCCTGCTACTCCCTGGCCACCACCAACACATGCGGTAACCATACCATATTTGGCATTACCCATTCTCCTCATTTCATTGAAAAGCTGCACCGAAAGCTTGGCTCCAGAACAACCGAGTGGATGTCCGAGCGCTATGGCCCCTCCATTCACATTCAACTTAGATCGGTCCAGATCAAGCTCTTTGATTACTGCTAAAGACTGTGCGGCAAAAGCTTCATTAAGTTCGATCAAGTCTAAATCGGATTGCTTTAAGCCAGCTTGCTTCAAGGCTTTTGGCACCGCCTCCACAGGACCAATACCCATAATTCTTGGGTGTACCCCGATCGCTGTATAAGTCACCATTCTGGCGATTGGCTCCAGGTTCAATTCTTTCACCATCTTCTCAGACATCACCATCACAAAGGAGGCACCATCTGAAACTGGCGAAGAGTTACCCGCTGTTACTTGTCCGCCTTGGGCAAATACAGGTCTCAAACCTCCGAGCACGTCCATTGATGTATCTCCTCGTGGCCCTTCGTCCTTATCTACTGTGTATGATTTCTCATGAATCTTACCATCAGGACCTACTACTTTGTCGGTCACCTTGATCGGTACAATTTCATCGTCAAACTTGCCTGCGGCCTGTGCTGCCACTGCCTTGGTATGCGAGTCCAATGCGAATTGATCGGCTTCTTCTCTATTGATATTGAATTCCTTAGCTACCTGTTCTGCGGTTAAGCCCATACTGAGGTAATAGTCGTTATGCTCTGTTGCTAACTTGTAGTTCAAAGCCGTCTTGTATCCCATTACCGGAACCATAGACATGGATTCGGTTCCACCTGCGATAATGCAATCGGCTGTGCCAGCATGTACCCTGGCAGATGCTAAGGCAATCGCCTCAAGGCCTGAACCACAATAACGGTTAACGGTAACACCCGGCACCTCAATCGGCAAGGACAGGAGCGAAATCATTCGAGCCATTTGCATCCCTTGTTCTGCCTCAGGTACTGCATTCCCAACGATCAGATCATCTACGCGTTTCGCGTCAAAGCCATCGATTTGGCCTACCAAATGCTTAATGACATCAGCAGCCATATCATCAGGTCGAACTGTCTTTAGAACACTTCTTTTCCCTCTGCCTACTGCTGTTCTATATCCTGCTACTATATATGCATTCATTAGATTATTAGATTATAGAGATCAGATATTAGATTGCTGACCCCTGAGTTTATTCATTAAACCAATTATCATTCTTTGTATTTCAGATAATTTGGTTGTCATCTCGTCAAATGCAGAACTCTCTAAATAACTCAAGTCTGCTGATACTATTAACTGGCTCTCCAGCTCGTAAGATGAGCCCAGAGCCATATCCAGAAAACGGGCAAAGTCATTGTCTGTCCCTCTTCCAGCACCTTCTGCTATGTTAGACATTACAGATACTGCGCATGACTGCATCTGTGATATCAAATTGTATTTTTCACTCTTTGGAAGCATGGCGCTTAGCACATAAACCTCCTTGACCATTATTCTCGCCTTTTGCCATACTTTCAATTCTTTAAAGTTGTGCATGAGTCTAATGTCTAAAGTCTGACCTCTAGTTTCTCAACGGTTTCCCCTTGAAGAGAATGCTGTGAATTCTCTCCAACGTTTTTGGTTCTGCAGTTAACTCGACAAACATTTGTCGCTCTAAATCCAGTAAATACTGTTCCGATACTTTCTGTGGATAGGTCAGGTCTCCTCCACACATAATCCATCCGAGCTTGCGCGCAATCTTAGCGTCATGTTCCGAGATATAATTACCTAATAGCATGCCGTTGATCCCCGCCTCAAAGAGGGCTAAACCTGTACGTCCTTGTACCTTGATATCCTTTCGTTCCATTGGTTGGGTATACCCCGCTTCGTGCATTTCCAAGACTTTCGCCTTAGCATCTGTCAACAGACGCTTACGATTTAGTGTTATACCATCCTGAGGTCTCAAGATGTGCATAGCTCTGGCTTCTTCCGCAGAGGTAGCGACTTTGGCCGTTGCAATGTTCATAAATGCTTCTTGCAAGCGGTTCAATTCTGGGTCTCCTCCTTCGATGGAATCTGCTACCCTCATGGTGAGCTCCTTGGTTCCACCACCGCCCGGGATCAGGCCTACACCAACTTCTACTAAACCGATATAGGTTTCGGCATGTGCCTGAATCGCATCACAGTGAAGCGATAGTTCACAACCACCACCCAGTGCCAAGCCTGCTGGTGCAGAGACTACCGGAATAGAAGAGAACTTAGCTCTCTTCATGGTATTCTGGAACTGTGCCACCATTAGGTTGACTTCATCAAACTCCTGATCTCCGGCAAACATAAACAGCATGGCAAGGTTAGCCCCTGCGGAGAAATTTTCTCCTTCGTTTCCGATCACTAGCCCTTTGTAGTCTTTCTCCGCCATTGAAATCGCGGTCTCGATGCCCTCGATCACCTCCTGACCGATTGCGTTCATCTTGGTATGGAATTCCAAGCAAAGCACGCCATCTCCAATATCGAAGATAGATGCGCCTGCATTGCCCCAGACCTTATTCGTTTCCCGAATGTTTTCCAGGATTACCAGGTCTTCAGTACCCGGAATCGTTTTATACGATTTGGAAGAAACGTCATAGTATTTTTTGATGCCATTCTCAATCTTATAGAATGATTCATGACCTGCATCCAACATCTCATAAACCCAGGTAGCTGGTTTCATGTCCATAGACTCCATCTGCTCAACAACAGATCGCACGCCCAACAAATCCCACGTATCGAATGGACCCATTTGCCAAGCAAAGCCTGCGCAAACCGCTTGGTCTATTCTGAATAACTCGTCTGAAATTTCAGGGATACGATAGGTTACATACTTAAACGTATCGTAGAATGTCTTTCTGTAAAATTCACCAGCCTTATCATCAAAGTTGACGAGCGTCTTGATTCTGGTTTTTAAGTTCTCTTCATCCTTTACTGCCTCAAGTGCCTTGAACTTGGCCCTTGTTCTATCTCCGTATTCGAAGGTTTTAAGGTCGAGTTCCTGAATAACTCTTTTACCATTCTCGTCTTTGGATTTCTTGAAGTAACCTTGACCGGATTTATCACCGAACCAGCCTCTTTCATGTACTTCTTTAACAATGCCTGGAAGTACGAAAGCCTCCTTGGATTCGTCATTAGGAAGGCCAGCGTAGAGATTGTTCGCAACATTGACGGTAGTGTCCAAACCAACCACATCCATTGTGCGGAAAGTGGCCGACTTAGCACGGCCTATGATTGGCCCTGTTAAACGGTCTACTTCGCCCACTGTCATGCCCATATCTTGTATGGTATGCATGGCCGACATGATCGCATAAATACCAATTCTGTTGGCAATGAATGCCGGAGTGTCTTTACAAAGCACGGTTTCCTTGCCTAAATACAGGTCACCATAATGCATGAGGTAATCAATGATCTCGGGGTCAGTCTTCGGACCTGGAATAATTTCCAGCAACCTCAAATACCTAGGTGGATTAAAGAAGTGCGTTCCACAAAAGTGCTTTTGGAAATCTTCGCTTCTACCCTCAGACATCAAATGCATTGGAATTCCCGAGGTATTGGATGTGATTAAAGTCCCTGGTTTTCTATACTGCTCCACTTGATCGAAGATGATCTTCTTAATATCAAGTCTTTCCACAACCACCTCAATGATCCAATCGACATTCGATATTTTGGACATATCGTCTTCAAAGTTTCCTGTCTTAATGCGTTGAGCAAAAGACTTGTCATAGATAGGTGAGGGTTTAGATTTCAATGCAAACTGAAGTGCATCGTTTACAATTTTGTTTCGTGCTGCAGGGTTGGCCTTTTGATCTTCGGCCAGGTCTCTTGGGACTATATCTAGCAGCAATACTTCAACACCGATATTAGCGAAATGACAAGCTATCCTGGAGCCCATTACCCCAGAACCTAAAACCGCTACTTTCTTAATACTTCGACTCATGTGTTTAGAATATTGATTTTGAATCTATCAATTGATTTATCTTGGTTATTACTTCAAAAAAGGCGTCAAGCTTCTCCGGTGCAATCGATTGCCGAATGACTTCATTAAACCGAATGACGGTTTCCCTAGAGACACGTCTTTTTTCCTGGCCTGTTTCCGTAAGGAAGATCCGGACAGAGCGTCCATCATTTGGATCCTTCTCTCGGTAGATAAAGCCTTTCTCTTCCATACTTTTCAGCATTCTCGTCAAGCTTCTCGACTCAAGCCCCATCAGAGGAGCAATTTTTGTCGCTGGAGTGCCTTCTATTGGATCAATGTTTAATACCACAAAGGCCATAGATGTGGTGCTCTCATGTTGTACCGCCTGTTGGTTATACATTCGGTAAATGGCATGCCAGCACATTTTTATTTGGTGATCTACAGTTTCTTCTCTCTTCATAGGCTGCTGTGAGGTTTACGAAGTTAGAAAAAATTTGTTATGCATGCATACTATTTTTATTGAAAAGTGTCATGCTACCGAATTGATTGACTATTCTGTACTTAATTTCCGAGACGCTCCACCAAGAAAATAGTGGTTAACGTTGAGCTCACTATGGCAGCGATGGTACCAAAATTTTCCAAGAACTTACCTGGCTCCCGCTCCTTCTTCTGAGGTTTTGCCGAAACGGTAATTGTAGCCCCGTCTAGCACTTTCGGGTTTGAAAACCAACCCACTTTTCTAGTAAATCCGTTGGGTTGGGTTAAAAATATTTTTTTCGCGTTTTTGGTTTTACCTCCTGAATTTCTCAAATAAGTCTTAACTCCTTGGTTTTCGGTAAATTTTTGAAGTGATGGGTTCATTACTTCCCCTTCGACTTTGATGGTATATACGGCTTCAGGGAAATAGATTTCGTCATTTGGCTGTAAGATGATATCAAATTTTGGATTATTCTTCAAGAACAAGTCGTCAAATGAAAATGCCAGACGTTCACCATTTCGTGTGAATGTAGCGCCAGAAACATAGGCATTTGGCGATAAACCACCCACTTTCTCTATTAACTGCGAAAGCGTTTCTCCCTTACTTTCCAAAGAGTATGTTCCTGGGAACTTAACCTCACCTCCCACAGTCACACTTCTTTGTTCGGACGAGCCGGGTATCATATCCACAGAAATGTTATCATTATGCTCCAAAAAGTAGCTATCACCAGATTTTTCCTGAACCCCAAGCAAATAAGGCAAGTCAGTTTTTACGCGTGTCAACTCTGCTATTTGATTTCCTGTAAAGTCAAACCTCTCTCTTGACACCGTCACTGAGTCTTTGAAAGATGTTCTTACAAAACCACCTGCCTGAAGAATTAGGTCTTCGACAGTCATACTATCCGTCAACACAAAGCGCCCTTCATTCTTAACAGCTCCACGAATGGTTACATATTTATCAAGCACCTCGTTAATATCTCGACTATATAGGATCACCTTATCTTTTGGTTTTAAAACAGCGTTGAATTTCTTGTCTAAGACATTGTCAAGGTTGAATGGGACCACTTGATATTCCGTTTTTCCAGCCTGGTACCTTAATAAATCCGCACGGCTGGTTAAAACCCTATTCTGGTATTCTAAATCTTCAATGTTTGCAGACATAAAGATTAAATCATAGAGGCTCAGATTTTCTCTCCATAAAACAGTTTTGGGTTCCGAAAGAAAGCCTTCTATTGAAACCGTTTCTAATGACTTTAGCTCTTGATCACTATAAATTTTAATGGAGTCATCTGCCTGTAAATTCAAATCTGAATTTATCTGGCCATTGATGATTTCAGAAAGAGATAGTGATCTGAATTTTAGATCACCGTTTCTGTCTTTTCTGAAAAGGTCCAGTTTTTCAAAATAAGTGTTTGGTCTAAGGCCTCCAGCATTCTCGATGAGCGATCTAATGGTCATGTCTTCAAGAAGCTCATATTCTCCTGGCCTAAATACAGAACCAGCAATGGTCACTAGATTGTCGAACTTGTCTAAAACCTTGTTAAAGGTTATTTCGTCACCGTCCTGAATTCGGAAGTTCACCCCATCTTGTAAAAGCTGCCCATAATCAATCGTAATAATTTCTCGATCGAAAGCGGAGTTACTTTTTCGACCCAAAAGAGGTTTAATTCTTTTAATCGTCACTGATCCTGTATGTGCAGTAGGCTTAAGGCCTCCGGCAAAGCCCAAGAGATCCACCAATCCTTCTCCAGACTTCAACTCATATATTCCCTGTCTATTAACCTCCCCTTTTAAGGCTATACTATTCATTCGGCTCTGAATAAAGATCACATCATTACTCATCAGGCGCAGGTCTTCAGAAATAGAACCTTTGATTAAGTAGTCATAAAGGTCTATGGTTGATACGAACTTATTATTCCGAAAGACTTTTATGTCCCGGAGTGATCCTGAAGTCTTTATTCCACCTGAGGCATAAAGAGAATTCAGCGTAGTAGCAAAAGCGTTGATAAGGTGTGATCCTGGGTTATTAGATTCACCCATAACCATAATTCGAATCGGCCTTAGTTTCGTCAAAGAAACATCTAAGAAGATTTTGTTCTTCGTGAGTCCCGAATAAAACCGAGATAGATATTGCTTTAATCTTTGATTCAGGTTTTGATATGTCGTTCCAGACACAAAAACCTGACCCACATTTGGCATGAACAAGTTTCCATTTATGTCAACAACGCCTTCAAACTGAAACTCAGCTTCCCCCCATAAGTAAACTCTTAGTTCATCACCCGGCCCAACAATGTAACCTGGGTCTATATTCCCAACAAGCGCCTGCTGGTTTGCATAGGGGTTATTATTGAAGACATCGTAGCCAAAGTACTTTAGATCATCATTGTCATCAGTTTTTTCCGACACTTCAATGGTCGGAGCCAATTGGTTATTCTTATCCCTGATTTCTGTTGTATAGTCCACTGTGTCCAAAGTAATTTTTGAAACAGGGTCTAATTGGGTTGTAGATGCCTCCTTGTTCAGAACATACTTTTGAAGATATTGGTCGTAATCCAAACCGTAAAGTTTCGCTTGTCTCCTAGCATCCGCTTCGGAAAGACCTCGTCTTCTTAATTCGGCTTGAATTTCTTCAATTGTATTTATTCCTCTCTTTTCGAGCTCTCTGTTGACTTGCTCTTCAGATTGAGCGATTGTCAAAAGGGGTACAATGAACAACCCGAGCAGAAAAATACTCTTTATCGCGAGGTATTTTAGTTTAGTGCCTATCATTACTAATTCCCCATAAAAATCATCGATTCACATTTTTGGGGGAAACAAAAATAGCAAAATTCTTCTTTACAAGGTAAAATTTGATTTTTGTTGACAGTTTATCACGTCTGCTGGATTCTTAGATCACAGGTCATTTACGTCAAAATCTGGGCCTTTGCCATAACGAATAAGGTCAAAAAGGGAGTAACTCTCTAGCGTATGGATATCTTTCAAAACACAATCACCATTAGTCATGATTTCCAAAACCTCAAACTCAAAAGACTCTCCAAAGTTGATCAATTGAAATTTTTTGCCTACTCGTAAATTATTAAAGGAACTAGCCATAGTCACCTCTAATTGTCATTATTAAAATCACCTCTGAGTTCTCTGAATCGGGTTCTGGCTTCGGAGACGTATATACTTCCAGGGAACTTGGTCAATAAGTCACTATAGATATTCATGGCAGATTCATCATCACCAAGGTCATCCTCGTGGATTACTCCCGTTAAAAAGAGTGCATCATCTCCTAGTATCTCAAAGTAGTGCGCTTCATTGATTTTACTCAGGGAGTTTAGAGCGTTTTCAAAATGTCCTAACTCTCTTTCTGTTTGAGCCTGTAGGTAAAGCAACTCATCTACAATAGAATGGTAGCTATATTTCACCAACATTGTATCCATTGCTGTCAAAGCCGCAGATTTTTGGTTTTGAAATAGAAGCAATTCAATGTTGGCATACTCTTGCATAATCACATCCGTGCTATCAAAAACGGTATTGTTTTTAATAAGAATACTCAAATCAAGCGCATCATTGGCTATTTCTCTCGAGGTGGCTAGTTTCAAAATATCCAAGTTACTCTGGGCAAGTTCAAAATCTCCTTTGAAATAAGACAGTTTAGCACTCTTAAGCTTAGCTGTATAACCAAGAGGTTCATCTTTGAACATTCTTTCTACCTGACCATATAATAAAATGGATTCCCAAGGCTCCTTATTCAAAAGGTATATATCAGCAAGGTCCATTTTAGCTTCCGCCACAACACTATGCCTACCGACTTGCTGTTCCAACATGGTGTTTAATGTCACTATTGCTTCTTCAATTTCATTGAGCTGGAATGCCTGCAGCAAAGCAATTCTTCTCTGGGATTCCATAACTGAAAAAACATCTCTAGATTCTGAAATAAAGGCCTCATACCTGGTAATTAAATCTCTAATTGCTGATGAATCAATGGGATAACTATTTTTCAAAACCTCTTCTTCGGATAGCAATACATATCGTGAAGCCAACCTTTTACTGGGGCTCTCCGGAAAATCTTCAATAATATAGCCAAAGGCTTTTTTTGAGGTTTTGTAGTCTGAGTTTCTAAAAGAAATCATACCTACATTCATAATATTATCTCCGTTATTGGCTAACCTTCTATCCAAGGCTCTTGCTTGTCTCAGCGCTGCGGAAAAATTCTTTTGCTGAAGGTGAGTCCAAACCAAAAGGTTATTGTAGGTACTATTGCCTGCTTCCTTCTGTATCACATCATAGAGTGTCATTTCCAGGGTATCTAAATCCTCTGGCTCTTGTAAATAGCGCTGAAGCGAGTTTTTTACATAATTGAGGTTTTGAGGTTGGTTTTTGGAGAAGTTCAAATACTCTGAAATCATTGGCTGTTTTTTGTTCATTAGCCTATAAACATTGGCCAAATCAAGCGCGAATAAATCTTCCTGACCCAGGGCAGTTCTTCCCTTGATATACGTTTCAAGTGCTTTCTCACGAAAGTTCCTTTCAAAGAATACCTGTGCTAAAAATCTAGTCTCATTTGACTTCTTGCCTACTGATGCTCTATCAGTAACCTTCTTAATAACTTCCTCTAGCAGGACATGTGCTTTTTCATCCTCGTTTATGGTCCGATAGAGAACGCCTAAGTCCACTTCATAGATAAAATTGGAGGGGTTATTCTTAATAACATTTTTCAAATATTTTTCCGCTTCATCAAACTCCTCTATTGTAAGAAGTAGCTTGAAATAGGTATCATGAATTCTAGGAATGTTGCGTCTGTTCCTTGCCAGTTTTTTGAACTCTGCTTTAGCTTTATCGAACTCACCTTGGTTGTAGTATTCTTTGGCAATTTGAACTGGATCATTTGTTTGAGCATTTGCAGAGTTTGAACTAATTATAGTGCAAGCTAAGATGGTTAGACAAGC
>Ga0207422_1001672_pt1 | contig 39241 bp, 29 predicted proteins | sample MarCyaLeptolynsp_FD_187757 | JGI IMG/M metagenome (GOLD analysis project Ga0207422, IMG submission 187757) | Marine cyanobacterial communities from Panama - species 1 Leptolyngbya sp. (SPAdes) | ecosystem: Environmental > Aquatic > Marine > Unclassified | place: Panama: Panama City | collected... | reverse complement strand
CTCACCGGCTTGGCGTCGCAGGTGCGCAGCGCGCAATCGCAAAATCCCGGCCGCGCCAATGAGCTTCAAGTGCGGATGGAATTGATGGCGGATTGCTATGCCGGTGTCTGGGCTGGAAAGAACCGTCGATTGATTGAGCCGGGCGACATGGAAGAAGGTCTCCGTGCAGCGAGCGCGATCGGCGATGATACGATCATGAGGCGCGCGGGACAGCGCATCAATCCGGAAAACTTCACCCACGGCACCAGCGCGCAAAGGATGGAAGCGCTGCGCCTTGGGCTTCAAAGCGCAGATAGCGACGCCTGCGACGTCTACTTCCAATAGCGGCCAAAAACGACAATGGCCGGAGCGAAGATCTCGCCCCGGCCATCACTCTTGCGGGTAGGCTCGAACTATTGGGGTTGAGGCTCCGCCTCGTCGGTTGACGCCAGGTTGGACACTTCTGACCAATCGATCTTGCGCGTGGTGTACATCACGGCTGCCAGCGCCACGAACAGCATCAGCGATCCGATCACAAGCGACCAGGTCTCAAGATTGAGCAGAACGTAAAGCACGGCATAGAGACCGACCAATATCGCTCCAATCACCCAGGCGCGTTTCCAACTGCCCAGAACCGCTGATGAGTAGGCGGTAAGCAGCCCGATAATGGCCGCGCTGGCAACCGCGTAGGCGGCGACAAAGCCGATCAGTTCTGCAAAGGCCAGCAGCATCACGAAGAACAGCACCAATCCTGCTCCCGTCAGCAGATATTCGGCCGATGCCACCCTCGCCCCGCCGATGATGTCGAACATCAGAAAGGTCAGGAAGGTGAAGCCGATGAACAGGAAACCATACTTCACCGAACGATTAACCTGGCTGTAGAGATCAACCGGCTCGACCAGGCGAATGCTCGCGATGTTAGCCGCCGGGGAACCTGGTTCGGGTTGATACAGGCCTGCGCTCTCAACTTCGTGAGCGGCCGGCATAACAAGTTCCGAAGTGCGGACCAGCGACTGGCCCAAAGCCAGGTTTGAGATCGACCAGCTGGCCGAAAACCCGTCTTCTGATTGTTCGACCTGGTCAGCCGGTGGCAGGAAGCCACCTGTGAAACTAGGATGCGGCCAGCTTGATCGCGCATTCCAACGGGTTTCCTTGCCGCGCGGAACCATGGTGAAAGAACTGCTGCCGCGTAGCGAATAGGCAAAATCGAGCGTCACCGGCTCGCCGCCTTCCCAATCAAACAGGGCATGCATGCCGCTGCCATTCGCATCGGCACCAAGCCCCGGCCGCAAAGCCAGCGCCTCACCGCCTGCCGTCAGTACAGCATCGGTCTCAAGCCCGCCCGTATCAGAGATGGGGAAACGGATCTCCGCCTCGTCGAGCAGCAATTGCCCTTGCTGAACGCCCAAGCGATCAAGATCGTCGGGCAGCACAAATTCTGCAGAGCCCGTCAGATCAACATCATAAATCACCGATTGATAAATCGATCCGCGCGATTTGATCTCGGGGTTGAGAGTAGTGTCAATCTGCTGACTGTCGGGCGCGAGAAAGAGGTGCTGACGAACCGTGACGGTCCTGGTCACGGTTTTGCCATCGACCACCTCGTTGGTGACCCTTTCGGCGTTGTAGGGAATGACCATGGTCGGACCAGCGACAATCTGCGCTCCGGCCCAACCGGCGGTTATCGAATCTTGCGCTACTCGCGCCTGATGCTGGCGGTCTGCGACCAAAGCGTAGACCATCAATAGGGGTATTACGAGCGCTGCGCCGACCAGTCCGGCGAACAGCAATTTGACTCCTGGGGATCGTTCACGTGCCACAATTCATCCTCCTTGTACTGCGACGAACTGTGCATTGTGAGCGATGAAATGAATTTTGGCTGAACCCCAGAAAAGACAAACGGCGAGCGCTATGAAACGCTCGCCGTCTGGATTGTCGCGGGGGTTTACGACGCCAGGAGTGTTTAGCCTTCGCGTTCTTCCCAACGCTCAATTTGTGCGTCGAGCGTTTCGAGCACCTGCTGGCGCATACGATCGCTCATTTCGGAATCATTGGCGATCTGTTCGCGTGCTTCCTTAAGGCCGCTCAGCGCCTGCGCCATGATCCGGGTCTTGCAGATCAGCACAGTCCGACCGTTCTCGTTCTCGATAACCGTCGACACTTCGTCGCTGTCATTGCTGCATTCCATGCGGACTTCGGTCCGATGCTCGCCGGCTTCGGCCAACGCCTCGGCGACGATGACGTCGGTCTCGGCCAGAACTTCATCGACCTCGGCCAGGCTTTCGCGGACTTCGACCATGATCTCGGACAATTCTTCGTCCGACAGATGCCGACCGTCAGTGTGCACCTTGTATTCCTTCTTGATCACCTTCTTCTTGTGACCACCCTTTTCGTCGTCATCGATCTGGATCACGATGCGATCCTTGTGCTTGTGGACCTTACGCTCTTCGCCAGTGTCCGGATCAACCACGGCGATGGCCTGCGCAGAAAGCGGAGCCAGCGGAGCGGCCGGCGGCGCCATTGGTGCTGGCGGAGCCGGCGGTGCTGGTGGAGCGACAGATACGCCAGGCGCAGCCGGTGCTGCCGGTGCAATCGGGGCAACCGGCACATCCACCGCAGGCGCTTCGGCGTAAGTGATCGAAGCGGTGAGCGGCAAAGCCAGTGCGGCGGCGCCCAGCAAGCCATAGCCTGCGAAGCGGCGGCGGCGAGAGATATCGGTCATTTTCAAACTCCTTAAACGGTGAACTATCGATTTGTCGCCGAGCACGGGGCAGGCCATCGGGGCGGCCAAGGTTGCGGTCGGACCGACCGCTGTGCTTGCGATAAGAGATGCGTAGGCTGCGCGTTCATCGGCAGGCTTGGCTTCGACCACTCGCGCGTCACAAGCTGCCTCTTGGTCACGTCGAAGCGCGAGCCAGCCATAATGCGCCAGCGGGTTGAACCAGTGCAGCGCGAATAGCGGCTGCACCAAGACATTGATCAACAGATCGTGCGCACGGTGATGCGCAAGCTCATGCGCAATCGCCAGGTCGCGTCCAAGGCGATCATGCTGAGCCATAAAACCAACCGGCAGAGCGATCACCGGATCGATCACTCCGAACGCCAGGGGCGCGTTCGTATTGGGTGATTCAAGCAGGCGGATGCGCCCGTCACGGCCAACCTCACGCGCTTCGTCTAAAAGATCGTGGCGAAGCTGGAAATAGGCCCTGAAGCGCAGGAAAAGGAAGGTGGCGGCACCAATCAGCCATGCTGCTATACCAATCTCGAGCATTGGCAGCGGGGCTATTTGCGCGGCTTCCAATGGTGCCGCCGTATCCGGCCCCAGGGTCGCAATTGGGGCGGTGGATTCGATAATTGTGAAAGTCACGACGTCGCTGAGCGAGCTTTCCGCTGGCGCCGGATTGAGCCACGCAGGCAATTCAATTGGCGGGAGCAGGAGCCGCGCAACGGGCAATGCCCAAAGCGCATAGGCAGCGTGCGGGCCAAACCATTTTGCCACCGGACGACGAAGGACAAGGACGACAGCAATCAGGGCCGCGGTCCAGAGGAGCGTATCCATTAGCCAGTCAGTCATTGCTTGAGCTCCTTCAACAGAGCCTCAATCGCAGCGAGATCATCTTCGGTGAGCGCTTCCTGCTCAGCCAGATGCGCGAACAGCGAAGATGCTTTCCCACCGAACAGGCGATTGACCAGCCGGCGGGATTCGCCGCCGACATATTCCGATCGTTTGATCATCGCCGAATAGAGATAGCGCCGACCGTCAGGCCGGGTCTCAATTGCTTGCTTCTGAACCAGGCGCGAAAGCAGAGTCTTCACAGTTGGCAGACTCCAGCCGCGCTTCTCACCCACGGCTTCAGCCACTTCGGCAGCAGTCACTGTGCCGCGTTCCCACAGCACTTCCATCACGGCATGCTCTGCTTCGCTGATGCGTTCGGGCTTTATATCGTCGGACTTGGCCAAGCGAACCTCCCACTCTCTGATTACGCCTGTAGTCATTGCGACTACGGATGTAAACATGAAGCCTAGGTGAACAAGTAGTCTGCGGCCTTGTGCTTCGATAAACCGACGATATCTTCGGATGGATGACGTTTTCGAAAGCTCTTATGCCCCTGGTCGCGTTGCTCGGCTCGATCGCATCGCCGCTGGCTGCCGAAGAAGTTCGTACAGAGACCGAAATCATCAATCTTGATGCAGATCCTTCCTACGAGGCACTAATTTTCCGCGGCGGATTGGTGGTCGCTCCGGGAGAGGATGGCGCGCGCGACATCGGAGGGATTTCCGGGCTCGAATGGCACGATGACGCGCTCTACGCGATCTCGGATGACGGCAATTGGCTGATCATCACGCCTGATGAAGTGGGCGAGAAGCTGGTCGATCTGTTCAGCGTCGAGCAGGGTCGCTTGCTTGATCCGCGCGGGAGACGGCCCGGTCGCCAGCAACGCAATGCCGAAGCGATCACACGCGACGCCAATGGCGACTGGCTGGTGAGCTTCGAACTTGAAGACCGCGTCTGGCGCTATGCTGATATTGATGGTGACGCGTCAGAGACAGACCTGCCGATCGGAAACTTGATCGCAGCCGCACAGGCGCTCGACAATTCGGGTCTAGAGACGCTCACCGCCACGCCCGACGGCATCCTTGCCTGCGGCGAATGGACCAATGGCGCCACGCCCAATTGCATGCGCAGCATGGGCGATCAGATAGAAGCCTTTGAGCTCACGCCCCCGCCTGCTTTGGTCGAACATGGAGCTGCCCCAACCGATGCCAGCTGCGCATCAGACGGCACCTGCTATGTCCTGTTTCGATCCTACCAGCCCGGCTACGGCAATCGCATTGCGATCATGGAGCTGAGCCCGGACAATCAAGCGAGCGCGCTGGCGAGCTTCGCTCCGCCGCTCGCGATCGACAATTTTGAAGGTCTCGCGGTGCGCGAGCAACGCGGCAAGACCTATCTCTATCTGATCTCGGACGACAATCTGAACAATTGCGCCTATCGCGGCTCGGGCAGCTGCCAACGGACATTGTTGTACAAGTTCGAGATCGCCAGCGAGGAACCGATCGAATCGGATGCGCCGCCGCCAGGATCCGTCCCGGTGACCGAACCAGCGCAAAATTACGAGACGGTCTCGATTGTGCTTGAGACCGCGCTTGGCAACATAACGATTGCACTCGAAACCGAGCGCGCGCCCATTACCGCCGCCAATTTTCTGCGCTATGTCGATGAAGACAGGCTCGACGGGACGGCCTTCTATCGCGCCATGCGGCTGGATCGCGAACCTTTGCCCAATGGTCTGGTCCAAGGCGGTGCGCGATGGGATCCTGACCGCGTGCTACCGGGCATTCCGCATGAACCGACCAATGTCACCGGGCTCAGCCACACCAGCGGCGCGCTGTCGATGGCGATGGGTGAGCCGGGCACGGCCAATGGCGACTTCTCGATCATGGTGCGCGATCAGATCGGCCTCGACGCTCGGCCCGACGCCGAAGATCCAGTGTGGCAGCATGGCTATGCCGTGTTCGGCTATGTCACCGATGGCATGGATGTAGTTGAAGCGATCCACGGCGCGCCGATCGATCCCAATCTGGGTGAAGGCTGGATGGTCGGCCAGATGCTGGCCGATCCGGTGGTGATTATCGACGCCCGCCGCGCGCCCGTTGAAGAAGTTCCTGAAGCGTCTCAAGCGACGGACGCCCCACTGGCTCCGTAGCAGTCGCAGGCCGCCGCGCGTCCAACGCTGACATCCAGGCACCCACATCGGCTCCTATTGCCCGCTGCGGCAGCGAAGCCGGCACCCGCGCCTGCGCCTCCCATCCAGCGATAGCGAGGTTCGCTTCGTTCGACGCGGCCTGCAGCGATTGCGGCTTGCGAAGCGCCTGATTGACCAGTGCATCGCCAAAGAAGGTCCAGTCATTCTCAGGCGAGCAGCCAAACGAAGTGCGATTGTCAGCCGACGCCGTCAAAATCGCGCTATCGTCATCCGCCAAGGCCGGGATGAACACGCCCGAATAACAAGCGCTGATTATCATCAACCGGCGCTTGATGCCCAATTCTTCCAGGATCGCAGCAAATCGCTGCGGCGACAGGATGCCATAGCCTGTGTCGCCGTAATGATAGGCCAATCCCTGCGGCAGGCCATGGCTGGTCGAATAGAGCACCAGCACGTCTTCGTCCCTGTCCATTACCGAAGCCGCGCGCGCCAGCGCCAGAGTCAGCGCCCGAATCGAGCCTTGCGGTAGATCATCAACCTGTCCGTCCGGACCCGCCAGCGTGACTGTCCGCCCTTCGGCACCATAGCGGCGTGCCAGCACCTTGCCCGCTTCACGCGCCTCACGGGCAAACACCGGATCGCTGTCGAGCGCGACCGAGATGACATAGGCATCAACCACGCCCGGACGCTGCGGCTCGAATGTGTTGAGCGCGTTGAGCAGAAGGCTTTGCTGGCGCACGATTTCGGCGACAGGAACACCGCGCTGAAGCTCCGGCCCCGCCTCGATGCTGGCGTCGCGCTCTGCCTTGTCGCTACCCGAGGCGAGACCCGGCCAGCCCGCTGAATGCTCTGGTGGCTGGTTGGGACCATCTTGTGCGGCAAGCGGGGTCGCAGCCATTCCCATTGCTGCGGCCGTGCAGAAAAGTTGCTGAAAAACGCCCCGGATCATTGATTTGCACGCTGCCGTCAGATGCGTCTTCTCGTCAAGCAACTTTTGGTCGACGAATGGCGAGCTAGTCCGTGCCCTCGAGCCTCTTCTGCAGTTGTTCGCAGATCAATTGTTGAGCCAGTAACAGGCTCTCCGCATGATCATGATCGCGCTCAACTTGGGCAATCCAGTAGTTTGCGTCCACTTGGATGCGCCGCTCCGCCCATTTCTCCGTGAAAAACGCATTCGAAACAGCAATCCAATATTCGGTTAGATTGCGGTGGCGCAGCATGTTCTCATTCTCACCGCGTCGCTCAGCCATTCGAGCCATGATGGCATAGGCGCTGGCGCAACGCGAAGCCTGTGAGCTTCGTTCGCCCGCCTTAATTTCCGCCAGACGCTCAGGGAGCACATTCTCAAAGTTCGACTGCGCAGCAGCAATCGAAGGCAGAAAAGCGGCTGAAGCTGACAGCGCGACCGTGACACCAATCCCGGCGATCAGTCGCGTTATCATCCTCAATACACCCGCGCTTTGGGCTCGATATAGGTCGCGTCGTCGGTCAGCGTGTATTCGTGCACCGGACGATAGTCGATTTTGACGTCGCCCTTGCCCGAACCAGCCGCACCGCCGCCCCAGCCATCAAACCAGGCGATCGTGTGCTTCATCCAGTTTTCATCATCGCGATCAGGGAAGTCCTCGTGCGCGTGCGCACCACGGCTTTCCTTGCGATTGGCAGCGCTGGCCATCGTCACATTGGCCTGGCTCATCAGATTGTCGAGCTCGAGCGTTTCGATCAGGTCGCTGTTCCAGATCAGCGATTTGTCCGTCACGTGGATGTCCTGCATCCGGCTGTTCTGCTCAGCGAGCAGCTTGACGCCCTCATCCATCAGCGCGGTGTCGCGGAACACGGCGGCGTGTTTTTGCATCGCCTTCTGCATGTCGGCCCGGATCGCAGCGGTGGGTGAACCGCCTTCCGCGTAACGGAAATGATCAAGCCGGCTGAGCGACAGATCCGCGCTGTCTTTGGGCAGCTCGTCCTGCGTCGCGCCAGCGGTCAGATTGTCCTTCAGGTGCAGGCCCGTTGCCCGGCCAAACACGACAAGGTCGATCAGCGAGTTCGATCCCAAACGGTTTGCGCCATGGACCGAGACGCAGGCGGCTTCGCCCACGGCATAAAGGCCTGGGACCACATGATCGGGATCGCCATCGGGGCCAAGCGTCACCACCTGGCCGTGATAATTACAGGGAATGCCGCCCATATTGTAATGGACCGTGGGCGTGACCGGCAGCGCTTCGCGCGTCAGGTCGACCCCAGCAAAGATCTTACCGCTTTCGGTGATGCCCGGCAGACGCTGAGCCAGCGTCTCGGCAGGAATGTGATCGAGGTGCAGATGGATATGGTCTCCATCGGCGCCGACACCACGCCCTTCGCGCATTTCGAGCGCCATCGATCGTGATACGACATCGCGCGATGCCAGATCCTTGGCCGATGGAGCATAGCGCTCCATGAAGCGCTCGCCTTCGCTGTTGGTCAGATATCCGCCCTCACCACGCGCGCCTTCGGTGATCAGCACGCCAGCGCCGTAAATCCCGGTCGGGTGGAACTGGACAAATTCCATATCCTGCAGCGGAAGCCCCGCACGCAGGACCATGCCGCCGCCATCGCCGGTGCAAGTGTGGGCTGACGTCGCAGTGTAATAGCAGCGGCCATAGCCGCCCGTGGCCAGCACGACCGATTGCGCGCGGAATCGGTGGATTGTGCCGTCATCCAGGCACATCGCCGTCACGCCAACGCAGCGCTTGTCAGCGCCTTCGCCATCCATGATCAGATCGAGCGCAAAATACTCGATGAAGAAGTCGGCATCGTATTTGAGGCTCTGCTGATACAGCGCGTGCAGCATTGCATGGCCGGTCCGGTCCGCGGCGGCGCAGGTGCGCTGGACGGGAGGCCCCTCGCCCATATTCTGCATATGGCCGCCAAAGGGCCGCTGGTAGATCGTGCCGTCCTCATTGCGGCTGAACGGAACGCCTGCATGCTCAAGCTCATAGACAGCTTGCGGCGCTTCGCGCGCGAGATATTCGATCGCGTCCTGGTCACCCAGCCAGTCTGACCCTTTGACGGTGTCATACATGTGCCAAGTCCAGTGATCGGGCGTGTTGTTGCCCAAGCTGGCAGCGATGCCGCCTTGCGCGGCAACGGTGTGCGAACGCGTGGGAAAGACCTTTGAGACATTGGCCGTGCGAAGGCCGGCCTCTGCCGCGCCCATCGTGGCGCGCAGGCCTGAACCGCCAGCGCCGACAACCACAACATCATAGGTGTGATCGATAATCTTGTATTCGCCCTTGAGAGCAGGGCCTGCTGGTGAAGTTGCCATCAGGCGGTACCTCCAAGCGCGAGACGGGCGACGCTGAAGATAGCGAAGGCGCCGCCGCCTATCACGGCGATGTTGAGAAGCGCGAACACGCCAAATTTGGTTCCGGTGTCCTGAACATAGTCTTCAATCAGGACCTGAAGGCCAAGGCGCGCATGCCAGAATGTTGTGACGATCAGCAGGATCATGGCCGTCGCCGGAATCGGCTGAGCGAGCCACGCGGTCACTGTTTCATATTGCAGATCAGGCAGTACGACCAAGCTGACCAGCAGCCAGATCGACAGGACCAGATTGCCGACAGCGGTGAAACGCTGGAGCAACCAATGATGTGCCCCGTGATGCGCTGAGCCGAGGCCGCGCACCTTGCCAATAGATGTTCCGTTACCCACGATCAGGCCTCACTTATTCAAAATGTAGGCCCAAAGGGCCGCGGTGAGCAGGATGGCGATAATCGGCGAGGCGATTGACCACATGCGATTGGCGTTGAGTTCATAGCCAGCGCCGATATCGAGTACGAAGTGGCGCAGGCCACTCATCAAATGGTTGAAGAACGCCCAGCTCAAGCCGATCATCAGGATATAGCCATACGGCGTCGTCATAAAGCCGTAGAATGCCGCATAGGCAGCCTCGCCGCTTGCCATGGCTCCCAGCCACGTCACCAGCAGGGCCAGCCCGACAATCGCCAGCCCGTCGCCCGATACGCGGTGCAGGATCGATGTCAGCATGTGCGGCCCCCACCGCCATATCTGAAGATGCGGGGAAAGCGGTCTGTCAGCCATTGTGTCCTTGCTCTCTCAAAATCTGCTGACACGTCACTTAGCGCGCCACGCGCGTGTGGCAAGCACCCAGCGCTCGACTCTGGTTGCAAAGTTTTGGATACACGCTTGCATGGGACACATTTTGTTGACCGGATCGAGCCGCGGAATTGGAGCTGCCGCCCGCCTTGCGCTTGAAGAACGTGGCGCCAAGGTCATTGGCCAGGCGACCCGCGCTGTCGATAGCCAGACCATCGCTGCCAACTTCACAGACCCGTCCGCGCCCGAACTGGTGTGGCAATCCGCGCTGGAAATGGCCGGTGGGGACATTGACGTGCTGGTCAACAACGCCGGCCTGTTCGAAGCCAATCGATTGGATCGTTCGGACATCGAATGGCTCGATGCCTGGGATGACACTTTGCGGATCAATCTGACAGCCGCCGCTCAATTGGCGCGATTCGCGGTACGCCACTGGCAGCAACGCGGCGTGACAGGGCGCGTGGTCCATGTTGCCAGCCGCGCTGGCCATCGCGGGGATTCGCCAGCGCATTGGCACTATGCCGCGGCCAAAGGCGGCATGCTGGCGATGCACAAGACGATTGCGCGGGCCTATGCCAACGAAGGCATTTATAGTTATGCGGTGGCGCCGGGCTTTACCGACACAGCCATGGCGGACGATTATCTTGAAAGCCGGGGAGGAGCGGGCCTGTTGGCGGACATCCCCTTGGGCAAGGTCGCTGAGCCAGAGGAAATTGCGCGGATCATCGCATTCTGCGCGCTGGATGCCCCACCGAGCATGACCGGCACCGTGATCGATGCCAATGGCGCCAGCTATGTCCGCTGACTGTCTCATAGCCTGGAGCGCATTTCCGTGAGCACGAGCTGGAAATTGAGCGCTTTCGCCAAGAAGCGCACCGTCCAGGCGGCGTTGCTGGCGCATGACGAGCTGGAAGAATGGGATTTCGACCTCGTCATCTCCGGGCGCGAGATCTCAGAAGACAAGCCGCAGGATTGGGTGCTGGAAGCCTGGTATCCGCGCAAGCCAGGCAAGCAACAGAAGCAGGCCCTCGCATCTCTATTTAACGGCAATGCGCCCAAGATCGAGGCCGAGAAGCTGGGTGACGAAGATTGGCTGGCGATCAGCCAGAAGGGCGTCGAACCGATCTATGCGGGGCCATTCCACGTTCACACGCCTGACTATGATCCGATAGACAATGCAATCAACTTTGCCATTCCGGCGGCGCAGGCCTTCGGGACCGGCCAGCATGAAACCACCGCTGGCTGTCTGGAAATGCTGGCGGCGATGAAACGGCGCGGCGTCGTGTCGCGCAATCTCGCTGATATTGGAACCGGCACGGGCTTGTTGGGCTTTGCGGGATTGGCGCTGTGGCCAGGGGCAAAAGCGACCGCGTCAGACATTGATCCCATTTGCGCGCAGGTTGTGGAGGACAATGCTGATCTCAACCGCGTCGATATGGGCGTTGATCCGGGTGAGATGACCATGGTCATTGCGGATGGAATGGACGATCCTTTGCTGCAGATGCGCGGACCATACGATCTGCTGATCGCCAACATTCTAGCGGGCCCCTTGGTCGAGCTGGCGCCTGACTTTTCAGCCTCCGTCAGCCCAGGCGGGAGTGTTGTCCTGGCCGGTCTGCTGACCGAGCAAGAGCCGCGCATTCGCCGCGCCTATCGCCGGGTCGGATTCCGATTGAACGCGCGCCTGATCCGCGGCGATTGGTCAATCCTGTGGTTTCGCAAGCGGCGGTCGTGGTGAAGCGCGCCAAAGCCATCGCGCTGCGGATCGGGGCGATCGTCGGCGGACTGGTCGCCGCCATTCTCTTTGGGTTCCTGCTAGCGGCGTGGATAGGCTCTTCCATACCGCGGGGCGAGCGTCTGCAAGATATTGATCGTCCGGTCGCAATCATGCTTGAGACCAATGGCATTCACACGCAATTGGTGCTGCCGATCGAGAATGAGATCAAGGATTGGCGGGAGACCTTTCCGAGCGCCAATGAATGGGTCCTGGGCAATAGACCAACCCATGTCACGATCGGGTTTGGCGAGCGCGATGTCTTCATGAACACACCGCGCTGGCAGGATCTCACATTCTCGCGGGCTCTGCGCGTCGTTGGTGTGGGTGGAGAGGGCATGATCCGGGTGACCAATCTGGTTACGCCCCAGCAAAGCCCGGACCGGCGCGCCATGAGCATTTCGCGCGAGCAATATCGCAAGCTCGTCGACAGCATTCTCCGCGATCTGCCCGAACTGGGCGACGCAGGATTTCGAGCCTTCGAGCGAGCTGAATATGGGCCGCAGGACGCTTATTACGCGTCTGCGCGGCGCTATAGGATCTCGACCACCTGCAATCAGTGGACCAGCGATCGATTGGCCGATGCTGGCATCCGGACCGGTTGGTGGACTCCGCTTTCGGGAGGCGTGATGAAATGGGCGCCGCCTTTTACGACCGAGCTGCCCGGTAATTAGTCAGAAGTGACCGCTTCCAGACAGGCCTGAAGGTATTTCCGCTCAGCCGCCGGAGGATCAAGCGCGAGTGCCTTTCGGTAGGCCGCCTCAGCGCCGTTACTGTCACCCAATTCCTGTCGCAAAGATGCCTGCGCAACATGCATTGGTCGCAGATTGCCGAGGTCATCGAGTGGCAGCGCATCAATGGCAGCGAGACCGACCGCGGCGCCTTCGACCTTGGCCAGCGCCACCGCTCGATTGAGGCCGATGACTGCGCTTGGCCGGATCGACAGCAAAGCGTCATACAGCGTAACGATCGCTGCCCAATCGGTTGCCCCGTCAAAGGCTCGCCTTGCATGGGTCAGCTGGATCGCTGCCATCAACTGATACGGACCTGACTGGCCACACCGCGCCGCTTGGTCGAGCCATTGCCGCGCCTGCTTGATCGCTGCACGGTCCCACAGAAGCGGGTCCTGTTTTGAGAGCGGGATCATCGCCCCCTGCCCGTCAACGCGGGCATGCTCGCGCGATCGCGCCAGCGCGACCAGAGCCGCCAGGCCCAGCGCTTCGGGCTCCTTGGGCAAGAGCTCCGCCAGCATCGTCGCCAGCCGGGCCACCTCGCCCGACAGCTCGCCATCGCGCTCCTGCGCCGCGTCTTGATACGCCACGGTATAAGCCAGTTCGAGCGTCAGCAGCACCGCATCCAGCCGCTCCCCCCACGCTCTGCGATGAGGGAGCTCGAACGCGATCCCTGCTTCGTGAATCTTGGCCTTGGCGCGGGTGATGCGCTGATACATGGTCGCTTCGCTGGTGAGGAAGACGCGCGCGATCTCCGCCACCGGCAAGCCGCAGATGATGCGCAGCGCCAGAGCGGTGCGCGCTTCCAAGGCAATCGCCGGGTGGCTGCAGATGAAGATCAGCCGCAGCCGCTCATCCGGGATCGGGTCAGGCAGTGTGAGAATGTCAGCCATATCGGTCACCAGAGCAATCTGATCGGCAGCCTTGGCCTCCGCTGCTTGCTTGCGCAGCCCGTCAAGCGCTTTGCGCTTGGCCACAGTCAGCAACCAGCCAGCGGGATTCGCGATGTCGTCCGATTTCTCGACAAAGGCCGCCGCCGCTTCAGCAAAAGCGTCCTCCGCCAGGTCGAGATCGCGAAACTGCGCGGCCAGGGCTCCAATCACCCGTGGCCGCGCTTCCGCAAGGACTGCCGCCAGGCTCACTCGCTCATCGGCCAGATTGGGCGAACCTCGATCGCGCCCTTGCCGGGGATCGGGATCTGCTTGGCCCAATCCAGTGCCTCGTCGAGACTGGCGACATCGATGATGTAAAAGCCGCCCAGCTCCTCATGCGTTTCCGCAAACGGGCCATCATGCAGGCTGTGCGAACCCGAATCCCACTTGATCGTGGTTGCCGTGTTGCCAGGCTTGAGCCGCTCGCCCGAGAAAGCGATGCCCTTCTCCGCCAGGGCCTGTCCCAGCGCCATATGGCCGGCGAGCGTTTTCTCCATCAGCGCGGCGCCATCATCGCCTTCGTAGATGCTCTCGTCCTCATTGATGATCAGCATGTATTGCATTGTCCGTACTCCATTGCTGGCCGCGCCGGTGTGGCGAGGTTCCGAGCTTAAGACGGATGAGGCAAGCCCGATTCGACAGCACCCCAATATTTTTTTGAAATTCAGGCTTTGAGCGCGTCTTCGAGCAGGCTGAGAGCATTGCTGGTGAAGGCGTACATATTGTCGATCCGCATATCGCTTTGGGTTTCGACCTCCCGCACGAGCTCTGCCGTCGGGCCCACCACCGCGGCGACGCTGCGGCCCGATGCGACGCCGAGCGGATGCTTGCTCGAGCCCGCCGATCCGCTTTCGGCAATGCCCCATTGCGCCTCGAAATTGTCGCGGATCGCCCGCGCCTGAAGCAGCGCATAATCATCGGTCGCTGAGCGCATGCCTTTGTAGGTGTGCGGCGGAAGATCGAACAGCACATCGCGCGCGCGGAACGAATAGACAATGCCCCCGCCGACATAGAAATCGAGCGCGCCCGGCACGGTCAACAGACTGGCTGCGATCAAGCCTCCCGTGGCTCCATCCGCGACCGCGATCTTCTCGCCGCGCTCGCGCAGCAGGCCCGCGATCCGCACCGATTGGTCGTGCCATTGTTCAAGCATCATCGCTCTTCTTTCCGGTCCGGGTCCATGGATAGAGGAATTGACCGACATAATTGCGCGGCACATCCTCGGGGATGCCATAATCCTTGGGCCAGCGATCCTCGGGCAGATGGAACGTGCCGAACAGCTTGTCGATCCATGGGAAATGGATCGCGAAATTCACATCAAACGCTTCATCCTCCAGCCCGTGATGCCAATGGTGGAATCGCGGCGTCGCAATCCAATGCCCAAGCCGGTTGAGATTGCCGCCAATATTGGCGTGGAGCAGTGAAGACCAGACATAGATGAAGCCGAGATAGGCCTGCATCACCGATGGGCTGAAGCCGAGCGTGAACAGCGGCAGCGAGGTCACTGCGCGCAGCAGGATCACTTCGACAAAATGCATGCGCGATCCCGCCAGCCAGTCCATCGATTGCGCGCTGTGATGGATCGCGTGGAATCCCCACAGGAACGGCAGCTGGTGGAACAGCCGGTGATACCAATATTGCGCCATGTCCGAGGCGATCAGGACGATGACGAATTGAACCAGCCACGGCAGGCCAGCGATTGCGGCGCGGAAAGCATCCCAGCTGCTGGTGTTGTCATTGATGATTTCTGATGGGGCGAGCGTCAGGAAGCCGAGCAATTGCACGAACATCGAACTGACGAGGAAGTAGAACAAATCCTCACGCCATTCGGTGCGGAACAGCCGCTGTTCGCGCTTGTGCGGCTTAAGCCGTTCGAGCGGTGCGAACATGAAGCCCGTGGCCAGCAGATTGACCACGAAGAAATCCAGGCCAAAGAATATGCCCCAGGATCGCGTCTCCTCGGGCTGAACATTGGCGCCGCCCAGCAGGGCCGCCGAAAGGCCGATCATTAGCGCAAAGAAGCCCAGCGCCTTGCGCGGCCGCAGCAACAGGCTGAGCAGCGCCAACGCATAGCTGGTCAGCAGGATCGCGTGGACAGCGACGCGAAAGCCGGCCCATTCCTTGACGATTTCAAGCTCGGGCGTCGCGAACCAGTCGGGAAACCGCAGCGCCACCACCATCAACAATCCGCTGATCGCCAGCAGCAGCGCAAAAAAGCCCGACAGCCAGCCGCTGCCAAAGCGCCGCACCTCGCGATGGGATTCGAGATCCTTCTTGAGCGTCTTGAAGAATTGCGAAATCCGCGCACCCGTTTGGTTGACGAAATCCATCAGCCGGCCTGGTCCACAATCTTTGCCCAGCCCGCTTCATCAGTCACGTCGATGCCCAGATCCTGTGCTTTCTTGAGCTTCGAGCCCGCGCCCGGCCCCGCCACCAACAGATCGGTCTTGGCGCTGACCGAACCGGCGGCCTTGGCTCCCAATCGTTCAGCCTGCGCCTTGGCCTCGTCGCGGCTCATGGTCTCAAGCTTGCCAGTGAAGACCACTGTTTTGCCCGCGACCGGGCTGTCGAGCACTTCCACTTCATACCGCGGCGGGTTGAGCTCGCGCAGCATATCATCCCACACCGCGACATTGTGCGGTTCGTGGAAGAAGTCTCCCAGAGCCGCGACAACAGTCGGGCCCACGCCATCGATCGACGCGATTTCGAGCGAGGCTTCCTCATCGCCGGCGCGCGCCTTCTCAGCCACGTCGCGCAAGGCCGGCAACTCGTGAAAATTCTTCATCAGGTCACGCGCGGTGACTTCACCAATGTGACGAATGCCCAATCCAAACAGCAATTTGGCCGCATCGGGCGCGCGCTTGGCTTCCACAGATGCCAACAAATTGTCCACAGACTTGTCCTGCCAGCCTTCCAGAGCGAGGATTTCGTCCCGTTTCTGGTGCAATCGGAAGATGTCTGCCGGGCTTTCGAGCCATCCGAGCGCAAAGAATTGCGCGATCGTCTTTTCGCCCAACCCTTCTATGTCGAGCGCTTTGCGCGACACAAAATGTTCAAGTCTTTGAGTGCGTTGTGCCGGACATATGAGACCGCCTGTGCAGCGCACATCGACTTCGCCCTCTTCCGCAACCGCCTCGCTGTCGCATTCGGGGCAACATTTGGGGAACAAAAAGGGCTCACGATCGACCTCGCGAGTGAGGTTATCCACAAGCTGTGGAATAACGTCGCCCGCCCTTTGCACAACCACACGATCGCCGGGCCTGACGCCCAAACGCTCGATTTCATCGCGATTGTGCAATGTGACGTTGGTGACGGTCACTCCGCCCACCAAAACCGGCGCCAACCGGCCCACCGGGGTCAGTTTGCCGGTCCGACCAACCTGGATATCGATCGCTTCAAGCGTCGTCTCGGCGCGTTCAGCCGGGAATTTGTGCGCCAGGGCCCAGCGCGGGGCCTTCGCGACAAAACCAAGCCGCTCTTGCCAATCGAGCCGATCAACCTTGTAGACGACGCCGTCGATTTCATAATCGAGATCGGGCCGCTGCGCGCCAATCGTATCGTAGTGAGCAATCAGAGCATCGACGCTGTCGACCCGCGTGAACAGCGGCGAGATGGGAAAACCCCATTTGCGCAGAGCATCGACGACGTCACTCTGTGTTTCGCCCGGAACATCAGACGCTGCGCCCCAGCCATGCGCCCAGAACCGCAGGGGCCGGCTTGCTGTGACCTTGGCGTCTTTCTGGCGCAGCGACCCCGCCGCTGCATTGCGCGGATTGGCGAACAGCTTGGTGCCCTCTTCCTCCGCCTTGCGGTTGAGCTCAGCAAAGGCCGCGCGCTCCATATAGACTTCGCCGCGCACCTCAAAAACGTCGGGCACGCCGTCAGGCAGCTGCTGCGGAATGTCGGCAATATGCGCGACATTGGGCGTCACGTCTTCGCCCACCTGCCCGTCACCGCGGGTCGCAGCACGGACCAATCTGCCTTGCTCGTAACGCAGCGAGCACGACAGACCATCAATCTTGTCTTCCGCCGTCATGGCCACCGGCTCGCTGTCATCCAGCGAAAGGAAGCGTCGCACCCGCGCGACCCAATCCTCGATCTCTTCGCGCGAAAAGCCATTGTCGAGGCTCATCATGCGAACCTCATGCGTGACCTTGCTCAGCGGCGAAGCAGCGATCGCATGGCCGACCTTCTTGGAGGGGCTGTCATCGCGGATCAGATGCGGGAACGCTTCTTCGAGCTCGCGATTGCGCCGCACCAGCGCATCATATTCCTGGTCGGTGATCTCGGGATCATCTTGAGCGTGATAGAGCTTGTCATGCCGCGCAATCTCGCGCGCCAGCCGCATCAGCTCATTGGCAGCATCGGCTTCGGAGCGATTCGTCATTCGTTCGCGTCGTCGGTATCCGGATCAGGATCTGGCTCGACCGGCTCGGCATTGCCTTCGATCACGACCACATCCTCGCGCACATCGCGGTTTTCGATGATATCGACCACTTCGGGGGGCAAGATTTGCTGCAGATCGGGCCGTTCTTCGAAGAATTGCTCAATTCGTTCCCTGCGCTCGGCCGGAAGCGCGTCGCGCAAATCGCGCAGCTCCTGAAGATCGCTTTCCGAGAAGTCACTCTGCGAGAAGGAATCGCGGAAATCGTTCTGGATCTCGCGCTGGATCGATCCGTCTTCGACCGCTTCGCCGATCGCCACGCCCAGCAGGATCGGAGCGAGCAATGCCAGGGCGAATGAGGCGAAAAACACGCGCTTGAAGCTCATCTCGGTCAACAGGCTCATCACGACCATCAAGGGGATCGCCGCTACGGTGACCACGCCGATCAAGGCCAACAGCACCAATGCCAATGCTATGCCGCCAAGAATTTCCATTACACTCCCTCCAGCAAGCGATCGGCCTGCGCCCGTGCCTCGCTTGTGATCTCTGCGCCCGACAGCATGCGGGCAATTTCTTCCTGTCGACCTTCATCATCAAGCAGGGTGACGCTGGTCTTGGTCACCATGCCGGAGGAGGCCTTGGCTATCAGATAGTGTGTCCCACCGCGCGCTGCCACCTGTGGGCTGTGCGTGACCGCGAGCAATTGGCCTTCATCATCGGCCAGCCGCGCCAACCTCTCGCCAATTGCCGAGGCAACCGCGCCGCCAACGCCGCGGTCAATTTCGTCAAAGATGATGGTCGCCGCCCCGCCCTTTTCCGCCAGCGCCACCTTGAGAGCGAGGATGAAGCGCGAGAGCTCACCGCCCGAGGCGATCTTGGCCAAAGGTGCAAAGTCCGCGCCCGGATTGGTCGCGATCATGAACTCGACGCTGTCCTGGCCATGCGCGGCCCATTTGTCTTCGGGCAGCGAACCGATCGACGTCAGGAAACGCGCCGCATCAAGCTTGAGCGGAGCGAGTTCGCCGGCGACAGCCTTGTCGAGCTTCTTGGCGGCCTTGACCCGTTGCTCATGCGCTTCTTCGGCTGCAGCGACATAAGCTGAGCGCGCTTCGTGAGCGGCGGCCTCCAGCGCGTCGAGCTGGGCCTCACCGCCTTCAATTGCATCGAGCGCGCTGCGCATGTCGCGCATCACTTTGGGCAGGTCGTCAACATCGCAGCGATGCTTGCGGGCGATGGCGCGCAGCTCAAACAGTCGCGTTTCAGCGGCATCGAGCTCGGCCGGGTCATGGACCAAGGCTTCGGCAGCGGCTTCGAGACGCTCTTCGGCCTCGCCAGCCTCGATCACCGCGCGATCAAGCGATTCCAGCGCCTCGGCAAGCAGCGGATGTTCCTCCGCGATGCGATCAAGCCGCCTTGCCGCGACCCGCAAATGCGCAAGCGGCGAATCCGAGCCTTCCCAGACATGGCGCAGCTCTTCGAGATCGCCCGACAGCCGCTCACCCTTTTGCATATCAGCGCGAGCCTCCGCCAGGCGCGCCTCTTCGCCCTGCTGCGGCTCAAGCGCGGTCAGCTCGGCCAGATGTGCGATCAGCAGGTCCTGATCGGCCTTGGCCTGCTCCACCGTCTCGCGCGCTTCGGCAAGCCGCGCATTGGCGGTCGCCCAACTCGTCCACGCGGCTTCGAGACCAGCGACATCGGTCCCGGCATAGCGATCGAGCAGCGCCCGGTGTCCGCGCGGATTGACCAGGCCGCGATCATCATGCTGCCCGTGGAGCTCGACCAGCGATGCCGCCAGTTCGCGCAGCAGCGCCACCCCGGCGGGTTGGTCATTGATGAACGCCTTCGACCCGCCATCGGCTTTGACCTGGCGGCGGATGATCAACGGCTCGCCCGGCTCAAGCTCGAGATCGGCATCGTCAAGTGCGTCTGCGATCACTTTGGGAAGCGCGGCGAATTCAAAGCTGGCAGTGACGCTGGCCTTGGCTTCTCCCGCGCGCACCAAAGCGGTCTCCGCGCGGTCGCCCAGCACCAGCCCGAGCGCGTCGAGCAGGATCGACTTGCCCGCGCCAGTCTCACCCGTCAGCACTCCCAGCCCACGCGTAAAGTCGAGGTCCAACGCCTCGATCAGCACGATATTGCGGATGGAAAGCCGGGTGAGCATTGCGCTTTAGGCTCTAACCCAAAGCCCCTGCCCCGTCATCAGGATTGAATGGCTTAGCTGGGGACGACGCCCTGCGCGTGGTCCTCGACCAGCTCATAGGCTTTGTCATACCACTCAGTGCCCGGATAGTTCGCACCCAGCACCGCGGCGTATTTCACCGCTTCCTCGCGAATGCCCAGCGCCAGACTGCTCTCGGTCAGCCGATACAGCGCCTCAGGCGTATGGCTGGTCGTATCATACTGGTTGATCACATTCTGGAACCGCAAGGTCGCCGCGAGCCACCGGCCCGAACGCTGATAGAACCGGCCGATCTCCATTTCCTTGCCCGCCAGGTGATCATCCACCAGGTCCAGCTTGAGCCGCGCATCGGCGGCATATTCGCTCTGCGGGAAGCGGCGATTGACTTCGCGCAAGGCGGTGCGCGCTTGCTCGGTGATCTTCTGGTCGCGGTTCACATCGCTGATCTGCTCATAATAGCTGAGCGCGATCAGGTAATAGGCATAGGGCGCGTCCTTGTTACCCGGATGGATCGACAGGAAGCGCTGCGAGCTCTGGATCGCCTTGTTGTAATCGCGCGCAACGTAATAGCTGAACGCGCTCATCAGCTGCGCACGGCGGGCCCAGGGCGAATAGGGATGCTGACGCTCCACTTCGTCAAACAGGGCCGCGGCGAGCAAAGTGTTGCCGCGATCGAGCCGGCGCTTGGCTTCGGCATAGAGCGATTCCACATCGCGCGCGACATAGGCGACATCTTCATCGGCCGAACCGCCCGAACAGCCCGACAGAGCCAGAGTGGTTCCGGCCAGGCCGGTGAGAAGGATCGAATTGCGAAACGCGCGGGAAAATTTGGTCATGCCGCGCGGTATAACCAGCACGGGACTGAACGCCAAGTGAAGTTGCGTGAGTGCTCTGGATTTTTGTCTACGCACGCCTTTGGTGTCGGAATTGTGCCGCTTTTTGGCTTGGTCGCGGAGCACGACTGCGCAGCAGTCGCAAGGCCAATCGGCCGTCGCGCCGAATGGCGCGGAAGCCAAGCGGGCCGGATGGCCCGCGCCCGGCGTTTGAGGGCGCAAACCAAATCGCGCAATCTCCATTTTCCTACTTCATATTTTTTAGTTAGGCCTCAGGCGCCGGCGTTCGATTCATTGTCGATTCATTGTGTCCGCACGCCATCCGCTCACTTGGCTATCCTCCGGGGCCCCGACCCCTACGGGGCCACCCCTCCGGGCGGCCGGTCGGCCTTGCGGCTGCTGCGCAGCCGTATTGGCACGCACCAGAACGCGAGCCGAAGGCGAGTGCAAGCGCGGAGTCGAAGTCGAAGACGCAGACGTGCGAAGCACACCTGCAAGCGCGCCCGCAGGGCCGTCAGGCCCGAGGAAATCGCAGCACGGATGTGCTGCGCAAAACAAAGGACTCCCTCCCCCATGACCCGCACCAAAGACCCCCGCACCATCCGCTTGCCCGTCCCCGCGAGCGAGATCCCCGATTTCACCCCCGTCCCGCGCCAGGGCCAGCGCCATGATGGCTGGACAGAAACCCGCCAACGCGATTTCATCGAAGCGCTCGCCGACACCGGCTCGGTCCATGCCGCGTGCAGAGAGGTCAATATGAGCCAGGGCGGCGCCTATTATCTGCGCCGCCAGCCCGGCGCCGAGAGCTTTCGCGCCGCATGGCAGGCCGCGCTCGACCTGGGCGTGCAGAAAATCGAGGATGTCGCGATGGACCGCGCGCTCAACGGCGTTGATGAGCCGCTCTATTCCTATGGCAAGCTGGTCGGCACGCGAAAGCGTTACAATGATCGGCTGCTGATGTTCATGCTGAGGAACCGCGCGCCCGAACGCTTTGCCGAGGGCAAGGCCAAGGGCATGAACGCGGTCGGGAAGATGGAGCTTGCGCGCAAGAAGAAGCAATGGCGCGCCGAATGGGAGGCCGAGCAGCGCAGCGTCTCGCCGGCGGAACTCCACGAAAGCATCAACCGCAAGATCGAGGAAATCCGCGTGCGTGTGGAAGCGCAGCAGAAACGCGAATGGGACGCGCTGTCAGACGAGACGAAAGCTGCGTGGGACCGGTTTGAAGAGCTGAAGGCGCGGGATTTGGGGGCGGTTCTCGAGAAAGCATCAGAATGAGATTCGATTGAGCCTACTTGCCTAGTCTTCTGCTTCCATCGGCGATTGAAAACCAACGCTTCTCTTTAGCAATCAACTTGTGGACGAAACGGTGACAATTTGCGCAAAGAAGTGCCATGTCGCTCAGCCTCGTTGAACGCGTACCCTTGGTTGCAGCCAAGGGCAGCACATGATGTGCCTCAAAGAAACTCTCTCGATAAATTCTCTCTGAGACAGGAGGTACAAATCCGCACATCTCACAAATGAGTTCATCGTCTGACAGACGTGCCAACAACCTCTTTCGTATTCGGCTCTCTCGGCGCCGGTGCCTCGAAGTGAGCATGTGCCCTTCAATAAAGACGTCATCATCCGAGGAGAGGTTTGGTGCCGTGCCCTTGTCGATAGCGTCCCTGATCTGTTCCGCAATCATCTCGACGTCACGCGCTCGGGTTTTGGGAAACTCCAAAACAATTTGACGATCAGTCTTCGACGAAGAAAGCCCCCGATCTTGATCGATTGCCGAGAGGAGGTTTTGCATCTTCAGAGCGACGCCGTCCGCGTTGCGGAATGATGGTTTTCGGCCTTCTAACGGATGAATTCGCGCCGATCGCAGAAGTCTCGAGAGTGAGATCGTGTCACGATGGTGCCTATCGATCGGAGCGTCGTGACGATAAAGAAGATCAAGTGCGAGAAGCGTCTCATCCCATGTCCAAGTGGGGTTGCCTGCACCCTTAGTAATCGGCATCATGACGCTCCAATCGATGGCTCAAAAATTGGGCGAGCCACGCAATCTATTCTCGCAATTGCGTTTATGTTAATAGGCAAATGCAGTTGAGTTGGAAATAGGGCACCATTTGAATTGCCCAATGCTCCATCAGTAAAAGAAGTTCAGGGCGACAGTGAAAAAAGCAAATTCCCGTAATCTAGGGCAACCAGAGGTTGTTGATCTATTCTGTGGTGTTGGAGCGCTAAGTCACGGCCTTAAACTCGCTGGCTGCAAAATACTCGCCGGCTATGACACCGATGAACGTTGCAAATACGCCTTCGAAAAAAACAACGGTGGCGAGTTTTTTACTCGCGATGTCGGAAAGATGTCCGCATACGAGATTATGGGTCACTACTCGGGAGACGCACCATCTGTGCTGGCTGGATGCGCGCCATGCCAACCATTTTCGACCTACAAGCAGCGCTACGATGAAGACCCACAATGGGGGTTGGTCACCAAATTTGCGGAATTGGCTGCAGAGGTCCAACCCGACTTCGTCACGATGGAAAACGTCCCCGCACTCAAGCGATACAAGGATGGTGAAGTCTTTCGTCGGTTCAAGAACATATTGAACGAAGCAGGCTATCCAATCCGTGCCACGATCGCGAAATGCGAATTGTTTGGTGTGCCGCAGCAGAGGCGCCGATTGGTCGTCGTCGCGGCAAGAGGAGACAAGATCGGAAGACTGCTTCCCGATGAAGCGGTCGGTAAGACTGTGAAGTCTGCCATTGGCCACCTCCCGTCAATCGCTGCTGGTGAAGCCCACCCTTCTGACAGCTTGCACGTCGCGTCAGCACTTTCACCACTCAACATGAAGAGAATGAAGGCGGCCAAACCGGGAGGGACGTGGCGCGATTGGCCGGAAGATCTCCGCGCTGCCTGCCACCGTAGAGCGACAGGAAAGACATACCCCGGAGTTTATGCTCGCATGGAATGGGATAAACCTTCGCCAACAATGACCACTCAGTGCTTTGGCTTTGGGAACGGGCGCTTTGGCCACCCTGACCAAGATCGGGCGATCAGCCTTCGAGAGGCGGCAATCCTGCAGTCTTTCCCCGACGATTATCGATTCCTACCGCCCGATGAAAAGCCGCAAATGAAGGAAATTGGTCGTTGGATAGGCAACGCCGTTCCAGTTGAGTTGGGGCGAGCTATCGGAAACTCAATAATTGCGAGTTACTAGGCCATGGCTGTCGAACACGACAACAAAGAGTATCAGTTCGCAATCTCGCTGAGCGTGCTGAACCACCTCGGGCGGAATCTTTACAGGAACTTCGTAACAGTTTTGGGCGAAGCCATATCGAACTCTTGGGATGCAGACGCGAAGAATGTTTGGATTGAGATAGATCGCGAATCCAACAAGTTCACGATCTCAGATGATGGTGTCGGAATGACACCAAATGACTTCGAAAAAAAATTCCTCAAAATTGGATATTCAAAACGTAAGGATGGCGGCCCCAAAAGCGAGACTGGACGACCTTTCATCGGTGCGAAGGGCATTGGGAAGCTCGCTTTACTTTCCTGTGCGGACCGCATCTCTGTATTCACACACACTAAGGACACGCCCTACACTGGTGGTGTGATTGTCAATGCCGATCTTGATGAAGCCATCAAGAACGACCTCGTGCCAGATGAGTACCCACTCGAAGAACTCGATTACGACCTGATCGAGGATCTGGTCACTGGAGATAGCCAAGGTACCACAATAGTGTTTGAAGGAGCCGATCGAGTCTTAAGCAACACAGATGGCTACATTCGTAAGATCTTGGCGCTTTCGTTTCAGTTCAGCCTAATCGATCCAGACTTCACCATCTATGTCAATGGAGACCCGATATCGGTCGCTGACCTCTCTAGCCTCGCCGAGAAGACTCAATTCTTGTGGCGCATAAATGGCTACGACGATAGCTTCCTATCAACCATTGAGAGCCTTGCTCTCCCCGAAGTGCAGCTTGATTCCAAGCTGGAAATAGGTGGCTATGTCGCCTCGGTCGAGCTTCCTAGCCATGCAAAAATTCGAGGGATGGATGAACGGGTGACTGTTGACCTGTTTGTAAATGGCAGGGTCAGGGACAAAAACCTAATCAGGCACGTACCAACGCAAAGGGTTGTGGAGAGTTACATCTACGGCCAAATTCACTTTGATGGGCTTGACCGAGAGAACGCGGACCCCTTCACCAGTAGTCGCGAAGGGATTGTCGAGAATGACGAGGAGTTTCAAAAGCTCCTACACTATATCCAAAAGGAACTGTTACCTCGCATCTTCGAAGACTGGGACGAGTTTCGGCGAAAGGTTGGTAAGGAAGGCGACGACGAAAATCCAAGTGTTTCGAAGAAGCAACGAAAGGCGGCAGCGTTAGTTGCAGCAGCCGAAGAGGAATTTACGGATGATCTTCCAGAGGACAAAAAGAATGTCGTCGATAAATGGGTAAAGGACATCCGCCCGGATGCGCAGTTCAATGTTGGAGCCTATGTTGATTGCTTTCTGTCCGAGAATCTCGTCAGAAAATATATGGCGGAGACCGGCACTGAGATTCATACCAAAGTAGCTGGAGAGGTCACAAAATTCCGAGACAGCGAAACCCAAGCCAAGCAGAAGGCAAACATAAACTTCGATGTTCGCAGAAACGATGACGATCTGTTGTATCTCGGAATGAATGAGCTAGCCATCAGCGCGGAGGGTGGCGCCTCAACCGGTGGTGTTGTGAACCCCATGGTGCAAGCGGCATCAGCCTACAAGCCTGTTCGTGACGCAGTCGGACATACCAGCTTGCTTGCAGAACCCGCAAAACTTCATCTTACGGTTACGTTCGAGAACATTAAGGGTCGTGTCAAAGCCCTGCTAGAGACGATCCCGACCGAATAGGACGCCCCCCTTTCTGCAGCGCTCCAATGGTCCTTCGACACCCACCTTCGTTTGCGGCCAGGCTCACAGCGAACGGTGGTGAATGGGAGCGCCCAGCCCCCTACTCCTCGCCCATCCTCAAGGCCGCGATAAAGGCCTCCTGCGGGATGCTCACATTCCCGTATTCCCGCATCTTCGCCTTGCCCTTCTTCTGCTTCTCGAGCAGCTTCTTCTTGCGCGAGATATCGCCGCCATAGCATTTGGCGGTCACGTCCTTGCGCAAAGCCGCGATGGTTTCGCGCGCGATGATCTTGCCGCCCAGCGCCGCCTGGATCGGGATCTTGAACAAGTGCCGCGGGATCAGGTCTTTCAGCCGCTCGCACATGCCGCGGCCGCGCTCTTCCGCCACGCTGCGATGGACGATCAGGCTCAGCGCGTCGACCGCTTCGGCGTTGACCAGAATGTTCATTTTGACAAGGTCGCCTTCGCGCAGGCCAATCTGCTCATAATCAAAGCTGGCATAGCCGCGGCTGATGCTCTTCAAGCGGTCGTAGAAATCGAACACGACTTCGTTGAGCGGGAGCTCATAGGTGACCTGCGCGCGGCCGCCAACATAGGTCAGCTCGGTCTGGATCCCGCGCCGGTCCTGGCACAGTTTGAGGATCGCGCCGAGATATTCGTCGGGCGTGTAGATCACCGCCTTGATCCACGGCTCCTCGATCATCTCGATGCGATTGACATCGGGCCAATCGGCCGGGTTGTGGAGCATGATCTCCTGCGCTTCCTCATTGCGAGTCTTGCCCAATTGCAGGCGATAGACGACCGAGGGCGCGGTGGTGATCAGGTCCAGATCATATTCGCGGCTGAGCCGTTCCTGGATGATCTCGAGGTGCAAGAGGCCAAGAAAGCCGCAGCGAAAGCCGAAGCCGAGCGCGGCGCTGGTTTCCATCTCATAGGAGAAGCTGGCATCGTTGAGGCGCAATTTGCCGATGCTTTCGCGCAGCTTTTCGAAATCCGCCGCGTCGACCGGGAACAACCCGCAGAACACGACGGGTTGGACGTCCTTATAGCCTTCCAGCGGCTCATCTGCGCCACCTTTGACCGTGGTGATCGTGTCACCGACGCGGGCTTGCTCAACCTCTTTGATCTGCGCGGTGATGAAGCCGATTTCGCCCGGGCCAAGCTCGGCCAGGTCCTGGCGTTTGGGGGTGAAGCAGCCGACCCGGTCGACCAGGTGCTGAGTGCCGCCTTGCATGAAGCGGATGTTGAGGCCCTTGGTCAGCGCGCCCTCGATCACGCGGACGAGGATGACGACGCCGAGATAGGGATCGTACCAGCTGTCGACCAGCGAGGCCTTGAGCGGCTTGTCACGCTCACCCTGGGGCGGTGGGATTTTGGCGACGACGGCTTCGAGCACGTCTTCGATGCCAATGCCGGTTTTGGCTGACGTCATGACGGCATCCGACGCGTCCAAGCCGATCACTTCCTCGATCTCGAGCTGGACCCGCTCGGGCTCGGCCGCGGGCAGGTCGACCTTGTTGATGACGGGGACGATCTCGTGGTCGTGCTCGATCGATTGGTAGACATTGGCGAGGGTCTGCGCTTCGACCCCTTGCGCGGCGTCGACGACCAGCAGCGCGCCTTCGCAGGCGGCGAGGCTGCGCGAGACTTCATAGGCGAAGTCGACATGGCCGGGCGTGTCCATGAGGTTGAGCTGGTAGGTCTCGCCGTCCTTGGCGGTGTAGTTCAGGCGGACGGTCTGGGCCTTGATGGTGATGCCGCGTTCGCGCTCAATGTCCATGTTATCAAGCACTTGCTCGGACATTTCGCGTTCGGTCAGCCCGCCGGTGAACTGGATCAGGCGGTCGGCAAGCGTGCTCTTGCCGTGATCGATGTGAGCTATGATGCTGAAATTGCGGATCTTGGAGAGGTCAGTCATTTGACCGGCCATTTAGCGAGCGAATTGCCGCGTGTCATTCGCGAAAAGCGGATTACCCAAATCGCACTCAGATCGCGTGCAGGAAAACCCTACTTTCTATGCCGCTTCGTGACGGAAATTGGTGGCGTATCCGAATTGCGGGACGCTGCTGCCCTGCCCCAACATACCACCTTCCATACCCTTGTAACTACCAGGCGAAAGCGCAGCGAGAGGAGCGCCAGCGGAGCTGAGAGCGTAGGGTGATACACGGTTGCGTGTGCACAGGCCCCCGGAGCCGTCATCGACGAGGCATTGCTCGAATTCGAGGCCCTGTGTGTCACCATTGGTGCGGATGACCGTGGCCACCGCCAATTGGCCCCCGCCAAGATCGACGACGAATTGCGTCCCTTTCGGCACATCTGCCAGTCCTTGGATCAGCGCGCCTGTCTTCGACAAATTGCGCAAAGTCACTTCGTAGGAGTGGTCGTCGTGAATGACCTGGATCTTGCGGAACACCGTCCGCCGACGCGCACGCTTGGTGCGGTCCTTGTCGGGAGCGATCTTCCAGTCGTCGCCAGTCAGCTCGGTCTGAGCCGCTTCGACGGTAACCGGGTCCGAATAGATCGACCCCTGCAGCGAGGTAATCCCGCATCCGCTCAATGTCTCGTGTTGCTCCATCGAGTCGATACCGCTCGAAATGGTCTCCATGTCCAACGCGCCAGCGAGCGCGACAATCGCCTTGATCAGGCTTAGCTCATTGCTGCCCGGCTCTGCCGCTTCGGTGGTCAGCGTGTTGTCGATCTTGATCGTGTCGAACGGGGCCCTGCGCAAATAGGCGAGCGAAGAATAGCCGCTGCCGAACTCATCAAGCGTCAATCGGACACCAAGCTTGAAGAGTGCGCCAAGCGTGCGATCAACGCTGTTCGCGTCGCCAAAAAACACCGCCTCGCTGATTTCGAGTTCAAGCCGGCCCGCGGCCAGGTCCGCCTGTTGCAGCGCGCTTGCGACCCGATCAACGAAGTCGTCCACCGCGAACAATTGCACCGGCACGTTGACCGCGACCCGAACTGTTGAAGGCCATTCGGTGGCATGCTTGCACGCCTCCTCAATCGCCCAGACGCCAACGTCAACGACCGCACTTGAGCCATCGAGGATCGACGCAAACTCTTCTTCGTCGATTTCACCGCGTTGATCGTGATTCCAGCAAATCTTCGCCTCAAGTGTCTCCACTGTCTGGCTGCTGGATGACACGATTGGCTGGTATTTGAGGAACAATTGCTGATCGCGAACCGCGGCACCCAGATCTTCTTCCAGCCGGCGGCGAAACAGCGCTTCGTTTTCAAGTTCACCAGAGAAGAAGCGGAACTGCCCGCGCCCGCCATTCTTGGCTGCATAAAGCGCCAGGTCGGCGCTGCGCACAATCTCTTCGCACGTCACACCATCATGCGGCGCGATCGCAATCCCGACCGAAGCTCCGATCACGCAGCGACCTTCATCGAGCGAATAAGGCTGCTTGAGCATGGCAATGATCTTCATCGCCAGCTCGCCCAACACACCGCGGTCATCGATATCCGGCAACATAATCTGGAATTCATCGCCGCCCAGCCGGCCGATCTCGCATTCCCGATCGATTGCACGACCAAGCCGCTCGGCAACCTGCTTGAGTAGCTCATCGCCGGCCGCATGGCCCAGCGTGTCGTTGACATGTTTGAAACGATCCAAATCGAGCATCATGATCGCGCAATTGCGCTTGGCAGCCTGGAAAGCCGTCAATGTCGACTGGATCAAGTGCGTCATGCGATGGCGATTGGAAAGTCCCGTCAATGAGTCGAACTTCGCAAGGCGCGCAGTCTCCTCTTCGCGGTGGTATTCTTCGGTGATGTCCCAACCTGTACCGCGGAAACCGGCAAATGTGTCGCCAGATGAAAATGTCGGCTGACCCGACAGGCGCAGTACGGCGGAATTCGCATTGCCCGCCGCGCGCACGGCAAATCCTGAAAACGCCTTGTGAGCGCCCAGCATCAGCGCGAGCGACTTTGTCCTGCCCTCGCCTTCAACCGGCGCGAAAATGGACGCCAAGGGCTTGCCGAGAAGATCGTCGAGATCGAACTCGATGCGCTCTGCCAAAGCTGCGCTGAGATATGTCAGATTGCCTTTGGCATCGCTGGCCCAAAACCATCCCATGCCTGACTGCTCGAGCTCATCGAGCATGGCGAGCTTTTCGCCATCGGAAAGCGACGTCGCGGCACCGCTTTTCTCTGGTGCAGGCTCGCTTTTTGAAGACAACAGTCCCTTCAGGGGCACCCGCTCATATCCTTTCCAAAAGTCGAAAGACTTGCCACTCGTCACCTGTCCGTAAAGCCGGTTGGTTAGTTTTGTGCTAACAGTGCTGATTACCGGCGCATTAGGGAATGCCGCCACGCGACTTCAAACGAGCCAAAATTTGCCGGATTAGCCGTTGGCGAACGCCATCTGGTCAGGCTTGCCGCGCAGCACGGCAAAGGTCCCATCAGCACGCCGTTTGAGCGGTGCTGGGAATTCCACGCCAACGCGGTTTTCGCGCGACCAACGGACATGCGCAGGCGCGACCTTGTCCTTTGAGAATTCAATTTGAATCTTGCTGCCCGCAGGCATGTTCCAAAGGCCTTCAACCATCGCGCCGCTATCCGAAATATTCCGGATTGTCGCGTTAAGGCGATTGCCGTTGTGAACAACAGTTACGCGGCGCAACAGCACCTGGCGCGGCGAGCGCGCGGCCTGCGGACCATCGGCTTCGGCTGCAAGGTCACCTTCAACCAGCGAACTCGCATCTTCGGCGTTCATCGGCTTGTGGTAGATATAGCCTTGGACATGGCTGCATCCGAGGGCCTGGATCAGCTCAAGCTCGTCCAGCGTCTCAACACCTTCAGCCGTTGTGTCCATGTGCAGGGCTTCAGCGAGGCTGGTGATCGACGCGATGATGGCACCGTTGCGGCTGCCCTGCTCGGTCGCGCCACGCACGAAGCTCTGGTCGATCTTGATCTTGTCGAATGGAGCCTTCTTCAAGTAACCCAGCGAAGAATAGCCGGTGCCGAAATCATCAAGCGCCAGTCGCACACCGACCCGCTTCAGCGATTTGAACATCGCGTCGGTGCCGGCATTGTCGTTCAAGAACACGCTTTCAGTGATCTCAAGCTCAAGCCGCGACGGATCGACGCCCGCATGCGCTAGCGCATTGGCAACGATCGTCGGCAGTTCCGGATTGGAGAATTGCAGTGGCGACACATTGACCGCGCAACGGATCGATTCCGGCCACTTGGCAAGATCTGAACATGCGGTGCGCAGCGCCCACTGACCAAGCTGGTCAATCAGGCCAGCGTCTTCGGCAATCGGAATGAACTTGGCGGGCGACATCCATCCCCGCTCTGGGTGCTGCCAGCGAAGCAGCGCCTCGAATCCAACGATCCGCTCAGTCGCGGCGTAGACAACGGGTTGGTAGTGCAATTCGAGGCCGCCGGTCGCAATCGCGTGACGCAAATCCTTTTCAAGCGCTGAGCGTTCTTCGGCCGCCGAATGCAAATCTTCTGCATAGAACCGATGGCAACCACGACCAGCGTCCTTGGCCGCATAGAGCGCAAGGTCGACATTGCGGATCAGGGCGTCGTTCGACACGCCATCTTCCGGAGCGACAGCAACGCCTACAGATGCGCCGATGATCACGCTCTGGCCGTCGATCGAATAAGGCTGCGACAGCGAAGCGATGATCTGCTCAGCCATTTGAGCCAGGGCTTCGCGCTTCTGGTGCCCCGGAATGATCACTTCGAACTCATCACCACCAAGACGTCCGCAACGGCCATTGCCGTCCACAACACGTTCCAGGCGCTGGGCGACCTGCTTGAGCAGCGCGTCACCCGCCGGGTGACCGAGCGTATCATTGACGTGCTTGAAGCGGTCGAGATCCAGCATCAGGACAGCGCAGCTGCGATCACGTTCGCGCGGGGCTGCCAGAATGCGGTCCAGTGTTTGCGACATTTGCAGTCGGTTGGCGAGACCAGTGAGCGAGTCAAAGTGCGCCAGGCGAGTGACCTGTTGCTCGCTGCGACGTTGCTCAGTCAAGTCGGCGCCATGCCCGCGGAAACCGCAGAAGTTCTTGAATGAGTCATAGACCGGCCGGCCTGTCAGCGCCCACCAACGCTCGGGATCGGTACCCGCGGCCCGCATTTCAATCTCGTGGAATGCCGATCGCGCCGAGATGTGAAACGCCAGTGTGCGCTCGGCCTCGGTTGCGCCGCTATTGACCTCGACAATCTCGGTCAGGGGACGACCCAGCAATTCATCAGACGTCTTGCCCAGCACCTCTGCTGCCGATGGCGAGATGTAGCTGATCGTGCCACGCCGGTCTGTCTCCCAGAACCAACCCTGGCCACTATCCTCAAAGCTGCGCAGAATGTCCTCGGCACGCGCAGCGACGCGTTCGCGCGCTTCACGCTCGAGCCGGCGACGTTCGACCGCTTTCCAATCAAGACGAGCAATCAGAGTTAATGCCAGCACTGCGCCTGCAAGCGCCGAAATGGTCAAAGCGCTTGGACTGATCAGTGCGAATGCCGCCCAGACCGCGATCTTCGCCAAGAACAACGACAAGATCCGCATGCCAAACAGGCTGGCTGAGGCGGCGTTGATACAGATGATCGTGGCAACGGCCCATTGCCATGCAAGTCCCTTTACGACCCAAGCTCCAAGCGCGAACCCGGCGAGAGCCATCGGCAGCACGACAGCGAAGAGAAACAGGGCGATCCTAACAAGATGCGGTATGCCCGCCCGGCGTTCCATCGATGCGAAGGCCGGGCCAACTCCGAAGATCGCAATGGAAATGATGGCGCCCAGTCCTGGCAGGCCAAGCAAGACACTCTGCGCGACACCACCTGCGATGATATACGCCAGCAGCAGGAACAGGGCCATTGGCCGTGTGTCTTGAGGAACGTAGAATTTGTGTTCGGGAGTGATCCCCGCATTGGCGCTGCTGCGCGCTTGTGGGAGCGGTGCATTTGACCGATCAGGCTTACGACGATCTCCAGAGGCGCGCTCATTTTTCGCGGCACGTTCCTGTGCCGCGCGCGCACGCGCAAGCGAGCGCAAATCGCGCCCAGAATTGCGTGGCCCCTGATCCGGTCCCGCAAACTTCCGTGTGGTGTTTGTGGTCACGGAGGCAAAATGCCTCAATTCGCTTTGAAAAAGCGTTAATTTGCCGAGATAAAGTGGACGTCGCAAATAGCCGATTTACAAATGGGAGCCAGCTACTCGATCGGTATCGGTTTCTACGAAGGCTTTGGAGAGGGTTGGCTGGTTGGCCACAACCACAGTTCCAGGCCCAACAACCATTTCTGCCAGCGGATTGTAAGCGGCCTCAATCTGGCGAAGCGGAACGCGGCCAGACGTGCGCAATCCGTCTTTCCCGTCCGAAACCAAAGGTGTTTCAAATTCAACGCCTTGACTGTTGCCTTCGGTGCGCCTGACCACCGCCACTGCGAGCTGCCCGTCGCCCAGATCGAGCACCACTTCCGTGCCTTTCGGCACCCCGAGCAGTCCTTCAATCTTGGCTCCCGTCTTGGAGATATTGCGCAGGAACACGCTGTACTTGTGATCACCATGGACCAAATTGATCTGCCTGAATTCGGTGCGACGTGGCGCCCGAAACCGTTCAGGCCCATTCGGAATGAAACGCAGGTCACCAACGTCGAACCGCGCTTTGATCGTTTCGCTTTCCAGAGGTCTTGAAAACAGAAAACCCTGCAGATGCGTGACACCGAGTTCGGTCACCTGGCGCATGTCATCCTTGGTCTCCACGCCCTCTGCGACTGTGTCCATTCCAAGCGATCGAGCCAGACTGACGACCGAGTTGATTATGGCCGAGTTGTTTGAGTTACTTACTGAGCAGCCACCAACAAAGCTCTGATCTATTTTGATTTTATCGAATGGTGCGTCGCGCAGATACCCAAATGAGCTGTAGCCTGTTCCGAAGTCATCAAGCGCCAGGCTAACTCCCATCTTCTTCAATGCCTTGAACAATTGCCAAGTGCGTTCGATGTCGCCCACAAAGACACTTTCAGTGATCTCCAGCTCGATCTGTGCCGGATTGACGCCGCTCGATTTGAGCGCACGGCTCACGACATCGGGAAAGTCATCGGACGCAAATTGCACTGCCGATACATTGACGGCCGCCTTAACGGTCGATGGCCATTGTAACACTTCACGGCAAACTTCATTGAGCGCCCACTCGCCCAACTCCCGGATGATCCCAACCTCTTCGGCCACCGGAATAAATTCGCCGGGTGAGATCATCCCGCGTTCGGTGTGTTTCCACCGCAACAGCGCCTCGAGGCACGTAACGGAGTGACTGGCTGCATCAACAATCGGCTGGTAATGCACTTGCAACTCGTCTTTGACGATGGCTTCGCGAAGATCGACTTCGAGCTGGTGCCGAAGCGCCGCACTTGCGCGCATATCGTCCGAATAGAAACAGCACTGTCCACGTCCGTCGGCCTTGGCAGCATAGAGCGCTAAGTCCGCTGCTTTGACCAGCTCCTCCGATGAATCGCCGTCATCCGGCGCGATAGCAATGCCCACAGAGGTTCCGATGACCGTTCTGGCACCACCGATCTGGTAAGGCTGCGAGACCATCTGAATCAGGCGCTTGCCCAGCACCTCAAGTTCTTCGCGATCGCCAACTTCCTGTAGTATGATCTGGAATTCATCACCTCCCAGGCGACCAATTTCGCAATTCTCGCCAACGACGCGCTCAATCCGATCTGCGACCTGTTTGAGCAATTCATCGCCAGCTGGATGTCCCAGCGTGTCATTGACCTGCTTAAACCGATCGAGATCCATCATCGCCAGGGCGCATGGCCGGTTGGTTGAGTGCGAAGCGATGAGCGCGGCATCGAGCTGACGTGCCATGCGGTAGCGATTGGCAAGACCAGTTAGCGAGTCAAATTGCGACAAACGTTCCGCAGCCAGTCGCGCTTCAAGAACACCGCTGACATCCTTTGCGACACCGCGAAATCCGATGAAACGGCGGGATTCGAACACCGGTTTGCCCGAGATTTCCCACCAAAAGCGTCTCTCATCGGCCTCGACGAAGACGATCTTTTGCATGATCGAGCTGCGGCCCTTGAGCAGCAATTTGAGCGGTCGCCCGCTGGTCTCACCGTCATTGGTGTCGTCTTCCTTGAAGAGATCGGTCAGCGCGTAGCCGATGATCTCGTCTCGTGCGCAATTGAGCGCTTCGATTGCGGCGTCGGAGATATACTCCAACCGCCCGTCAGCATCGCTGGCCCAAAACCAGCTAACGCCGGTCTGTTCCAGATTGCTCAGCAGCGACGACGGTACGTCGACCGGAGCGGGTTCATTTCTTGCAATGCGGGATAGCAGGGAAGCCATCTATTCTGACCCATTGGGTTGATGTGGTCTGCCCTGTCAGACCCGAATAGATGGCAAAGGTTTACAATTCTTAATCACGCGCAGCACGCTGGCGCCGCTTAGCCGACTTCGACTTCGACGAAGGCTCGATTGCCTGCGGGCGACGGATTGGCGAGGCCCGCATAGGCATCGTGCCCAAGCGATGCCAAAGGCTTGCCGGCGGCTTCAATCTCGTAGGGCGAGACACGGTGCCGCGTGCACAGCCCGTCAGCGCCATCGCTGATAAGCGGCGTCTCGAACTCAAGGCCCTGGCTGCTGCCCTCAGAGCGACGAACGGTTGCCACAGCGAGCTGGCCTCCGCCCAGATCGAGGACGACATCCGTCCCTTTGGGAACGCCCAGCAGGCCTTCGATCTTAGCCCCCGTCTTGGATAGATTGCGCAGAAACACATTGTAGCGATGATCGCCATGGATCAGCCCAATGCGCCGGAACTCCGTCCGCCGATCGGCGCGATAGCGCTCTGGACCGCGCGGATTGAACTTCAAATCGCCGGCCTCGAAGCGCTCCAGTATCTCGCTAGAGGGCACCGCCCGCGAAAACAGGATACCCTGCAGATGCGTGGCACCAATATCGGTAACGAGCTTGAGCTCGTCCTTGGTCTCAACGCCTTCCGCGACAGTGTCCATCCGAAGCGCTTTTGCAAGGCTCACTACCGAGCTGATGATGGCCGAATTGTTGTTGTCTGGCGCTGAGCAGCCGCGCACGAAGCTCTGATCGATCTTGATCTTGTCGAACGGCGCGTCGCGCAGATAGCTCATCGAACTATAGCCGGTGCCAAAATCATCAAGCGACAGGCTGACGCCCAACTCCTTGAGCGATTTGAACAATTGCAAGGTACGATCGATGTCACCAACGAACACGCTTTCCGTGATCTCGAGCTCAACCTGCGCCGGGTTCACGCCGCTGGTCTTGATCGCCTTGCGCACGATGTCGAGAAAATCGTCAGACGAAAACTGGACGGCGGAAACGTTGACCGCGGCCTTGATGCCCGATGGCCATTGCGTGACGTCGCGGCACACCTGGTTGAGCGCCCATTCGCCAAGCTCTCGAATAAGTCCGACTTCCTCAGCAACCGGGATGAAGTCACCGGGCGAGATCATGCCGCGTTCGGTATGCTCCCAGCGCATCAGTGCTTCCATGCACGCGACCTTGTGCGTCTTCGCATCAACGATCGGTTGGAAATGCATTTGCAATTCGTCACGGACGATCGCGTCGCGCAGATCGGATTCCAATTGGTGCCTGTGGCTCGCACTGGCGCGCAGGTCGGTCGAGTAGAAACGATGCTGTCCGCGCCCGCCACCCTTGGCCGCGTAGAGCGCCAAATCGGCAGCCTTGACCAGTTCTTCAGACTCAACACCGTCGTAGGGCGCAACAGCGATCCCCACCGATGATCCGATAACCGCGCGCGATCCATTGATCGAGTAAGGCTGCGAAATCATCTGGATTAACCGTTGACCCATCTCGCCGAGATGGCCGCGATCATCGACGTCCGGCAGGATCACCTGGAACTCATCGCCGCCCAGCCGGCCAATTTCGCCGCGTTCACCGACAATGCGTTTGATCCGCGCAGCTACCTGTTTGAGCAGCTCGTCCCCCGCCGGGTGGCCCAAAGTATCATTGACCTGTTTGAAGCGGTCCAGATCGAGCATCATCAAAGCGCAGGATCGTTTGGCCGTCTTGAACGCGTTGAGCGTCGATTCGAGCTGCTTCGACATGCGGTGGCGGTTGGCCAGACCTGTCAGTGAATCATATTGCGAAAGACGCTCGGCCGATCGGCGGGCTTCGTATGTGTTGCTGACATCCGTCGCAGCGCCGCGATAGCCAGCGAAATTCTGGTTGGCGTCAAAATGCGGCTTGGCAGCAATTTCCCACCAATGCTGATCATTGCCGGCCCGAACCTGGACTGTCACTGGACTGATCGAGTTGTGAGCGGCGAGCAGGAATTTGAGTGAGCGCTGCGCACGCTCTCCTTCGGCCCCTAGATCTTCCGCGAAGAAATCACTGATCTTGCGACCGATCGTCTGGTCTTCGGAGACTTCGAGCGCCTCAAGCGCAGGAGCCGAAACATAGATCAGGCGGCCTTGAGCATCGCTGGCCCAAAACCAGCCAATCCCTGAATTTTCCAAGGCGTCGAGCAATTCCACACGGCGCTGAAGGTCTTGCGCGCTGATCGGAGCAAGCTGCTCTTCCGCGTCGGCCTCTGGGGCCGGCTCAGTCTCGGTTTTCAAGCGTCGTGAGAATAAGCCTGCCATTCTGATCGTCGCCCTCTACTGCCCCAATGTTCTTTCGGTCATGCAAGCCCATAAAATGTAATGGTAAATAAGTTTTAACCGTGTTTTTGACTTTGACAGGCGAATGACCACTTCGTGACGTTTCAGGCTCGATCCTCCCGATCCGGGACAGCTGACGGTCGCGTCAACTTTGCAAGTGCGAAGGCGCAGGTTATGACGTTGTGAAACGGGGGCTTACGGCGCCTGTCCTATTCTGAGGTCTTAAGAGGGATCCATGGCCGAGAAAATTGAGCTTGAAAACGAAGCCGCACAGTCAACCAACGCGCTGGGCCCGCTGATCGGCGTCGCTCGCGAAGACTTTGTCGGCGCTGTGGCGCTGCTTCTGCGCGAAACCGCATCCGATCCCAAGCGCTTCATGCGCCACGCCCAGTCGATGGGTGAGGACATGGTCCAGATCCTGACGGGGAAGAGTGAGCTTGCGCCCCATCCCAAAGACAAGCGGTTCATGGATCCGGCCTGGCAATACAATCCGTTCTTCCGGGCCGGTGCGCAATATTACCTCGCGGTCCAGAAAGGCATGCGCAATTGGCTGGAAGAGCTTGAACTCGATGAGCTGGAACGCAACCGCGCCAACTTCATTTCCAATATCATTCTCGACAGCCTGGCGCCGACCAACACTCTGATTGGCAATCCTGCGGCACAGAAGCAGGTGATCAATTCGGGTGGCCTGTCGCTGCTCAAGGGCCTTCAGAACGCCTATAATGACATCGTCAACAATAAGGGCATGGTCAGTCAGGTCGACAAGCGTCCGTTCAAGATTGGCGAGAATGTCGCCACTTCAGCCGGGTCAGTCGTCTACCGCACCGAAATGTTCGAACTGGTGCATTACGCGCCGACGACAGATGAAGTGTACGAGATCCCGCAGCTGACGATCCCGCCGCAGATCAACAAGATGTACATCAATGACCTCTCCCCGGAGAAGTCGATCATCAAGTGGCAGCTCGATAACGGTCTGCAGACATTCGTGATCTCGTGGCGGAACCCGTCGAAGGACCAGGGCCATTGGGCCATGGCCGACTATATTGCGTCGTGCGAAGAAGCTCTCGCTGCGGTCGCCGACATCACTGGCTCGAAGAAAGTCAACGTCTCTGCGGGCTGTTCGGGCGGACAGACGGCGTCTGTCCTGGCTTCCAAGCTCGCGGCGACCAAGAATGACGTGCTCGGCACTCTGACGCTAATGGTCTGCGTGCTTCATCCGAAACAGACCGATATCGAAGCCGGATCGCTGGTATCCGAGAATGGCATGGCGATCGCGCGCAAGCGCGCCGAGAAAGCTGGCGTGATCAAGGCCGACGATCTGGCGCGTGGCTTTGCATGGTTGCGTCCGAACGATCTGATCTGGAACTATGTGATCAACAATTACCTGCTGGGTATGGATCCGCCAGCATTTGACGTACTGTTCTGGAACGCTGACGCGACCAACCTGTCCGCCAGCCTGATGGGCGATTTCCTGACGCTCTATGAAACGCTCGCCTTCACCAAGAAGGGCGAAGTCGAAATGGCCGATCACAAGGTCGATCTGTCCAAGGTCAAATCTGACCTGTTCATCCTGGGCGGCGTGACCGACCACATCACGCCGTGGAAAGCGACTTACCGATCGACCAGCCTGTTTGGCAGCAAGAACGTCACCTATGTTCTCAGCCAGTCGGGCCATATGCAGGCTATCCTAAACCCACCGGGCAATCCCAAGGCCAAGTATTTCGTCCAGAAGAAGAAGGGCAAGCTCCCTGCGACAGCCGATGAATGGCTGCAAGGCACCGAAGAGGTCAAAGGCAGCTGGTGGCCCTATTGGATGGAATGGATCCAGAAGCGCTCGGGCGAGAAGAAGCCTGCGCCAGAAAATCTGGGCAATGATACCTATCAGCCGCTGGACCCGGCCCCTGGTCTCTACGTAGTGGAAGAGGTGGACTGACAGAGCGCAGCTCTGCCAGGAACGAGAAACCAAAACGAGCAACAATGTGGCGCTCGCGATTATCGCGGCACACTGAGCCAACGAGGAAACCTATTTGTCTGACGCAATGAAAGACGCCACGATTTCGATGGAACATGTCGGCGGTCGCACGCTGCGCGTGGCCACCTGGAGATTGGACGAGCCGTCTG
>Ga0207422_1001669_pt1 | contig 39413 bp, 57 predicted proteins | sample MarCyaLeptolynsp_FD_187757 | JGI IMG/M metagenome (GOLD analysis project Ga0207422, IMG submission 187757) | Marine cyanobacterial communities from Panama - species 1 Leptolyngbya sp. (SPAdes) | ecosystem: Environmental > Aquatic > Marine > Unclassified | place: Panama: Panama City | collected... | reverse complement strand
GGCTGCTCTTTGGCCGCAACACTTTCTCATTTTGGCGGTTGCCTGAACTCCGCATTGAGGCGCTATCGCGGTGAGGCTATTCCTGACTGGGCTCCGTGGGCTCAGCGCCGACCATAGGCGCATCAAACACCTCGATCGCAGACGTAAAGAAGAAAATCGCTAGCGCGAGGCCGGCCAGCACTATTGTGTAGCCAGCAGCCAAACCGAACATCCAAGTGATCCGTGCCTGGATAGGGTGATCCTCCGCCCATTGGCGCCACCCAGGCAATACTTCGAGCTTCTCATTGCGCTCTGGCACGGCGGCGGGGTTGATCGGCTGCAGATCGTAATCAGCGCGAAATGCTGCCTTCAATTGCTCCAAGCTCTGCACACCATAGGCCGATTTAGCCGCTCGAATGTGCTGGCTGACACCCGATTTCGATATGCCCAGCTCATCGGCAATCTCATCATAGGTGTCGCCATTCGTCACGCGAATCAGCACATCGATTCGCCGCTCAGTTAGATCGATTTTCGGTTGGTCGGTGACCAAATTGCTGCCCTTTTGGAACTACACTTTCAATTTTCCGGCCCGATCTCGACCTCTCGAAACCCGCAGAAAACTGCGAATCCGGAACTACACTTTACTACACTTTCGATGTGTACGTATGCAGCGCCCAAATTTCTCGTCAAGCTTATGGCCAACATCAATCGAAACGAGGGCGATCTGACCATGAGCGAAAATTCCCACCAATTTGTTATCACTGAAGCTGACGAGATCGCGCTCCGCCATGTCATGCGAGCAGCCCGCGGTATCGGACACCTGCTGCTCGAACCGGATGGGTCACGATTCATGCCTGAAGTTCCCAAAGAAGACTGGGCCGGGATCCTGTTCTGCATCTCCGAACTGGGCGAGCGCGTTCTTGAGAATGGCCAGGCTCTATCCATCAACCAAGCCGCCTAGCCGATGGCGAGGCGTAGAAGCCCCCCAGCCAAGAGCACCGAGATCCCGGCCGACTTCACAGAGCATGACGGGTCAGGCTGTCCGGTCGACCCGAATGCCAGGCCCGCGCTGATGATGCGTAGCGGTCTAAGGATTGCTGCCGGCACACAACCAGCAAAGCACTGGATGAATTTCGCGTCAGGAGACCTCTGGGCCTGGGCCGATCGGCGCCAGGATAACTGGGACATCGTCGCCTTTCAGCCCGAGCTCTAACACCACTGCCGTCGAGTTGCCTGCCTCATTATGCCGAGTTCACAAATGTGAACCTGCTCTGTGAACTCGAACCCCGCGCTCAGCCCCACCGCAATGCGCAGACCCCGAAAAAGGACCCGTGAACAATGACTTACGTCACTTTTTCGCTTGCAATCTGCTGTGAACTTGCTAGAACAAATGCATCGGACAGCCCCACCGCGACGGGGCATATGATTGGAAAGGAAATACGATGACACACCAGATGGTGACACCGACTGACCACGATCCATCAAAGCGCCTTCTTGCAGCGCCTCTTGATGCTGACGAGCGCTCTATTGAAGTGAGCATGTACGCCTTCAAGTTGGACGCCGATCAATCCAGCCGTCCGGTTGAGCCTGGTGAAGCTCCAGATGGGTACTGCGTTTATGTATTGGAGTATGAGGCTGGATTGGGCGACGAGAACACGGAGCTGTTCGACAAAGACTTTGCGAGCAAGCAAGCCGCGGTCGCTGCATTCAATGCCCAGCTTGAGGCTTTTCCCAGCGCTGGTGAGAACGTCTTTGCCATGCCACATCCGGCCGATGAAACCCTGACACAGCTCCTACTTAACGGAGCGGCTTGATCCCAAAGCGAAACGCGCGCTTTTCCCAAGGTGCGCGTCTGGCAGGCCAGCCCAGCCTGTCACTGACGAGCAAGGGCATTTGAGAGAAAGGAATTGAATATGTTTCAGGAATACCGGGGCGTCTATCTTGTCGAAGGCCAACTGCCAGAAGGTTGTGAGCTAATCGCGAACCCACTTGGTGGGTCGAGTGACGTTGACCGTGAAAGCCGAGTTTTTGGACGCAAGAGCGGCAACCGCGTCACCTATGGGGCCTTTGTTATTTCGCTGATCCGAAGAGGCCGGGAACTTGCCATTCTGACTAAGCACGGCGGCGGGTACGAGATTGCCAGCCTCTATAGCGGGCCAGATAAGCGCGCGGTTGAGGCCGAGCTTTTGGCGATGGATGAGCGCACGCTCTATGCCACGCTCTTTTCGGTCTCACGCGCAATTCGAAATGCAGCGGAAAGCGCCAGCAATCACACAGCCGCCGTTTGGCGCAAAGCCCACTCAGAGAAGCGCATCCGTCAAAAGACATATCGGGCGCGTGGCATTCGCAAGATCTGGATCGAGCCCGAACGCGAAGAGGGCGAGAGTGATGAATCCTATGCCATGCGGAAGCGGTTTGCTGCGCCAGCCTGACCCTACCCCTGACACACTGAAAGGAATTTGATATGGCCACAGCAATGGATAGCACTGATCTTGACCGCGAAGAGCAATTCGCGCGCATTCGGCAGATGATTGCCGAGACCGACGCGCGACAAGCTGAGCGGCTCAAGTTTGAGAGTGAAGCGCGCCAAGCCATGCCGCGCCTTGTCCTGACTGCGATGACCGCCACCGCCGCGCTGATGGGCGCGGGCGCTGCTCTTGCGTCGCTGATCGCAGGCTAATCCCAATCAAGCGAAACGCGCGCTTTTCCCAAGGCGCGCGTCTGGCAGGCCAGCCCAGCCTGTCACTGACGAGCAAGGGCATAACGAGTGGAATGATAAGATGACACACCCAGCAAACGAAGAACGGATCGAGCGCGCTGCTATGGCGCTCTGTGGATACCATGACGAGCCCCAAGCTGATCTGGGCGACCTGTTGGCCGATCTGCGCCACTGGGCGGCTGAGAACGACGTGGACTTCAGCTATGCCGTCGAACTGTCAGAGATGCATTTTGAATGCGAGCGTGGAGACGGTGACGATATCGAACAATCGCACCGTGCGTTGAGGGAGCAAGAAAATGTTTGAGCCAATGATTGCGCTCTCAACTGCGCACCTCAAGGAAGAGACCTGCAACGAATATCTGGGGTCTGGCGAGCTTGCTGCATATGAGAAAGGTGAGTTTGGATGGTTCGTCTATGTCCCAGACGATCGCCCTGATGATTTACCAACTGAGCTGGCTGACATATTCGACAAGGCCGCGCCATGGGGCTTCCAATGGGTGATGTTTGATCGCGACGCCTCTACGGTGAACGACCTTGCGGTGTTTGACTGGTGACCGGCCCAGCAGCGCTAGCAGAAAGCCTTGGCACGCGAGATCAGCCGCCAGCCGCAATTTGGCTGGCGGCTTTGCCACACCCAGTTTAGATGGACACCGATATGAAGAAAGAAAGACTGACACCCTCTAACGGCCCAACGCTGAAATTCGTTGGCCAGCAGATCGCCTCGGTTGAATTCGAAACGACCGCGCACGATCCCATGCAAGTCGGGTTTGAGATTTGGGAGACACAGGGCGGGGCGCTGATTGCCTACAGCTCCAGCTTCCCACTGGATCGCGATGGCGTAGAGGCTTCGCGCGCGACGGTTGTCGAGCCGATTAAGGTTGACCCTGCAAACATTGGGGAAGAATTGGGCTCGCTCCTGTCTGGCGAGGGCCAGCCGGTCGACGAGCAAGCTATGCGCTTTGCCGTGATGGACCATTTCGGCTGGCACGACCGTGCTCGCAACATGGTGCGCAAGCAATTGGGCTGGAGCTTAAATAGGGAAGTGGATTGATGAGGTTTGAGACGACATCAACGCCTAGCCCCAACCACCCACCAGGGGAGCATAATTGCCCCCACCAGTGGAGATTGGCCGAATTTGGTGTGGGATAGCGCGGGAATTTTGGTGCTGGCGACAACGCGCGTCCCCCGACTGAACGCTGCCGCCAGACACCGCGCTCGAAGCGTGACGGACGAGCGCATCAAAACTGAGTGAAAACACCCACCAGGGGAGCATAATTGCCCCCACCAGTGGAGATTGGCCGGCTGGTTAGGTCACCAGCCGCAAAAAAGATCGCCTACAGTGGCCCATAAGTCGTCGAGAGAGCCATTATTGTCGATCCAGCGCATGGTGGTAGGGTCGGGCTCAATTGTCATCGATCCTGAGCTTTCTGACGGCACTCCACGTTTCGAAGCGTCGACCCAGACAATCACGTCGAAGAGATCGCGTGAGGCTTGGTACTCGCGATCTGAGCGCATGCCGATGTAGATATCGGCTTCTGCAAGGATCTCCTTCGCCAGCCGGGCTGGATCTTCGCGATTGTACTCGACGATTATGTCATGCCAGAGGTCGCGGTGATTGACGCGATCAGCATAGCACTCCTCAACGGAGCCGTAGAACAGGCCGTGCTCCTCAAGAGCGGGCTTCACTGCCTTTTCGGCCAGGAACAGGCTAGAGCTGCGGAAGGTGAAGCCATATTCGGCCTCAAGCATCTCCGCGACTGTGTCTTTGCCGTGCCTGGCATAGCCAAGGATCAGGATCTTGGGCTTTTTAGCCATGACGCGACCTATTCGGCTGGATGCGCGATTGCTTTGCGGCCGTCATGCTTGCTCCTCATGATGATAGAGATCGCCCTCGTCAGGATGGGCAAGGTTGATCTGGCGCCTGGTCGTCACCCCACGCTCGGGATGGACCGACAGCAGCCACTGCACTGGCGGGGAGGGCTTGGCCCGGATCTTCAGGCGCGCGTATTCGCTGAAACCCGGGATGCATCCATTGCCCCAGCCGTACTCAGTCTCAACAGCGGTGTGGAAGTGGCCAGTCAGGACGTAATCGACGCGCTTATTGGCCTGCATGTAGGTCTCGACAAGCTTGCGGTGCCCTTTGGTGATGGGAGCGACTGGGCCGATATAGCCGGTGCCTCCGCCCGTTCCCATCATGTCGCCGTGGGTCAGCAGGAACTTGAAGCCATAGATCTCGAACAGGGCGTCATTCTCTGGCGGCAGGAAGAACTGCACGTCCGGATCGTCCTTGAAGCACATCTCAAGGTGCCAGGAGATGATCGTGTCGAAGCTGGTCTCGACATAACCCTTGTGGCGCGGTTTCCTCGTCGTGCGATCGTGATTGCCTGGCACGCGCACCACGCGGATCGGGCACTTCAGTGCATCGCGCAGAGTCTCGATGCCCCAGCGGACATGGGCGCAGTAATCACGGACGGCCGGAATACTTGAGAGATCGTTGGTCTCTGCCAATTCCTCATGGATCGAGCCTGAGATACTGTCCCCGCCCATGCAATAGACAAGTTCGGGCGGGCTGTTAGGGGCATAGGGTGGTTGGCAGCACTTGATGGTGCTTTCGATCAGGCGCTTATAGCGATCCGAGGCGATGTTTCGGTTGTAGGAATTGAGACCGCCCATCTCCTCGCGCTTGATCACTTCGCCCCATTGCTCATCAGACTGGAACAGGAGCGGGATTTCGGCTGCATCTGGCTCGCCGCCCTTGAAGACGATGGGGTGATCGATTGGATCGATCGGCTCACCCATGCCGAAGATTTGGTCGCGGAAGTCCTCGATCGCATTGAGTTCGCGATTTGCTGCGTTGAGCTCGCGCTTGAGGGCCGCTTTGTCGTCTAGGAGACGGCGGCGTTGGCGCTCCGCAAGGGGCACCTCTTCGACGGGTTTCCCAGCCGGGGTGCCGGCATCTTCAGGTGTCCAGTCTTTGAAGGTGGCCTGAGCGACCTGTAAACGGCTCCTGAAGGTCGTGTAATTGACCCCGAGGGCTTCGGCTGCATCTTTCTGAGTTTTGTGCTCAGAAGCAGCCTGTAGGGTCCTGAGCAGGGTTTCTGGGTCGTGGCCTGGGTTGGGCACAAGCAATATCCTCGATAGTTTCCGAAGGGCAGGGGACGCTTCAGATCATCGAGCCGCGCTAGAAGACGCCAAGGAATCTCGGTGCGGCACGCTTGATCGCCCGTGCATCCTCCTCCTCGCACCGCTCGTGGGTCTCGATTATGACCTCCTTCTCCTCAAACTCCTGATCCTTCGCCGCGGTTTGAGCGACCCCAAACACGCGCCAGCGATCGGCCAGATATTCGACGTAAAGGGTGTAGGCCTCGGTGTTTCGCTCAGCATTGGGTGCTGGCAGCAAGTCCGGCAATTTAGCCCCAGGCACGGGGTCCTTGAGCTGCTCGGGAATTTGGCCAGAGCAGCGAGCCTTGTCGGGTGTGATTGGTGGAGGGGTGAGGCAGCCAGCAAGGCAACATGCCAGCGCAACGATAGCTAGGTTCCGCATTATTCTTCCTCCGGGCAATAGGCTGGATCAAGCTCGCACAGTGCCGCTGTAGCTATTGCCTCCTTTTCGGCTTGGGTTGGGGCTTGCGCGATTTCCACCTTCGTGGATTCGACGACGCTCCGACTTTGCTCGCGCGCTTCATCGAGCTCGGCGAGGTCATTGAAGGTCTCTTGTGCAGTTCGAACTGCGGCTCCGGCACGCTCGCTATCGATCTCGGCGATGACTTCGGCGTTGCCCACAACGAGATCGCGCACAAAGGTGAAGACGAGGACAACCAGCGCGACAGTGATCAATGCGCTGACGATGCGACCGAGCGGGGTCAGGCTCTTGAAGAACTTGATAACGGGCATCAGACGGTCTCCTGCTTTGACACAGGACGGATTCCGATCAGCGCGAGACCGCGCTCCAGCCAATACCAGAACCGGATCAACTCGAGCCATGGGTTCAGCCAGCCGGACAGGGTGCAGTAATGCGTCGTCATGCTGCCCCGGTGGTGGCGGGAATGCTGCGCCGGTCGCTGAAAGATGCCAGTCTCTTGCAAGGCAGAGATCCACGCAGGTCGATCAGTCTTGTGCGCCCAGGCATGGGTCTCGTTGGCAAGCGCGCCGCCTAGGGTTGCTGCAAGCCACACCCAGGAGAAACCGAACGCAGCCAGCCAGGCGAGCGATATTGGGGCAACAGCCAACCAGGTGGTCCAGTTGCGATCGAAGAATGAGCTGGCGAGGAATGCCTGCGGATCAGTGTGGTGCAATTCGTTGGGCGCACCCACCAGAGCACCTAGCAAGGGCGTGCTGCTGGTGATGAATTGGTCCTCGAACCAGTGAACGACACCAGAGAGGAAGTCTGCGATCAGCCATCCGGCGAGAAGGAGCAGGATCATAGCGACACTCCTTCGATTGAGGCCCACCATTCGCCTGCATCAAAGCAGGGACAATCCTTGGCGACATTGGGGTGATCGCGGTGCCCAAGCACTTCAGCGAATGGATAGGCCTTGGTCAGGGCACCCACCAGGCGAGCCATGGCATCCTTCTGGGCGGCGGTCCTGGTGTCGGTGGACTTGCCATTCAAATCCAGGCCGCCCGCATATACAATCCCGATCGACCCTTGGTTGTGGTGGCGGACATGAATACCGGTGACATTCTCGTCGAGCCCACGCTCGATCGTGCCATCAAGCCTGATCAGATAGTGATAGCCGACCCGGCTCCAGCCGCGCCCGCGGGGCTTGGGGTCAGTGTGCCAGCGCTCTACCTCTTCAATACTGACATCGCGCCCAATTCTGGTCGCGGTGCAATGGATGACGATGCGCTCGATGTTCTCGCCAGTACCCTGGACCAATGAGTCCGGCGCAACAGGAGGTGTGGCCTCACCCAACGCTTCGAGCGCCTTACGTGCAGTTTGTGGGCCGAACTTGCCGTCGACAGTGGCGCCGACGCGGCGCTGCAGCTGCCTGGTTAGATCGCGCAATTCAGACATGGGGGATTCTCCTCATTTGCAAGGATTGAATGGGTTTCGGTTGTGGGGTCGGCTATTTCAGTAGCGGGCAGGTCTCGCGGCGCTTGCGCCACACCCAAAGGAACGCGAAAACCAGCATCGCGACGTGAGCTGTGTCGAAGATCCAGCGGAACTGGGGGAGCATTGCCGGATCGAACCAGAACATCATGCGCCCTGTTCCAAACAGCATGACAGTGACGGCAAGCAGCCAGCACATCCAGCGATCAAGGCCGTCCCTGTCGATCGAGGCCGCATGCCAGAGCAGGACCAGCGATGCCGGGAGGTAGAGGATCCAGATCAATTCGATCATTGACCATCTCCTCGTTTCCAAGGCAGCGACATATTGCCACTCGCTGCGCGCCGCGCGAGCCATGGTGACGCAAGCCCGGCAACACCCATGACAAGTGGCAGGGGCAGGGCAGAGACCCAGCCGATCCATGCGCCGCCCGCGGCAAAGTGAGGATGCGCCATCCCGGCAAACGCGCCGATCACCATCGCGACGACGACAGTGAGAGGCAGCGTCAGACGCTCGGTTGGCGGACTCACGACCATACCGACAAAACCACCTGCCACGGCAAAGAACATGCCGGCGACGATGTAGGGCCAGGGTGCGGCAAAGCCGAGTGCTCCGGTGATCAGCGCCATGTAGCCGCTGAACTTGGCTTCAGGTATCAACAGGACTCTCCAATGATGGTGCGACCGCTATGCGGCCAAAGTGATCGAGTAGCGCGCGGCGAGATAGGCCCGGATTAGGTCGCCCAGCTCGGTGAAGGCAGCGGATTGGATGGGGACGGTAAGGTCGAAGAATTCGGGAATGTCGCCCGTGAATGGGAAGTCCGTGTCCGTCGACGTGAAGCCGATCGTGGGGACAACGCTGGCCGACACATCGTTGTAGGCATCCATCGCCAGCAGATCCCAAGTGCCGTTGTTCACGCGCATTGCCTGACCGTCAGCCTCAGGTGAGACGGACCACTCCATGAGCTGAATGGCGTCGTAGCCAGTCAAAATGTTTCCGGCCGTCGTTAGGCCCTGACCGGTATAGAGATGACCTTTCAACAGATTGTGGCCCAGCCGCAAATCATTGGAGAGATCGGCAGCGCCAAACAGCACCTTGTTTCCGCTTGGTACGGAAGGAATTGAGAAGACAGCCAGCGCCGAGAAGGCACCGCGCAATGCCTGCCAATCACCGACCAGGCCCTCAGCTCCAGCAAATGTCATGGCGGGAAGCCCTGTTCCCTCAAAGTCGGCCGTCAGGGTTGGTGCGTTCGTCGTCAGCACGGTCTCGCCATAGGTCCGCTCGCGATGGCGTCGTTCGCGCCAGCGGTGATCGGTCAGCACCTTGGTAACCGGGTCGTAGTTCTCAGCTCTTCCCCAGAACGCCACACGCGGATCGCGCGCAATGCGGTTCTCAAGGTCTGAAACAACTGCGGCGAGCGTCTGTGCGCTAGGCACAGCCTCGCTCATCAAGCGTGCGGGAAAGTTGGTCACGAAATGCCCTCTCGATAGTCGGATGCAAACCAGTTTGGCAGGGCCAGTCCGGACAGCGCGCCAAGGGTGGTGTCGGTGTCAGAGATGTTGACACCTGCGCTCGTGGCCTCGGTCGGGTCTTGCCCTACAGTTGTGGCGGATGTCGCAGACGAGCCTGAATAGAGTGCTCCATTCTGCGGTGTTCCATCCAAGGTGAAGATCAATCCGCCAGCCGTGTTGTCGATGGTCGGGTTGCCGACCAACTCGACTCCATTCGCGACACCATCCTCGAAGTTGAAGCCTAGGTTTGGCCGCGCGACAACGGGATCGTAGTTTTCCTTCAGGGTGCCGGTGTAGGATTGGCAAGGCACGAACAGCGAAGTGCCGTTGCGCTCGACGGGCTTTGCGTGATCAAACCCTGTGTGGCGCCAATTGCCGCGCTCGATGTAGAGCAAGACCTTGCCCATGTACTCGCCCATGAGCCGGGGACTCAGGGGAACGCCGTGGACGCCATCATAGGTCTCAAGGAAATAGCCAGGGCCAACCAGGTGCAGCTGCGGCGACTGGCGCACGGCATCAAGCGTTCCATGCCAGACGCGCCGGCATTCTTCGTTGGTGGATGCCTGGTAGGTGGCGTTGCCGCTTTGCCAGGTTAGGATCGGATGGGCCTGCTCTCCAGCCGTTTTGCAGACAGCGAGCTCAAGCTCGTCGGCTACTCGCTCCAGCAGGGCGTCGCGCTGCTGCTCTCGCGTGAAATTGGCCAGAATGTGAGCGTGATCGTGGATCAGGACGGAAGCTCTCTCCCGAATCTGACGTGAGGAGAGAAGATGCCAAGCGATCTTGGAGCGATGTGTATTGCTCCAGTTTTCGGTGCCCGGTCCAAGGTCATCGAGATCCCGACCACCTTCGCCATTGATGGTGAAGCCAATTTGGATGTCAGGATCATCAACGCCAGCCAGGAGCTGCGCGGCCATGCCCGATGCGAAGGTCTCGCCGTATTGCGATTGGCTTGGCGACTGTACCTCTGTCAGCTGGACAATGCCGGTGATCTCCCCGGGAATAAGCTGCTGTGAATCGTTGATCGCGGCCCGCGAGCTGTCGAGATAGACACGCGGCCCATTGTTGGCCCCAGACAGGCCGAGCATCACGGCTCGCGCATCTGAGAAGGTGGGGCTGGCCAGTTGGCCATTTGTGTTGGAAACCGCGATGGATTGCCCACCGCCTCTGATCAGATCCAGCCGAGACGTACTTGCGAGCATTGGCTGCTGTTCGCCACCTGAAGCGTTCATGGTGAAGGCCTCAGGGAAGCCGTTGCGATCGGTTAGGAATGAAATCAGACCGCCGTTGAGCGGCTCAACGGCCCAGTTTCGACCCTCACAGGTGAGCTGAGAGACAGATCCGCGTGTCGTTCGAATATGGACTTGCTCGACGCCATTCACTGGTGAAACGAAGTAGACCGGACGGTCTGAATCGTTGGACCTGAGGTGGAAGCCGTCAGACCGGGTGCCGGCGATAAAGTCGCCATCGCTGTCGCGCTCGAAGAATGCGGCGCCAGACTCGTCACCTGCCCCCTTGGTTGCGGCGTCGACCGCGGAAACGGCAGTATCCCTAGCGGCCTCTGTTTCGGTCTTGATTGCCTCAAGCGAGGTCTGCAGCGAACCGCCAATCGCTGTCAGCGTCACCTCTATCGTGTCGCCATGGAAGTCCTGCCCAGCGGTAGTGACATTCAGCCTCACATCAGTGATCAGCTGCTGCGCACCGCCTGAAGGTGTGCCAAGCAGATCACCGAACATAGTGAAGTTTCCAGTGGTGTCCGCGATACCAGCCAGTGTCGCCTGATCGATCACGATCTGGAGGGCGCCATTTGCCGCATCAACCAGCTCAAAGCCTTGCGCTCCTGCGCTTGGAGCCATGGCCAACTGAATCTCGGCCGACTGGTCAGCAAACCGAAAGAGGTCGAGCACAAAGGTCCAGCCGGTGATATCCAGGACTGAGCCATCTGTGTCTTTGAGCAATAGGGTCTTATCGAACGCCACGCTCTCGCGGGCGTACAACCTGAGCTTGTCCATAACTTCTCTCGTTACCTATGGATTGATCTGATTTTCGACATCGGTCAGCCGCTGCTCGATCGCGTCCAGCGCAGCCTCATCATACGAACCGCTGGCCGCGGAGATTGAGCTTGTTGTTCCAGCGTCGATGACGCGGCGAGGGGTCACTTCGCCATCTACGAGATAGCTGACCGCCACCTCGTAGGCTGTCATGTCTGCGACTGATGTGATCGTGGTGGATGTCAGGCCCGGGCCAAAGTCACCGAAATGTGTCCAAGGGGTCGTGCCGTCGACACGGTACTCGAAGCGCACCTGGTCGGCTGTGTTTCGATCGACAGCGCCATTGATCGCAATTGACGGGATCTGCCCGCCGGATCCAGAGATGTTGCCTGCAACCGCTGTCCATGCCGAGACGCCAGGCGCTGTCAGAGCAGCTGGGGCAGTCTGCTGCGTGTTGTCGGTCTGGTCGTCAGATTCGTCGGTCGCGGCGGTGTAGGTATAAACGTCCGCGGCGATCTCGCGCAGGGTCAAGACGAGCTGCCATTTCTCATCGCGCGCAAAGCTCTCGACGCGGAACACGACCCGGGCGCCGTCGAAGTGACGGGCACTTGTCCAGCCGATCCAGTCACCTTCTTCAAGGAATGCGAACCGAGGCCCCAATGGGATTGTAGCCGTCTTCGTCAGGCGGCCGAGCTTGCGCTTGATTTCGCCGATACGCTGCGCCTGTGTGCCCGAGGTGACGGCTTTGAGCTCCGGCGAAGCGACACGGGGGCCACCATCCTCAATTACGTCGGCATAGACCCGCCTGATAGGCGCAGAATGCATGGTCCATTTTTGACCCGGCTCAACGTAGCGCGGGGTTACCGTGTTGATCCAATTGAGGTCAGCCTCGCCGCGGAACTTCTCGACTGTAACGTCAGCGTCGTTGAGAATGTCGAGATCGGTGATCTCCGCGACCACAGCCTTTGATTGGCCGGGCTCAACTTCGACCCCGCCCTCTGGCTGGAGGATGATTCCGCCCATGGCCTCGGCAAAGTAGCTCTCAGCCTGAAGGAAATTTTCATCAGCCGAGATCAGGCCATTGAATGTGTAGCGCTTCTCCGTTCCGCCTGCCTTGAGTGCTACATCTTCGTTGCAGGTTGCGGCGTAGGCGATGGATCGTTCTGGCGGCGCCTCGATCTCTGACAGTCCGCGACCTAGCAGGAGCATCTCAGGCTGGTCGACGCGATCGAGCGCGTAGATCCCGCGTAGGAATTGGTAACGGCATTCAGCGGCGCTTTGGGTCCACTCCCAGGTCGTAGGGTCATCGTAACGATGGGTGCCCGTTCCACCCGTCACGGTGCTGTCCTTGCTGGGAATGTAGCACTTCTTGCCGCGCAGCTGGAACAGGAAGCGGGGACGACCACCCGGCCAAACCGGATTGTCCGCTTCCGGATCGTCAGCCTTGTAAGCGACAACGGCGCAGGCAACGCCGGCCGCATTGTCGGTGTTGGTCCAGCCGGGACCATTCGAAGTCACTAGGCTCGGCCAAGTCTGCGTTGCTGTGCCCGGCAGGAAGTGGATTTCGAGCTGGTTGTTATAGCCCGCGACCGGGCCGTTGCCCGCGAATGTCACCTCGTCATCGCTGACCCAGACCTTTTCAAGAGCGTCGCACTCATGATCGGCAAGCGCGATGAGAAGGACCTCCCAATCGGTTCCGTCATCACCGCCATAGTTGAACGCGTCCATCAGGCTGCCAGCCGTGGCTGCTCGGCCAAAGAGCACCTGTCGAGGCACTTCGCCGAGCTGAAGCGTGGTTTCGCTCGCCTGCCGTTCGGTCTCGCCCCCAAGGCTAGGTGAGAGCAAAGCTGATGCGACCAGGGAAAGGCCGATCGAAACAAGCCAGGATTGCTGGGTCAGGATACCGACGACTGTTGCGGCGACGCCGGCGAGGGCGCGGACGACCTTACTCATGTCAGCCGCTCCGCAATTGGAGCAGCGCTCCAGGCCTTCACCATATCGCTGCGCGGAATTCGAACCAGACCTTGCTCACCAGGAGAGACGAGCGTTTGGCCTTCGATCAGCATGACGTGAAAGCCGAGATCGGGATCAATCACCCCGGCAATATCGCCAAATTCGGCCTCACCGGTGGGGACAGGGTCGAAGAGTTGGTCAACCGCATGCTCAAACCCCCCTAGATTGGCTATAGCTCGCTGTGCGCTGCGTTTATCGTTCCATTGGGCATCTACCCTAGGAGCCTCGCCAAATTGCGCTGAGACGGCTCCTAGGACGAAGCAGGCACAACAATTGCCGTTGAAGTCGTGCGGTGCTTGGCTGTGCGCGTCGATGTATTGAACCAGCGCTTCTCGATTCCGGGTCATTGGCGCCGCACAAAATTCTGGTACGGGCTAACAGCGCCGCCACTGGGCAGGGAGCTCCCCGCGTTGGAAGGTCGGCGGCCGCCCCAGTAGAGCGTCTTTTGCGCCGCGAAGCTGACCATCCGAAACCCACCATCGGTAGAGGTGATCAGTCGCTGATCTGTATCGGCACGGAGACGGCCGGTCTTCCGGCCGAGACCGCGGCCTGCGCTTTCAACCTGAACGGTGATTGTTGCGGTGCCGCCGCTTGTTTCCTCTTGGACGACGCGATCAACCCGGCCCCTGCGATGGACGTAGTAGTCAAGAAGCGTCGTTCCACTCTGATCAAAGATCAGGCTGTAAACCGTTACCGGAGCGCCTCTGAGGCCTGCTGCATCCAGAAGCTCAAGCACTTCAGGCTCGATGCCGGACAATGTCAGATCAAGGTTCTGCGCTACCGCACCGATAGCCGCGCTCGAAACGATGCCGATATCTCGGTCACCGAGGGGTGTATAGGTGTCGATGCCAAGCGGGATTGTGCTGAGGCCGCTCCAGACCCGAATAGGCTCTGTTGCCAGGATCTCGACCGCACCTGAAACGATTGCGCTGCCATCTTCAAGCGCATCAAGTGCGGCCTGTGCGATCGTCTTCATTCGCGCAGATCCTGCAATGCGCGAAGAGACCCGCCTGCGATCTTTTGGCGGCGGTCAAGCGGTCCAAGCACGGCCTGCCCAGGAACGGCCCGCATGATGCAAGCAGGCTTGTCGAGGTGAGCCTCAGCGCCCGCAGGCACGGCTGAGGGAACTGGGGGTTCGACGAGCGCGGTCACTGTGCCATCAGCCGCGACAACTGCTGGCTCAACCAGTCGCGCCATTGTGCGTCGATCATGGGTCCCTGCCGGCGATCCCGATGCATCCCACCGAAATCCAATATAGTCGCCTTTCACAAGGACCATGCCAGAGGGCAAGTCTGTAAGGCTGACGCGGGCCTCACCGTCGCTATCTATTGCCTGGCTCCAGCTTGCCGCTGAACCGTCGAAAGCGGCACCGCCAACCCTAGTCATTGAGCCGAAGCCGTCAGGATAGGTCCGGGGAAAGAGGCGATCGCGATCGTAGGCAAGAAACGGCCGCTTGGAACCGCGAAGCCTTGCATAGAAGGCCCGCCAGTCATCGCTCATGTCGCGGGAGAGGTTGGGGCTCAGCTGAAAGGTGGCGCTCCACAATGGGAAACCGAGCGTGACGCCGCCCAGCCGACCACCTCGCTCTGATGCTGAGGCGTCGCGCTCGTCTTTCTCAAACTCTTGGGAGGCGATGCCGCGTGATGGCATTTCAAGGATCAAGGTCATCGTGGCCCCGCGAATGCTGCGCCGAATGTGCGGTCATTGAGATCTGTCGCGGCGACCAATGCGCGTCGCTCAAGATTGCGATCGAGTTCGCGAACCTGATCAATCAGGCGCTGAAGCTGCGCTGGGTCGGCGCCATCGGCAGAGATGTTGAAGATTGAAGGTGCGCGATCGGAAGAGCTGCTTCGCTCCATTGCCCGAGTACGCGAGGCATTGATCACCTGGGCGCCACGGGGGAGACGGACGAGCTCACGACCGAATTCACCCACATAGCGGAGGCCACCAGCGGAATGCTCGGCACCAATGGCGTTGCCAAAGATGCCGCCAAGGAATCCGAAGAAGTCGTTTCCAGCTGTAGGAAGCTCCGATCCGTAGAGCGCATTTTTGAGTGGGTTGATTGCGGCGAGAACGAGCATCTCTTGGATCAGCTGTCGAATGATACGTTTGCCGAGCTCACCGAAGTCATCCCATTGGGAGCTGTCGAAGAGGGTGTCGATGATATTCTCACCGATGCGCTGCTGCGCTTCCAGTTCGCGATTTGCTTCGGCCAGGAGCTGCTCGCGGGTGATCAAGGCGTCATTGCCTTGGATGAGCGCGATCACTTCCTCACGAGACAGATCGATGCCGCGCGCCAGCAGATCTTCTTTGAGGGCCAGCCTGGACAAGGCACGATCGCGTTCAGAATTGCTGGCGCCCAGGAGCGTGCCTTCAAGCGCGAGCAGCCGATTGGCGGCTTCCTGATCGGCCCGAAGTTCGCTGAGGAATTCGGCGCGCTCGGCAAAGATGTCGTCTTCCTCGTCAACCGCATCTTGGATGTCGCTGAAGGCGCTTTCGAACAGGCTGCGGCGCGCATCACTGGCTCTCTGGCGAGCCTGTGCGCTTAGAATACCGGCCTGCTCTGATCCGATGCCGCCTTGCGAGGGAGCAACGGAAGTGAGGCGAGCGATTTCGGTAAGATCGTCGCGCAGCTGGTTGGCAATCGCAGCCAAGGGGTTGCTTGCTTCGATGAGGCTGCGCAGTGACCTGGCGTTCTCTTGGCGCTGGCGCTCCGCTTCGCGCTGCAATTTACGAGCTTCGGTTGCGGCTGACCTGTCCCTTCGACCTCGGCTTCGCACTGCCTCAAGGGCTGCCGCCTCCTCACGGTTTAGCCTAGCCAACGCAGCGGTTTGCTCGTCAACGTCCTTGATGTTGCGCCTAACTTGCAGCCGGGCGTTTTCGAAGCCCTCAGCGATCGCTGCCGCCTCGTCAGATTGGAGGCGCGCGCGTTCTGACGCGAGATCGAAGCCCTTGTTGGATACACTCCGCTCGATCTCGGCGATCAGATCAAGATTCTGCCGCAGCCGCTCTTCAAGCCGTCCGACACGGATAGCATGCGCTGATGTGTCGACTGTGAAGCCGCCTTCGCCTGAAACATTGCTGCCGTCGAATTCACGAGCAGACTGTAACTCAAGCTCAGCCTGGATGGTCTTGCGGATCGCAACGGCCTGGTCGAGGTTCGCCTTCTCAACCAGATACGCACGCTGCGCGGCCATGAGTGCAGTTTCAGACGAGCGCTCAAGCTCATCATTGTAATCGCGGATCGCAGCGATGACAGCACGGTAGCTGCCTTTCGCTTCCTCCAGCCGATCTGAAAGGGTGAGGTTGGCAGAGCTGGCCTTGGTCGCGGCCTCTTCGTTCTCGAACAGCTTGGTCGACAGGACGCCGATCAGCGAAACGGCAACGGTCAAAGCAGCACCCCAGGGCCCCGTGAGAAGACGAGCCATGGCGCCAAACTTGCCCTTGGTCTTGTCAGCGCCCTGACCCATGAGGGCGAGCGCTTGGACGGCCTGCGGACCTTGCAAAGAGAATGCGCGAATAGCCGAAGTGCCGCCAGCAACCTGAACGGCAAAGTCACTGACCTGGAAGCCCAGTTGCTGGATACCAACGCGCGTCGCTCCGCTGGTCTTCTGCATGGACTCATATTCGACAGAAGTGCGCTGCAGTTCCTGGCGAGCGCGCGACTGAACGAGCGTCAACTCCTGCTGCGACAGCGAACCTTGAGCATGAAGGCGATTGGCTTCAGCCAACACCTGATTGTAGCGCTGTTGGGCTGCGAATAGCGGATTGAACTGCGAAAGCAGGCGCGCCCGCGACTGTTCGAGCTGATCCTGTTGTTGCAGGAAAACCTGCATCGATTGCTCGGCGCTTTTGCCGCCAGGCAGGGCCGCGCCGAGACCTGTCGAGGACGCAATACGCCGCTGAATGTCGCTGCCGCCCAAGGTAAGCAGAGCCTTGGAACGACGCTCCAGCCGTTCGACGCTTGCCTCCGCGAGACGAAGATCCTTTTGGTAGGCTTGGCTCAACCGGCGTGCGGAATTCTCGCCGGTCTCTCCGATTTTTGCCAGCGCCCCGACAACGTCTTGCTCGCCAGCTGTCGCAAGGCGATAGGTCACGCTTTCGCGCCGAATTGTCATTCGCCTACTTCCTTGTTCCAGTCATCTTCGATGGTTTCGCTGTCGACGTCATCAGAATGGTGAGCCAAGACAGCCAGTTCCGCGTCAGGGAGGACGCGTGCCAGTAGATCCATGTCACAGCCGCGAGCCTGGCCGAGAGCCAGGGCGGCGCTCATATCGAGGCCTGTGACTCCTCCGCCGCCCACTCCGGCAACAACGCGAACCTGACCACCAAGGGCCTGCAGCACTTCAAGCACAAGCGCGCCATCGGGTGTCTCAGGACGTGAGATCCGATAGGGGCACTGCTCGCACCGCGCTGAGGGCTCGTGGTGGACCTCTTCTACGAATCCTCCATTGAGGGGTTCGCTTCGGTCAGCGGTTCGTTCGTATCCGCAGGTGAGTCTGCAATAGTCTGCGCCGCCGTCTCCTTCTCGGTAGTGCCATCGGATGAGGCGGCTGATACGTTTTTTTCCTCTTCCCGCTTCGCGATAGGAACAACGTATTCAGCATCCAGCCGATCGAAGACAAAAATGTCGCGCAACAAGAGCTCGACATTCTCCGGCGTGCATTCCAGCGGCTCGCCATCGGCGTCACCTATGCCAGTGAAGTCCTTTACAGCAGCAAGCAGGATTCCCTTACTGAATGCATGGGCAGCGGTATGAAAGGGAACGTCTGCATCGTCGAGCAGGGACTTGCTAGCCTCGGCTCGGCCAGCCGCAATGATGGATGGTTCAGGGGCGCGAAGGATAACCTTCGCGCCATCGGCGATTTCCACGACTTGATCGTCGCGAGTGTCAAGTTTGTAGGAGATGGGGGACCTCGTTTGGTTGGAGTGATCGATTAGGCGTAGCTGGCTACGTCGTTGACGAGCACAGCGGTCATGCTTGCGGCACCGTCGCCAGAGCCGATAAAGTTCGCCGTCGACTGGACACCCTGAGGGCCCTCGATGGGCGTCTTCACCACGGGCAGGAATGCCCGGGGGATGGTGATTGTCAGCGTCTTGCCCGCACCAAGGGACCAGCTGAATTCGAGATCCAGTGGATCTCCATTGGTCGCGTCGTTGTGCAGCGTCAGGCTGTCGTAACGGGCAGTGATGGAACCCGAGACCATGACCTGACCGGGATCAGCATCTTCGATCTCGCCATCAGCCTGGATCGTCTCGATCTTGTCGAGCTGGTTGCTGAAGCTGATCTGGGCTTCAGTAATCGAGCCGAGAACGACATCGTTGCGCTTAATCGAACCGGTGGCCTGGCGGAAGCGAGACAGAGCCAGAGCTGCAGCCAGCGATCCAGCCCCAGTCGTCGATGCCCGGGCATCGGCTCCTTTGGCGATCAGTTCGATTGTGGCGTTGAGCAAGCCGCGAGGGCTCATGCCGATCTGCATCGAATTGGCCCGGACGCCGTAGTTCATTTCGAAGCTGGGCACATCGGGCAGCTGCGTCTCCAGCGATGCAGAAGGCAGAGTTTCCGCGCCGCTGGTGAAGGTGTGGGTATATGGATCACTGGCACCAGTCGTCGTCGGCGCACCCAGCAGCAGCTTGAGCCAATGCCCGAAATAGCGAAGGTCAACCGGCACCACGACGTTGCCGTCATTGACGACAAGGTCCTTGGTTGGATCGTACTTTTCCCGGCCATTGCCCAAGAGATCGCTCTCGATGAGGCCCTGTTCCGGGCCCATATTCGAGCTCACAAAGGGAACGCCAAAGAAGCCTGAGCCAGGCACTGTTGCGTAGGTGGTCTCGATTCCGAGAGCCAGTTTTGAATTCGCGCCGCGGCCTCGTGCCATCTTCAGTCTCCTATTCGGCGGGGTTGGTGGTGCTGTATTCGACCGTCACGGCCAAACGCATATCGATGTGACCGGCAGACCCGGTCTCAGTTTCGTGATCTTGGCCGTCGAGCGGAGCGACATCCGCCCATTCGCAGGCGCCCCCAAGCGTGCGGTCTGAGACCACAACGGCCCCTATGCCGCGAACCAAGGACTCGGCAGTTGCACTCGTGTCGGCGAGGGCAGCGATGCCGAAGACGACCGTCTTGTGATACGTCACAGGATTGAGATCGACTTCAGGTTCCAGCTCGTTGACTTCGACCAGGACGATTGAGCCGGCGTCTGGAAGCTTGTCTGGCCGATCAGCCTCGCCATCAAAGCCCCTGATGTCGACGCCAGTGAAGAATCCGAAAAGGCCGTCCTGCAGAGCCAGCTTATTTGCTTCTCGACTGGCCAACTCAGCCTCCTTGCAAGATCCGCTTGCCGCGACGCTTTGCGCGGCGGAACGGAGCGTCGATGTCCAGGCGCCTGGGGAGCTTGGCCATCGGAGTGAATGTGAACATATGGACCAGCCGGGGACGGCGTGATCGGCGTTTGCCGGTGGCGGCTGAGACATTCATGTCGATCAGGGCAACCAGCGTGTTTGGCTTGCGGCCGCGCCGCAAGATGAAGTCTTGATTGAAGTGCGCCTCCACCTCTTCAGGTGTCATGCGCGCCTTGGCACCCCTGCCTCTGCGGCGGGGCACTCGTTCAGTAGGGATAGCGATCATTTCGCTACCATTGACGGGAACAATCGTTGCTCCCCTCGCATGCCCAAGGACGATCGCTGGAGCCTTGCTCCAGAGGAAGGCTGCCGGGCTATCTCCGCTACGCATTCCGTAGAAGCGAAGCCTCCAGGCCTTGGCGATCCGATCACCAAGTTGAGGCTCTGTTTGCTGCCTCAGCTCGGCCTTGAGCATTTCGCCACTGACCGAAATGGCTTTGCGTTGGCGACGCCGCAACTCGGTGACGACGCTGCGATTGAAACTCTTGATGCCCGTTACGCTGGCTTTGGCAGAGAGGGCCATCAGACTGGCTTTGCCTCGCCCCTCCAGGTGCCGTTGCGATCGAGCAAGGGCTTGCCGATGACCTGGTAGTCCTGGCCATTGATGGTGAAGATATCACCCGCAACCGGCGCCGGGACTTCGCTGGAGCGAACCCGAAACCTGTTCTCGTCGTCGGCGGTAAGACCAACGATTTGCTCATTCGAGCGGTGAATGACGCGAACCGGATCAGTGATCCCGGTCCAATCCGCATCGGCACCCAGCCGCACAAACACGGCATCTTGCAGCCGTGCTTGCGCAGCCGAGAATGCCATGATTAGACGGCCTGACCAGTCAGGTAGACAGAGCCGGTTGTGTCACCGGAGGCAGCGGCTTCGGCGGCGAAGCCGACCAAAGTGTTGCCCGAGGCAGACGTTGTGAAACGGCTATTGCCGTTGTCCCAATAGATCTTGGCGCCTTCGGTCCAGGCGCTGCCGGTTGCCTTCACCACATCGGTGAACAGGCCATTTGTCACGCCGGCGAATTTTTCGCCCTCTGCGGCTGTGACATTTGCGAAGATCACGAACGCCCCGATGAGATAGAACAGGCCAGCGGTCACGCCGCCTGAAGGGGCAGTGAAGTCCAGGACATTCCCTGGTGCGCGGTAGTAAGCCATTTTGATTTCCTTTGTTGGGTGGGGTCCCTTTGAGCCGGGATAGAGCTGAACCGGCCGGTACTAAGCCCGGCCGGTCATGGTTTGGGGTGCTGGGATTAGGCTCCAGGATCCTTGTAGGCCGAGCGGTGATTGAGCGCGCCAACGCCATAGTCGTGGCGAACTTTCCACTCGATGCCGTCAGTCCGGAAACCGTCGCGCATTTCGAGGAATGGCTGCTCGACACCGTCGAGGAAGACCACCTCAAAAGCCGGATTGAAGTTGGGGTCGCCCAGAGCATACCAAGCATTCCCCGTCAGGCGCGCTGTGTCGACGATGTCATCGAAGACTCCGCGAACCTTGTTGGGCTTCTGCAATTTGCTGGCGGTGTCGGGGTCGTAGACAGCATCGTTGATGACGCGAGCGTCACCGCCGAGACCGATCGGACCGAGCCAAACAGATGGGCGGATGTCCAAGACTTCGTTGCCGCTCACGTCTTTCTGGCTTGCCATGGAAACGCGGGCTGCATCGAACGATGCAACGCTTGGAGCTGCTCCAGCTGCGGCGAGGTTGCCATGGTCTGCGTGGAACATAGCTACCCCATCGTTGAGGGCCGGGTTGGCATCCAAGAGCGCGTAAGCATCGATTTCGATCGAAAGCCCAGCCGCACGGCCAAGCTCAGTCGCCAAGGTGCTGAAAGCATCGAGATCATCATTGACCATAGACTGACGCGAGAGGGCAATAATGTTGCCCTTGGTGCTCGCGCTGATCAGCTCTTTGACGCCGTCCGGGATCGTCTTGTTCTTGAACTCGCCCGTCTCGGTAACGTCATCGAGCTTACCGAAGCTGCCGCGTTGGATCCGAGGGTGCGGACGGAAGTCACGCACGGACCCGACACCGCACCAACGGCGCCAAGTGTCAGGCACCACCGCATAAGAGGCCTGGAGCGACTTATGCATCGTGTTTTCGAGAAGAACCGCGAATGTGCTTGAGGATTGCATCACACTGCGGCCCTGCAGGCCAGTGCTGGCCAGAGCCATGGCGATGATCTCGTTGGGATCACGGGTGCGAACCTTTGAGCCCTCAATGTCGAGAGCAGTCGCCGCAAGGTCGACCAGGCGCATTCCGCGGAATTGGCCCGGATCGAGATCATGCTTCTCGTTGGCCTTCTCGGCAGCGCGTTTCAGCGTACCACCAAGACCGGCCCGGAGAAGAATGGCGTTTCCGGCACCGCGCAAGAACTTTTCAGCCTCGTCGGTTCCGACCTGCACGGTCGTGCCGCCACGGATGTTTCCGGTTTCCTTCTGCTGGGCGTCAGCGGCGGATTTGAGCACGGCAGAGCGAGCTGACTCGATGCTGCGCTTGTCTTCGCTGACTTCCTTGACCAGCTCTTCTGCACGCTTGGCAACGTCCTCGCCAAACGCGCGGGCTTGATCAACGAATTCGAGTGCGGCGGTCGAGCTGAAGTCCGGGCCGTTAGAGCGGGTCTCAACATCGCCGGTGCGCTTCTCGGTCGAAGTCGTTGACGAGGTCTCAGTGCCTTCGCCAGTCGCTTCGCGGTTTTCACCAGACGGCGCGGCGCCGCCATTCTTCTTAGACATATCATCTTCCTTTTGGGTGTTGGCGCCAGGGCCAGTAGTCCGGGTCGAATTGTTTCCTGGTGCCGAGCGGATCCCGGTTTCCGGATCGGCAGGAACGGGTACAAGGGAGACTTCCATCAGCTCCCAACGAGTGGCTTTGCGGGTTTCTGGCTGCTCGCCTTCAGCCTTGGTGATTTCCCATTTGCGGATGGCGTATCCAATCGACACTCCCTTGATCTCACCGCGACTGACCATGCCTTCGGCCTCTCGGCCGGCATCAGTGTCGGCAAAGTTGAACTGGCCAACGAGGGCGTCGCCCTCGATCCGAACGTTGGTCACGGTGCCAAGAATCTTGTCGAGTTCCCAGCGGTCGTGGACGGCAAGCAGATTCACGAGGCCGCTGGAGACGCGAGATAGGTCGATCGCGGCAGCACTGATTTCGAGCGACTCGACATAGCCCCAGCGCTGGACGGCAGTTCCCCTACTGAGGACAGCCTCAACGCTCCGAGACTCCTCATTGTAAGAGCCTGGCGTCAGCCCGGCCTGGCGATGCACGATTTCGCCGCCATCAGCTTTGGCTGAGGCGCTTTTCTTCTTGGCCATCTTGATTTCCTAGTCTGAGGTTATTCGTCGTCGTCAGGCGCAGGACCAGTGCCGAGATAGCCAACTGGATCCTGCAACTTGCCGCTGTTCATGATCTTGCGGGGATCGGTGTCGAGCGCGAGCTGCATCGCATCGATCTGATCGTTCATCGCTTTGATGTCGGCGAGGTGCTCTTCAACGTTTTCGCCGCGCTCAGCGATCGCTTTCTTCAGCGTGCGCAAGCCCGCTCTGATCGCCATGATTTCGCCAATGGCATCCTTGACCGGGTCCACCATTCGGCGAACCGGCAAAGCGTAATTGACCTTGCATTCGAGCAACTCTGCTTTGCCCGTTTTGATGGCAGCCATCGCCAAGCGGCGCTCGACGGCAGGGCGGCAGAGCAGCGGGATCACCACATTGGTCTGCCAGCTGTCGACATTGGTGTAAGCGCCATTCATGGCGGCGCGCAGGCTTGAATAGTTCGCCTGGCTCACATCACCCGTCATCAAGTGATAGGGCGCCATATTTGCGCTGACGCCGGCCAATTGCTGCTTGATGAAGTTTACAGTGTTTTGTGAAGGCTTCGGATCAATTGTATGAACTTGCTCGCCATTCTTGGCGCGCATGATCATGCCGGGCCGGATCGTTTCGATCGCATTGCCACCCTCGGAAACACCTTCGGTGCTCTGCGTCGAGAGAGCGCTGGTTTCCTCGCCAGACGGCGGGGTCAACACGAGCGCCAGACAGGCCTGGATCTTCTCACGCATCCGAGCAGCGTCTTCAATCTCGCTGATGTCGCGCAGCGTCAAAGCCACAGCATGCATCCAGCTCATGCCGCGGACTTGGCCAAGGCGCTGCCGCTCAAAGACATGGTCAACATTCGCAGCCGCGATCCGTTGACTTACTGCCGCGCGCGAAAGCATGGTTTCGTGCGGATGCTCAGGGAAGATCCAATAGGCGCGAGGTGTATTGCCGAATGCGACCTCGACACCTTGCGAGATCTTCGCTCCGTCTCTCAACCGAAGTGTTTTGGCAGGATCGAGCTGGGCGCCTTCAAGGCCTACGACGACCTCGTTTGGTTTACCGTCCTTTGCACCCCAAAGTGTCAGGCCGTCGCCGCCGACTGTCATTTCGCGGACGATCAATTGAGCATGGCCATACCAATCGCCGACGCCGTCGACCTTGCCCTCTGCCCAGCGATCCCACTCGTCCTGGGCAAGCTGCTGAATGACTTTGCTGCTGTGGCTGAATTGGGGTGAAATTCCGTCACCCCAGATCATACCAACCAACTGGCGGATGCCAGCCGCGGCATATTTGTTGTTGCGCACCAAATCGTGCGCTGCCCGGGCCAGTACCTGGCCACCTCTGATCAACTCACCATTTGCGCTGGTAGCGCTGCGAGGCCAATTGGCTGTGCGCCGGCCGCTTTGGGCTGCGTCGAACTGACGCACCTGTTCGCCAACAATGCGCTGCGCTTCGATACGATTGCGCGCTTCCTGGCGATCGGCGACCCAGCCGGGTGCAAATGGTTCGATCAGCTGATCGATGCGAGATCCAAAGTCCATGTCAGCTCGGATCAAATTCTGCGACCGTCGTGGCGGGACGGGTGGTTGAACTCGATGCAGCGGCCAGTTGCTGGTCGCAATATTCGATCGCGCGGCGCATCTCAGCAAAAGAGCGATAGGTCACACGGTCACCGTCGCTCTCAACTGTCAGTTCGCCTCCAAGCAGCGCTTCTTCGAGCGCCTCTTTTTTCGCGGCGTAGTCTATAGCCAAGGTTCATCTCCGGTGCCGAGCCAATCACCTTCTGGCGATTGGTCGGTCGCATCGCGCTTCTGCGCCTTGCGTGGTTTGGGTGGCTCCGCCTCGGGATCGGCGTGCCGTTCAATCTGGAGCCGCAGCCAGTCTTCGGCCGAAAGCCGATCCAGCAGCAGCTTTTCGTGTGCAGCGCGGTTGTAGACGCGGCAATCGAGATAGTGGTTCGGACGACCCGGGAGCGGCGCGAAGACGCGGACGGTGTTGAAGCCGACCTTCTTCGTGGTGACCGCCTCAGCCGTCACCTGCTCAAACCAATCTTCCGGTACGTCGCGTCCAACATGAGCGAGGCCCTTGGGCTTCACCAGGTCGAATTCGTCAGCACTGTTCTTCGCTTCAATTCGGGCCCGGTGCCATTTCACTGATTCCCGCAGATAGCCGTACCAACTGAGTTTGATCGGGAACGTGCCCACAAGGAACGCTCGATCATCTTCGCTGACACCAGCCTTACCAGCGCGCTTGCCGCGCTGATTGTACTTGATCGCTTCGCCGCGGCCGAGAACCGGCATTGTCCAGCCGGATCGACCGAACACTGCAAGCCGCCTAGGGCTCAGTTCGCAATAAGCTCTTGCCGCACCAGTGTGGTAGCCAGCGTCAACGCATTCCTGATCAATCGGAAGAGTCTTGCCGCCAGAATAAGTGACCCCTTGCTTGCTGTACTGGTCCAGCAATTTCCAGGCGCCTTCGCCTTCAATATCGGTATCGCCCTGAAGGAAGCGGGCATCAAGTTGCCAGCTCTCCAGACCAGGCCCCCAGCCGACGAGCTCAAGATAGAGGCCGTCACCCTGAACATCGACGCCGAGCGTCGTGGCGGCGACCTCTTTGGGCACATCACTGCGACCCCACTCTTGCTCGCGCAAGACACTGAGCTTGTCGTGATCGGGCCGACCACCTTTGACCTCAAAAGCAATGCCGCGGCTCAGATTGGTCCAAGCCTTGAGCAGATTGTCATCGCCTTGAGCAGCGATGAATCCTACGGCCATGTCAGCCCAGGTCTGGAAGGTCGAGATCATCCCCTCCAGATGAAAGCCGCGCTTGACGCTTGGCACCATCTTAGCTCGCAGAGCCTGGAACTCGTCTTCCTTCAGGATTTTGGGGCTCTCAACCCCGTCAATGATGATCGACAACCAGCCGTCAGACAGCTTGAGCTCCGGCTTTCGCCAGTGCTGGATCTCAGCGCCACAGCATGGCGCGATCAGATGGGCCTTCTCCGGCTCGCCATCTGGCCACTGAATGTCCTTCCATTGCGGATCGAACCGCGAACCGCAATGGCAGCACTTGAAATAGAAGCGCCGCCTGTCGCTGGCATTGTAAGCCGCCTCGATCTTGCTCGCGCCCTTGATGGTTGGCGTCGAGATCTTGAGGCGCTTCGACAGGCCTTTGCCCCGAAACACTTTGAGGCGGGCATCCACCATGCTCTCAGGCGAGCCCTGGTTGTCCAGGTCGTCCGGAAACTGGTCGAGGTCATCTTCAAGCGCATAGCGGATGGTGCGCTGCCTCAAATCGGCAGCACTGTTTGCGCCCGCCAGGAGTAGATAGCCATTCGAACGGCGGAATTTGATCTTTCGTTGATCAGAGCCGCTACCGTCTTTCAGACCCAAGGGGCGGATTGCGCCGCCATCATCTGGATTGAGCCGAGGGCTTGCCTCGACCATTGGCCAGAATTTCTCCTTGGCCCAGTTCTTGGCCGCGATCGCAGTTGCCTGGATCAACATGCCGGGACCGGGATGAAGGTCCGCCCAGTACCCAATCAGGTTTTCAGCGCTTGCCGAGCCGCCTGACTGGGCGCATTTCGGCAAGGAGACTTCTTCGCATGGATCTGCGGGATCCAGCGCATCCATAATCTCTACGAGCTCAGGAGCGGTCTCATTCTTCCATGGCCCTGGATAGGCATCATCATCTGGGAACCGGCGATGCTCTGCAGCCCAATCAGAGGGCTTGAGCAGTGGCGGTGGCCTTGTCCCTTGGGCGGCAGCGTGATCGAGCTTTGCGACATTTGTCGCGAGGATCGCTCCAGCCTCTGGCCCGTAGCGATCGAAGTCGACAAACATCTACTGTCCTTGTTTGGCCTCGCGCTCCAATTCGTCAGCGAAGTCGTTCGAAACGTCGTGGACGATCTTGTCGAGCACCGCTCTGACCGATCGTTGATTATCTTCTTGCGCCAGCCGCTCTGCAGAGCCTCTGAGCGCTGAGCTGATCCGCTCCCGGTATCGAGTGGCGAAGCTTTCCATCTTGGCCAGCATGGCTTCGAGAGGGACGAGTTCGCCAGCGAGCTGCCCGTTTTTGAGCGCCGTGTTGACGCGTTGCTCTCTGAGATGCAGCGCGCGCTCACTTGCGACACCGCTTGTCGGAGCTGAGCTCAGCTCATCCTTTTCGGCCCGGTCGACCAGGTCGTCGTTTTCGGCGGTCGAACCGACGTTCGGAAGTGAATCGGATGCGGTAGGACGCCCTTGATGGGGATCGACCATCTCGCCGAGTTTCTTATCGCTCGCCGCCACGTCGACCTTGCCGTCTCGCATGACCAGCTGACCACGCTTCTTCCACATCGAGACTGCCGATTTCCCGACACCACGATAAGCAGCATAATCTTTCTGGAGCATCAGCTCAGGAGTGGACACGTCTGCCTCCCCTGAAACGACAAACCCCGCAGCGCCAGCGAGGCACAACGGGGAGTTTCGACGCATTTCTTCGAGTTAGCTGACATATGAATTTCTCATTGTCGAAAGTCAATCTGCCAGCCCATCGTGAGCGCGCAAAATATCCTCGTTTTTGACCACTTTCGTCACTTCTCTGTGGATACGTGCAAATTCGTCGAGTGATCTGACGAAGCGTTCGCGCGCTTTTCGCCAGCCCATTTTGTATTTGCGAGCTGTTGCACTCATCGGTCGAGGCGCGGTCAGCATCTCAAGGACGAGGGGTCTAGGTGCCGGCAGCCGTTTGCGCCAGATCGTGTACGCCATCTCTGCGCGGACCTGCTTGAGAGCTTCATAGGATGCGTCTCTGTTACCACCGCCATTGTCGACCCGGGCCTCAAGGCTTGCACATTTTACGTCGGCGCCGCGCTTGATCATCTCGTGGATGAACATGATGGTCTGGGCTGCAACGAACTGGTCGTTATCGAGCGTGCCGTTCTGATGCATCCGAAACAGCGCTGACTGGCCCTTATGGCGCTTGGTGTGGTGCAGCGTGCCGGTTTCGACATGCATGACAAAGACCGGCTCATATTCGCCGTGCTGCTCGGTAAATGCGGAGACAGGCTCGCCATTCTCAAGCCGTTTGTCTTGGTCGAGCTGAGCAATCCGCGTGCGCCATTGGAGATCGGTCTCGCCAGGCAGTTTGCGGCGCTCTCTGAGGTCGACCTCCAGTTCGCGTTGCTCTTCAGTCAACGGCATCTGTCACAATCTCACTTTTACATCATAGGCCTTGTGAGCCAGGGTTTGCGCCAACTTCTGATCACCCCAGCCAGGCAACCAATCCGTGCTGATGAGTACGATCTTGCCGTCGCTCTTTTCGTAGAGCTTGACGGCCAGTTCCTTGAGCCGCTCGGGATCGGGATCGCGCATCGCGCCAGCGAATGGGCCGAGTGAAGAGCGGAAGTCACCCAACGACCTCCTCCTTTTGCTCGACGGTCAATTCGACGAGCTGAAGATCAGTGTTGGCAGCCATCGCGAGCCGGTCCCGGAAGCGATCGAAGATCCAGTCGCGAGTGAATTCGTTTGGACAAACCACCTCAACGCTGACAGCTGCCCCGTCTTGCTTGAGCAGAATCGCCGACTTCGAGAACCAGGTCAGGTAGAGGGCGCTTCCAAGTTCTCGCCGCAGTGCCTGTCGAACCGCATCGCTCCGCGTGTCTTCGCGGTTCTTGGCGTCGACAGGGATGACAGGCTCAGAGGATTTCGCAGCTGGTTTCGATGACGCCTTGGACATCGAAATGTTCGAGCGGTCAGCCCGCATCATCTTGGGATGATCTTCCAGCACCCAGGCCGCGAGTTTGGCGGGCCAGTCAGCGGAGCGAGCAGCTCGTCCCGTCGCCGAACGATGGAACAGACAGAACTTTTCGTGAAGCAGCTCGTAGGCCCCTTCGGGCCACTGCCTGACCATGGCCTGAGCAGCTTCTGGGAGCTCGTCGATCGGCACCAGGTCAAAATCCTCAGGCAACCTGGTTCCGCGCCGAGATTGCCGTTCCTGGTCCCCTTCATCACCCAAATCATCTTGGGGGGGAGAGCCCCCCTTTAGGGGGGCAGGGGGGGAATAAGAATCCTTATCTCCTTTAAGGGGTGACAGCAGTGTCACCCCGTCCCCTGACAGATTGTCATCCCCGGGTGGCAGATTGTCATGGGGGGGTGACAGATTGTCACCCCTAGGTTTCTGCGGTTTATCGCCTGATTCAGTCAATGGCTGCTGATATCCGATCAGCTGGAATGCATTGGCGCCCTGCGATCCGTCTTCCCGATATTGAGCCACTCGGCGGATCAGACCAAGCCTATCTGGTTGATCGACTGTAGGCTCTTCGAGCTTGCGAATATGGCGTTGAACAGTGCGCGGATCGACCTCGACAACTTCGGCAATGTCCCAAATCTTCCTAAAGCTCAGGAAGCCGCTCGGGTCCGCCCAATTGGCAAGCTCAATAAGGACTGACTTGGTCGTCGCATTGCCGCATTTCTGGCGCTTGGCCCATGCTTTGGTTTCAGTGCTCATGACCGTCCCCCGCATTGGCAAGCATCCATGCGAGAGCCGCACCGAAAACACGGCGTCGAGCTCTGGCTCATATTGGACTTAGCCAGCTTGTCTCGCTTACTGACGAAGCCCTCGGGAGTCGCCGTCGATACGCTATCGCCAATCGCGGTGATAATCCGCTCTAGGTTCTTCCGAGCCATGCCGTATTCGATTTGGATAAGGCCCTTGCGCATCAGCGAATTGCAGGCGCTATGCACGGACGATGTCTGCGCGCTCAGCTCGTCCGCGATCGATGCGTTGCCAGGGCAGACATTTCCGCAATGCGCTGCGCGTCGAAGGATCTCGTAGATCCCCGCCTGGAGCGGGGTCAGCTCAGCCATGCTCATGGAGACATCTCCGAATAGTCGCCACTTCGTTCGAGACGCTTCCGGCATGGGGCTATCCAACGAAGTCTGGTATCGTGATCACCTTTCAGCCAAACAAACCAGGCATAGGCCGTCGCGCTGGCCAACTCCGGGTCGACGCGACCCTTGCACATCGGGACACGCTCAGCGAACTGAAGGACAAAGCTGGGCGGATGTGAGTTGAACAGGGTGCTGAACCGAGCTTTGCCTTCGAGAAAGGCTGTTCTCAAGATCGCCGCGCAGCCAATATGACTGGTTTGAAGCGCGCGGTGGACGAATTCCTCTGCGAGCCGGAAGGGCGGGTTCATGCACGTGAAGTCGACCGAAGAAATAGTGATCGGGAATAGGAAGTCTTGGACCTCAAAGCCAACGCCGTAATCGTGCACGTCGCTGGCAAGTACCGTTCCGAATGATTCACGAAGCGGTCGCACCATGTAGCCGCGGTTCGCGCAGGGCTCACGGCAACTAAGCTCTTGAAGTGGGAGCCCGCGCTGCTCTTGCAGCCATTGGCAAAGCGCGCGCGTTGCCCATGGCGGCGTTGGAAAGTCGTCTAGGCTATCGTGGGGTTCATGCCGTTGCTGCATGACCGCTGAGAAAGAATTCACGCCGGCGCCCCCCACTCAAGCAGGTCAAGCAAGGCCTCACGAACCTCGAATCCGAAGCTGCCAAGATGAACGCCTCCAGCCTCAACGATACCCAACGATCGCAAGAGAGGAGCCGCTTCATCGCGCACGCGATACTGCCCGCAATTGCCGGGCAGCTTCGAAGGGTAGGCATCAGCCAGGCAGTTCGCGACGAACGGATCCGCTTGCTCGATCACCCGCGCCATATGTTCTGGATCAGGGAGATCGCGAGCTATGGCTCGCAACGCATCCTCATGGACCCTATCGAGGTCGTGGGTTGAACAAGGCGGCGCCCAACCGCGCTGCTCGATCTGGTAGAGAATGTCCTCGCCAATCCTCGCTTCTCGTCGCTCGGCGAGATCGGCAAACTGATAGCGATTTCGCTCTCGGTCAGCATGCGCCCCAAGGTCAGAGAAGTCGGTGTGGGCGTCGATAGTGCCACCCTCGAAGAACCCGTCCATTCCGGTGAGTTTGTTCAATTGATCCTCCTGCTTGGATCAAGGATCGGGGCTTCGGGCAGATTCATGCGGGCACGCATCTCGCGCGTCTTCGCCAAGATCAGTCGACGTTGGGGTGAAAAGCGCTCGCGCACAAAGCGCCCGCCATCACCCCGCAGTTGTTCGTGTTCGAGGCAAAGCTCCCGCTGATCCGTCACCGACATCAGCCCATTCCCAGTGCGGCCTTGTAGGTTTCGAGCAGCGTCTCGCGCTCGGATCGTTCGTCAGGCTTCATCTTGCGAAGCGCGACGACAAAGCGCATGGCTTTGGTGTCGTAGCCGACCGCCTTGGCCTCAGCGTAGACATCTCGGATGTCGTCGGCGATGCCCTTCTTCTCTTCTTCCAGACGCTCGATGCGCTCGATCAGAAGGCGGAGGCGATCATCGGTGGATTCAACCATTGGAGGTACTCCCTATCGTTGTCGGGTGAGGGCGAGGGAGCGCAGCCGCATCCCCCTTGCGATCATGCGGTTGCCCACCTCAATAAGATCGGGGCACTCGTCTTCGTCGAAAACATCATCAATTGCCGCGCGAACAAGCGTGGCGTTGTCGTCGGTGTTGTTCGCAGCCATCTGACCTGGGCTCACTTCACCCTCAGGTGGATCAAACACGCAGATACCTGTCGGCTTGATGCAGCCCTGTAGGAACGAGCTGCCAAGGAAGGTGGCGACACTCATGAAGGATTCAGGCGGCAGCGGACGGTGCTTGGAATCCTCCGCCTCAATCATGGCCTGATTCAGCTGCCAGACCGGCACGCCGGTGCCCTCGCTGACTTCGGCAACCGAATATCGACGGCCCCGGCCGATATGGAGCCTCAAGCTCCAGCGAATGGCATTACGTGCTTCAACGCTACCAACGAGCAGGTCGTTATTAGCGGCGCCCTCTTTAGGCATCGACTACTCCGTTCTTGTCAAACAGGTTGAAAAGGAGGTGGCCGAACGATGACGGCCGAAAAGATAGCGCCCGGCGAAGAAGAAGGGGCTGAGGGATCGAAGACGCCGCTCCATCCCGCCGAGCAGACACTGCGAGGATTAAGCAACAGGGGGTCAGTCCTTCCCGCAGCGCCAATTCAGAACGGCTTGAACGAGCAGCACCAATCATCTGGTTGCCCCTTCAAGTCCTTGAGGATCTGGTTTCGCCGAAGCGCCCATCAAGCAGCCTCACTCGCTGCAAGGCTCTCAAGGTCGCAGCCCTCGCGCGCTCGCCAGCTTGACATCAACCAGGTGCTGTTCACGAAGCTCAGGTCAGCCTTGGCTGCCAATTCAATGATGGCAGGCCACACCTCGACAGGGATGCGCCCAGCGCTTTTCCATTTACCAACGCGCACAGGTGACACACCTGGAATCCCATCGGAAACTACTTTGTTTCCGCCTAGGCGATCAATGAGGGTTCCGTGGTCAACGATAGAAAACATATCGTCGAGATATCAAACGATAGAAAACATATCAATAAGATTTTTATCGCTTCTGTGGGTTACAAGGTCGGCAGCATGACAGAAGATCTCGACACAGCTGGCCAACGCCTCCGATGGGCGCGACAGAAAGCAGGCTACAAATCTGGTGAGGAGGCCGCAGCAGCGCTGGGCTTCAAGCCGGTCACTTATCGCACCTATGAGAACGAGACGAGTGGCTTCAGCCGGCACGCCTCAAAATTCGGCAAGGCATTTGGAGTGCCGGTATCCTGGCTGCTCGAAGGTGGTCCACTTCCGAGCCAGGCAGACGACGGTGCTGGAGAGGGCGTGATCGCACCTCTCAACTCGGACATCGAGTACGTTAAGCTGTTCGATATCTCCTATGCCATGGGGGACGGTTCGCTGATTGAGGGCAGTCCCGAAGTGTCGCTCTTGCCATTCTCGCTGGACTTTCTGCGGCGCTACGCGCGCGGCAGCACGGATATGCTGTTTCTTGCCAAGGGACATGGGGACAGCATGGAGCCAACGCTAAGGCGCGAAGATCTTCTGATGATCGACACTTCGCAAGTAACTGTCACTATGCAGGACGAAATTTGGGCTCTGACCTATGCCGGGGCGGGAATGGTCAAGCGCCTTCGCAGACTTCCTGACGACATGGTCCGGATACTCAGCGACAACACCACTGTTCCAGATTATGATGTTGATGCTGCCGAGGTCCATATTGTCGGTAAGGTGGTTTGGGTGGCAAGAGGGCTCTAGTGGCATATCTTGAAGACCCTCCCGAGCCGCCGATTACTGGCCGCAATTTTCTCAAGGTCCTGCTCGTCATTGTCGCGGTTGTGATTGCCTTCGGCTTCTTGTTTCCACCCTGGCAAGCAGAACGGCGATACGAAGCAGCAGCCCGAACTTCTCCAGAAGCATGTGTCGCAGCTCGTGAGACTGCCGCATCATATGCCAGTTTTGGGTTCGAGGAGACATCAAGAGAATGGCATGAGAGGGCCGAATCTGACTGCCTGCTTTCGCGCTCCTATCGGCCCGACTAGTGGCTCGGAATTGAGCGGCCCTGATTCGCGCCAGACACTTTCGAACTTATCGCGGCGATAATAAATCTATTGACGCGATAGAAAACTTATCATATTTCCATCTCCGACACGGAGGTGGAATTGCACGTCGATATTCCAACACAGCGAGATTTTGCGGCTCTACAGCCTTTGCTCTCTCCGAAGCAGCAAGCGGCGCTGAGCTTCATCGCTGGCTACGCAAAAGCGCATGGCTATGGGCCAAGCGTTCGCGAGATCGCGAATTCGATTGGGAGCAACAGCTCACACATCGGTGAGCGCATTATCGGCGACCTGGTCGACCGCGGGCTCGTCAGGCGAATTCCAAGCAGGGCCCGGGCTGTCCAGGCCGTTGGCAATGTCCCGATCCCTCAAGCGCCGGACGGCGCCCCTCTCCACTTCATACCTGCCGAGCTAATCTATCAGCGGGCAGGGCAGGGCGGCTGCCAATGACAGTCCGCGAAACCTTCAACTGGCTCTGGCGCCACAATCGTGCGGAGCTGCTGTCTCCGCTCGTGATCTGTGCCGGCCTAGCCGCCATCTTCATAGCAGGAGTCATGTTCTCATGAGCGCCAAAGATCCCGCGCTTTTTGCACGCGCGCCTATGCATTCGGATGAACGCATGTTTCGCCACGGTCCAGTGCGACCGATGAGCGAGCCGGTCGAAGACGACACCGACATGCTGATCAGTGTGGTGGTCCTGTTTGCGATCGCGTTGACGGTGTTCTTGATCGGCTTTGCGGTCGGCTTTGGAGTTGGTTGGTTATCCCAATGACTAACAAGCAACCCACACCACAAGCGTTAGCGGACTGCCCGTTTTGCACAAACAGGGAGTTCCCGCCCGTATTGACCGAAGATAAATCAGGTCACGTTGTCATCTGCACTGCCTGCAGCGCACTAGGCCCAACTCGCCGCTCAGCACCAGAGGCGGCCGCTGCATGGAATAATCGCGCCAACGCGGCGCCTGTGTCTTGCGGCATGGGGGTAGGATGCGAGGAGGCGGGCACATGCTACGCTAGCGCGCACGACGAACCTGAGCGCTGCCCACTCTACGCAGGCCGACCGCCTGAGGTGGGGGAGGATAACAAGACAGATCAACGTGCACAGCAAATGACAGAGCTTGTTTCCGACATGCTTTGGGGTGGAGAGCATGGATGGGAAAGCGCGACCGATGAGCAATTCAAAGAGCTGACGAAAGCGGCCAGAAAACGCTTAAGCACCACACCATCCCCAGCACCAGCGGAAGGCCTCAAAATCATGCCCCCGCCAGCGGCGATAGAGGACGGTGACTATCTTGAAGGCTGGATAGAGGGGCAGCGCTACCTAATCGAGAACACGACTGGAAAGGACCTAGACGAGTCCACACCATCCCTAGCACCAGCGGAAGGGCTGGCAGCAATGGTCGCGCTCGATGAGGAGCTTGAGGCCAAACATCCCGGTTGGATGGATGGAAGTGCAGTGCCGACGGACATTCATCTGATTGTGAAGGCGCTTCAAATGGATGAGAACGATGACACCCGACAGCGCGGCTATGAGCTTGAGGGCAAGCTGGATCGTTTGTTTGCCACACCATCCCCAGCACCAGCGACAGACTGGGCAGCAGAGGTCGCCAAGGCACAGGAGGCCGGTCTCGACCATTCAACCATGCTCAACCATTTGGGCGCGATGGTCCTAGACCACGTGAAGTATGGGGCCGTTCCAGCACCAGCGGAAGGGTTGGCAGAGCGGAAACAGTTCCCAATTCTGCATGGCGGGGGAGCAACGGTCGATTGGCAATTCCTGCAAGACATCGCTGGACGGCAAATCGAGCTTAATCACGGGCGGCAATCGCTTGGCACGCTGGCTCGACGTGGTGGTCTGACGTGGGACGAAATTCTCGCCGCCCTAAGGGGTGAGCGCGACCTGTCTGACAATAGGGGAGAGTACGAGAACACCTTGTTGGTTCGCCAGCAAGAGCAGGCTTTTGTCCAAACCCTAGCACCCGATGCGATCACTGGCGCATGGCGTCCGATGGAGGCTTGGGAGGAACACCCAACCAAGGACGATATCGTCCTGCTGTTGGTGGACTACAGCAATGGCGACAACCCACTCGAAGATGCGACGATTGCATGGACGATTGGCAGCAATAACGATCACAATGTTGGCCCAGATGAAGCGGAGGGATGGAAATTCGCTGGCTGGAGCTGGAGCCACGATTTCTACTGCGAGGGCAGGGGGCAACCGATTGGCTGGATGCCGGTGGATGTGGACTCGCGCGGGAATGCGCCTGTCAGCGCGCCTCGCGGACACGGCAGCCTCGGAGAACCCTGATGCCACTTATCCTTTCATTGGAGATGTCGTGATGGGCGTTTGGAAAGAGATCAGATGTGATGGGCCTCGGTCTAGCCCCGATTGTCTGAGCAATCACAACGACGGCCCAAAGGGTTACGAAGATGCCAGGACCTTGCGCGCTGAAGCTCGCCGAGAAGGCTGGTTGGTTGCCGAGGGGGAAGAAATCTGCCCAATTTGCCGAGCGGAGCTGACCCAATGAAACCCACTCTCATCATACTTGGAAAGGTGTCGTGATGGGCATTGTTAGCCGCTGGGCGAAAGATATTGGCCGTAAGGCCGCCAAGCGCGCCCTAGAGGAGCGCAAGGGTGAAATCTCCGAAGCCATTGTTGAGGCGGTGAAGCCGGAGCTTACACGGGCTGTCGAGCGTGTTGTCGCTGACCACTTCCGCAAGTCACCCCGCTTCCGGTTTATCAAATACATGCAGTTCGAGCTGCAACGCATCGACAAGAACATGTCCAATAAGATCGCCTTTAGGACGGCTCGCGCCACGCTCCATGAGCATCTGCGCGATGAAAAGATTGAGTTCGGGGACGAGCGCTACGCTTGGGGCAAAGGTGGAGCTGTCGATCTGATCCACGCATACGAAATCGACCATTGGGATAGAGCATGAAAAAACCCTTCATCATACTTGGCCTGATGGCTCTTGTTGCCCTTGCTCTTTTTGGTGCTGACCTTTGGTTCACCGGGGGAGAGTTGAGCTGTGAGATTGTGACCGGGGAGGGGTGTTGATGCGTAAGTTCAAAAACCTACACCGCAAGCTTCGCCAAGCAGTCTGTCGGCATGAATGGGAAACCTCACCATTCCGCGCTCTCAACATCCCTGTTGCTCGCCAGCAATGCAAAAAATGCGGCCTTTGGAGAGACCAGCCATGAGCAATCTAGTCGAGAGACTGCGCGAGAGTGCGCGACAATCATCTGACATTTCCCGGCGTATGGCAGAAGACAAATCGCTACGCCAAGCGAGCAATACTGAACGGCGCAAAGACCTCTACATGTTCAGCAGCCCCGAGAGCTTCGTCGAGTGGGAAGCTGCCAACGAAATAGAGCGCCTGCGGGAAGCTTTGGACCGTCAGTGCGACAACATCGCATTCATCCTCAACCGGGTCGATCTGCCCAAAACTTGGTTTGAGAAATTCGACAGTGAACTAAGCGAGGACCGCAAAGCCCTTGGAGGCAACCATGCAAGTAAGTGATCCAGCAGCTATCGCAGAGGGGTTGACGGAATTGGAGCGCAACGTCGCAAGGGCCCTTCTTCCAATGAGTTGGCATGGGGACAAGGCGACGCCCGGAATCAATGAGCTAGAGCGCGTAGGTTTGATGCAAGTTTCTCGGCTCGGCGGAAGATTCAAAGCCTCCCCCACACCCCTCGGCCTAGCAGTAAGAGAAATACTACAGGAGCAAGAGACGACGTGACGGCCGCCGCTAGGATCTCGCAAGACGACATGAGGCGTGCGACAAAAGCTGTCGCAGACGCAGGCTTTGGCCGTGCCAAGATCGTGATGGATTTGGAGAATCAGCGGATCGAGATATTTGTTGGTGACGCGGTCCAGGCGGCCGCTTCTGACAACGACTGGGACAAAGAGCTCGACGATGGCGCGTAAGAGATTCCTGCCGAAGTATGTTTCGGCCTTCACCGATCGGCATGGCAAAACCAGGCACCGGTTCCGCAAGACCGGCAGCCCCTTCAACGGTGAGTATTTTCAGTCCGGTCTGGGAACTGACGAATTCCGCGCTGAATACAAACGCTTCTTAGATCCGAATGCGAAGCCTGCTCCTGCCAGTAAAACACGCTGGAAGCCTGGCACCATTGGATACCTGCGCGACCAATACTTCGCAGTGCCGACCCGTCTGGGGCCCACCACTATCACACAGCAAAAGGTCTCGGCTGTAATCGATGACTTCTGTGAAGGGCGCGAGGATCGCCGCGTCGATCAGGTTCGCTTCCACCACCTTGACGCCATCATCGCTAAGAAGATGATCAAGACGGTCAAAGACACTTCGTTTGGTCAAAGGAAGGTTGGTGGGATTCATGCCGCAAGGAAGCTGCGGAAAGAACTCATCCGTCTGTTCGCATTCGCCAAGAAGTTGCGGATGATCAAAGACAATCCCGCGGAGGAAACCGAGCAGGTCAAGCAGCCGCGCAAGAACAGCAGCAAGGGCTTTCACTCCTGGACGGAAGCAGAGATCACACAATTTCGCGGCACACACGCGCTTGGGACGCGCGAGCGCCTCGCTATGGAGCTTATACTCTGGACCGATCAGCGCCGCAGCGACGTGGTTACAATGGGCATGGCGCAGACCCGCGACGGATGCATTCCGGTTGTGCAGGAGAAGACTGGCGCAAAGCTGTGGCTTCCGATGGCGCCGCAGCTGGTTGAAGCCATCGTTGCGATGCCATCCAAGTATTCGAGCCCATTCTGCTTTTTGGTGACCAACAGGGGTAAGCCGTTCACTCCAGCAAGCTTCGGCAACTTCTTCCGGAGCGCGTGTGATGAAGCCGGCCTAAAGCACTGCAGCGCCCACGGCCTCAGAAAGGCCACTCTCAGGCGGATGGCTGAACTCGAGATGCCGAACAAGACGATGAAATCGGTCAGCGGCCAGGAGCGTGACGAAACACTCGCGGAATATATCCGCGACGCCAACCAGAAAAAGCTGGCGGCAAGCGCGATCGAGCGCCTTTCTGCATGGGAGCGCGGCGAAGTCGATGCGAAGGCCGTGAACGATGAATAGGCTCTTTCAGTTCACGAAAACGAGAAAAAGTGTCTAACCCGCTATTTCAGGGTAGACAAAACAGCGAGGAAAACTGTTGTGTTTCAGTGCTTTAAAGAGATGGATGGCTCCCCGAGTTGGATTCGAACCAACGACCAAGTGATTAACAGTCACCTACTCTACCGCTGAGCTATCGGGGAGCAACACTCGCTCTGTCTGCCGAGTGCGAAGCGCGCGTATATGAGCGAGTGCAGCGCTTTGCAAGAGTGTTTGAGGGTTTGTTTTCCGCAAGCGCTTTCGCGCCTGCGATAAAGCCTGCGCCGCCCGCTCCCTCCACCCTTCCACCCGGAGCCTTCCGGATACAATACGGGTGGAAGGGTGGAGGGAGCGGGTGGCATGGTTAGCCGAGCGAGCGGATGCGAGCGCTGGCGCTTGAGGATCAATCCTCAGTCAGTGACAAACTGTTCGGCAACGATCCGTTCACCGAGCGATTGGCCCGGGTCAAACAGCAATTCGAGCTGGGTGCTTTGATCGATCTCGCACCACACATCCGCGATATCGCGAAGCTCCTTCTGGTCCGCCACCACGGCGACGGGGCGTTTGACCGGTTCGAGCACTTTGAGCGCCACCCGCAGACGATCTGGCAGTACCGCACCGCGCCAGCGCCGAGGGCGAAACGGACTGATCGGTGTCAGCGCAAGAACGTTGCTGTCGAGCGGAAGGATGGGGCCATTGGCTGAAAGGTTATACGCGGTTGAGCCAGCCGGGGTCGAAACCAAGACGCCGTCGCACACCAATTGCTTTATCCGGACACGCTTGCCGACCGTCACTTCGATCTTGGCGGTCTGGCGCGTCTCACGCAGCAGGGAGACTTCGTTGATCGCGGAAAATTCGTGCGTCTGTCCTGACTGGTCGACTGCTTCGCCGCGCA
>Ga0207422_1001661_pt1 | contig 39595 bp, 19 predicted proteins | sample MarCyaLeptolynsp_FD_187757 | JGI IMG/M metagenome (GOLD analysis project Ga0207422, IMG submission 187757) | Marine cyanobacterial communities from Panama - species 1 Leptolyngbya sp. (SPAdes) | ecosystem: Environmental > Aquatic > Marine > Unclassified | place: Panama: Panama City | collected... | reverse complement strand
ATGGCCATACTCATAACACCGCTCCGGTTCTGCTTGCCAATGTTTACCGCAGGCAATCATCGGCAGAACGGAGCGGTTTTTATTATCTAAAACGGCATTTGCGCCACAAAGTTGGTTAACGGCGTTGGGTGCCATGCTGACCCAACCGAAAAAATATCAAGGGGCTATGACAGGTAAGGCGGCGCGGATTCACCCAATTGATCCACCAACTCAAAGGTCGGCATGCTTGAGACACGCGAACATGTCAATTTTAGGTAATCATCTGAATTGACCACTATGTATCAATTTCTGAACCCAATTTCTGAGTATGTTGTCGTCGAGTGTGAAGCATGCCGACCTTTGAGTTGGGCTCTCGGTTGTGTGTTCCCGAGAACGCTAACGATTTTTTGACGTATAAGCGCGCCGCGGTTAGGTCGGCATGGCACCCGCGAAGTATCTAGACTAACACGCCGTGGGCATGCCACCGGCCGACTTTGTGTTGACTTTTGTTCATGTTTTGTAGTTGTCTCAGGATCGAATCGTAACCCCACGTTGGAGTACCAACATGGGGCACTCGGCCCATCATGACCGATTCACCTAAAGGTGCCCTGCGTTCGTTAGCACTGGCTGAAAGCTGGCCAGTGGCATGCAAGGTTAGTCAACTTCCGTTCCCTCCCGCCGAATTTCTACTTCTATTCCGCATTGCTGCTCAGCCGATTAAACGACAGAATTGACAGGTCATCTCCGACCATTCCGGCACCCGACCAGTCAATGACCGTGCTGATCGTGGCGTTCGCCGAGTCCATTGCGTTCTGGTTGAGGCTTTCGAGAGACTCGCGGAGTCGCTCGCGGCCTAGTTCTTCGCCAGTCGGGTCACGCTGTTCGTTCAGGCCATCGGAATGAATATAAAGTCGATCTCCTTGCGAGAGCTGAAGCTTAAGTTCTTCGAATTCCGCGTCTGGCAAGACACCGATCAGCGGTGAGCTACCGTCAACAATTTTTGCTGGTCCGTCGGCACGTACGAGGATTGGGCCAGGGTGCCCGGCACACGTGTAGCGAACCTCACCTGTCGAGAGTCGGAGCAGGCCATAAATCATTGTGATGAAGTGCGGGTTGCGATCGCTGTCCATTTGATTCATCACATTCAAACGACGGACAACTTCCGCTGGGGGAACAACCTTGCTGGTGCCTGGGTCCCACCCCGGCTCCAGCACGATAGATGACCGGTCGAGCCTTGGTTGCAAGCTACGGGTAGCAGTAATTGCGAGCAGTGAAGCGGGTACGCCATGTCCGCTCACATCTAGTAAGTAGAAGCCGATCATGTCATCTGCGATTTGGAAAATATCGAGCGCATCGCCACCAAGTTCGTAGCACGGTCGATAAGCCCAACCGAAATCGTACCCGTCACATGCCGGCAGCGAACGCGGCAGCAAGGCTTGCTGAACTCTTCCGGCCGCCTCAAGATCCGATTTCATTCGCTCGTTCACGCGGGCGAGTTGATCGTTGCGCTCGGCTAGATCGGCCTGAAGTCGCCGGAGTTTCAGATGGGTATCTACCCGAGCCGTAACTTCGGTGGCCTCGAATGGTTTGGAGATGTAGTCGACCGCGCCGAGTTCGAGTCCCTTGACCTTGCTTTCGGTAGCGTCCAGCGATGAGAGAAAGATCACGGGCACATCGATGAGCGCTTTGTGCGACTTTAGACGCCGTATTGTCTCGTATCCATTGATTCCCGGAGGCATCATGATGTCAAGTAGGATCAAGTCGGGCGTAACTTGCAGCGCCGTATTGACCGCCTCCGTTCCACTTTTGGCGGCAAGGAGTCGGTGGCCACTCGGCTGGAGTGTTTTGAAAAGTACCTGGAGATTGGTCGCGTTGTCGTCAACAATGAGGATGGTGGATGTGTGATTTGCATCCGTTGTCATGATTACTTCGATCCTGTGAGTTCTTTAGCGAGACTGCGGAGCGCATCCAAATCGAATCGTCTCAACATCTCATCGATTCGCTCCGCGAGGGATTGTTCCGGCTCGCTTGCGTCCTGGAGTTCAGCTGATAGCGATTCAATCGCAGTAATGTCACCCACCTCGGCCAGTTGTGTGAGTCGTGTGCCGATCCTGAACGCAACCTCAACAGGGAGGGCCGGTGTGCGTTCGGTCGCCGACGCCTGGCGCTCAGGCTGCTGCTGGAGTTTCAGATTGCACAATCTGGCCAGCGTGCGGTAGAGCTCGGCGGCCTGGAGCGGCTTTCCGAGGAAATCGTCGCAGCCCGCCGCACGAATCTGCTCACGCTGGTCTTCGAAAACGCTTGCAGACACCGCAACGACCTTCATGTTCGCCAGTTTTTGGTTCGCACGAATTGCACGCGTGGCCTCGATGCCGTTCATAATCGGCATCCTCACATCCATCAGAACCACATCGACCGGATGAGAATGCACGTGCTCGAGCGCTGCCCGCCCATTGAGGGCCGTGGCTATCTCGATGCGTGGGCCTGCGAGCATCTGCTGCAAGATGTCTCGGTTCTCGGCGCGATCATCGGCGACGAGCACGCGCAGGCAGCGACCTTCGGGGACGAGGAGCGTTGCCGAATCGTCGAGAGATCCTCCAGAATCTGTGTCCTCGTTCAATTCGACCTCACGCATTGGCAACTCGAATGCAAACTTGGACCCGACGCCGGGTTGGCTCGTTGCAGTGATCTCACCGCCGAGAGACTCGATGATGCGGCTTGAAATGGCGAGGCCGAGTCCAGTGCCTCCGGCTTGTTTGCCAGCTTCGGCTTGCGAGAACGCATCGAACACACAAGCGAGTTCCTCGTTGGACATGCCAACACCGGTATCTTCCACCTCGAAACGAAGTCGACCGATTGACGGTTCCGTAATCCGAATCGTCACGCTGCCCGCCGGTGTGAACTTGATGGCATTGCCAACAAGGTTGACGAGTACCTGACGCAGTTTCGTTGCGTCTGTCAGAACGCCGCGTGGAACCGCGGCCGCTACGTCCAAGACAACCGCGATGTCTTTCTCTGCGGCGCGCTGGGCGAGCACATCACGAACACTGTTCAGTACGCGCTGCAAATCGACCTTCTCGGGCGCGATCGTCAGTTTGCCGCTCTCGATTTTTGCTAGATCGAGCACGTCGTTGATCAGCGTGAGGAGGTGCTGTCCGCAGCTCTGTATCGCCGCCATGCTGCGGCGTTGTTCGCTATTCATCTCGGCGTCACGTAGTAGAAGTTGGGCATACCCGAGGACGCCATTTAAGGGCGTTCGTAGCTCGTGACTCATGTTTGAAAGGAACTCGCTCTTGGCCTTGTCGGCGGCCTCCGCACGCTCTCGGGCGGCGCGAAGCTCCGTGACATCGATGTGCACACCTATCATGCGCACCGGCTGTCCCGCGTCGTCCCGGTCGGTGACTTCACCGACATCAAGGATCCAACGCCACGAGCCATCGACCGCTCGTACGCGGATCTCACATCGATAGCTTGGCGTCTTGCCATCGAGATGTTGCTGGGTCGCGACGAGTGCGCGGTCGAGGTCGTCCGGATGCACCAGATTTTTCCATGCACTTAGTGTGTGTTCGATATCGCCCGGCGCGTATCCGAGCATCGAGAACGTCGTGTCGTTGAAAAAAATCTCGTTGGTAATGAGATTCCAATCCCATAGTCCCTCGTTCGCAGCGCGAATGGCCAGATCGAGGCGCTCTTCAGTCCTTCTGCGTTCCGTGATGTCGATTGAGAGTCCGAGCAAACCCGACACCTCTCGATTCTCTCCGCGAAGTGGCACCTTGCTGGTCAGCAAATGGGCGGTGGTACCATCCGCCTGTGTCTGGGATTCTTCAACATTGATTCTGGCTTGTCCGGATTCCATCACCTCCAGATCGTCTCTCTGGAATGCGCGCGCTTGCTCCGGCGTCCAAGGCATGGTTTCGTCGAAGTCACTCTTACCGATGAGGCTTGCCGGCGATTCTTGACCGGCGATATCCGCAACGAGCTGGTTGCACCCGAGGTACCTGCAGTCCCGATCCTTCCAGAAAACAAAGACCGGGATGTTCGCGATAATATTCTCTAGCAGCTGGCGCTGGCCCTCGAGTTTCTCTTCCGTCGCACGGCGCTCGGTAACATCGAGTACAATACCATCGTGGTACAGGAAGGTTCCTGCGTCATCATGAACTGGACGCATGGAATCGGAGACCCATCGGATAGATCCGTCCGTGTGCCGAATACGGTACTCTATTGATTTGGATTCTCCGGTTTTAGCGGATTGTTCAATGGCAGCAGTCAGGAGTGGTCGGTCATCCTCATGGATGATTTCAAGCAATTCTTTCAGTCCGCCTTCTCTAAAGTGGTCGATGGGTAAGCCGCAGATCGGCTCGCTGTCTCCCTCTACAATTAGCAAATTTGACTCGCTGAAAAGAGTTGCTCGGTACGCGATACCGGGAATATTCGCAGCAAAATTTCTATAGAGATCGTCGCTTGCGTGCAGCTGGCCGGTTTGTGGATCTCGTTCGGGTTGTGATGGTGGCCGTGCTCCATCCATTGCTCAGTCCGCCGAATATGAGGTACTACGCGAAAACGCGAATTCGTGGGGATGCGATATAGCGGAGATGCGCGTTACGTCGCTATCAACATCCAACATCCAACATCCAATGTTGCCGTCACTTCCCGGCACCCAACTTCTCCAATTCACCCTTCACCACTTCCTTCACGCGCGCGGCGGCCGTGCCCGGCGCGATCTTGTCGATGTCATCGCCACCCCGGCGTTTGAGTTCTACGATGCCGTCGGCGAGGCCTTTGCGGCCGATGGTGACGCGGACCGGGATGCCGATCAGGTCGGCGTCTTTGAATTTGAAGCCGGCGCGTTCGTCGCGGTCGTCGAGCAAGACATCGATACCCGCCGCTTCCAGTTCGTCGTGCAACGCGCGGGCGGTATTCATCACGTCCTCTTCTTTGGGGTCGAGCGCGAGGATGAGCACTTGGAACGGCGCGATCGACATTGGCCAAATGATGCCACCGTCGTCGTGATGGGCTTCGATGGCGCTGGCCATGATGCGGTTGAGGCCGATGCCATAGCAACCCATGATGAGCGGGCGGGCTTTTCCATTTTTGTCTAAATAGGTGGCCTTCATCGATTCGGAATACTTGGTGCCGAGCTTAAAGACGTGGCCGACTTCGATGCTCTTGCGCAAACGAATCGTCGCGCCGCTGCCCTTGGGCGAAAGGTCGCCGTCGGTGACGTTGCGAATGTCGGCGACGCTGACGGTGTCGCCTTCGATAGCAAAGTCGCGCCCCGGGTTGAGGTTCTGCACGTGATAGCCGGTCTTGTTGGCACCGGTCACGCCGTTACGCATGACGGAAACGGCCTGATCGACGACGAGCAAATAGTCGCCCTTGAGACTGTGGGGGCCGGCAAAGCCGACGTCGGCACCGGTGAGCGCTTTGATGGTGGCTTCGTCGGCCAGGTCGAGGCTTGGGGCTTGGGGCTTGGGGCTTGAGGTTTCGTCCCCGAGTGTTTTGGTTAATAACGCAATCGCCGCGCGGTCGAGTTTGTTTTCGTTTACGTCGTGATCGCCGCGGACGAGGGCGACGACGGTTTTCGTTTCGCGCTTTTTGTCCGGGCCGTAAGCCAGCGTGTAGACAAGCGTCTTAATCATCTGGCGCGGTTCGGTTTTCAGGAACGCGCAGACTTCGTCGATGGTGCGTTGGTTGGGCGTCTCAATTTCGGCGACGTCGGCCATCGCCGTGTCGTCTTGCGGCAGCGGGGCGCTAACGGCGCGTTCGGTGTTGGCGGCGTAGTCTTGATTTTCCGTGAGCGCGACCACGTCTTCACCGGCATCGGTGAGCACCATGAATTCGTGGGAGGCATCGCCACCGATAGGGCCGCTTTCGGCTTCGACGGCGACGTAGGGCAAACCGCAGCGGGCGAAGATGCGACAGTAGGCGTCGTACATTTTTTGATAAACGGCATCGAGCGAATCGACGGTGTCGTGAAAGCTGTAGGCGTCTTTCATCAGGAATTCGCGCGTGCGGAGGACGCCGCTCTTGGGTCGCGCTTCGCCGCGGAATTTGACCTGAATCTGATACATGCTGACGGGCAGTTGCTTATAGCTATTGAGATAGGCCCGCGCGATATCGGTGATAACTTCTTCATGCGTCGGGCCGAGCACGGTTTGCGTGCGCCAGTCACCCTCAGGGCCGCCCAAGCGCAGCAACACATCGCCCATGGCTTCAACGCGACCGGTCTCGTGCCATAGATCGATCGGGTGCAGCACGGGCATCATGAGTTCGATGGCGCCGGCACGGTTCATCTCTTCGCGCACGATCTTTTCGACCTTGCGTAGGCTGCGGAAGCCAAGCGGCAGATACGAATACGCACCAGCGGAGAGCTGTCGGACCATGCCGGTGCGCAACATGAGTCGGTGCGACGCGGCGGTGGCGTCTTTGGGGGTTTCTTTCGAGGTGGTGATGAAAAAATTGGACCAAAGCATCGGTTCTGGGCTCCGCAGGTATTGCGCTTCGTATCGGCGGGTTCATTTTGCCAATACGCGGTTTTCGGGTTTGTCAGCGGGGCAAGCCTACCTGAAAGCGGCAAATCTTGCACGGTCCGAGAGCGCCGATTGGGGCCGAAAGGATCGGTGCGTTTGATGCGGAGGGGGGCGCTTCACGATAGCGGACGATTCGAAGCTGAACTTGCGTGCCGCGCGATCCGATGAGAGCGCATCGAGCCGATTTGGCCACGCCGCCATTCCGCGGCGTGCAGCACGAGGTAGCCCATCATGGATCTGAACTCAATCGAACGCCGCCGTGAAACCCGCGTCCGAGCAGACGCGCCCATTCAGCTTGTCGTTGACGGCTCCGGTGGGGTTAGCCCCGGTCAGCTTGTCGACCTGTCGCACAGTGGTGCCGGGTTGATGACGACGAATGGTAATGCCCCCGGCATCGGCGAACGGGTGCAGATCGAGTTCTTGTATCCGCTGAACAACGAAGACATGCCCGAAACGCGCGTTGAGACCGGCCTGGTTTGCAGCGTGCGACACCCGAAGCGCGACTTGTCGCGTGTGGGCATTCGCTTCTTGCAGACGAATGGCGAAGGTTGCCTGAGCGACGGACCGGAGGATGGGTTGGATAATCGTCGCGATCTGCCCGCGTTTTCGAGCGACGACGGGTTGTTCGGTAACACCGGTCGCTGGGCGGGTGTGAACGCGAAGCAGGATTTGGCGACGATCAATTAACCGGTTGCTGATAACTGGCTAGCCGGTCGCCTCGATTACTCGAAAGATATCAAACGGCCCATCACTTCCAATTGAAGTGATGGGCCGTTTTTTTGTGCTAATGATCGACGCGAATGGATCTCGTCGGAGTGACAACGAGGAGGTTACGGTGCAACGGCCGGCGTGGCGTTGCCGGTGGCTTGTTCGGAGAGTTCTTCCGTCGTTAGTGCGGCCGCTTTGTAGTCGTCGATGAGGGCCTGTGTAACGAGGATTTCGACGCGGCGATTCGCAGCACGGCGGGCGTCGTTGTAGGTCTGACGCACGACGGGTTCGTAGCTGCCTGCCGATGAAACGCGAATGGCACGCGGATCGACGCCCAACTCGACGAGTCGGTCGCGCACAGCGCGGGCGCGGGCGTAACCAAGGTCGATCGGATCGCGGTATTGCGATTCCAACGGCAATGGTTCGTTGGTTGAGTGGCCCCGAATGTCGAGTTTGTTCTTCTTGCCCTTGAGTTCGCCGGCCAACTGAGCCAGCCACGCGTCGGCCTCGGGTTCGAGTTCGGCGCTGAAGCGACCGAACGCTATGGGGCCGCCGACAGCGACTTCCACGCCGTCGCGCACCTTCTTTACGCGGTAGAACTTGCCGTCGATGCCGGGTTCGTCGGAGTGGCCGTAGTTCTTTTCTTTATTGGGAATGTAGAACGTCTCGAACTTGACCATGAAGCTTTTGAAGTCGACTTCGTTATCGGGGAAGTAACCGGACTGGCCCGAGTCGCCAAAGGCTTTGCGAATGGCTGCAATCGCCGCCATGAAGAGCTTGTCGCGATCGTCGAAGTTGGCCATGGCCGCCAACAAAATGAAGAAACACAATAACAGCGACATCATATCGCCGTAGGTCATAACCCAGAGCGGTGCACCGGCGGGCGGACATTTGCATTTCTTGGCCATGTCGGTCTCTGCGCTGTCGTTTCGTCTGCGCTGTGGCACCGGTTTGCAACCGGTGTTTGGTTCGTGTTGCAGGGCGTTTTCCTGCGTGCTTGCGTTCCCGCGACGCCTTACGGTTACCGCTTCCTCACGGGCGCGGCTCTGAATTTTGTGGCACCGGTTTGTAACCGGTGTTGGGTTCGTGTTGCCGGGCGCTTTCCTGCGTGCTTGCGTTCCCGCGACGCCTTACGGTTACCGCTTCCTTATAGCCGCGACTCTGACTATGCGGCTGCTTCGGCCGCCGCTGCGGCGCGCTGTTTCGGATTCAGGAACACCATCAATTTCATTTCTAGCATGCGGGGGTTATCGCCGGCCTGAAGGCCGAGAATTCCCGCTTTTGCAATGTCGAGGTAGAGCATTTCTTCGTCGTGCTTGGCGGCGAGTTTGTCCACCAGCGGCAACGCGAAGAAGTTGGCAATGACGGCGCCGTACATGGTCGTCAACAATGCAACGGCCATACCGGGGCCGATCTTCGTGGGGTCGTCCATGTTCTTAAGCATGACGACCAGACCGATGAGCGTACCAACCATACCAAATGCCGGTGCGTATTTGCCCATCATGTCGGGAACGGTTTTGCCTTCGGAATGGCGCTGATCGATGGCGTCCATTTCGAGGTCGAGTACTTGCTTGACCGTGTCGGCGTCGGTGCCGTCCACGACCATTTGCAGTCCGTTGGAAACGAACGGATCTTTGATTTCACCGATGGAGTTTTGTAGCGAGAGAATACCCTCGCGACGGGCGACGTCGGCGAGTTGCACCATCTGTTTGATCAGTGCGGTGGGCTTTTCCGAAGGGTTAAAGAACGCCTTTTTGGCAATCTTGGCGAACCCGAGGAAGCGTTCGAGCCGTACGGAGAGCAGCGTCACGAAGACGGTACCCAGACCGACCATCGCGACCGACGGTACGTCGATGAATGCACCGATTTCGCCTTCGGCACCGCTAAACAGTGAATAGAAGAGCAGGCCGAACGCGGCGACCAGCCCGATGACGCTTCCGATATCCATATCGTCGCGTTGCCTCCTCCGTAAGGGGCGGGAGAACAGTTCTCGATTGCGGCCCGGCAAAGTGGCCCGGCGCGCATTGACGCGCTAGGCTCATCGGTCCAATCTCGGACCGGTTATAGTTATCAATTGGCGGCGGGCATGAATGGTCGTCGATTTCGGCGGCGACGCGCAAGAATTGCGGGTTGCGACTGTCGTGCAACAGGAATGAATAGTTGAAACGGGCATTGTCATCAACATTAGAAGGGGCGGCAGGCGATGCGCCGCTGCGCACGGCAACGCGCGGCACGTGGGTGTCGGTCGTCGTAGCTGTGCTCGTGGCGTTGGCGGCGCGCGTGCCGTTTATGACCGAACCGGGGTTTCCGGCGGATGTCTCGCAGTTCGCGTATTGGGCGTATCTCGCGAAAAGCGAAGGTATGGCGGCGGTTTATCAAACCAACGAGCTGTCGGGCAGGTCGGTGTGTAACTATCCGCCGGGATATGTATTCGTGTTACGGGGATTGGCGGGGGTTTACGACGTTGTTGCGCCGCCGGGTGAGGCGTTCGGACCGGATTTGATTCGTTCGATTTACGACGGCGCGCGGACGCCCGCGACAAGACGGGCGTATGCGATTCTGAAGACGCCGGGCGTGTTCTGCGATGTATGGTTGGCGGGAATGTTGGCATACATCGCGGGGCGTTGTTGGCGCACGCGTTCCGCATGGGCGGTAGGTTTGGCGTATGCGCTGTTGCCGGCAGCAATGCATAACGCGGCGTTATGGGGACAGGTCGATTCGATCTTGGCACTGTTGTTGGTCGCAGCGCTGTGGTACGGCGTGCGGCAGCGAATCATCGCCATGACGGTACTGGCGTTTCTGGCGTTTCTGACTAAGGCGCAAGCGGCGATGTTGGTGCCGGTGTTCGCGTATTTATTGATTGCTTGGGCAGGGCACGACGCGCAAAGATGGGGGCGGGCGCTGATTGCGATCGGCGTGACGGTTGGTGCTGTCGTGTTGCCGTTCCTCTCAATGGCGCGACCGATGTTGGCGGCGTACACGCAGGCGGCCTCGTACTATCCGTTCGTTCACCTAAACGGGTTTAGTGGTTGGTTCCTCTTATCGCCAGTGGCCGAAAACCACCTGGATGCCCCCGAGCTGTCACAATGGTATCGACCGGACGACGCGGCGTGGGTATTGGGGCTCGCACCGCGCACGATTGGCTTTGCTTTACTGCTGGGCGTGTGGGCGCTGGTGATTGCGAAGCTCACCGCGGCGCGAGGTAAGCAACCCGTCGTGCGCGTTGCAGTGCGCGTGCTGTCGTTGGCGTTCTTTGTCGTGTCGACGCAGATGCACGAACGTTACTTGATACCCGCTGCGGCGTTGTGGTTGTTCGCTTACGAAGCCCGGTGGACTTGGTGGTTGAGTTGGCTATCGATGGCGTTGTGCGTCACAGTCAATCAGGCGTGGGTGTGGGCCAATCCCGAAGACGGCGTTGCCGGTCGCGTGATATCCGACAAGCTGCGAGAGCTTCGCTGGTTCGACCAACCCATTGGCGTTTGGGTTGCGGGCGTGTTGATCGTGTTGTTGGTGGGGCAGATGGTTCAACTGCTGTGGGCGGGGCGAGCGCAAAAAGAAACGCCGCCGGAAACTCCGACGGCGTAGTGTGATTCACTGCATCTTGGGCGATTGCCCGTTATGGAAATCGCCAATCGTTAGACAATGCCCTAAGCAGGCACTTCTAACACCATGCCGGGCTTGAGATTCTTGGGCTTATTCTTCACCACGCGCTTGTTGGCTTTGAAGATATCCTTCCAGCGCGACGTCGAGCCATATACCGATTCGGCTATGCTATAGAACGTATCGCCTTTCTTTACGGTATAGGTGCGCGTCGACACTTTCTTCGTCGATCGCTTTACGTTCGGCTTGTCCATCTTCGCGACGATCTTTTCGATCGTCTCTTCGGTCGCCGGTGCGGCCTTCGCGTCGGCAGCGGGGATTTTAATCTTCTGTCCGATCTTCAGGGCCGTTGCGCTTTTGATCTCCGGATTGGCAGCGAGAATCTCATCGACCTTCCGCGACGTGTCGTAATAGCGCATCGAGATTTCGGAGAGCGTATCGCCCGACGCGACGGTATGAACTTGCATCGCGCCGGCGTCTGGCCGCTTGGTCTTACCGGTCGCATCCGTGTCGGTGCCGCGCGCGACAGGCTTGGTGGATCGTCGCGGTGGCGTATTTGCGTTTGAATCGGGGCCTACCCTTCGTGCACGAGCGCGCGCGGCACGCACCGGGTCGGCCAAGCGGTCGCTCATCGGCTGCGAACGGTTCGGCGTGCGGCGCACGACTGGCTTGGTCTTTTCTTCCGGCTTGGCTTCGTCGGCCTTTGTCGCTTCCGCTTCTTTGAGGTTCTTTTCGGTTGCGTCGACCAAGCTCTTCGACGCGTTGGAATTCAACGGCGTCGGACCGCGAAACGGCGTGCGGTCTGCCTGATTCCGCGCGATGCGGGTGATCGGGTTGGTTGCATCCGCTTCTTGTTCCGACTTCGCCGCTTCGTCTGCGCCCTTGGTGATGCGCATCGGGTCGCGCCGCGTTGGCACAGTATTGTTATTGCGCGCCAACACGGGGTTGGGCTTGTTGCGGCGGGGCGTCGGCTTGGTCGCGCTCGTCGGCTTCTGATTGCCGCGGTTGGCAAGTCGCGAGTTGTTCGGTGCCTTGTTGACCGCAGGCTTGGACGCGTTATTGCGCGAGCCCTTGGAATGAGAAGACGCCGAGCGCCGCGAGTTGGCGGCGTTCGGCGTCGTGTTGGTCTTCTTCGTTGTCGACTTGGTCGACGGTTGGGTTACATCTTTCTTTGCGTCGGTCTTAGCGACCTTCTCATCGGTGAGCAAAAGATCGCCGTCTGAGCGATCCGAGCCGTAGATGAAATACACGCTTGCAATCGCGACGATTACAAACCCGAACGCAATACCGATGCGCGATTCTGTGGCCATGACATCCTCCTTGACGTCTGCGTTAAGCCATCCTGGCATTTCCAACCGCCGCGGTCGAACCTATGCGGCTTTCTTGGCAAGCACCGTCTTCCTGAGTAGGAATTGGCTGGCAATACCAATGGAACTGTAGGTACCGACGATCAGACCCACCATCAACACGTAGTTGAAGCTGTGAATACCGTCGCCACCGAATGCGTACATGATAAAAACGGTGATAAGCGAGGTCAACAACGTAAGCATCGTTCGCGACAGGGTTTGGTTGATCGATTCATTCACCATTTGGGGTGTAGCCTCGGCCTGTCGTCCCCGATTTTCACGCACGCGGTCGAACACGATGATCGTGTCGTTAACGGAGTAACCCACGACCGTCAGGAAGGCCGCCACCATCGCCAAATCGATGCGGAAAACCTTGTCGATCATAAGGAGATTGCCCACTGCCGGCACAAATTGCGCGACGTAATACGTGGCCGCAACTGCCGAAAGGGCGATCAAGACGTCGTGAACCAGTGCTGCCACGGCGGCCAGACCCCAGCGAATGTTCCCGAAGCGAATCCAGACAAACACGATGATCAGCAGCCAACTGAGGGCCATGGCCAGTCCGGCCTGAATCTGCGATTCGCCGGAAACCTGATTGTCGAACTGCGTGACCTGCTGCAACGATTGCTGCTGCTGCAGGGCGGCCTCGATCAACTCGACTTCGGGTTGAGCCAATTCGCGTTCCCAAATTGGGGAGACGGCACCGCTCTTGTCGAGCAACGGGTAGTTTTCATCGGCCACGACGACCATCACTTCTTCAAACGTCTCGCCACCTTCGGCACGGCGAAGGCCGAACACTTCGGATTCGCGCCAACCGTACTGCTCGAAGCCGGGCTGGAGGCGCATCGCATCCAATCGCTTGCTCAGTTGCTCGAGCGTGCGGGCCGGCGTGATGTTATCCAACACGATGGCCACGCCACCTTGCCACTCGGTTAGGTCGATGGCTGCGGCGGCCGCGTCGGTGATGTCGAGGTTTAGGTCGCGCGGGTCGGTCGTCGCCAGCGGGAAGAACGGATTGCCAGTCGTCTGATTGGACTTGATCTCGAAACTGAGCGACGGCTTAACCTTCAGGTCGGACGCCATGTTTTCAAGAATGGCGGCGACCACGATTTCCTTCGACGTTTCGCGCGACACGATCGTGTACGACTCGCCGCCGTCTTCAGTGCCGAAGGCGGAGTTGGTCTGCACCTGCGCCGTACGCACGGCTGCCGCGGCCTTTTCAAGGCGATTGCTTAGGCGCTTCTTCATCTCGTCGCCGGTGAGCTTGACTTCTTCCTTTAGCGTAAGCGTCAAACGCTTCGCGTTCGGATCTTCATAGCTGACCGGTTGCAACTGGTTGAGTTCGTCAAAGAACTCGGCCCGCAAGATCGGATCGAGCTTGCCGGCGGCGACGTCGGACTTGAGCACCAAACCGGCGGGCGATTCTTCGACGGTTGCGCCATCCTTGATCTTGTCGGCGTAACCTTCGAGCGCGTCAGCCGATTTGGCCAAGCGCTCGGTGATCTGCGTCGGCACGTCGCCATCAGCAAACGTGTTGTTATCGAGCAATTCGATCTGCGCCGACGTACCACCAAGGAACTCGATGTCGAAGATGTTTTCCGACTTGAGACCGACGAGCCCCAGAACACCGGCGGCGATCACGATGCCGGAAACGCCGAAGAACAGATTGCGTTTGGCGACCCAGTCGACCTTGGGAATACCGATGATGCTCAGCATCGGCAGGTCCTTACGGTCTTTATGTACCGCTCGGAAGATGAGCATCAGCACGAGCACACCGAGAATACACGGTGCCACCAGCATTAGCAGGGTGCTGCCGAAGCCGATGCCGACCGATTCGGCGCGCGTTTCCGGCGTTGAGGTGAAGTAGCCGATGGCGTAGAGCGCCAAGCCGATACCTGCGACGACAATCGCTGAGATAACCGGAAGCCGCTTGATATCCTTCGGTACCGAAATCATCGACATGTAATCGAAGAACATGCGCGTGATGAAGTAGGCCGTGAAGATGTTAATAAACACACCCACGCCCAGCGTCAGACCGAAGCCCTTCACCTGTTCGCTACCGACGACGTAAAGAATCACACACGTGAGCACCGTCGTTACGTTCGAGTCAAGAATGGCACGGAAGGCACGCTCGTAACCGAGCTTAATGGCCATTCGCATGGCCGTGCCTTTTTTGAGTTCTTCGCGGATGCGTTCGTTAATGAGAACGTTGGCGTCTACGGCCATACCGATAGCCAACACCAAACCGGCAATACCCGGCAGCGTCATGGTTGCCCCGAGCACTGACATCATGGCACCGATCAACAGGATGTTGATGCCCACAGCGATGACGGCGATACCGCCCGCGTAGAAGTAGTAAACCAGCATAAACAGGGCGACGAATACGCTACCCAGCATGGCGGCGCGAAGACCGGCGTCTTTATTTGCTTGCCCCAACTGCGGACCGATGGCGCGCACGCTGATCGGCGGGTCTTTGACCTTTTGCGGCAAACTACCGGCGTTGAGTTTCTTGATGGAGTCCTGCACGTACTGCGGCGTGAAGTTCCCCATGATGATACCGCTGGTGCGAATGACGTCGTTGATGGTCGCCGATGAGACGGCTTGATCGTCGAGGAAGATACACAACTGGCCGCCGCGATGCTTACGCGTGAGGCGAGCGAACTTGCTACCGCCGATTTCGTCGAGTCGGAAACCGATGGCGGGGCGGCCGCTTTCGTCGCTGGTTTGGTAGGCGCTCTTGAGCGACCAGGGCTTTTCTTCGGAACCACCCTTGCGCGTCATGGACGCGTCGTCGGAGATGTATGCCAAGACGTAGTAGCGATCGCCAAAGCGTTCCACTATGTACATGGTCGATTGTTTGATGGCTTCGAAGTTGCTGGCGAGTTCTTCGCGCGAGGTGCGCAGGAAGTCCACAGCGTCTTCGATTTCGAACCACTGATAGACCTCTTCACCCGGTTGCGGGCGCGGGCCATATTTCTTTAGGTCTTCGCGATAGGTTTGGAAGTTATTGCCGGCATCGCGCGTGGGCAGGATGCGGAATTCCAACACACCAGCACCGCGGAGCAGACGTTGCAAGTCAGCCGGGTCGGCCAAGCGACCGCCGCTCTTTCGGTTTTTCTTATTGAGATCGTCGTAGGCGGTGACGAGGCCGTCGATGGTGGCTTCGAGTTCGGAATTGTTTTTCTTGATCGTTTCGATTTGGTCGGCGCGTTCTTCCGAGTCGCTTTCGAGCCAGATTTGCAGCTTGTCGATTTGCACGTTGGTTGCGAGCACATCGGCGACAGCTTTGTCGAGGTCTTCCTGCTTTTCGATGATGGTATCGATGGTGACGCCGTCACCGAGTGCATCGACATCGCTACCGTAGTTGACGACCGATTTGACATTGGTGGAGAACAACCGCTCCAGCCGCTCAACTTGAGCGACGGGTTGCGTTGTGGCATTGCCTGTTTCTTCAATGGCCTGCACGACGCGATCCCACGATCGGGCGGCGACCTGAAGCAATGGGCGACGACCTTCAATGCCGGCAACCAAATCTTCAACGCTGGCATCACGTTCTTCTTTGGGCAGCTTGGCCCAGCCTTCCACTGCGTCGGTGGAAAGCTTCGAACTCTCAAGCTGCGCCTTGCGAGCCTCGTATTCAGCTTCAGTGATCTTCAATTCGTCATAAGCCGCAGCGGCTGCTTGCAGAGCATCCAGCCGACGCTGGTCGCCACTCGCGAGGCGCTCAAGCACGGCACCGCGATCGGCTTCGTCGCGGGCTACTGCAGAGAGAATTTGACTGCGGCGGATGACCGAATCTTGCAGTTCTTGCTTATATTTCTCGATGTTCTGTCGAGCTTCGGTGACTTCCTCGGCCTGACGCGGCATCTGAATTTCGATCCGGTTGTGACCGATCGGACGCCACACGAGGTTGAACACGCCTTGCGGGTCCACGCGCTTTTGCAGCACGCTCATGACGTTCTTCGAAAGCTGCGAGCGGTCGGTGCCGGTCAGGCCCGTGTCGTCGATTTCGTAGAGCAGGCTGTATCCACCTGCAAGGTCGATGCCCCACTTTACTTTACTGTCGAGCGGGAAGACCGACGCCCATGCGAAGGCCGTCAGCACGCCGACGAAAACTATTTTCCACCAAAGATCTCGTTCGTTCATGATGTTGGTTCACTTTCTGTTGCCGAATCGGTCGGCATAGCTGGGAGGAACTTTTTTCGGGCGTTGGCGTGAATGCCGCAGCGCGGCATGTCGTGCCATATCGAGCACCCGTTGATGACAAATGAATTGAGGTCAGTTACCGCGCGCTGAAATGGGACTCTATCCGGTCACTGCTCATTGTCGCGCGTTCTAATGAGGAAAGGTTCGCTGAAATTATCGTCGCCATGACGCAATAAGAGACTGCGCCCGTGAGCGAATCAAACACTCACGCGAACCACCACAACGCTGAATTTAGAAATGAGGCGGTGCGTTGGGGTGAATGGGCGAATGATCGAATGCGGAGAGCGAATGGCCCGTTAGATTTGTTTGGTCGATGGCTCGCCAATGCGGCGGCACGATGCACGCGACGAACAGTGCCGACGACGTGCTTTGCGGTCGGACCGACTCTTTGGTTTCGTGCGGCTTGGCGGACGCGGGGGCGACGTATGAGGTAGATAGGCTCTCGTCTTGTGAGGCGGGCGCGTCGTCGTCGGCTGGCGTTTCGTCGGAAGTGTTATCGGCGGGGGCGTCGTGAGCGGTAGCGGCCTCTTCCGCGGCGGCACCGAGGGTTGCCATGGCCGCGGCGGGGCTGGGCCCGACGGCGAGCGATAATAACGCCAGCGCGATCAGGGCTCGGCTACCAAATTGACGCCAATGAATACGCATTTCCGCAACTATATCCGCGATGGGGAAACAGGCAATCTGAGCGTGTGAATTCACCTGCAACCGGCCCGATTATGACCCGATCCGGCCGCGCCCAGCATTGATTCCGCGCTCTCGGCAGCCTAATCTTTAATGCGTTAGAATGCGGTTTGGGACACGATACCGACCGATATTCCTAACCACCCGCCGACCGACCTTTCCGTATGTCAGACCTGCCGCCCATCGCCACTGTCATGGCCGAACCCGACGCCGAACGTTCCAGTAAGCGTTGGACTCGACAATGGGTGCCCGTTTCGCCGAGCACACGCGTGGCGTGGGGTGTGATCGCGGCGGCAATGGCAGCCGTCTTGGTGACGGCAGCGATTTTGACGCCAGCAAAGGAAGGCATGGGTACGCACGAGGCGCTGGGCTTGCCGCCGTGCAGCCTTGTGGTGACGAGCGGATTGCCCTGTCCGACGTGTGGCATGACGACGTCATTTGCTCATGCGATGCGCGGTCAGTTTATCAGCGCGTTTATCGCGCAGCCGATGGGATTGATGCTTTGGGTCGGTACGTGGCTGATTGCCATCTACGGAACGAGTGTTGCGGTTCGCGGTAAAGGCTTGTGGATCAATTGGGATCGCCTGGCACCGCGGCTGATGTTAACGTTGGGCATCTGTATGATGCTGGGTTGGGGATTTAAGATCGCCTGGGGAATGGCGACGGGAACGATAAACCTGAATTGATGCTCGCGAGGAGCCTCGCACATGCGCGACGATAGAAATGTTCAAAGTGTTGCCCCTGCCCTAACAGGGCTGGGGGACAACGTACACCCGGGTGCCCCTGCCCCTCTGAGGCTGGGGGACGCTGTCATTCAGCACGCGGGTGCCCCTGCCCTTCTAGGGCTGGGGGACTTTACCCGAAGGCACGCAACCCGCTTACTGCTTGCCGGTCTGTTCATCATTAACACCGGCTGCCAAGCGGCGTACTTGTTCGCGCCCGACGCGACCGAGAAGGTCGAAGCCGAATACGAAATCGGCGAAGACAGCATGGCGATTCTGGTCTGGGCCGACCAAAGCGTGCGCGACGAATACCCGCAGGTTCGCAATCAGATTTGTCGGTCGTTGACGCACCACTTGCGCGAGCGCTTGCCCGACGCGAAGTTCATCGACGCCCGCGATGTGATCGACTTTCAGGAAGACTCGGGCATGGACTGGTCGCGCATGACCAACAACGAGATTTGCGCGGAACTCGAATGCGACTACGTCCTGCGCGTGGACCTGAACGAGTTCACCACTCGCGCCAGCAACACGCCGCACCTACATAAGGCACGCTTTGACGCGTCGCTTAACCTGTTCGGCAAATCCGACCGCGAGCAGATTGAAGCGTTATATCAGGACGAAATCCGCGCGATCTACCCACCGGATTCCAAGCACGGTGCGTACGATATCGACGAACGCGATTTGATCCACGCGACGGTCGAATACTTGAGCATGCTGGCGGGTCGTAAGTTCTATCCGTACGAACTTCGCCTCGAAGAGAAACGGAGTTAACGATGAATCCGTTACATCGATACAAATCGCTGCCGCTGTTTGCCGTGATGACGGTTGCCTTCTCGATGCAACTCGGATGTCAGGGCTTGGCAGGTTTATGGGTGGGTTTGGCCGGCGGTAACCTGATCGAGGCCGAATACGAGATGCCCAAGGGGCCGCTTCTGATTCTCTTTGACGATCGCGGCGGTCGGGTCGATCAACCCAAGGCCATTCGCGAAGCGCATCGCAAGATTTCCGACCTGTTTGCTGAAAAAGATGTCAATACAAAAGTTATTGACTTTCCACAGATTCAACGCTTCATGCAGCACGAAGAAGATTACGACAAGCTGACGATTCGCGAGATTGGCGAAAAGCTTGGCGCGGAAAACGTGCTGTATATCGCCGTCGAAAAATTCACGCTCAATCAGGAACCCGGCGCGCCGATCTTTCAGGGTTTGTTTGAGGTGCGCTGCAAAGTGGTCAGTACCGACCGCGAGCGCGATGTGCGCGAATGGCCCAGCAGCCCGGCAGGGCGACGCGTCACGGTGCAGACTGATCCGACGACGAACGACGGCGATATCTCCCCCGGCCAAGTTGCCGACGAGTTGGGCAACAAGCTCGGTGAGAAGGTCGCTAAACTCTTCTTCGATTATCGCGAACAAGGATAATGCCGCGCGTTCTCCACGTTATCGATCGCACTTGCCACGAAACGCACGCGCAGTTAATCGATATGCTGCAGCGCCGTTTGGGTGGTAAGGCGTCGACGCATGCGGTGGCGTCGCTCGATGCGCGCGTGGCCGCGCGGTTGCAGTCATATATCGGGCAGCCGATTCAGGTCACGCCTCAGCAACTGCTACGCAGCTTCAATATCGCCACGGGCCTCCGCCGCGTTAGACGCGCACACGAAGCCGATGTGTTACACGTGTGGGGGCCGGAAGCGTTGGCCGTCGTCGCGGCGACGTTGCCCAACGTGCCGCGGTTGTTAACGGTCATCGAACCGCGGCAGGCGGAAGATTTGGCGCGGCGCGTCCGGTCGCTTGCCGATAGCCCCGGCGTAGTCGCCGGTTCGCAACACGTGCGGCAGCTTTTGGTCGAAGCGGGCGTGCCGCCGGAACGCTGCGTGGTGGTGCGCGGGCCGGCCGATTTTGGCGAGATAAAGCGGGCACGCGAATCGGATTTGCGGGCGCGGCTGATCGAACCCGATGCAGGGCCGGTTCTATTGATGAGCGGTCCGCCCGAGCGCGGCGCGGGGCAGTTTGAGGCCGTTTGGGCCGCTGCCATCGTGCGACAGATTTATCCCAAAATGCGCGTGATCCTGCCGTATCCATCCGCCGAACGCGGTCGCGTCGAGCGTTTTGCGATTCGCATGACCGACGAACGATTTGCCGTGTTGCCCGCCGAGGGATGGACCTGGTCGCAATTGGCCGTGTTGGCCGATGCGTTTGTGATGACGCCATCTGCGGAAGTTTCGACAGAGCCGCTGGCTGCCGTGATGGCGGCGGGCGTGCCGATTGTCGCGACGGCCGTGCGCAGCATCGCGGAGATCATTGCCGACCGACACAACGGGCTTCTATGTAAAGACAATTCGCTGCAACAATTGAGCGGCCGCATTCTGACGGCATTGGAAGATAAAGCGTTGGTGCGCAACATCACCGACGTGGCGCGCAGCCAAGCGTTTGAAGTGTTCGGTGTGCGCGCGTACGTGGATAACTACGAGCGCGCGTATGAGAACGTGATGAATGATGCAGAGCTGGGTGCGGGCGTGAGCGATACGGCGGTCGTGAGTTAAGCCAATCGGTTGGGCGCTACCTACACTTGCACATTAACGTCGGCAACCTCAAAACAACCAAAACACACCCAACCCGACCGCGCTCAATGAACAACTCGCCATGATCCCTTCGACCAAGCGCGGGCTATTGCGGCGCTCGGCAAGTTGCATCGCGCGGCCGAGGCCTTCGGCGACGACACCCATACCCACAATCGAACCGATGCCGAACGCGATGACGTATCCGAGCGCCGACGCGCGATTGGGCATCGCTAACGTCGGCAACACGCCGAGCAAGTGCGACGAGCCCGCCATGCCGTGTAGCAAGCCGATGCCGAACAGGCTATGGCCGTGGCGGTGGGGACGCGTGCGATGGGCGGTCGTATCGTCGACGGGTTCGATGTGCACGTGCGGGTGTTGGTGCACGTGTTCGGTGCCGGTCGGCGTGATGTGTTTATGCGTGTGATTGTGAATGCGCAGGCGACTGATCCGGCGCAAGCCCCAAAGGCCGACGGCGATTAGCACGATGCCGACGAGTCGTTCCGACCAAACGCTTATGCGATCGATCGGTAACGCGGAATGGGTAAGCAACGCCAATGCCGCCAGCACCCAAATGCCGCCGCTGTGACCGACGCCCCATTGCATGCCCGCCAGCCACGTGCGTCGCGGTCGATCGATGGCGAGCGGTGCGACTGCCGCGATATGGTCGGGCCCCATTAACACGTGTGCGGCGCCGGCGATGAGGCCCGCAGCGATCGGTCCGAGCGTTAACCACTCGTTGTGATGATGGCCGTGGGCCAGTAGGTCGAATATCAACGCGTTCATTGCGTTCCTTTGCGGGTATGTCGCACGTTCGTCATGTCGCGACGCCCGAATGCGGTCAGTCTGTCGGAGATGGCTGGTGTCTCCGACGGTTTGTGTTTGCGAAATCGGCGAGCTGGCTTATTGCCTGCCTTATGGGTGACCATTTCACGAGCGAGCCTATGCAAGCCTGCGAATCATATCGTAGGGGGGATTCGGTAGCGAGACCGGCAGGTGGGGCTGGAGCTTGTCGCTGGGGGCGGTGGCGATGACGAGATGTCATGTGGCGAGTATGTTCAGCCGCAATTGTTTACGCGATCCACTTAGAAATGCGGGTGGCGTCTACACCTTCTCCCTTGAAGAGAGAGGACTGGGGGGAGGGTTTTAACAACCTAAGAGATTGGTGAACCCAAGCGACAAGTCTGGACGCACTAATCTACTCCTCGGTCGGCAAATACCGAAAGAAATTCCTATCACCATGACGCAGCCCCCAACATCGCTCGACGATATTCACGATCAAATCTGGCGCATGCTGCAAGAGGCTGCATCCACACGGCATCATGGTTTTCACCTGCCGACGTTAGCGACGGTGAACAACAATCGTGAGCCCGAGGCGCGAATCGTCGTGTTGCGCGGAGCCGATCCCGCGGGGCGATATGTGACGTGCCATACCGATGCACGCGCGCCGAAGGTCGCGCAAATCGACGAGCAGGCAATGTCGGCGTGGGTGTTTTACGACGCGGATGCAGGCATTCAAGTGCGAGCGATGGGGCGGGTAGAGGTTCTCGATCCTTCAATCGATGCATTTGCTCGCGAGGCGTGGCAGGATACGAACTTATCCAGCCGGCGCTGTTATATGGCACCGGAAGCGCCGTCGTCCGAATGCGATGTACCTTCGCCGAACCTGCCGGAGGCTGTACGCGATCGATTGCCGACGGAAGACGAGTCGCAAGCAGGATTGGTGAACTTTCGCGTGTTGAAAGCGACGATTAACGCGTTGGACTATTTGCACCTCGCCCATGACGGGCATATCCGCGCGCGGTTTGATTATGACGGTGATGGAAAGATGACGTCGGCGTGGTTGGAACCGTGAAAAGGTAGATGGCTGCCTAGTTCAAATTTATCGGTCAAGAGATACGGAGCAAATACACGAGGCTGGATGTGATCTCTTTGAATTGGTTTTACCCTGCAACTCGCCTCGGCTTTCCTATCTTCAGGCGTTAACCCACCATTAACTACTATTCGACACTCGATCCTTCTTCCAACGCCTTTGGCGTTGGTGGTTTAATCTTCTGAAAGTGGCTATGTGGGTTAGGTTGTATTGATGAGGGCGGATTGTTGGGGGGGGCAGGAAGAGCTTTGTTAAACTTCTTACCCAACTTGTTTCTTAGTGCGATGTGCGAGTCCCACACGCCCTAAACAATCTCAACAAACTTTCGAATTCGCTTAAACAAATCTTCCGCACGCACTGGTCGCGACAGGTCGAACGCTAGAAACGATCCGTGATTGTGGCTGCTGTCGAGAATGATCAGGCGTTCGAACACCAGCGTGCTGCCCATTTCCTGCGGCTGATGGCCGGTCATGATCACGTCCACATCAAACTTTTCGCATAGCCGTTGCACGTGTTCGGTCGAATGGCGGCGGCCCCAGACCAATAGAAACGCCGTGCGACTTTGTTCGATATCGGCGCGGCCACAATCGCGCTCGAACATATCGGCGTCGAACTCATCCATATGATGCATGTCGGGCAGCGAATGCGAGAGCCACACGCGATTCTCTGTGCGAATCGCCAATGGGAACGACGCGATGAATTCTTCCATCGCGCGCAAGACGGCGTGGCCGTCGCGTTCACCGTAGGTCGCGATGACGTGTTGGTTGTAGGCGTCGATCACGATCCGGCCGTTCTTGGCAATGTTGTAGCCGGTGAGTTGGGCCAGTTCGTGATTGGATTGCAGAAAGTGCACCTGATCCGGATATTCGCATTTATAAGCGGCGCATTCGACGAGCAGCAAATGGCTATCGTCGACATCCTGCATCGTCGGCAATTCTTTGTGCACCATCTCGTGCAATACGACGTGTCTGGCAGGCGTGCGCTCGAGGTTGGCGTATTTTTTTAAGCGATCGAAGTTGCGAAAATGACCGTGCAAATCGCCCGTCATCACCAATTGACCGTAATTGGGCATCTGCAGCATGCAGCCGTGGCGATAGGGGTCTTCCCAGTTGAGTTTGGCGGCCTTTTGTAAGCACTCGATAGCGTCGGTCGCCGAAGGTTGGCTGCGTGCGAAACGAATCAATCAATTTCCCCCGGCTCCGGCGTTTCGTCGGCAGAGCCCTTGGTTAGTTCGTCGAAGGCGGAATAGTCGTATTCGAAAGAATCGTCTGACGAGGGGATGTCTGCCGCATCGTCATCATCTTGTCCACCCTGAGGTACGGGCGGCGGCGTTTCTGTCGAAACGGTCTTGTCGTAAGTGTAGTCGTCCTCGTCGTCAAACCCGCGCGCGGCGACGTGCACGCCCATCTCCAATCGGCTGATCACTTCGACCATATCCTGCGGTCGGCGATACGCTTCATATTCGCAACATTCCATAACCAAGCGCGACACCACGCCGGGCACTTCGGGGTTCAACATGCGCGGCGATGGAATCTTCGACTGGTCCGGCATTTCCTGCCGCTTTCCGTCGCGCGAGATGACGGTTGGAAATGTTTGCTGCGTAAGGCACCAGTAGAGCGTGGCGCCTAGGTTGAATACGTCTGTCGATTTGTTCAATGGCTGTCGGTTGACCTGTTCGGGGGCGATGTAGTCTGGCGTGCCCTGAATGCGCGGCTTTTTAAAACCAATCTCGCAGGCTTGGCCCAAGTCGATCACTTTCACGGCTTCGCCTGTGACGAGAATGTTGTTGGGTTTGATATCGGCGTGCAGGTAGCCGCGCTCGTGCATGTGGTGCAACGCTTCGGCTACGCGCATGAACACGTCGAACATGCGCGTCAGCGATTTTGGCCGCGCCCGGTCGAGCCCGGTGCCGTCGACATATTCCATGATCACTTGCACTTCATTGAGCTTGAGCATCTTTCGGATGCGTCGCAAATCGTAGGATTGGCGTAGGTATGGATGATCGAATGTCTGGCTGATTTCGAATTCGGTAATGGCCTGATCGAGGAAACGCGTGTCCTCGTGAGATTCGCGGACGACGCGCTTGAGCGCGAAGACTTCGCCCGTGTCGGGTTTCACAACCTGATAGACCTGAGAGCGCGCACCATCCCCAAGCTTTTTGATGATGTTGTAACCGGAGACGAAATCGGCCACGCGAGCGCTTCTTTCCTGACGTAGGGACTGCCGTTGCTTAGGGCTACCTAAGTTGTTGAGGGCAAGGATATTACGTTAGTTTGTGGGTTCGTCAATCGGGCCGCCACCCGCGACTTAGTCATTCTATGCATTTGCCCCTCACAAACCATAGGACGGCTCAAAATGCTTAGCGGTCGTTGGCGACATTTCGCGCACCCAGGCGTAAGGATCGGCTCAGGACTGAAAACGCCACGTCTGAATAACCCCAATGGCGGTTTTTTCCGTCGGCGCTCTCAGTATCGATAGCGCGTTTTTTATCCGACGTTTGTTATCGACCACGGCCCGATGTTGCCGGTCTGCAACGTCGGCAGGGCCGAAAATTCTTAGCTGTTGCCCCTATGCAATATGACCGACGAGCACGGATGAGGTGTGTTGCCTGCGCGCGACGCATGCGCCGCCTCATGGCAACACCAGCACGCGAAGCGTTGTTGACGATGCGCAACCCACCACGCGGAGGTCGTGGGACGTTGGCGTTCGATGCGGCGAGAGCGAGCCACTAGGTGCCTAGCCACAGAGTTTTTTTCGGTCAGAGGTTTTCGAACAACGCGCTGTGTTTCGGCAAGCAAAGCGACGCAGCGTGCGAAGGGGCCAGACTTACGATGCTTACGAGCCAGTTACGCAATCCCACGGCATCCGGATCAAATCAATCAAACGCTGCACGATCGATAATGGTCGTCGGTGTGTTGCTCGGGCTTATCGCCGCGAGCTTCAACGCGCCGCAGGCCAACGCCGCCCCGGTTTGGGGGGACGTGGTACCCGTGCGTCAGCCAGATGGCACGCTCCATCAGGTGCGCGTTTGGGGCGACGAGTTCTACCAGGTCGTCGAATCGCTCGACGGCTATGCGCTCGTGCGCGACGAAGACACCGGCGTAGTCTGTTACGCTGACGTCTCGGTCGACGGTACGCGGCTGATGTCGACTGGGGTTGCGCTGCAAGCGACCTATCCCGGTGGCGTTGGATTGGTGCCGCACATGCGCATCGATGACGATGCCGCCAATGCGGCACGCGACGCTCAGCGGGCACGATTTGCCGAAGGCATGGAACAAGTCGCGCAAGGTTTGCAGTTCGGCCCTAACGATCCGATGTTTGCGCCCACGACCGGTAGCGTGTTGGGATTGACGCTGCTCGTGGACTTTTCGGATGAAGTGGGCACCGTCGCGTCGGCCGAGATCGACAACTACCTCAACATGACCAGCTATAGCGGCAACAGCAACAACGGCTCGGTTTACGACTATTTCTTTGACGTGTCCGACGGGATGCTGAGCTACGCCAACAACGTGACGGCGACGTACTACCGTGCGGCAAATCCGAAATCTTATTATGACGACGGCAATCCGGTGGGTGCCAAGGCGCTCGAGTTGGTGCAGGAAGCGTTGCAGGCGCTCGAAACTGCCGGTCACGATTTCAGTCAGTACGACGCGGACGGTGATAACGTTATCGATGCGATCAACGTTTTTTATGCGGGTAACCGTACTGCGTTTGCTACCGGCTTGTGGCCGCACTCGTGGGTGTTGCAGGCTCCCTACACGTTTTCAGCGGACGGGGTTACGGCGTTTCAGTATCAGGTCACCGACATTGGTGCCGGTTTGACGTTGGGTACGTTCTGTCACGAAAACGGTCACATGCTGATGGATTGGCCTGACCTGTACGACGCCAACGGTGGCTCGGCGGGCATCGGCGATTATTGCTTGATGGGAACGCTGGCGGCGAGCGCGACGGATACCAATCCGCCCGAGCCAAGTGCTTACCTGAAAGAGTTGGCAGGTTGGGCCACAGTGACGAGCCTGACGTCGTCGCAATCGGGACTAAGCGTGCCAGCCGGCACCAACACGTTCTACAAATACGTCAATCCCGACGACAGCAATGAGTTCTTCATTTTCGAGAATCGGCGCATGACAGCGCGCGATGCGGCCGTTCCCGACGAAGGGCTGGCCGTTTGGCATATCGACTTGAACGTTGCCGACAACTGCGCGAACTGTTTGTCGAATCGCACGGCGGCAATGCACTACCAAGCGTCGCTTGAACAAGCCGACGGCAGCTTCCACCTCGAAAACAATACGAATGCCGGTGATACCGCCGACCTGTATCACAGCGGTGGCGTGACCACGTTCGACGACTCTACGACGCCGAACTCCGATTGGTGGGACGGTACCGAATCCAACGTCACGGTTTCCAACGTGAGCGTCGCAGGTGCGTCGGTCACGTTCGACTTCGATAATGGTTCGGGCGTGGGTGTCGATCTCGATATCGCAACCATTTCCGGCCAACAAGCGGGCACGCCATTTAGCGTGACCGTGAATGCGCTCGACATCTTTGGTGATCCCGGCACGGTCTCGCAAGACACGTTGGTGACGCTCTCGCTCAACACGGGAACGGGCAATCTCGGCGGCACGCTCGCCGGCACCATGATGATGGGCACGGGCACGGTCGTGATCAGCGGCGTGACGTACGACGAAGTTGAAAACGGCGTAGTGCTCGATGCAACGGCATCCGGCGGTGATACGCTCACGGCGGATACGTCAAACGCATTTAACGTCGGTATCGGCGCGGCATCGCAACTGAATATTGAGATGATCGCGAATCAAGCGGCCGGTGTGCCGTTTGATGTGGTCGTCGATGTAGAAGACAACCTCGGCAACGCTGCTGGCGTTACGGCGCTAACGCTCATTACGCTTACCGTGAACAGCGGCACGGGTACGCTTAGCGGCACGGTCACCGGCGTTATCAACACCGGCCAAAGCACCGTCACAATTCCGGATATTTCGTACGATGTGGCAGAAAGCGGCGTGGTGATTCGCGCAGCGGCTTCGGGTCCGGGCGGCGGATCGTTATCTGCGGATGACTCGAACAGCTTTAACGTAAGCGCCGGCGCGGTCGTCGGCTATCAAGTCGCGACCATCGGCACCCAAATCGCCAACGCGCCTTTTGATGTAGGCATCACCACCATCGACGCGGAAGGTAACGTGGCGACCGTCGCCAGCGATACGACCGTCGGGCTCAGCGTCGCATCCGGTACGGGCACGCTCAGCGGCACGGTCGTCGGCGTGATACCGAACGGTTCGAGTTCATTCACGATTTCAAACGTTAGCTACAGCAAAATCGAAAATAACGTGCAGCTACGCGCCAGTGGTTCGGGTTTGACGCTTGCCTTATCGAACCTGTTTAACGTCGGCGTAGGTACGCCGTCGGTCTTCTCGATCGGAACGATCAGCACACAAAACTCGGGCGTTAATTTTGATCTGGGTCTGACCACGCAAGATGCGTACGGCAATACGGCACCAGTGAGTGGCGATACAGCCGTCACGCTTACGCGTGCAACCGGTACTGGTACGTTGGCCGGAACGCTAACGGGCACGATCACCAACGGCAGCAGCACGGCTACGATAGTCGGCATCAATTACGACACCGCCGAAAGCGGCGTCAGCATTCAAGTTGCCGCGACGGGTTTCAGCAACGGTACGTCGAACACGTTTACCGTGAACGCCGGACCGGCGGATCGCTTGGCCGTCGAAACGGTTGCCACGCAAGGTTTGGATGTACCGTTCGACGTGGTCGTGACTGCCACCGACGAATTCGATCAGGCTGCGGCTGTTATGGCTGATACGCTTGTCACGTTTACCAAGAAGAGCGGCAGCAGTGCGGCGGGTACGCTTGGCGGCACGCGCACAGGCACCATCACGGCGGGCACGAGCAGCGTGACGATCTCGGGTCTCAACTGGGATACCGCCGAAATGAACGTCGAACTAACGGCGACGGCATCGGGCGGCGACACGCTGACGGCCATCGATACGAATGCGTTCACGGTCGAACTACGCAACGCCACCAAGCTAGGCATCGATACGATCGCCAACCATGCCGGTGGTACGCCGTTTGACGTGACGGTGAACGTGCTCGACGCGATGGACCTAAGCGCTGCGGTTACGCAGAACACGCAGATTACGCTAACGGTATCGAGCGGTACGGGTACGTTGTTCGGCACGACGTCGGGCACGATCAGTGCCGGCGATCGCAACATCGTCTTTAGCGGTCTGGATTATAACGTCGCGCAAAGCGGCATTGTCTTATCGGCCACGGCTACCAGTGGCGACTCGCTGACGGCTGCGATGTCGAACGCGTTTACAGTAACCGCCGGTCCGGCGCAACTCGTAACGCCAGCCAATGACGGCGACACGCTGACTGATACGACGTACACGTTCGAATGGAACACGGGCGCAAACGTTACGCAATATCGCTTGTGGGTCGGCAGTTCGCCATTGAATGCATCCACCGATGCGGACATCTATCGTTCGGCCGCGCTGACGGGCAACTCGCAAGAGGTGACCGGCATTCCGTCGGACGGCAGCAACGTTTACGTCAACTTGTATTCGTACATCAATGGCGCGTTTCAGGTGAACTCGTACACGTTCACCGCACCGACGGCGGGCGTAGCGACGCATTTGAACTTGTCAGTCGGTAATCAAACCGTCGGCGTGCCGATAGGCATCACGGTTCGAGCGACTGACGTGTTGGGTTCGGCCGCCACGGTTACGCAAGACACGGGCGTGCAGCTTTCGATGACCTCGGGTGCGGGCAATATCACCGGCACGCTTGTCGGAACGATTTCGTCGGGCACCAGCATGACGGTCGTTATTCCTGTCACGTTTGATACCGCCGAATCGGGTGTGGTGGTAACGGCGTCACGCACTGGCGGCGATTCCTTGTTTAGCGGTGCGTCGCCATCGTTTACCGTTGTTGCGGGCGCACCAACGAAGTTGTCGATCGGCACGATCGAAGACGTCGGTACGAATGTTGCGTTCGACGTCGCCGTGACGGCGCTCGATGCATACGACAACCCGGCCAACGTCACGTCGACGACGACGGTCACGCTCACCAAGACGAGCGGCAACATGGCGTCCGGTACGCTCGCGGGCACACGCACAGTGGCGATTGCCGCCGGCGAAAGCAGCGGCACGATTTCCGGCGCGTTGTGGACGGCCGACGACACGGGTATTCAACTCACGGCAACGCCGACGGCGGGCATGACCGCGTTGACCATCGGCATGTCGAACACGTTTACCGCGGCGACGCGCACACCGACGAAGCTGCTTATCAGTACGATCCCCGCGCAAGGGCGCAATATTCCGTTCGACGTGACGGTCATGGCCGTTAACGGTTCGGATGAAATCGCCAACGTTTCGATGGATACGGTGGTAACGCTCAGCCTCGATACAGGCGACGGCACGTTGGGCGGCACGCTCACGGGAACGATCACCAACGGCAGCAGCATGGTGACGATCTCGGGCGTGACATACAGCGCATACGAAAACGGCATCGTCCTCGATTGTACCGCGACCAGCGGCATGACCGGCCTGACGGCGGCAACATCGAACGCGTTTAACGTCACGACGAAAGCTGCCGAACTAACGGCGCCTGCCGCCGACGGCGACACGCTAACCGGCGCGAGCTACACGTTTGCTTGGAATACTGGTGCAGGCGCGACGCAGTACCGACTTTGGGTCGGTAGTGCACCGTTAACGAGCGACCCGTCGAGTGCAGATATCTATCGTTCGGTTGCGCTGACGGGCACGTCGCAAAACGTGACCGGCTTGCCGACGGACGGCTCGAATGTTTACGTGCGTCTATATTCGTATATCAACAGCGCGTTCCAATCGGTGGATTACACCTTCGTGGCCGCGTCGGCCGGTGTGGCCACGCACCTCGAAGTGCAAGCCATCGGTACGCAGGTTGCTGGTACCGGTTTCGGCGTCGGTGTAAAAGCCGTCGATGCGTTGGGGGCCGATGCCAACGTCACGCAAGACACGCGCGTCGCGCTGAGTGTTCAAACCGGCACGGGTATGTTGTCTGGCACGACGTTCGGAACGATCAGCAACGGCTCAAACAGCTTTACGATTCCCGGCGTTATCTATAGCGCTGCCGAAAGCGGCGTGGTGCTGCGGGCAACATCCGTTGCAGGGGACACGCTGATTTCGGATGATTCGGCGGCGTTCACTGTGAACGGTGGCGCAGCCGCCAAGCTGTCGATCGATACGATCGGCGACCAAGGGACAAACGTCGGCTTTGATGTCGTTGTGAATGTGCTCGACGCCGCCGACAACGCGGCGAATGTGACGTCGCAAACAACGATCACGCTCACCAAGACCAGCGGCAACATGGGCAGTGGAACCGTCGGTGGCGTGACCACCGGCGTGATCGATCCCGGCGACGGTACGGTGACGATCTCTGGCGTGACCTGGGATATGGCCGACACGGGTGTGCAGCTAACGGCGACGCCGACAGCGGGCATGACGTCACTCACCGTAGCGATGTCCAACACGTTTACGGTGGCGACGCGCACGCCGACCAAGCTCGGCTTTGCAACGATTGAAAGCCAGGGCACGAACCTGCCGTTTGATGTCGTGGTGAACGTTCTCGATGCGTCCGATCTTCCGGCCAATGTGACGATGGCGACGCAGGTTACCGTCAGCCTTAGCAACGGTAGCGGTAATCTCGGTGGTACGCTCACCGGCACGATCGCCAACGGCGAAAGCAGCGTCACGATTTCGGGCGTTACGTATGACGCAACCGAAACGGGCATCATTCTGGCGGGAACGCCGACGACGGGTATGACGGGCTTAACTGTTGCAACGTCGAACGCATTCAACGTGGGCAACAAGAAGGCGTCGATCACGACACCGGCCAATGACGGTGATACGCTGACGGGTGCCAACTATACGTTTGTATGGAACACGGGTTCGGGTGTTACGCAATATCGATTGTGGATCGGTAGTGCGGCGATTACATCCGATCCGTTGACGGCAGATATTTACAAGTCCGGCCCGCTCACGGGTACGTCGCAAGCGGTAACAGGCTTGCCGACGGATGGTTCGACGGTGTACGTGCGATTGCACTCGTACATCAACGGCGCGTTCCAATCCAACGACTACACGTTTACCGCAGCCAGCGCCGGCGTAGCGTCGGTGGTACGGTTGGGCGCAACGTCAACGCAAACCGCGGGGACGCCGTTTAGCCTTAACGTCGAATCGGTGGATGCCTTGGGCGATCCGATTGCCGTAACGCAAGACACACGCGTGGCGCTAAGCGTTGCAACCGGCACGGGCACGCTCGGCGGTACGACTTACGGCACGATTCCGAACGGTAGCAGCAGCTTCACGATCGGCGGCATCACATACAACAAGGCCGAAAGCGGCGTTGTGTTGCGGGGTACGTCGGTCGCGGGCGATACGCTGACGGCAGATACGTCGGATGCATTCACCGTCAATGCGGGCACGCCGACGAAGTTGACAATCGATACGATTGCCGATCAAGCGACCAACGTTGAATTCGATGTCGTCGTAACGGCGTTGGATGAAAACGACAACATCGCGGATGTGACGTCGGCGACGACGATCACGCTCAGCAAGACCAGTGGCAACATGGCCACCGGTACGCTTACGGGTCAACAAACCGGCGTCATTAGTAATGGTGAAAGCAGCGTCACGATCTCGGGCGCGATCTGGGATATGGCCGACACGGGCGTTACGCTCACGGCGACGCCCACGACGGGAATGACCGGGCTAACGATTGCGACGTCGAACTCGTTTACGGTTGCTACGCGCGTTCCGACCAAGCTTGCCATCAGCACGATCGGCAACCAAGGTACGGGCTTGCCGTTTGATGTAACCGTGCAAGTGCTCGACGCATCCGACTTGTCGGCGACGGTCACGATGACGACGACGGTGACGCTCAGCCTCAACATGGGCAGCGGCACGCTCGGCGGAACGCTCTCGACGACGATCGGCACCGGCGCATCGGAGGCAACGATCTCGGGCGTCACGTACGACATGGAAGAAACCGGCGTCATTCTGACGTGTACGCCGACGGCGGGCATGACCGCACTGACAGTGGCAACGTCGAACGCGTTTAACGTCGGCGATGCACCGGCGCAGATGACGACGCCGACCAACGACGGCGACACGCTTACGGGCGCGTCGTACACGTTCCGTTGGAATGCGGGTGTGGGCGCAACGCAGTATCGACTGTGGGTCGGTAGCGCTGCGGTCACGACCGACCCGGCGACGGCGGACCTCTATAAGTCTGCACCGCTTACCGCGACGAACGCAACCGTGACCGGCTTGCCGACTGATGGCTCTACGGTCTACGTGCGGCTCTATTCGTACGTGAACAGCGTTTGGCAATACCGCGACTACTCGTATGAAGCCGCCACGGCAGGCGTTGCGACGACAATTAGCGTTGACACGATCGGCAACCAAGTTGCCGGTACACCGTTCGCGGTGCGCGTGCAAACGGTGGACGCGTTGGATGTGGCTTATGGTGTTTCGCAAGATACGCAGGTCACGCTCAGCGTTGCCACAGGTAACGGTACGCTGGCTGGTACGCTCGTCGGCACGATTCCGAACGGTAGCAGCAGCTTCACGATCTCGGGCGTGACATACGACGCGGCCGAAGCGAACGTGTCCATTCAAGCCGCAGCAACGGCGGGCGACACACTCAATGCGGGCACGTCGAACGCGTTTGAAGTTAGCGGCGGCTCAGCAGCCAAACTCAGCATTGCCACCATCGCAGACCAAGGCACAAACGTCGGCTTCGACGTCGTCGTGTCGATGCTCGATGCAAACGACAATTCGGCGTTGGCCTCGATGGCGACGACGGTGACGCTCACCAAGACCACCGGCAACATGGGCTCGGGTACGGTCGCGGGCGTCACGTCGGGCGTGATCGATGGCGGCGAAGGATCGGTCACGATCTCCGGCGTGTTGTGGGATATGGCCGACACGGGTGTACAACTCACGGCAACACCGACGGCGGGCTTAACCTCACTGACGGTGGCGATGTCGAACACGTTTACGGTAGCGAACCGCACGCCGGCTAAACTGGCGATCGACACGATCGACAATCAGGGTCCGGGGCAACCGTTCGATGTATCGATTCGCGTTCTCGACGCGTCGGATCTGCAGGCCAACTGCACGCAGGTGACCACGGTCACGCTTAGCGTTTCATCCGGAACGGGTTCGCTCTCGGGTACGGTGTCGGGCACGATCGGTGCCAACAGCGGCACGCTGACGATTCGCGATATCAGTTACAGCACTGAAGAAACCGGCGTGGTATTAACGGCAACGGCTTCGAGTGGTGATGTGCTGACGGCTGCTGCTTCCAACACGTTTGATGTGGGCGATATCGCAGCAGAGATGACCAATCCCGCAAATGACGGCGATACGCTCAGCAGCGATACCGTGACGTTCACTTGGACCACCGGCTCGGGTGCTTCGCAATACCGTTTGTGGGTGGGAAGCAGCACTATTACCTCCGATCCGTCAAGTGCGAATATCTACCGCTCGGTCGCGATCACAGGTACGTCGCAGACCGTCGGCAGCTTGCCGATGGACGGAAGCAATGTATACGTGCGTCTCTATTCGCTCATCGATGGCGTGTTCCAATTCAACGACTATCAGTATGTCGCCGCCAATTCCGGCGTCGCCACGCGGCTGATCTTCAATCCTGTGGGCAATCAGCAAGCAGGTGAACCGTTTGCCGTGTCTGTCCAAACGCAGGATGCGTTCGGCACATCAGCCAATGTCATCGCCGATACCGGCGTCACCATTAGCGTGGCGACGGGTACAGGGGCGCTGAGCGGCACGCTGACCGGAACCATCTCGGCGGGCACGAACTCTGCGACCATCGCCAATATGTCGTACGACACCCTGGAAAGCGACGTGCAGCTGCGCGCCACGCGCACAGCGGGCGATACGTTGACTGCGGCCGTGTCGTTGGCGTTCGACGTTTCGGCCGGCGCGCCGGCGGCGATGTCGATTCAAACGATCGGCGCGCAAGGCGCGGGCGATGCCTTTGACGTCGTCGTGGATATCGAAGACCAATTCGGCAACACCGCCGCCGTCACGCAGGACACGCTAATCACGCTGACCAAATCGCCGATGAGCGCGGCCACCGGTACGCTTGCTGGTACCATCACCGGCACCATCACGACCGGCATGTCGAGCTTTACGCTTAGTGGTGCAGCTTGGGATACCGTCGAAGGCGGTGCTCAGGTTCGCGCGACGGCGTCGGGCGGTGATATGTTGACCGCAGCCGACTCGAACACGTTTACCGTAGCGGTCGGTGCGCCGGCGAACTTAGCGATCGCCACCGTCGGTAATCAAATGACGAGCACGAGCTTTGCGGTTCGTGTGAACGTGGAAGACACGCTGGCGAATGCGTCGGCGGCTACGCAAGACACGACCATCACGCTCAGCAAACAATCGGGCTCGATGGCGACCGGTACACTCGGCGGCACGTTGACGGCAACGTTGATCGGCGGTCAAACCGGCGTAACGATTTCTGGGCTGACTTGGAGCGCGGCGGATACCAACGTCGTATTGACGGCCAGTGCCAGCGGTGGCGATGTCCTCACGGGCACCAGCTCGAACACGTTCGATGTGTCGGTGGGCGGTGCGACCACGTACACGCTCAGCACCGTCACGGGCGTAACGGCGGGCGATCCGTTTGCGATCAACGTAACGGCCCGCGATCCGTTCGGTAACGCCGCTAACGTGTCGCAAGACACGCGCGTGGTGATGTCGCTCAAGAACGGTACCGGCAGCATCGGTGGCGTAACGTTCGGCACCATCAGCAACGGTACCAGTTCGGTAAACATCTCCGGTATTACGTACAACAAACTCGAAGGTAACGTGCGCCTGACGGCGACGATTACGGCGGGTGACAATCTCGGCGGTCCGGTCGATACCAACTTCTTCAACGTTGGTGCCGGTTCGGCGGCGGCGTTGAGCGTCGACGCCATCGCGGAACAGCGAGCAGGCGTTAACTTCGATGTTGGCGTTCGCGTGCTCGACCAATTCGGCAACCTCACGACGGTCTCGCAGGATACCGGCGTGTCGCTCTCGAAGCAGTCGGGTTCAGGCTTTACCGGCACGCTTGCCGGAACCATCAGCGGAACCATCGCCAACGGTGCGAGTACGTTTACGTTCAGCGGCGTCAACTGGAACGCAATGGATAGCGACGTCATCGTGACGGCGGCACGCACGGCCGGCGATACGTTGTCGTCCGACGATTCGGATACCTTCGATGTAATCGAAGGCCCCGCGTCGGATATGACCATGGTGATCACCGACCAGCAAGCGGGCGAACCGTTCAGCGTGACCGTGACGACGACCGACCAGTACGGTAACGCATCTGCCGTTGCAACCGACACAACCATTGCGCTGAGCAAGACGAGCGGCCTTGGTCTCACAGGTACGTTGGCCGGTACGTTGCAAGGCGTGGTGACATCCGGCAACAGCAGCGTGTCGATCGGCACGGTTTACTGGACGGCGATGGAAACGGGCGTGCAACTAACCAGCACGCGCGTTTCGGGTGATACGCTGAACAGCGGTACGTCGAACACGTTTACCGTGACGGCGGGTAATCCGAGCCAAGTGGTGGTCGGCACGATCAGTAACCAAACCGCCGGTTCCGGCTTTGATGTCGGCATCGAAACGCAAGACCAATACGGTAACACGGCCAATGTGCTGGTGGATACGCGCATCACACTTTCGGTGCAATCGGGTACCGGTGCGCTGAGCGGTACCGTGGTCGGCACTGTTTCGATGGGCGCTGCGACCTTTACGATCAGTGGTGCAACATACGACACGGCGGAAACCGGCGTGTCGTTGCGAGCCGCGGCCAGCCTCGGCTTCCCGTTGACGGCGGGTACGTCGAATACATTCACGGTTGCACCGGGTGCAGTCGCATCTATGACGGTCGATACCGTCAGCACGCAGGCGGCAGGTGTGCCGTTTGATGTACGTGTGGATGCGATCGACGCATTGGGTAACGGAACCACGGTGACACAGGATACGCGTGTCACGCTTACCGTTGCGACGGGAACCGGCGCTGTTGGTGGAACGGTCTTCGCGACCATCGCCAACGGTTCGAACGGTGCCACGATTAGCGGTGTTACGTATGACACGGCTGAAACGGGCGTGGTGTTCGACGCGACGGCGTCGGGTGGTGACGCGCTCGGCGTGGTGCAGACCAACGCTTTCCAAGTTACCGGCGGACCGGCGACGGCACTGACGTTCGATACGATCGACGACCAAGGCCTCGACGTTCCGTTTGATGTGACCGTTAACGCGGTCGATCAATTCGGTAACAGCGCACAAGTTTCGGCCAACACCGGCATCACGCTATCCAAGACCAGCGGCATCAGCGCGACGGGAACGCTTAGCGGCAACCTGTCGGGCACGATTGCGTCGGGCGGTAGCAGCGTGACGTTCTCGGGTGTGGCCTGGGATGCCGAAGAAACCGGCGTAAAACTCACGGCAACGCGCACGGGCGGTGACGCCCTGGGTACGGTGAGCTCCAATACGTTTACGGTTGAGTTCCGACCGGCGGCGAAGCTAAGCATTCAAGCGTTTAGCGACCCGGCGGTGAACGACGGCTTCGACGTCGTCGTGCAGGTGCTCGATGCGAGCGATAACGCGACCACGGTTACGCAAAACACGGGCGTCACGCTCGCGCTGAACAGCGGTACCGGCACGTTGAGCGGTACGCTCAGCCGCACGATCACCAACGGTTCGACGTCGGTGACGTTTAGCAACCTTAGCTACAACGTGATCGAAAGCGGTGTGGTGTTGCAAGTGACACGCACGAGTGGTGATGTGTTGACCTCGGCAACGTCGGCTGCGTTTGATGTGGTGGCCGGCTTCAAGGCGGAGATGACATCACCGGTCGATGGTGCGACGCTGTCGGGCTCGACCGAGACGTTCCAGTGGACGACGGGTACCAACGTCACGCAATACCGTCTATGGGTCGGTAGCAATCCGCTGTTTACCTCGGCCGATGCCGATATCTATCGGTCGACGGCACTCGTCACGACGTCGCAGATGGTGACGGACATTCCGACAGATGGCAGCACCATCTACGTGCGGGTCTACAGCTACATCAACGGCGTGTTCGAGTCGAACGACTACACCTATACGGCGAGCGGACCGGCACCGGCACCGCCGGACGATCCGAACCCAGCACCGCCGCAACTGATCGCGCCCGATGAGCCGAATGGCGATAACGTCGAAGACCCGCAGCAAACGCCGGTGGACGACGAGCCGTTCCCGGTCACGCCGCAGGAGATCATCGTGAACCTCAGCGGCGGCGGGCTGTGCGGTATGGGATCGTCGTTAACGGCGATCACCGCGAGCATGGCGTTGTTGATGGGCGCGGGTTGGCGTCGGCGACGACGGCGACGCGTGCGGTAAGCATCGCGTTAGATCGGTGACGTCCGTTTTGATTATTGCAAGCTGATAATACCTCTCACCCCGCACGCCTTCGGGCGTCGCGGGGTTTTTTCTTGGTTGCGTCCGCGAATGATTCGTTGCAGGCAAGGCCAATTCGTATCTTTTGGCGGGCAGTCAGTGCGCCTGAACTTTTGAGAAGGGGGCAGGATGATGGGGAAGCAGCAGAAACTCAAGGAAGTGCCGCTTGGTGCGGTGCAGGCTTTTTCTGAAACGTCGGGCGATTCGCTCGAAGTATATCTACCCAATAAAAGCGCGACTGGTAACGCCGTTTTGTATAGCGGTAGCGAATCCGGTGCGTCCGGCATCGATTATCGGCGTTTACAAGAAGTCGGCGTGCAAACGATGCTAATTGCGGTCGAGGACTTGGCTTCCTGCGAAGAAGCATTGGAACGCGAACTCGGCAACCTGATGCTCGACCCGACGGTGGAGCCGCAGAAGAAGGCGATGTGCGCGCAACAGGTCGGTGTGAACTTGGCACGCGACATGCTGTGCGGCGGTAGCCCCGCAGCGGATATCGAAAGGGCTTCTACGCTCTTTAATTCGTTGCTGGTCGCCATGATGGGCGATCCGGCAGTGGCCACGTCGCTGCTATCGATGAGCGCACATCATCGAACGACGGCCAGCCATTTATTCGCCGTCAGCGTGTTGTCGATGATGTTGGCGCAAGAAGCGTTCGATGGCGACGAAGTGCAGATGCACGACGTGGCGATGGCCGGCATGTTGCACGATTTGGGTAAGACCAGTATCGACCCGGCGATTCTGAACAAAGTTGAGCCGCTGACGGCGGATGAAATCAACCTGATTCGGCAACATCCGGTCGAGTCGATTCGATTATTGGGTGGCGATGCAAATGTCGACGTCAACATCTGCCGCATGATTCTCGAACACCACGAGCGCTACGACGGCATGGGCTACCCGGTGGGTGTTGCCGGTGAAGACATCAGCATCGGCGGGCGCATTCTTGCGATTACCGACTCGTTTCACGCCATGATCGGGCGGCGCGATTACCGCACAGCACTCACGCCGGTCGAAGCGATGCGCGTGATGCGGTCGCAAGTCGGCAAGCAGTTCGATCCGAATTTGTTCGCTGCGTGGGAACGTGTGTTGGCCGGTGGTGTGGTTGCCGAGTTTAAACCCGTGTTGCTGAACGACGACACGGACGAAGTGGGCACTGGCTATCACGCCGATCATCGTAAGCCGAAGAAAAAGCCGCCCGTATCGCGGCGCAGCGATCGCAAGACCGTGCACGGCCAAATTCAAATGGCGTGCATCGCGACGGGAACGCTGCATCGCGAATACGTCGCGCGCGAGTTAGCGACGTATCCGGTGGTGGATCTTTCGCGTGCGGGGGCGTGTCTCGAGTCGATTGTGCCGATGTATCGCGGCGAAGTCGTGAGCGTTCGACTGAATGTGGGCGATTCGCCGCAATGGGTGCGCGGTGTCGTTAGATGGTGCCGTCGGAATGCGGCCAGCTCGTTTGGATATCGCATGGGTGTGCAGTTCTTGCATCGATTAGCGCCGGAAGAAGCCCATAGCCGCCACCCGGTCGTGGCGATGATGAGCGAACAGAACGCGCTTATGCCGGCGAGTTGATCGCCATTCGTGTCGACGCAGGCTTGGCGTGGTTGAATTGAGGGATTATTCAGCTACGTCGCCGCGAGGACGCGGCGGCTCCGATCGCCAATGCGTTCAATTCACGGCGTTATACCGCGCGGTCAACTTAGAATCGTGACGCGATCTCAATAACTAGAGCGCGCGCAAACCACACGTAGCGCGTTAGGCGCCTGTTAGGGTTGCGCTCTGCGCGGGTTGTTATTACGTTGCCATCAGGCCCGCTGAGCGGGGCCGGATGGGAGCTATGGATGGCAACGCCGTATTCTC
>Ga0207422_1001655_pt1 | contig 39871 bp, 32 predicted proteins | sample MarCyaLeptolynsp_FD_187757 | JGI IMG/M metagenome (GOLD analysis project Ga0207422, IMG submission 187757) | Marine cyanobacterial communities from Panama - species 1 Leptolyngbya sp. (SPAdes) | ecosystem: Environmental > Aquatic > Marine > Unclassified | place: Panama: Panama City | collected... | reverse complement strand
TTTTGGCGCGCGGCCAGCGCAAAACGTCGCGTTGTTGTTTTCGTTTGTTTTTGTTTTTCGATTTTTGTCTTTTTCCTGTCTTTCATAGGCTTACAAGCTTGTGTAAGGCTATTTCAGGAGATTTCAATTTGGCGCATAATCATATTTATGTTAAGTAGTAAAGATATTCTTCAAATACCTTTAGCAGCATATCATACTATCATCTTTCTGGTTTTTTTTACAGAATTTCATGGAGTTAGGTGATTGTCGTTTTCTTTTATTGGCATTTTGTTTTTCACTCATATACAAAATATTTTTCTGATTTATATATAACAAAGTATAAACATTTATATTGAAATAGTACCAATTTGCATCTTGTGATTACGGTGGTATCTGCTAACTATTCTTTATAGATTTATGTATATTTTTTATGAGCGCATCAGTAAGCCGTTCTACCCTTTCATATTTCTTTTTGTCCTTGGAGAAGAACAATAGGATAATAATAAAAGCTGAAGTGAGAAACCTTACAGAAAGAATTATAACAAAAAAACAATATTATATTTTACATGTCGATAAATTTTATTCAGCCCAAGTATAGATTAAACCAAATAAAACTTTAAGGACAGTGAATGTTCTAAAAAAGCTATTTTACGCTAAATTGTTGATGATTTTGAACATAAATTGGTCTTTAGAGTGATTTATAGCATATTGTGTATATAATAATCACCCGAGATATCTCCATGGTTCTTTTTACAATCCAAGACAGTTTTCGCCCTGGGTACTGATTTACTCATGGAATTATTGGTAACAGTTTTTTTTAATACTGAATAAGTTAGGGTCGATTATATGAACCTCATTTATCAGATATTTACATCTCGTGATTCTGTGTATGTAAAGATATTAAGTATACATTGGGGGTATGTCTATTCAAAAATACCAAATAGAAATTTTTCTATAAATGTGATTGTCAATATAGCCAACATGATTACTTGGATGATAGCACTTATCTTTCTCATATCCCCTGGCTCAACTCCCCCACCGAAGGGCAATACAAATGCAGCCGGTTCTTATCAGCAAACAGTATCTCCATTATTTCATTTCCTTCTTTATTGTAGAACACTTCGAACAAGGTATTATCTAATTCATATAGCATTACCGTTTGGTTGTAGTAACTGATACTACTGATGTAACTGGCCATTCCGAATACAATCTCGGCTTTTTCAGCAGTTGTCAACTTATTAAAATATTCCATACCTTAGAAACGACCCTATCCATGAGGTGTTTTATTTTGGAAAATGTAAGCAAAATTGTATCACGCAAGGCTTGATAAGTTGTTTTACATTTTACTGATTATGAGTGGATTAAGCAAAACAGTGCTGCATGATATGCTGCACTTTTATGAGCTGTTTTTAAATAAGTGGGGAAAGGGCTTTATAATGGGCACTTTTGGCTAAAATGGAATGCTGAACTTTGTGTTGCACTTATGCCCCGTGTAGCATAAAAAAGCCTCAAAGAAAACACTTTAAGGCTTAGTCAGGTAAATATGAATAATACACTTTATTATTGTAGATAATGTTACCGTTTACGTCCAATCGTGAAATGCTTTGGTACAAAACTATCACTTATACCATTTAATCTAGCATTATGTCTTTTCAACCTTTCATAAGGTTCTAGATATTCATTCTCTATATACCTTACTGTTTTTTGCAATGCTTTCCTTTCATCAAAAGAAACAAGGACTTCCAAATTGTTTCTGTAGTAATAATCTCCATTTTTTACATATGTGAGCATTACTAGTTTTTTTTTGACCTTGGTCTGTGGTTTGATTTTCAAACCCAAAATAGGTGTATAGTATATTTTTTCCTCTTTCTTTATTCCACCGAACTCCATAACAAGACGTTGGTTTCCTACGAACCTGAAAGACAATAAAAAATAAGTACATATCAAATCTTTGGTTGATGTAACTGTCATGATTAAAATAAAGATTTAAAAAGTTTTAGGAAGAAATCAAGATAGTCTAAAAGCTGTATGTAAGTAGTGGGGTTGAACAATTTTAATTGATTGGCGCCAAGTATTATCAAAACTGTTATTGCTGATGATGATATTATTTTTTTTAGTAGTTTTATCAGTGAAGGCAATCTTGCCCCTTTATGAAAGAACAGCAAAATTGTGGTGCCTGAATTATCAGATTCTATGCTTATTGAAAAAAAAGGTTTCATAGCTTGTGCTTTCCTTAATGACATCGAAAAATTGGATTTTTACACGATTCCTCGAAAAATGTTTCATGCATGAACAGCTTGGTATGCAAGCATACCAGTAAGTAAAAAAAAATAAACTATTCGTGTAATATATCATTTCAGCAGCATCATTAAATAAAACAATTGTAAAAAATAAAAAATACGCAATGGAACGTACATGCATTTGCTCTAGGGATGCAAATCTTCTTGAAGATTATCCCTCAGATGAAGAAGAACCATTAGGAAATAATGGTAGGGATTCTAAAACATTTTCTAAAAAAATGTGTATTATGAACGCTAAAAACTGCAAATATGCAACTTTTAAAAGAAGGGAAAAGGTAGACATTACAGAAAGTGATAATATAGCAGAGTCTATCTTATCAAATATCGAGACAGGTGTTGTTCCCAATCATATATTGGACCATCTCGATATCATCTTGGATTATGTTTTTGGTCTATTGAATGAGAGAAAGAAGAATCAATTGCTTGATTATGTATTCGAAGAGTGTCCGGATGTATTTCCTATAATAGAGGACTTAATAGATTGTATACTCCTATACAAAGTATCTAGAAATGATTTAAAGAATGGTTTTTTAAACATGAAAATGTAAATGAGAAAGCCTCCCTTGAAGGGAGGCTTTTTAATGTTTTAGTATGTGTGAATATATCAATTATGTTGGTGGTTTAGCTGCATAAAAAATTTAGGTCATCTTTTATTTTACTTTTTAACTCTACTCGTTTTCTATATACTGTTTTTACAGATAAATTCATCTCCTCCGCAATTTGGTCATTATTTTTTCCGTCTAGTAATGCATAAAACAAATATCTTTCCCCTTTACTAAAATTTTCTCTAATCATTTCAAACTTTTCTTTTATTACCTGGGCAACATCATCTATACGTTCATATATTTCTCTATCATAAGCGGTTTTCAAACATGGATACACTTCCCCATTTGTATTATTAGTAATAAAGAGGGCAACTATCTTTTGTCTGGTAATGGCATTCAACTTAAGCGCTACCATTACATAACTTTCTAGATTGTCTATTACTTCCCCTCTTAATACTTTTGACAGTACTTTTACATATGTATCTGATATTGTATCATATACAGTGTAGTTATCTTTTATATAATATCGCAGGAAACTAATTAAGTTTGCATTGTATTTACCATCAGCTTGGATAAATAACTTTGTTACTTTCTCTTTTAACTTTTTTAAATCATCCTCTGTTGGCTTTTTTGAATCATTTTCTGCATGCATAGTGAGAGGTTTAAATGAAAAATAATTTGGATTTCTTATAAAGGACTTTAAAAAAATATCAATTTGCACGATAGCATGACATTTTTCTTATTAGATTGGTACATTCAATAAAAACCCATAATGGTGACCTATGCACCATATTTATAAAAGTCAAAAACCTTCATCATCTACATAACTGGTAAGTACATTCTTAGAGAGGAATTATAACTACTCACTGATACTTACTAAAATTATAGTATGATTTGTGCTATTAGATATTTTCACATCTAAAAAAAATATTGATATTTTTTGTTTCTTGATTCAATTTCTCAAGAATAAAAAAGCCCACCACTAGGGTGAGCCTTTCACGTGTTTTCGTAATTTTTAAGATTTACTTGACGAACTTCTCTGCTATATTAATATAAAAAAAATACCCTCCAAATTGAAAGGGGATATATATAAATTACTTTCTCAATTATTTGCAGGGGCAGGCATTATCTCCCTGCTTTCTTATGTAAAAAAATAGCCTAGATACAATCCAGACTATTAATACCGTGGCAGTTATTGCAACTTATCTAAACTAGGAGTAATATAAGAAAACCCTTATCGAAATCCTATAAACAAAAAAAAGCCCACCAATCAGGAGGGCATTTCACATTTTTTGATGCTTAATTTATCGACTTGATAAACTCAATGTCACTATAATACTGAAAATAAAAATACCCTCCAAGGTGAAGGGTAATTTATACTCAATAAGGTATGATGTCAATTATATCTTAACTTAAAATTATAAATCATGAAAAACTCTATTGTTAAGACGGTGCTATTTCAATAGTTATTTGAATCATTTACATTTGTTATAAATAGGGCATCACTAGGTTTTTATCACTTAAAGCTAATCTGAATATTAAAACATTAAGATTTAGTAACATTTTAGTTTCATATAGACAATCGAAGGTTGTAACTTTAATCTATAATTCCATTAATCAAAGGCTGTTACAAACATTATCATCATGAAATATATTGATTTCCTTGTCAGGTGTAACTAAAAACAAGCTCTTATAATTAAAACTAAAGAATCGTTAGAAAAAGAACTGGGCCTAGAGATAAAAATCAACAACCTAATCGGTGATATAGTCTACGTCAAGCGGAAGAAGAGATTAAGTGGTAGCGATGATAATAGTATCAAAGAAAAAGTAAAAGAGGCATTTTCACCTTCTGAAATGAAAGTCGAAGTCTTTTTGGTTAGTAAGTAGGGCATCAATATTCAAGGTTACTTTACCATAAAGATTTTAGAATTCAGTAAGGAAATTGCTAGGTAAAGCAAATCGATAGTTTTTATCCATATAAAAAAGCTGTTCCAATCTGGAACAGCTTTGGATAATTTTCAAAACAATCGGGTATATGGCTTATTTGAAGAATTTCCTTATGGTAGATACAAGTTGTCCGTTTTCAAGGTCAGCCAATATCCCATCGAACTGTTGCTTGTCCATATTTCTACCTCCACTGATCGACCTGAACCCATCTTTACCTATATTTTTTTTCGCCATGCCCCAAACAGGAAAGGTACGCTCATCTATAGGTTTACAACCGACCATCACCGCATCACTGTGCCTAATGTCCTTTTTTATATCGTCATAAAGGTGGAACAATTCCTTTCTATCGCCTTCAAGATATTGAAGGAACATATCATTGGAATAAAGAAGGACACCTGTGATATCTTTAGTTGGATTGTTACTTTGACATACTTCCAGTATTTTATCGATTTCCTCTTCAGTACATATCGGACAACGTTTACTGGTGTAAATGAGGTTTGTGAGCATGATCGAAGTTTTATTTTTAAATATTTGAACAATGTAAAAACGGGATATCCATTGTTGCAATGCATTATTGTAGCCGATTTTCCTCTGAACATTGAAATCATGCTACTGAACAACTAAATAAGATGTACTGAATACTTGTTATAAAACCCCGTAAAACAATCTTCTTCTGAAGGACTTTACCTCATTTTATCAAAAAAGATCTACAATGCATATGATATACGGTGTTTCGGATAATGAAAAGCGAGGCAAATAATTACCTCATTTAAAAATTAAAAGGGAACCCATGATGGATACCCTCTTAACAAGACGATATTTTTTTTATGCGTATACAGTTGAAATGGCCATACATTTTTCATACTGAAAAAAAGAACATATGACCAATATATAGTGATCGACCCAAGTGCCATCAGGACAGCATTTTGCCTGAAGGTATATCAAAAAGATACCATGTTTTCCAGGTATCCTTTTGACATCTTTTTGATGTTTCCCCTGTAAAGCAACCTGATTCTGGCCTAGATAGACCTTGAAAGACCAAATCATCCTATCTGTCCGGCTTCTTCAGTGACCTGTTCCGGTCCATTGACCAGATAAGCGATCTTATGTACACCTGTTAACCCTTTGTCCTTGCCATATATGGGATAATAGGTCGCGATCAGGCCTATTTTTTCTCCGGATCTGTCCACCCTTGTTACCTTACCGGTGAATATCTTTCCTTTTCCCAACCTTTCCCAGAACCTTTTATAGGCATCAGACCGGGCATATCCCTCTTCACAGAAGATCCTGTGGTGCTGCCCAACCAGCTCATTGATATCATAGCCCATTTCCTCCATGAATTTCCTATTGGCCGTGACGATCCTTCCGTCCATATCGAACTCGATCGTCAATACGGTCCTGTCTATCGCCTCGAGTTTCCCCGACAGTGCACGCTCTTGGCCTGCCAACTTTTCCTGGGTGACCATCAGTTCCTCATTGTTCTGCCTCAACTCTTCCTCTACAGCCTGCAGCTCCTCTGTCTTGGTCTTGGATATCTCTAAGAGCCGCTTGGTCCGTTCAGTGTTCTCCTTCCTCATGAAGGCCACCCCTATGTTCTCACTTATCTTGTCCAGGAAATCCAATTGGTGCCCACTGAACAGTTTCAATGAGGCAAGTTCCAACACCCCTATGACCGATCCATTGTTCTTCAGGGGCAACAACAACAGGCATTTGGGGGCCGTATGGCCTAGGCCGGACGTGATATTGAGGTAGTCCCCTGGCAGTTCCTTCAGGTATATGCTCTCTCCTTCGAATATACAGCTCCCGATCAGCCCTTCAGATTTACCCACGCTCACCTCATTGAACTTCTCCCGGTCATAGGCGATACATGCCTTGAGGTTGACCACTTCTTCACCATCTTTTTCTTCTACTAAATAAATCCCTCCGACCACGGCATCCAGGAACTTCAACAAGTAAGAGATGATGTCAAGGTACCAGCCCTTGCCCTCTGATTCTTCCCTCAATATCTGGTTGATCTGGGCCATGCCATCGTTCAGCCACATCCTGTTCCTTTCTTTTTCGGATGCTTCCTTTAACTGCTCCCGCATCTCTACCAGGGCATTGCCCAGTATGTCATTCTTGCCCAATGTCTCGAATGATGTACCGAAGTCACCCTTTCCCACGCTCAATGCAAAGTCACTGGCCTTTTTCATATTGCTCGCCAGAAGGTTACCCGACCTTATGATCGAACTTAGTTCATCCTTGGTGGGCTCTACATGATCGGTGATCCTTCCTGATGCCAGTATGTCCAAGAGCTCGATGGGCTTTTGTATGGACCTTTTCAGGTTGTATATGACAGAGACGGCGATGATGACGGAGACAAGGATCGACAACAATGCGATGATGATCCCCCATTTGTCGTTCACGCTCGATATCTCATTCTTTATGTACCCATTGTTTGTCCTTGAAAAGGGCTGTAACATGTCCCTCATCCTGTTCCTCAATGCCAGGGCACGTTCGTTGACCATTCTCTGCAAGATCCGCCTTTTTTCCCTTGTCAGGTTGATACTGTTCATGGTCGATAGGAACTGGGTGGAGTCTATTTCTATGTGGGCATGTTCATCAAGATCGAGATGTTCGTCCACATAATCATCGATATTATCTTGTAGGATATAATATCTGTTCAACAGTAGGTTGAGCGAATCTACCCTTGCCCTGTTCTCCCCAGAGGTCAGTTGGTCCCTTTTGGACAACAGGTCATCGAAGGCAGGTCTTATCTGGGAATCCCATACCATGTGCCTTTCGGCCCTGAAGGCATCGTCCTTGGTCATGATATAGGCCCGTTGGGCCGCACCGACCCTGTTCAATCCGCTCAAAACACTATTGGCATTGAGCGTTACGGGCATACGGAAGTCTATGGTCTTTTCGCTTATGGCCTTCAATCTATTGTTCTGATAACTGTTCCAAAGGGTGGTCACGGTGAAACTGAGAAGGAAGAAGGCCACCATGGCCATGACCTTTCCTTGTATGGAATTGAGCACTTTGACCGCTGTATCTTTATTTTGTACTTTCATTTTTTGGGATGATTGATGATGATGTTTGACATACTTCATATACTGGGCATATGACCGTATGTTGTTGGTCCAGTGTAATCTTAGATCAGGGGCACTACCGGCCATTATATCATGACAAAAAGTTGTTGGAACGGATTCAAAAGTTAGTTATCCGTTCAGTCAAAAAATCATGTATCATTAAAGATACTATAAGTCGGTCGTGATCAAATTGAACATTTTTCTTATACAATTGTTAACGCCGCCTATCTTTTATATTGCGCCTGATATCTGGTATTTTTTTAAAAGGTTATTTGATGTGTATTATAACTAATATAGCCGTATATATTTCTACACTGATTAAGGGAAACATATAACCAATTATATGCTTTAAAAAATTGCAGAATAACTTAAGGTCACTTTAGGGTGATATAATATTCATTTATCTAGTAGTAGATATAACTTTGAATCCTAAATCTTCCACTCCAAAACTCACCATAATTCTTTTTTTCTACAATATTTTCTCTGACTTGTTTTAGTGTAGTGATGTTAAGGCTTAGACCAGGTCTTCTCACAACATTTACTTGAGGTTTATCCAATCAACTCTAACATTTAATTAAATCCTAAAAAATTTAATAAAAAGTTAAGTGCACCATGTTCTTAATTGTTAATCCCATGAAATCTTTTCTTTAAGTTTCTAAAACCCATTATTATTGAGTATAAACTAATCTAACTGAAAGAACAAAAGAATCGCATGAATAAAAAAGTACTTATTACTGGTGCGTCAAAAGGAATTGGCAAAGCGATAGCAGAAAACTTGATTGAAAATGACAAATATGATGTATTCGGGACATCCCGAAATCCAGATAGGGTAAAAAATAGTAACGATAGACTCTCTCTTATTCAACTTGATGTTACCAATACAGAAAGTATTAAATCTTGTTTTGACCAAGTTGGAAACATTGATATTTTGATAAATAATGCTGGTCAATCTCAACTAGGAGCTGCTGAAGATATTTCCGTTAAAAAATATAAAGAACTATTTGCTGTCAATTTCTTTGGCGTTGTTGAAACCTCTAATATTTTTTTACCCGGTATTAGGAAAAATAAAGGAAAAATAATCAATATCGGTTCCCTCATTGGAACATTCAATTTGCCATATTATTCATCATACACAGCGTCCAAATGCGCCTTACAGGGTTACACACATAGCCTTAGGATGGAATTATCCAAACTTGGAGTCCAAGTAACCTTGATTGAACCAAATGACTTCGCTACTACCATAGAGCCCGAGGTATTATGCAAAGAAGGTTCAATATATACTCAGAAACTCAATACTATCAGGGATAAAATTAGGGTAAATATGTCAAGATCCGAGCCCCCAGATGCATTAGGAAAATTCATAGCAAAACTTCTGAAAAAGAAAAAACTGAAAGCTTATTATCCGTATGGTGGAAATGCAAGAATGCTTACAATATTAAAACGTATACTACCACATGAAATCGTCCACAAACTAACAATGCAATCTTATAATCTATAAACTCAATCAAATGCAGGAATTACTCCAGCTTTCAAAAAATAGACTATTAAAGCCTTCTAAAACTGCTAAGAGGAGGGTGCTCATTATCTTAAATATTACCTATATTATTGCAACCTGTATCTTTTTAATCACACAAAAGATGAATACTGGTATGCTGGTACACAATACCAAACTTTTTTATTTTGGTTACTTGCCAGCATTGATCATTAATTTTTTATCTCTAGCATACCATTTATTGGAATCATTTGGTTTGGATGTCCCCAAAAAGATAAATGGGAATGTATTGGCAATTTGCTCAATTATACCTGTATTTTTTATGAGCTTTCTCAATCAGGTCGGTTATGGAAATCCTGGTTTTGACTCTATACTCTTCGATTATCCACTTGCTATAGCCCTTATTCTGGTTGCGGCATTGGTCATAAACAGAAAAGCAGCCATTACGTGGTCAATTATCATATTTTGTACCTTATCCTATAATGTTTCACTTCGTGGAATAGATTACCAGTATCATTATTTGACACCAAATGAAGCAGTAGCATACGAAGCAGCATTGGAACAAGGAGATCCAGATGCGCTTCAAAGACAACGAGAGCTAAAAGTCGCCAAATTAAATCCGCCTCAAATAACAAGATATACATTACAGTGGTCTATCTTTATAATAATTACAATGATGACTGTTATGATATTCATGGGTGCAAATAAAAAAATAATCAATCTTGTAGCACCAGTAATCGATGAAATTGAAAAAGAGACCCTTCAATTAGCAAGGAAAAAAGCAGATCTTGAAAAAGAGATTGTCATTAAAACAGAAAAACAGAAGATGAGTGACCTACGGGAACAAACGTTCATCAATATTGCACATGAAATCAGGACCCCATTGACTTTGATCAATAATTCCCTTGATGAATATGTTGCAGACCACGAACCTAACGAGAAATTGGAAGCAATAAAGTTGCATATTAGTAAGCTCACACGAGATGTTGTAAACTTTTTTGATTTGGAAAGATTAGAAAAAGGGTTCGAACCGTATGACCATGGTAAAATTTTAAATTTTAGTGAAACTTTACGCTTGAACTTACTACTCTTTGAAGCATTGGTCATTAAGAAAAATATAACTTTGGAGAGCTATATCGATGAAGAGATCTTTGTAAAAGCCGATCCTGTAGCCATTGATAGCATTATCCAGAATTTATTTGAAAATGCAATAAAATATACAAACGAGGGTGGGAAAATCATTATCGATCTGATCACTAACTCTGGTGAAGTAATTTTCAGGGTAAAGGATAATGGGATAGGTATTAAGGAGGACATGCAAAACTCGATATTCAGGCCTTACTATCAGATAAAAACAAAAAAAAGGAATAGTGATGGAATGGGATTGGGACTACCTATCGTAAAAAAAATAGTTGATAGGTTTGGATGGAGAATTTCTTTAGAAAGTAAAGAAGGTGAAGGGACAAGTTTTTCTGTAAAGATGCCCATACACTTGATGCCAAAAATGAACGGGTATTCAAAGATAGACCTAACAAAATACACCCACTTAGGATTGGATAACATTATAGTAGAAGATATCATACATAACGGAGCAAGAAATAACCTCCTTGTGGTAGAAGATAACCTTGAGATGTTGAAATACCTGGTCTGCAAATTAGGAGAAAAATATAATGTATATGCTGCCAAGAGTGGAACAGAGGCATTGGACAAATTAAAAACAATTAAAAGAGTTGATCTGATCATTTCAGATATCATGATGGATGGAATAGATGGTATCGAGTTTTATAAAAGAGTATTAGAAGACAATCGACTCAATCACATTGCTTTTATATTTCTGAGTGCTAAAACTGCAAAAAAAAGTCGTGAAGAAGGATTGGCTTTAGGAGCGCTGGACTATATCGATAAGCCCTTTGACTTTATAGAACTAAGCCATAAAGTAGAGTCAATTTTGGCAAATAAACAAAAACAGTTATCGGTATTTGGAAATGCATTGATTCATAATACAATTAATGCAATGCCTGCCAACAACAATAAACAATATTGGGAGAGACAAAAAGTCCAAGATGAAGATTCATTCGAAAGTATATGCAAAACATTCGGGTTGACACCTAAAGAAATAGAAGTTTCCTGTTTGGTATCTATGGGATTGCCTTATAAGCAAATCGCAGAAAAATTGAACATTTCAGAAAGAACAATACATACCCATACAAAGAGAATCTTTGAAAAAGTCAATGTAAACAATAAAGTAGAACTCATAAATAAGCTAAGACCCTTCCAGTAGTAAAAAGATTGACCATTTCTGTAAACTACGCAACATTCGGTACAAAAATACCGAATGTTACGGATTGATTTACTTTAACAAAAGCCATTTATTTGGATTATCACCATTAACAATAGTAATGGCATCAAAGGTGAGATTCAAAAAATCCACTATAGGCCAGATTTTGCTGTAATACTCAATAAATAAGTGTGTGATGAACTTATAACTAATGGCTTAGACCATTATATATTACTATACTAAGAAACAGCTTTAATAAGATGCTGAAACTGACTCCAATCTTCTTACTATCCCTGTTGATAAAATCAATGAGCGTAAATGCTCAAAGAGTAGATATGCTCAATGATGATCTCACTCTGTTACTGGATGGTTCAACTTATGAACTACCGCCCAGTGGAGATTCAGAAACCAAGTATAAAGGAGAAAATAATTGTCTTTTATCATCAACGTATGAATATGGCTATTTCATGTCAGATACCCCACCAAATGGTATAGATGCATTCTTTGAAAACAGGGTATCTCTATGGAGATTTATCAATGAAGGTATACGGACAATAACAAATACAAAAGATATAGAAATCATCGAAGGGTATATACTTACAAGTGTACGAGAATGCCCATTCCCATACAGTAAAGAGACAAGTACTGAATTTGTAGAAATAGGTAGATTCTCAGCAGACATATTTGAGTTCATTGCGACCGATAACATCGAAATGGACTATCAAGAGATTATCCCTAATGAAGCAGACCGATTTATTACATCTTCTCCTATTCCCTTAGTGATGGGTGCAAATAACGTAACACCTGAAATGCTTTACAAACTACATCCAGATTTTCCATACGGTATCATAAATACAGAAGGAAACATACCAGATAATACAATTGGACAGTCTAGTTTTAACGTTACTGCGACTTTCGATAATGGTACGAGAAGTCTGATCTATGATTTTATGAACCATAGATTTGAAAAGGTCGAAGGTATAAAAGAAAACATTTGCAGCGGTTCAGAAAGAGTAATCGACCTAAGAGATTATTTCATGTTATCCCCAAGTTTTACAGGTAACCCCACTCCTACCATAGAAGCAAACGTACCCAATGAAAACTTTATCTGGGATATTTCACAACTATCAGATGGAAATCATGCAGTAATAGTCTCAGCAACAGCATTTAATGGGACAAAAAATATCCAATTGGATTTTTATAAAACAAATATTGAAGTAGGTGCCGGGGAAAAGCAGAACTTTTGCCAAGATGGAACACTTGAACTGATAAGTACAGGACCAAATGACGGGATATGGAGTGTAGAGCAAATGGAAGTTATAGATGGCATCGTATATCCAGGGAACACCCCGCCAGGAACATATATTGCCACTTATACGGTAATGGAAAACAACTGTACATTTTCAGATGAAAAAATAATAGAATTGTATCCTAGACCACAAGTAAGTGCAGGTGAGGACATATCTGTATGTAAATCAGATGTGACCTACGATCTGGGAAGTGGTAATCCATTAGGTGGAGAATGGGTCTCAAATGATACGGAACTGATTATAACTGATGGAATTGTCAACCTACAATTACTTAACATCCCAGAAGTAGGATTTGCCGACTACAGCATAAATTATAGTTATACAAATGAAAACGGATGTACATCGGTAGCAAAAAAGAAATTACGTGTATATGCCGAACCTGAAATACCAGAACTGAAGAAACAGGACATTTGTGGTGAAGGTCAAACGAACATAGAAATCGTGAATTTCAACCCTGCATTTGTATATGAATGGTACAAGGATGACCAAAAGATCATAGGAATAAACGGGAAAAGTCATACTACAGATGTAATTAGTTCACCGACCAATTACAAGGTAATCGCAAGAAATCCCTTTTTGAACACTTGTAGTAACGTAGGGGAAATAGATGTAAATGTAGTACTACCACCTATTAAACCTGTCACCCAAGGCGACATACGCTGTGGGAGCGGAATGGCAAAGTTGAGTGCAGGAGGCGTACCTGGTGCTACTTATAGATGGTACAATACCAATGATGTACCCCTTTTTGAAGGAGATATTTTTGAAACCGAAATAGCCCAGACCACTTTATTCTATGTCTCAGCGATACTGAATGGTTGTGAAGGTGAGAAAGCGGAGGTTACAGCAACATCATTATTCCAACCTGCTCCACCATTGGTATCAGGCGTAAGTAGGTGTGGACAAGGTACAGTTTCCGTTACTGCAAGTGGGGCATCTTCTGGCGGAGAGTACCTTTGGTATAGTAGCATGGATGCGCAATCGCCTATACTTTCGGGCGTGGCTACCTATGTGGAAAACGAATTGACGGAAAGCAAGAAGATATTTGTTTCTGTACGTATGAAAGATACTGGTTGTGAAAGTGAGCGCACATCCGTAGACCTACAAATTTTACCGATACCTGCCGTTCCTGAGATAAAAGATGTATATTTTTGCGAAGGAGCAGGTGGTGCCAGTCTAGAAATAGAGAGCCCTGTCAGTAGCTATTCCTATGAATGGTACTCACAGTATAATACCGTACCAACAGGTCTATTGGCCACAGGTACGCTTTTTTTTACAGGTCAGCTTATGGTCAGTACATCATATTATGTGCAGGCCATATCAGCTGAGGGTTGCCGTAGTGGGGCAAAAGAAGTAAAAGCGATATTTGTACAAGAAGGAGAATTGAACATAGGTACCGATACAGTAATGTGTATTTATGGTGAAGCGATTGACCTGGACAATGGACTACCCGATCTTTTCAAGGGTAAAGGGATATTTACTGGCCCAGGAGTATTCGGACGAACATTTTCCCCATCAACATTAGGTGTAGGAAGTCATACTGTATCATATCAAGCAAGTCTGGGTGGTTGCCCCATAGCAGGTAAAAGGACAGTCCAAGTAAAAAGTGGTTTAGGCCGTCCAACATTACCTATCAGTGAAAACTCATTCTCTATTTGTCCAGAAAGATTACCTTTTGACCTAAGAAGTTTCGTACCAGGATATAACAATGGCGTATTTACTGGTGAAGGGGTAAACGGCAATAATTTTACTGCTCTGCAAGGTAGTTACGAGCTATTATATACACTTGATACGGCAGGATGCTATTACGAATCACCTTTCAATATCACAGTCCTCGAAAACAACGCACAAGCACCAAATATACTTTCAGATAAGGAAGAATATTGCACAGGAAACAATGCTATACTAGAAGCAAAGGGCAATGGGGGCGAACAGTTCCATTGGTACAGTGACAATAACTTAACAGATAAGCTACATTCAGGCAAAGTATATAATACCATTGTTGAACAGCCAACTCTTTTTGTCGTATCTGAAGATGTCAATGGTTGTATAAGCACTGCAACAAATTATACCATACCTGTACTGTCATTACCTACCAAAATCAACCATTTCTCCGATTCCATCGAAGTAGGTGGTTTTGTACAGTTTTCTGTAAATCCGATAAATCCTTCGATTGTACCAAAATTGACCCTATCATGGGATTTTGGTAACGGTGAGATCTCGAAACAACTTGCACCCGCCGTATTTTATCATTCTGCAGGCCATTTCAATGTTTCTGTTGAAATCAAGAATGGTAACTGTACTGATACGCTATATACAGATGTATTAGTAGAGAGCGATAGTATTGTCGATCTGGTCACATCGGTTCAGAAAATAGAGGAGACAAGACCTTTGGTGTATCCTCAACTAGTCAATGACAGGCTATACGTCCAAATTCTCAATGGTACTTGGAGATGTAATATTTATGACATACACGGCAGGAAAGTTTACCAAGACCTTATAAGGTCATCATGTGAAATCCCTACATCCAAGTGGATGGAAGGACTATACTTGCTCATGCTGAAAAATGAAGAAAACATCTTCAATTTTAAATTACTGAAACAATGAGATATACTATATATATAACATTATTGTTAATGGTTATCTCATGCGAGAACCGTTGGCAATTAGAGAGGGAGCTGAATGAGCCACCAAGTCTCGAACTGCTTAAAAAAAGTGGCGAAAACCTTGCCTTTGATTCCTTAAAATGGTCATTAAAACATCAAGAACCTTATGTTTTTTCACTGAAACTAAAAGATGAACAGGTTACAAACGGAACTTGGGAGATTGTATCTGGAGAAGGTATCTTGATGAGTGGTAATTCATCCGATAGAGACATACTCTTAGATGATGGTCATTGGCAGTTTCCGAGCAAAAACGAAAGTTTACTTTCCCTAACATATACCCCTATTTCATTAGGCTCACATGTGCTTGAATTTATTTCCATAGATGCTTTTGGGGAATCGGCAAAAACATCTCTTACACTAGAAGTATTCGAAAACCTGCCACCGATAGCTGTGCTAGGGATTGCAAAGATAGGAAAAGTAAATGCTAGACATTATGTGTTTGATGGAACTTCATCATTTGATAAAGACAGGAGCTATGGTGGTAGTGTAGATTGGTATAAATTCAAGGTTTCTGACAGGATAATCAAAGAAGGTGTTACCCCTGAACTGGATTATATCTTTCAAGAGAAAGGTGTTTATAATGTTGGTCTGGAGGTATACGATTCTGATGGGGCAACACATCAAGAAATCATCACAATCGTAATCAATTAATCATGAAGTCTCTTTACTATATACTTATATGCGCCATAACATATATAATGCCACCCGATACATTATTGTACGGTCAGTCTAAAAGACCCAAACATTTAAATAATCTGAAGTCTAGGTCATTTTATAAAAAGAACCGCAAGACCAGATTACTGGATTTCACAGGAGCAAAATCAACTTTGGACATGATGACTATCTATGGAAAGGGAGAACATACATCCTTAGCAGGATTGAGAGGAGATTATTATTTCCTTAATAATGTCGCAGTATTCGAAAGTTTTTCAATGGAATGGGGAGAAATATTTCTTGATAGATACCGTGCCATCTATGCAGATATAGGATTGCAATGGAATGTATTCCGTATAGGAAAAATTGCAGGCTCTATATCAGCTGGCCCTTACTTTTCTAACAACAGATATTATGGTAATGAAAAAAGCAGGTTAAATGGTCATTACTTTGGTATCGTTGGGTCAGGTAAACTGACCTACCATTTGAGTAGATACCAAATATTCCTTAATGCTCAACAACGCAAAGACCTTGGGGGTATATATCAACGGTTTTTTATGGGAATAGGCGCTGGCTATTCCTTTTTTTAACTTTCAAATAACAGATTAAAATGAAGAAAAATTTAACACTGATCATCATCTGCCTTTTTTTTAGCGGGGCATATGCACAGCCTAATCTAGCTGGGGAACTACAGACCCTTTACAATAGTACCATAAAGCCACTTTTCCCATTGGTGATAGGACTGGTGTTCGTTGTCAGCGTGATGATGAATATCAACGATATATGGGGGGAGCACAAAAACTGGAAGGGGTTTTTATCCAAAGTCGGCCTATACGTAGGTATCTGTTTATTAGTGGTCGTTGTCACAAATTACTTATTCACTTTGAGTATATGACGGCACAATCTCCAAAGAAATACCGTCTGCATAAAGCAAGTGACCGGTTGCCAGAGATTTTTGGTATGCCCATAAAATCAGCGGGCGTACTATTGGGTAGTATATTGGTTTCCGCCTTTATTTTGATAGCTGACCTTTCCTTGAGAAATGGCCTCATAAGTTTGGTAATAATTGGACTGGGAATCTGGTTCCTGAGAAATGTACAAGAGGAAGAAAACAGCGTGGGTGTTGGTACTAGGTTTCCAAAATACTTCATAAACGATTTGTAATGAACTGGGATTATTTAAGTGGATATTACCCGCTTTTGGATGGACAGGGTAACGAAGTATTATGTAGGAATGGAAATCTGGTCAATGCATTTCAAGTAGATTTACCTGAAAGGTATGCTATGGGTTTAGAGGATTATGCTTTATGGGCTTCTAATTGGGAACGTGCTTTAAGGTCATTACCCACTAATACTATAGTCCACTTACAAGATGTATACCTACAAAGAGCATATAATGCCAGTAAACTGCCACAAGATACCTTACTCCAAAGAGCAACGGTAAAGTATTTTAATGACCGTTTGTTATTGATCAGAAATAGCTACCTTTTCTTTATAGAGGGTGGTAAATCATTTTTGAAATCTAGGCGTTTGGATAACCCTTTTCTACCATTACCAAAGAAAAATGAATTTGAAAAAGAAGTAGAACGTAGGGAAATATTTAGACAGTCGGTACAACAAGCGGTAGGCATACTTAATTCATCCAACAAGGTATCTGTAACTCCAATGTCATTGCATGAAATAGGGAGTTATACCGAACAATATTTTAACGGTTTTGAAGAGACTGCAAAAGTAGCCTCTGAACAAAATGGTAATATTTTCAGGATAGGAGAAAGAGAGGTAAGGACTGCATACGTGGGGAAATTAAATGAACTCCCGACAGAAATTTCAAATTGTGTCGAAGGACAGTGGGGTATCATGCCCTATCCCCTACCCCTTTCATTTGAGCTAGCATTTGACCATGTGGTAAATACTGTTATCTTTTTCCCTGATATCGGACAAGAGAAAGCAGCCCTACAGAAAAAGAGAGAACTTTTTCACGCAACGAGAAAATTTTCTAGACAAAACGAGGTGTACATGCAGATAATGGATGCCTACTTAGATGAAATGGCAAATGATGGCAGTATACGTCCCTGCCGGATGCATCTGAATGTCAATTACTTTGTAGAACGGGGAAATGAAAAGGTCTACAGGGATAAGATATCAACAGCATTCAGAAAGATGGACATGCAATCAAGGGAAGCAATGGGAAGAGCTGCACAAGGTTTTTATTACAACTCATATTTTGGACATATCACAGGAATACCAAATAATATCGCTATTCCTATGACACTTCCACAGGCACTATGTTTTTATCAGCCAGAGAGCAATTATAAACAAGAGGAAACAGGATTATACTTTAATGATAGGTTGTTCAATCTGCCAGTACGAAAAGACCTTTGGAACGCTACCAAAGCAAAAAACTTTTTTGTAATGGCACCAACAGGCGGGGGTAAATCTTTTCTGGTAGCACACTTGATAAGGCAATGGTTTGAGAATGACTATAAAATAGTAATTGTTGACCTTGGGGGCAGTTATGAAAAACTTTGTGCCTTGCTTGAGGAAAGTAGACCTAACAGTACAAATTATATCAGATACCAGCAAGGTGAATCATTAGGTATAAATCCTTTTGATTTGGATGGGGATGCCAAGCCAAGTACTGATAAATTAATTGAGTTGACAGCTTTTTTATTAAGGTTATGGAAGCGTGGAGAAGTTGTGGAAGCAGTAATTGAGGTATCCCTGCGTAAATTATTGAGTAGTTATTACGATGCGACTGACAAACCATCACTTGAAGACTTCTACGGGTATATTTCTTTTGGTGGTGAGGGGCTTTTAAATGAAATGGGGATCCAACCCGAATTTTTTCCTATTGAAGAATTCTTACATAATACAAGTGAGTTTATCGGGGACGGTACTTATGGTTATCTTTTTAAGAAAGGGACCATACTTGATGGTGTTTCAAATAAGCAACTGATAGTTTTTGAATTGGATGATGCCAAAGATGACCCACTGTTAGTTTCCATACTATTACAGAGCATCGGTCAGACCATAAGGACATTGGTATGGCAGGACAGGTCCAAACGAGGTATCGTGTTCTTTGATGAGTTTGCAAAGATGCTCACATTCCCTGGCGTTTTGGCATCCGTAAATTATTACTATCAAGCCGTAAGAAAACAGGAGGCTGCCATAGGTGTGGCGATGCAATCGCCCAGCCAAATCCCCAAAAACGATACTTCTGCAAGTATCATCGACAATACGCCTGTTTTGTTTGCACTCCCGAGTGACAGAGGATATAAAAAAGTAGTCCAATTGTTCAGCTTGAAACCCCATGCCCTATGGCAGTTGGAAAGTCTCCAGAACAACTTTCATACAGCTCCCCACTACACAGAGTTTTTTATGCAAGTAGGTAAAAAAGGCAATACATACCGTTTAGAGGTGCCTGAGTTGCTCCGACTCGCCTACCTGACAGATGGTGAGGAAAACGAGAAACTTTTAAAAGAAGCAGAAAAAGAGGGCAGTCTATTACGGGCACTTGAAAAAATATCAGGTTCACATTTAGCAGGTGCTTCACTGGCTAGTACTCTACCTTCCGATGGAGTAACTAAACTAATTTATTCAACTTAAGGCACCTAATATGATGAGAAAAATAGTACTTACTGTCATTTATACGATTACAATGCTGCAAGCTTCAGCACAGGTTGTAAATCCTATAGAAATTGTAGCAAAACCTATCCCGCAGGTTGTAACCGACCCTACTGCTTATCAACACTTTGTGAGGAGTGTAAATGAGACACGAAAACAGGTACAGGCTGCAAAAGAGCAGGTAGATCTGCTTACAAGCGCCAAAGAAGCCCTTACAAAAGTAAACAACCTTATAAGGGAGGTATATATTATTGAGCAGGTAATAACCGATCAGGTCTATGTTACCCAAAAAGTAAGTGGAACATTAAAGCAATTAGAAGAAAGTAAAACATTCAATATCTATGAAATGACAAGAATCACTGGCGAATTGACTTTATTGGTATCTAGTAGCCAACGTACATTATCGCTACTTGAAAAAGTGATTAAAGACGGTCTTTTCAAGATGGACGATTATCAACGCTTGGAATTTCTTAAGGGCCTTCAGACAGACATGCAGGAAACTCGAGCAGTGGTAAATGGCATCACAGCATCTTACCAAAGGGCCATGAACCTTAAAATAATGAAAAAAGCATTAGAAGTAGATAATAAAGATAGATGAGACTGGACTATCAATTCATAAATAATATCTACCAAAAGATATTCAATAGTAGTACTTCTTTTCAAGCAATAGTGGGCATGAAACTACTATGTGCCATATTACTTGTCGTATGGTATTACTACAAGTTTTTTGCATCGACAGCAAAAAAAGATGATACATTTTCCCCACTTTCTTCTTTCGATATCATGAAAGGGGTAGCTCTATTACTTACTATTGCTTTTTATGACCAGTTCCTTTCATTACTTGACAATATATTCTCTGCTATTGAGGGGCAATATGCTACTCTGTCTGTTGAACCGAGATTAGGTGTTTTAAATGAAATGTCCGAGGATGCCCTTGAAATAGAAAAACCGAAAGGATGGGAGGCTGCTATCATAGAACTGGTTTACAGTCTTGGCTCTGTCCTTACTTCACCACTTGACCTTATTTTTAAAGTATTGGAAGCTGTTATTGGTATAATTGATTACATCATGTATGCCCTGTTCCTTGCTGAAAGGTTCTTTTTTATAGGTGTGTTGAGGATATTGGGAGGATTGGCCATTGCCTGTGCTGCCATCCCGAAATTAGAAAAATGGTTTTGGAACTGGCTCAGCACATACACTGCGCTATGGTTGTTGGCCATTCCTTTAATGCTCGGTAACTTTTTTACCAATGAAATTTACAACAACATGCAGTTAGGAGTAGGCTCAGTCCTTTATGGGATGCGTTTGATAATGCTCACATTCATTGTATGGTTGAAATTCAAGATATTCTCCAAATCGCAGACCTATATATTTAAAATATTTTCATGATGAAAAGGCCTTTACAAAGTGGGATTGAAACAGCTCATAGAGATCTTTATCGAAGTATGAGGAGGATGCAATTAACGGTTTGGTTTGCATTGGTGTATGGTACACTAGGTTTTTTTACGGCCATATATCTTTATCTCAAGACTTCTTCAGAAAAGACGCCTGCAGAAAATACTCCTTTAACAACCTATATAAACGCAACAAAAAAAACTGACTTATGGCTTGGGGATTATAGAAAAGAAAACGAGGCTATATTAAAAGACCATATAGAAACATTCATGAAGTACTATTTTAGCTACAACCCGAAAACAAGAATAGAAAGACAACAAAAGGCCGTGGTACTATTGGACCCAACAGATGCTGAAACACTGGAAAAAATATATGTGGATTGGCATGGACAGGTAGAAAATTATGGATTGGTACAGGACATATCCAATATTGAGATAGAGATTCTTCCTGGTAATGAGCCATGGCATTTTGAGGCAACCTCACATATCACTTTGAGCGGTATAGGCACTGGACCGACCAGATATATTTTGGAATGCAGAGGGTATGTGTTACAAGTCCCTGCCAATAAACTGAACAAAAACGGATTGATAATCACTTCCCTTAACTCGAACATAAAAGATGACAAAAGATAAAATAGCGATAGTGGCAGGATGTACGATGATTACCTTGTTACTTTTTGGGTATTCTGCCTATTTATTTTCCAATGCACCAGCAGAAGAAAAAAGTGTGCATGATAATCTTGCAGAAAAAGTAATAGAGAAGCCAATTATAGAACATGGTGTAGATATAGAGAAATTACCAATTTCAGATCCTATTCAAGTAGACATCAATGCAGTACGCTACCGCTATAACAAAGCATTCGGGAAAAAGGAAAATGATAGCATTACAACCATATCCATGGAGGCCACCATAATACAAAAACCTGAATCTAAATCTCAAAAAGGTTCAGTAAAAACGAAAAAGATACAAAAACCTAAAGAACGGGCTACTAAGATTACAACAGAAAAGTACGACATAAAAGAAGAAAGACCAGAACCTAAAAAAGAAATCAGAAAGCGTACAGGACTGGGTCCTACATTGGTATTTGACAACAAATCAAATAGTACAAATGATGATATAGAAGACTTTACTAGTCCCCAGATTGCTGCGGAAATACCTGTGAAAGTAAATTTTCAAGAGGGTACAACCATTCCCATACGTACCTTGGGTACTTGCTCGATAGAAGGTAAGGAATATCCATCAGGCACGAAATTGATAGCATTAGGAAAGATCACTAAGAACCGCATCTTATTGAATGTGGAAAGTTTGATACTGGATAACAGCACCCAAAATGTAGCCCTAAAAGTATATGCTACTGATGGTATATTGGGATTGCCTTATGATAGTGGTGATGCCAGGTTCAGCGAAGCGGGGTCAAAAGCGGTAGGTCAAGTAATCCGACAGATAAATTTACCTGTGGTCGGAACGGTAAGTATTCCCCGCAAACAAAAGAAAACAGTTTTAGAAATGCCCGCAGGTTATCCAATTTATTTAAAACCTTGAACCATGAGATGGCCATACCTTATACTACTGATTACTTTTTGCCATGTGGCTGGGGCACAGATAAAAATACCCCTCTGTTTGGATAAGACCACTTACCTTTATTTTTCCTCCCCTATCAAATACGTGCATTGCGCAGCAGTGGTACAAGATGGTGAGGGCAGTATATTTTTAGGCCAATCTGCCCAAGATAAACACCTATTACAGTTGATCGCTGCAAATGAAGATTTTGCAGAGACCAACCTCCTTGTTAAGACAGAAAACGCCTATTACATTTTGATGCTCCATTATGATACGGCACCAAAAACGTATTTCTATGAAATAAATCCTATCCAGGCCAGGGTCTCAATAGATTCGATAGAACAAAAAGAGGTATCGATACAGACAAAAGTAATAATTAATGAGCCAAATAATAAAGTATCGGAAATTGGTGCTGAAAATCATTTAAAGGAAAGAAGCGACAACAATGTAGTAGAAAATAAGGATAGTGATTATTGCGACCTCAAACCTTATAGCTTCCGTGATTTTACATTGAAACAGAGCATCGCTATTGGGAATGGGGGCATTTTTGCAGACGAAAAACACATCATACTTTCAGTACTGGTAAGCAACCAGTCAGGGATTCCTTTTGACATAGATTATTTCTCATTTATAGTGGAGGATAAAAAAAGCACAAAAAGGCTAAAAGGCAATGCTTACCTGCAAGGAGGTGAAGAAGAAAAAACACCTCTTTTTTACTGCGATAGACCAGTAAGGGTTCAGCAAGATAGTGAAAAAGAAATACTGGTCGTATTTGAAAAGTTCACCCTTGGAACCAACCAACACTTACGAATTACTTTAAAAGAAAAGAAAGGGAAACGGCAGTTGAGCCATATAGTTTCTCAAAAAAGTTTTTCAGGAGCAAAAGGATTGGTAGGAGGGCTTGAATATTAAGTTTTTTTTTACTTATTTAAGGGTATTTATAATTATTTAGTTCTGCACTTATTTAAAAATGAAATAACTGGATAAAAATATACAGTTAGTCAATTGTTAGGGACGAGGTTAAATTCATGAGACTTTAATGAGTAAAAAAATAGGAAGAAATGATAAATGCCCATGTGGTAGTGGGAAGAAATACAAAAAGTGTTGTATTAATTCTAGTCATACGTTTAGTAATTCACAGGCTAAACCGCAAACTCCTTCCTTCTTCAACCTATTCAATTCAATTGATCTCCTAAAGACTTTTGCAGGCCTCACCTTACTCCCCAAAAATCACGGTAAAAACGTAAGATTAGAAGAGCTTTCAAGAACAAGTCTTAAAAGCTTTAATGATAACAAACAAACTGTATCTCATGCAGATTTAACCACCTTCCTAAACGAGACCTATCCATCCCATTACTTGGAAGATCCTGTCGTCAACCTTTTCACAGATTTAGTCACTTTTTATGGTGGTGACTACATTATTTTTCCAGGTATAACCGAAGGTGGGAGCTACGTGATTTCCAAGTTATTGACAGCAATTTTCAATTGGCCTGGTTCAGGTATCCCAGATGGGTTCAAAAACAATTGTATGCATGCCTCATTGCTTATATTGAACCTCTCAGAAAGTATTGCAACTCGTCTAGGTTATAACCGATACCAATTTGAGGAAGTTAAGGACAACCTCATATCTATTCCCAATTCAACAAGGCTTGAGGAAATAAAAGTAGCTGTTACTTTTTCCAAACAGGAAATGGAGAAATTGCTTCAAGCTAAACAAATTTCAAGGGAAGTGTTGGACGTGTTTGTTCTTGACATCAATGATCCTGATTTAGCCAATGAGCATATTGAGGAAAGTCCTTTGCTTACCAAACCAATTATTCACCACAATGGCGAATACATCATCACCTCCCCAGCAACGCTCAGCTATGCTTTAGTGGATTTCATTCATTCGGAAGCAAGCACATCGGGCTACCTCCCTGCTGTTACCAACGCATATCATAATGTAATATGGAACTACACACAGCTTCACCTAAAGCAACTCGGTTTTTTATTAATAGAGATTCCTGCAATTACTGAAAATTCTGACCCTATGATTAGAGAAGCGATTTATCGCTTTGATGATGACAAACTTGCATTTGTTCAATATATAACATCAGGAGAAGAAACACATCAGGAGAGAAAGCAACAAATCGTTAATGACACTTTGGCATTACCTGAGTTTGTAGGTCACCAATTTATGGATGTCTCACTAATTTCTTCTATGGGTCAAAATCTGTTCTTTGCGTATGGACGTACCGAAAACTCCCTGAGTATCGGGATGCCCATCTATGATTTTGACACATTGATAAAATTGAAAAAACATGACGCTATTGACCTATGGAATTTCGCTAATGCAAGAGATAATCAAATTCCAGATAGTAATATGTTTGGAGTCTCTTTTCTGGATGTCTTTAAAGTTTACAAGGAAAATGATGATTCCTTTTATGTTTCAGATGATGATGATGGTGTAATCATTCGAGTAGAGCCAGGATATGCAGGCAGTTTATATCAAAAAGCAAAACTTCTTTCTGACGAGCATTCGGTAACACGATTAGTCGAAGATAGACTTGCTAATATCCCTGTAACACGAAAGGATAAGTATGCTCCAATTTATTGTTTCATTGATGAATTGTCAGCGAGCAATCTCAATATGGCTGTGGAAGGGTTTCCTTTACCTGTTTGGGTATCCCCGAATAAAAATTCATTTGACATCCTCCCTGCCGCAAGGGGTTTATATTTTGAAATGACTGACACTATCGCCTACTGGTTGTGGCAATGTCAGGAATTTATAAATGACAACTTATCTCTTCTTGGCCATACACCAATTGCTTTTAAGTTTGAATTTGATCGTGAAGAGCATTTCAATCCTATAGAAAGAAACTTTGAACGAGACCCTGAATTGGCAAGTCATTTCAATATATCTATTGATAGCAATACTATCTCAATTTCAATACCAGCTGCTATAATACCCTATCTGTACGGAGCAGATAATGAAGGAGAGCGAGAATTGGTAAGGCAGCTTCTTCGAGGAATGAATCTAATAATGGAAGCTCAAAAGAAACCGAAAATTAAAGCAGAAAGGATTAATCAAATTGTTGATGCAGCAGCACCGCTTGGGGTAAAGAAGAAAATCTTTATTCTGGATTCGGCTGACAACTTATTACTCGACTCTTCAAATCTTGCAAGTCATAGATATTTACAAGGATACAATGTAAACACAATATTAAATAGTCTTATTCCGGGCTTGGGCAACTTATGCCCTCCGGTAGGAGAGATTACTGATAAAGCGGTAAAGACCAAATTGACAAGGGATGTAGTGATGCGAGTATTGCTACCTATGTTGCAAACAACAATTAGCCAATATCCTAATGAGCCTCTCCTCAAAAGATTAATTAATCTCAATGAAAGATTAATTCATAAAAGAGAAGAACTAAGAGTCAAAACACCAACCCGAATCGCATGCTTTGTTACTCAGGAACAACAAACAAGTGATTTACAGGGTAGCCTTGCCAAACTCAATCAAACCACCATTGCAGTAAGGTGTTTAATAGAACATCTGGCTGCAGAACCCTCCACAGGCAACAAAATCATTAGCACAACTGCTATAGATGAGCTAGTAGCCATAATGAACGCAATAATCGATTGGGGTTCTATGGGTGATCAGATTGAATTTGACCTATTCGAAATAAAAATGGGTATTTTGCCTTCAGGTCGTATCGGTACAAGCAAAGAACTCTTCCGAGAAATTTTTGACCCATATCACGCCTCCAAGTCGAAAGAGAATGTAAGCGATGCTCAAGACACATTTGAACAAGTATTTCCGCAACTTAATCCTATGGAGGGCTCAAACGTACCTGAAAGCCTTGATAAAGCTTTCATAGAAGAGTTTGGAGTCTCCTTCTCAAGGTTGTGTGAGGTAGTAAATGACTTGGTAATTATAGCTTATTCTCAACCTGACGCATGTGCAACCATGCTGAAAAAAGATTTATTCATTGAAATAAATAAACATGATCACACCTATTCCGAGGAAGAATTTAATACAGCAATAGCATATCTGAGTTTATTCAATAGAGGAAAAGTTCATCGTGTTCCTGCTGGTTTTGACAACATTGACATTTCACCTTGGCGGTTTAACAGAAGACTTTCCCTGCTTCGCAAACCTTTAGTCTTGGTTGACAATCCCGAAGACCCAGACAACCCAGTTGTTTACTGGGGATTTAGACAACTGCTTTCAAGTAGAATGTATTGGTATGATCAATGTACCACCAACAGACTCAGAGTGCGTGAAGACGGACCTGTGCAAAAAGTCTTAGGAAAACTGGCACAGCATAATGGTAAAAGATTAGTGGAATCTGTTCTGAATGAATTTGATACAGATGACTTAGTAATTGATTCTGAAGTTCCAATCAATCCAAAATCAGACCTCAAAAATGATACTGACATAGGTGATGTTGATGTGCTTGTATTAGACACTTCCACGAAGACGGTATACAGTTTAGAATGTAAAAGCATGGCTCCAAGTCGAAACATCAAAGAAATGATTGGAGAGGTTGACAAACTATTTGGAAGTGATTCAGAAAAGGGTTGGATAGATAAACATGTAGATCGAGATTCCTGGTTGAAAGCAAATTTGAATCAACTCAGTACAAAGTATGATCTGGATTTATCTGATTATAACGTGAAGTCATTTTTTGTGACTCAGGAAGATATGCTAACCCCATATCTTAAAACAAGGAAATTGGCAATGCCCTTTATCACTCTTTACAGCTTAAAAGAAAATGGATTGGACTCTCTTAAATAAAACCCAGTTTCTAATAAAGTATATAAAACATACCCTTTGTGATACGGATTATATACAACTTTTAGTCACAAGTAAAAACATTAATCTTATAAGAAATATATTCTTCCTTAACTTTAGCATTAAAACCCACGTCATAAACCCGAAATGAATAAAATTAAATTAAATTTTATTAGACTAATTCAACAGGATGTAGTCTTTCCGATATATCGCAAAAAGTCAGATGAAAAAGAAAATTCACCTTACTTTGGAGCATTACCTTTGACCGATTCTGTTCAAACTAAAAAAGATTCAAAATACGATAATTACCAAATCAGTTTAGAACCGAGCCAAGGATTTGAATTGTTTAACTATAAATTAAACTTTAACAATAAATTTTCTTGCAGGCTAATATTTGATAAACTAGTTGAATCACTTAGAGAATCAAACTCCTTCAATTTTGAAGTAAAAGATAGTTACCTTAGAACTCTTGAATTAACCATAGAAGAAGTTGATATAGGAAGAAGGATTATAATCCTTTCTTCGTATGTACTTAAAGAAAGTTCAAACATTGGATTTTTGATTGACTATGGGTTTAAAGAAAAAGAGGGGAATACGAATAAAAAAGATGCTCAAAGATATAGCTTAAGTTTAAATCGAAATTATCGTAGTAACAGAAATTTTTACAAAGAAAAATATGCTTTCATTAGTTCAATTATTAATAGCCTTCCCAGGCTAAATATCCAAGGAGAATTAATTGAAATAAATAATAGTTTATTTATTCTTGAGTCTTCTTTTCTGAAGAAAAAAGAATATATACTCCAGAATGGAAATATAGCAAATTCCCAATTCCAAGGAATAAAAAACTATGGCCCATATAAAAGTATATCTTTAAATAAGAAGGTGGACTTTTATTTTATTTTCAAAGATGCACATAAGAATTTAGCTAATAATGTTTATTTGGGCCTATTAGGGAAATTAAGTCCTGGGACTTTTCCAGGTTTAAAATCAATGTTTGGCTTAGAATTTAATCGGTCAAACGTTAAGAGAGTTCGGCTTGATTCCCCTAATTTTCAATCTGCTCAAAAAGCAGTTTCTAAAGTATTATCAGAGATAGAAAAAAGTCCTGAAACTCCACCGTTCGTCTTGTATATAGAAGACAATAATCATGAAGATATCCAACAAGAACTCTATTACTTTATGAAACATGAGTTTTTAAAGAATAAAATACCTATCCAAGTTTTAAGTAGTGAAAAAGTTGGTTCACATGAAGTATTGAAATGGTCAATATCTAGTATTGCTTTACAAATTTTTGCAAAGCTGGGAGGAACTCCTTGGTTAGTTAAACCCTCAAATATAAATTGTTTAATTTTAGGAATAGGTCAAGCATATGAAATAAATGAAAAAACAGGATTGAAAAAGCAATTTGCTTATTCTGTATGTTTAGATTCTACTGGCCTATATAAGAAAATTGAAATACTATCTAAAGAAGAAGATGGAGAGTCTGATGACTATTTAAACTCAATTAAAGAGAGTATCAGAAAGTTATTAGCAAGTAAAGAATTTTCCAATTATAAAAAATGTGCAATACATATACCTTTCAAGATACCTAATAAAACTATTGACTCAATTCAAGAAATAGCTAAAGAGATTAATGATACAGAAGTAAGGATTATAAAGATAAATACTAAAAATAAATTTTTTGGTTTCACTAATCATAACACTATGGTTCCTTACGAAAGCAGTTTTATTAAATTAAGCTACGGTGAATATTTAGTGTGGTTTGAAGGATTGAATTATGGTAAAGAAATCGTTTATAAAAAAGTGGGTAATCCTGTTCATGTTGAGTTTTTGGATTCAAAAGATATTAGTCTCGAAGATGAACAACGTTACCTTCAAGATATATTAAATCTATCTGGTGCAAATTGGAGAGGATTTAATGCTAAAGCAAAACCAATTTCAATATACTACTCTGAATTAATAGCAGATTATTCATTAGAACTTCAAAAAATCACAGGCTTTCAAAGTAATATTTTTGCTCAAAATGAACCTTGGTTCTTATAATTTTGAAATATGGATTCAAAAGAAATAGTTTTTTTATTAGGGGCAGGAGCTAGTTTTGACGCAAAAATACCAGTTTCAAGAGATATGGTTACTGATGTAGAAAAATGGGTTCAGTCAGAATCAAAATGGAGGCCTTTCAAGGAGTTGTACTTCTATCTAAAAAGTAGTATTGAATATTCCAAGGGTATTTTTGGAGATTTTGAATATCAATTCAATATTGAGGATTTGTTAGTAGTCTTAGAAGCACTTGAACAAAGAGATAAAAATATCATGTATCCATATATTGGAAATTGGAACATGAGACTTACTGAATTTGCAGGGAATAATTTTGAAAATATATCTCGGTTCAAACTATTAATAAAAGAGCAAATTAGTGAATGGGTGAAACCCAAAGAAGGATATGAAAAAGCAAGTTATTACAATGGATTCATAAACTTTCAAAATGAAATTGGAGATACATTAAAAATTTTTTCATTGAATTATGATTTATGTTTTGAAAGAACTATCGAAAGACATTCTGAAGACCTTAATTTAGAGATTGGATTTAGTGATAGAGTTTGGCATTATAAAAATTTTGATTCTCTTGAGTCTGAGTATCATGGAATTCATTTTGCATTGTATAAATTACATGGATCAATAAATTGGAAAAAGAAAGGCGATATTATTTATCATGAAGATGATCCTGTTAGAGATGCAGAGTTAATTTTTGGAGTACCATATAAACTTACATCAAGTGATCCTTATTTTTTCTATTCTTCAGAGTTCCGCAAAAACCTACTTAATCCTGAATCAAAATTAATAATTTGTATTGGGTATAGCTTTTTCGATGAGTATCTAAACAGATTTATTTCTCAAGCACTTACCGAGAAGGATGATATGGCGCTATTAGTAGTGACATGGTGTAAAGATGAAAAAGAAACTCAAATTAAAATAGTAGAAATAGGAAAAAAACTAAACTGTGATTTAAATAGAATAAAAATGTACCATTTAGGCGCAAGAAAATTTTTACAAGAAGATTTGAATGTTAACTCAATTGAAAAATATAAAATTGAATCTCCTGAGTCTCCATTTGAAAATTAAAAATACGACTAACAATGCAAATGATAATCAAATTTTTTATACATCACACCCCCTTTACCTCCTCCAAAATAGCATGATAATTCTCATTTATCTGCTTCATGGTAGCTCTCGGTTGTTCATTAACTATGCCCTTGGGAGTAGGCATTTTAATCCTTGCTTTTTTAGAATTTCCTAGGTCGTTGATAAAAAAGAACTCCCCTGCCCTCAGGCTTAAAAATTCCTGTGCCTTATGTTTGTACTTCTCCCGTGTTGAGGTGGTCACGGAAGCAGATAGTTCATTCATGAACCCATCCCTTTTGGTGACGCTCCTTTGCTCCTGTTCTATAATCTCAAAATACTGCTCATAGAACTTAGCAGTATCTGGGCCATTTGCCTTGCCCAGCATCTTACTAGAAAGGTTGGCAAGCAAGGCCTTCATGGTGGTCTCGCTGTAAGTCTCCACCATCTGTACCTTATCCTGTACGCCTATCACGGTGGCAATTTCATAACTGCGCATGGTAGCAGGTATGCGGGAAGCATCTTTGAAATAAAGTGTTGGAAATTCATCCCATAAAAGTAAAGAGGGATGCCTGTTACGTTCCGAAATCTGCATCAGGCTTGTACGCAACAAGACTGCTAAAAAAGGAGATAGTACTTTTTCGTACTTTGGGTGTGATACCATTGACATGACCCCAAGATGTTCCTCTTGGTTAATGTTCAAGGAAAAATCATTTCCAGAAAATACCCAAAAGATACCAGGTTGTAATAACTGTGTCAAGGCATTGGCCAATGTACCCATTACACCTGCCATTTGTCGGTCACTCGTGGCACTTGCCGTAAATGCTTTCGCTTGTAAGCCAGCTTCGGCATCAGATTCGATAAAACTGATAAGGTCGGGCAGTTCTTTGACCAATAACAAAGCACAAGCATACGGAAGGCTGCATTTATTCTCTTCGTCAGTTTCTTTATACCTATTCCGCAATGCCCATATCACACCTGTTAGAGCGCCTTTTGCCGCTTGGCTGAAAAAATCATTGCTCCTCGGTAATAAATTTTCTATCAGCGCACTTGAAAGCGCTGCCGCATCCTGAGAAGATTTCAAGTAGCTTGGATGTATCGGGTTTACCCTATGTGAAATTTCAGGCCTTTGTGGGGAGACAGTCCAATAGGGCAATGAACTGTCCATGTAGAAAGACTTTGCCATTTCAGTGAGTTCAAAGTCCTTGTAATCATAGATGATAGATGGGATATTGTTGACACCCGCATGTTTTAGGATGGGCGCAAACCCACTTGCTGTTTTTCCTGAACCTGCCGCCCCGAAAATACCCAAACCCCTTGCAAGGTTCAAGTATTGCACACCCTTGTCTGTATAAAAGGGGACATCCAATAAATTCTTCTTTTTACCCTTCCTTTTAAAATCAGGTATCAATGCATCTAACACCAATGCTGTCAATAATGTAAAAAGGATATATGCTACAGCTATCACCAATTTTAACTCCAAAAACCATATAGCCAAAAGTAAGCCCCCTAAGAGAAAAATTGATGCAGCTACTACTTTGAGCAATGTATTGGTAAAAGGCTTCATCAAAAGGCTTAAAAGTAATCCTGAAAGAAGGATAGCCATCAATACATAAAAAATATTATCTGAAGCAAAATTGAATAGCTCGTTGATCATATCCATATCACATCCCTACATTTGGTGTCCCGACATTCGGTGCCCTTACCCCTACCATGACCTGTTTGGCGATACCCACTGCCTGCCGTAATGCCATCTCTATCGCCTTGCCCGGGACACCCACAGGTGAGAAACCCGCCATCTTGCTCAATGTCCGTGTCGCCTTGGATATCACCATGTTCTCCATCTTACTGGCCAACAATCTTGGTGTATGCGGGAAATCCAGTATCTTCTTGGCATGAGTGTCCTTCAATAGGTGTTCCAGTATCAGCCTCTTGGCAGCATACCTCGGGCTCATCGCCAATAACCTACAATAATTGAAATATTTGACAGGGTCATGTTTCCTTGCATGATAATACTTGAAACTGTTCTCAAGGTCCCTGTTATAGTAAAAGCGCTTGTCGAATATCTTCTCACAATTGCCCACAAAACCCTTCCTGTCAAAGCCTATCCGTACCATCTTACCGTTCAGCACGTTCTTGCTGCCACGGGAATTGGCCAAGGGCGAAAGTTTCAACCTTCCGCTCCTGTCCTTTCGGGAAACGATGATGTGTACATGGTAGTTGACCCCGTCCTTTTTTGCATGGGGAAGTATCACCCTACCTTCCGTGTTCCTGATATACTTTTTCTCAAGTATCGAAATCTCTTTTTTAAGCCCTTTTGCGGCTTTTTCATCTGCAGTTGATAATCTGGACCTTTTCCCTTTTATCTTCCTTTTGATGCCCTCGTTATGGGCATAGGTCCTTACATGTGCCTTGTCCCATGGCCTGTAGCTCCGTTCGGTCTCTATCTTGCCGTACCATAACAGGTCCTTCCCTTCCATCGGCCTGCCGTTCAGTTCCCTGTCGAACTGCCTTGCATATTCGTCCATCACAAGGGAGGTATAGGTCTTCAGGTTCTCCTCCATCGTTCCTGCCCTACTGCCTGATAGATGTGCCAGTTCAGCTGCCGATGGGTTGATGGTGAGCATGTAGAACTTGGCCTCGTCCTTGCACAGTTTTGAATGGTTGCTGTCAATACGGTGCTTTACGTGGATATCGGATACATCATGCCCCCTGGTGGTAAAGAACATCGTACCCTCACCTATCTCCTTGTCATGGTTCTCTTTCTCCAGGTACTCCACAAGGTTTTCACAAGAGCCCGTATTGCCCCCGTACTTTTTCGGTTCATGGATCTTCACGTACATAATTCAAGATTGTTTGATGGTCCTGTCTTGAAAAATTGAAGATGACCCATTCGACATCCATTCCCGTAGATGTCTTCTCAAGGCTGTTCCCTATCTTCCTATATAGCTTTATCATGGATGCCTGTTTCTCCATCAGTTCCGCCCTTTCTTCCTCCAGTTCGGCTATCCTTTTTTTCAATGCCCCTATTTCATCTCCATCATCTGATGGGGTTTCCAACTTCTTAGAAACTGTGGCCTTGTCCATTTTTGGCATCTGTTGGACGTTATTGGGAGCTGCGGTGGCTGCAGCGGTGACCTTGATGAGATGGTCCATTTTATCGTTCAGTGGTACTATGTAGTCCTTTTCCTGTTTCCTGATGAAGGACACCAAGGTGTTCCTGAGTTTCTTAACTTCTGCAGCAGGGGACTCGAACTCTTCGGCAGGGTCATGCCCTGTTTTCTGAAAGTACCCTATCATCTGTTGAAAGAGTTGATAACCGTACCTTTTGTTATGCTTTCCGAACCTTTCGAGCATTTCCTCAAAATCCTTTTTGGAAGAGGTGAGCACTTTGACATTGGCGTATTTTTCCATTGATGGGCACTTTCTAGACATAAAATGAGCATGAAATATGCTTTTACATGTCTAAAATAGCTAAAAAGTATAATTATGAGCATTTTTTATAATAAATGTTTAATAAAATGAGCATGATATATTTTTAAATAATTGATTATAAGCATTTTATAAATAATATATAAAACTATATTCGGGAATTGCCCGAATGCATCTTGCTTACATTTTTCCTAAACGGAAATCAGTAACCTTTTTAAAAAAGCAATAAAAAAACTTCACTGATTTCTAAAGATCATTTTATTATCCATGTTGGCTGAGCCAGTCCAACCGAATGTCAACTTTGTGGCGGGCAGTGTGTATGGTATTCAAAGGGTGCGGACTGTGCCAACTGTTAAATATCCTGTGACCGTTTCATCAAAAATAAATAAAAAACAGTCACACCTCTTTTTCGGCAATTTAGGTACCAACAATGATAAAAATAGTTATAAAATGCAATTTATATATATTATAAATATTTGTATATCAGATAATTGCTATAATATTAACTTTAGAATAATACAATTTATTTGTATCTTTATAGTGTGATTATTGAGATTACATGTACAAAAAAAAGGTCTGCTTTTTTTTCAGCAAGTATTTTAGTATCAAAAAAAAGATTTAACATGGAATTGATAAAGATTTATAAAGGTAGCCTAGTAGATGCAAGGGAGCTACATCAATTTTTAGAAAGTAAAAGGAGATTCGCTAATTGGATAAAGCAAAGAATCGAAAGGTATGGTTTTGTAGAAAATGAAGATTATTTTTTGCATAACAAATTTGTTACGCAAAAAGGAAGAGGGGGGCATAATGCAAAAGAATACGCCTTGACCATCAACATGGCAAAAGAATTAGCCATGGTTGAGAACAATGACAAAGGAAGAGAAGCAAGACGATATTTTATAAAAGCAGAAGAAACTCTAAGAGAATTATCAGATAATAAACGTCTTTCTGCTTTTGCGAAATTAGAAGCCACTAAAGAAAAATTATTGAGTAACATCATAAATTTAGGAGGTTCTGAAAACGATTTTATTCAAATAGATACTAATGGTCGCAGGGTGCTCTTTAATGGCTCTCCCCTACCTGATGAAGAATTACCCAGAGTATTAATGCTAAGTCGCGACCTAGCTTCTGAAATGACAAACCTTAATTTGAAAGATGGGGAACATACCGTTGACGAAGTAGATGAATTGAATAAAACTAACCATCTTGGAGTTAGGCAATATATCATCGAAAGTACAGGAAAAATGCCTGAAAACTTACCGAGAGAAAAAAACATAAAAACGATAAAAGGGAAAAAGAAACTAGATGAGTAGACTTACACTACTCTCAGAGGTGGGATATAAAAAAACATCTTCGATTGAAAGTGTTTTAAAATTATACTCAATGGTGTAAAGTAAGGCAAAATATTGAGTCACACTTTTCACTTTTTCAAAATACGTCCTTTTTCCTCTTGAACAGCCAAATAACAAATGCTAAAAATTCAGTCAAATCATGCATCTTGGGAGGTGTACTTAAGAGCTGGTTACAGCGGATAAGTATTTGACAGGTTTTTTAGCACTAATAACTTTTTTAGGAGGAAGAAGAGAGAGATACTTAATTGCTACTAAATATCAGTATTATTTGGTACAATAGAATGGTTGATTCCTACCTCGAACCAGTTCATCTATGCAAAAATCTTTTTTTGAAATACTAAATCTATCCTAATCTTATTCTGTTGAAGTAGCAACATATTCATTTACAATCCACTTCTTCAGTGTATGTTTATTCGGAAACTTTTCTCCATCTTTGATAGCCATTTTCACAGCATTTACTTCAGGCCATATCTTCCAAGCTGGATTTTTAGCATAGCAGTCAATAGCCAGTTGAATAGTTTCTGTATTCATCCCTATTTCTTTTAATCGTTCTTGAAGACGTTGAATCTTATCTTGCAACTCTGCTGATAGTTTCGGGTAAGGTGATACCTTTAAAGTATTGGCATTTGATTCTAATTTCATTTCAAAAAAGATTGCTTGTTGAAAAGACATGTTATTAATTTCCTGTTGAGACAATTCCTCTTTGTTTACCTTTACTTTAGCCTCTTGATTTTTACTTTCAAAAATGAAATTAACTGCAGTTACAGCTCTTCCTGTTTTTATATTCTCCATTCTCAACTGCAAATCTGAGTTTTTATTTATATCATTGATACAAGGAGTCAAAACCTTCTGTTTGAATAGGGAGAACTTTTGATAGGCTTTTGTAGAAGATAAGCCCATACGTTTCTTTAATTCCTCTAGTTGGATGATATTGTTAGGATATTTCCTAGAACCATTAATAAGAATATCATATAAACGAACACTATTTCCCGATTTTAATTTGCGAATATGTTTATAGTAGTAAGAAGTGAAATTGTTACTTCTTTCTGTGACTATAAAATCAGCTAAACGTGCATTAAACTCAAATAGAATTTTAGTCTTCGATAGTGTAATATGCTCAAATAATGGAATGTAGCTTTTTTCATCTTCTTTTGTGATATTAATCTGAGAAGATGCTAATAAAGAGCAAGCTCCATCGACTACTTTTAGGTCCTTACCCCCTGGATAGGCACCTAAAAAATCTTTTACGGGTAAGCTGATACCTTTAGACTCGTAACCGCTTTTCGCATTCGTATTTCTTGTAAACAATTCTTCTTTACTAAAAGCGAATAAATAAAAAAGTAATTTTTGAGCAGCTGGTTGTAGCTTGCTTTGATACGCATTTACAATCTTATTATCTCTTTTAATTCGTATTTTGTCTAATAACGATTCCATTAAAACTATATAAAAGTCCGCAATATGCTCTAAATATATAAAGAAGTCCGTAATTCACAAGCAGAAATTAAGGCATTTTCACTCTTACGGTACTTGTGATACCTTTTTTTAAAAGTATCATTTGACCCGTGAGGGTCAGTAGATACCTTAATTATGGTTCATTAGATACCTTTTAGTGGGTAAGATGATACTTTAAATATGGGTTTAATGATACCTTATTGCGGGAAACTCGGTACCTTTACATTAGCCATCTCGCTAATAATCAATTAGTTACGGTCAATATAAAGATAAAAACATATAATATAATAAAATTAATAAGTGTTTTAAACATTAGAAAATTGATTTTTTACACTTTTTTAATATAAATCAAATTTGATTCCTTTCTTTTTTAAAAATATTATTAACTTGTGGAAAAGAATCAAATCTGATAAAATGGATAATAGCAACATTAGTAAAAATATTAAGAGATTGCGGGCTGATTTAAAAATCAATCAAAGTGAGTTGGCTAAAAAGACCGGAATCAGTAAACCTACTATCCAACGTATAGAACAAGGAACTACTACAGCAGATGTTGGTCAGTTATCAAAAATGGCTTCAGCATTAGGAACAGAGATTACCACTTTATTACAAGTTAATACTGATGTTATTTCGATTATCAATCAAAAAGGAGGTGTAGGTAAATCTACTTTATGTACTTTGATTGCTGTTCAAATTAAGGCGAAACATCCAGAAAAAAATATTGTCATTATTGATACCGACTATCAAAGCTCAACGAAGAAGTTGGATAAAGGAGATTCAATAGTAGATGTAATTGCTTTTGATATCAATGCATCAAGTAATCCTATTTTAGAGTTTGTAGATTTAGTAGATAAGCTAAAGAAAGAATATGATTTGGTAATTGTAGATACAGCTGGATCATTCATTCTTCAAAATTTTACTTCTACTGTTGTCGAGTGTTCTTCCGTAGTTTTAATACCTATTGAAGTAAGCGAGCTTTCAATAACAGGTTCGATGATTTCAATTCCAGTAGTTTTAGCTGGTCAAGAACGAAGAGCAAAAAAAGGATTAAAGGCGATTGCTTCTATCGTTGTAAATAAGGCGAAGAAAATAACCTTGGAACAAAAAGAAATTGCTAAAATGGGTAATCTTGCAGGTATTGAAATCTTAAAAGCTAAAATCTCCGATCGCATCCGTTACAGTAGAGAATTATCTTTAAGTAAACCACTTGTCGATCATACAGATAAAAATGATGAGCTGAATATTCTCATTGATGAATTATTAATTAAAATTGATTTATAATCCTAACTCATTCACTTAAAAGTGATAATAGCTATGGGGGCATTTGATTATCTAAAACAAGGCATAGATAAAGATGAGATAAAGAAATTTAATGATAATAGAGCTAATGAAGTTCTAAATCAAAATTTCAAACCTACGTTCTTAAAGGAAAGTGATATCACGATTCTTTCAGAATTAGAACTTTATATCCGTAAGCAAAAACCAGAGGAATTAGAGCAGTTTAAAGCATCGATAAGGGAAGAAGGAATTAGGGATGCATTAGTAGTCGCTGTACTTGCAGGTAAAAATGTTTTGATTGATGGTCATCACCGTTTCAGGGTCGGAAAAGAAGTTGGGATTATAGACTTTCCTACGAAGCAGCTAGATTTTGAAACATTAGAAGATATCAAGGTTTGGATGCTCAAAAACCAATTAGGTAGAAGAAATTTAACAGATGCAGAAAGGATTCATATAGCAACAGAATTAACTAATTTTTTAACTGAAAAGGCTAAAGAAAATCAACAATCAGGGGTTAGGCTAAATTTAGCCAAAGGTGAAAAAGCAGTCAATACAAATGCTGAAATAGCCAAACTAGCTAATGTTTCTAGAGCGAATGTAACAAAATTCAATAAACTAAAAAAAGAAGCTTCACCAGAAGAATTAGAGCAAGTCATTGTTGGTAAAAAGTCAATTCACAAAGCCCATTCTGAGCTTAAAAAGTCTGCTGAAGTTGACTCAAAGCAAACTAAGGTTAAAAAGAAATTAGATACTAAAGATGCTAAAAAAGCTTATTTTGAGGATATGGTTACGCTGAATAATACATTTCAACTATTTGAGGATTCAATGTCAAAGGATGATAAAAAAACGGCTAAAAATTCACTAGACAAAATGATAAAATTAATTAAAAGCATAAAAGGTAAAATATAAGATTAAAAATAGTAAACATATTTTTTTTATATGATTGATACCAGTTTATAGAAAAAGGTATTTATGCACATTTTAAGAATGACTAGAATAATAGCATTGTGAATAAGAATATTCTTCACTTGAGCCAATGGAGCTATACAATTAATAGTAGAAAGCATTGAACACTAAAATTAGATGAAACATTGGAATTGAACTTGATAGCAAAGTTGGTAGAACTAGACTATGAAAAAGTAAAAGTAGAGGACGAACAAAGGGCATCAAAAATTTAGAAGTATAGCTTGAGCAATATAACCATAACACCCTCATCAACAATTATTTTAAGTAGCTGCCCCAATATATTACTGATAAAATAATGTACTATATAAAGACCATTGTAAATTGTTTTGAGAGTTAGTAAACTTTATTATAAGAGTATGGTAAATATGAAATATAAAAGATCAGGCACAAGACCTGATCTATGAAAGATTATAGCAAACCTTCATCCATAAATGAGAAACTCTCAGAATCTGTAATTATGATATGATCTAATACAGAAATGTCTAAAAGTTTGCCAGCTTCAACTAGCTTTTTGGTTAGGTTAATATCAGCCTGACTTGGTTTCGTATTGCGTAGAGTAGGAACGGGAACGCCATACCCTGGTTGCCCAAAAGCGGTCTTTCCCATACCTCTCCCCGAACCGGACGTGCGACTTTCATCGCATCCGGCTCTCCATCAGTGCCCTTTCTTTAGCCATC
>Ga0207422_1001653_pt1 | contig 39901 bp, 31 predicted proteins | sample MarCyaLeptolynsp_FD_187757 | JGI IMG/M metagenome (GOLD analysis project Ga0207422, IMG submission 187757) | Marine cyanobacterial communities from Panama - species 1 Leptolyngbya sp. (SPAdes) | ecosystem: Environmental > Aquatic > Marine > Unclassified | place: Panama: Panama City | collected... | reverse complement strand
CAACCGTCGCAAACGAGACCGCTTCCAGAACCATGCACCGGCCACAAAACAAAAACACGCGTCGTACATTCGATGCGAACTTACTTTTATGCTCAATCCTTGACAAAGGGGACATCAGAGGATGAGGGCGGTGGGTTTCATCGCACCCCTTTTACCGAGGAGACCGGCGGGATCATTCTGGTGCAATCCCTGCCCCAAGGTTTGGTCAATCCTCAAAAATGCGAGCTGGCTGCCGAACTTGTAACGCAGCCAAACAAAAACCTCCCGCTTCACGCAAACAGTCCCAATTCCCCTCTTCGCGCCGTTTTGATGTGATTTCTTCACCGGCCTCGCGTATTGCCTCCCCGGTGCGGGCCTTTCGTCCGCCAACCCGGAGCACACAATGACGGCCACTTTGTTTCACGCACCCCTCGCCTGTTCCCTGGCGACGCTGATCGCCGCCGCCGAAGCGGCTGTGCCGCTCGACGTCGTCTGCCTCGACCTGACCACGAAAGAGACCGAGACGGGCGGATCCCTCTATGACATCAATCCGCTCGGTCAGGTCTCCGTCCTGCGCATGGACGATGGCGGGATCCTTACCGAAACCGCGACCTGTATTGCCTGGGTCCAGGCACAATCGCGCAACGGGTTCGCCATCGCGCCCGACGATCCGCGTTATTTCCAGATGCTGCGCTGGTTGAATTTCTGCGCGACGGAGCTGCACAAGCAGATTTTCAGAGTGGTGTTTTATCCCGAGGCGACCGATCCGGTGAAGGACCGCATCCGGGCGCTTGCGCCGCAACGGTTTCAGCTGCTTGATACACATCTGGCGGACAGGCGCTTTCTTCTCGGCGAGACATTCTCCGCCGCCGACGCTTACCTGTCCTGGTTTTTCGTCCTGTCCGAGCGGGCGGGACTGGACGTGTCGGCGCACCGCAATCTGGATGCCTACAGGGCGCGGACGCTCGCCCGCCCCGCCGTCGCCGCAACGATCGAACAGGACCGGCAGAGGGCCCAAAAAACATCATAGGCGGACGCAGTGCCTCGGCGTACGGGAAACAGGGACACGGTTTTTGTTCCCATGACCGGTGGCACATTTTAAGATGTGGCCAGTCAAGGGTCCCTGTGACCTGGCCGTCGATGCCGCCAACCAAGCCGTGTTCCCGAAACCAGTCCGGACCCAACCATGCCCGTTTCTTCCCTCATCGCCCAGATCCAGAACCAGGCCGGGAGCGAGCCGGTCGATATCGGCCTCATTCTCGGCTCCGGCCTGGGCGGTTTCGCGGCCAAGGTCGATGGCGTGTCCATCGCCTATGCCGACCTTGCCGGCTTTCCGCATGCCGGTGTGTCCGGCCACGGCGCGCACCTGGCGATCGGATCGGTCGGCGGGGTGCGCGTCGCGGTTTTCGGCGGCCGGGTGCATTATTACGAACATGGCGACGCGGACGCCATGCGCGTGCCGCTGGAGGTCCTGCAGGGGCTCGGCGCGACGGCCCTGATCGCCACGAATGCCGCAGGATCGGTGTCACCGGACATTGCCCCGGGCGATCTGATGCTGATCGACGACCACATCAACTTTTCCGGCCGCAACCCGCTGATCGGAGAGGCCTCGGAGCGACGCTTCGTCTCCATGTCCGACGCCTACGATCCCGCCATGCGGTCGGACCTCAGCCGGGCGGCGCGCGATGTCGGGGTCGATCTGAAATCCGGGATCTATACCTGGTTCTCCGGTCCCTCCTTCGAGACGCCGGCGGAAATCCGCGCCACCCGGATCCTCGGCGGCGACGCGGTCGGCATGTCGACCGTCCCGGAAGTGATCCTGGCGCGGTTTCTCGGACTGAAGGTGGCGGCGATCTCCACCATCACCAATATGGGCGCCGGGCTCAGCACGGAGACGCTGAGCCACGACCACACCAAGGCGATGGCGCCGATCGGCGCGGCGAAGCTGGAAAAACTGCTGCACGCTTATCTGGAAAAACGGGCGGCAGGCAGCGGATAAATTCTCCGGCAAAGTGCGACCGGGTACTGGATTTTGCCCGATGTCCTGACATAATCTCCACACGTCCCGCCATCCGGCCCCTTCCCTCCTGACGACACTGGATCCATCTTGAGCGCCCTGTTTTCCCCCTTTTCGCTGCGCGGCCTCGACCTCGCCAACCGCATCGTCGTGTCCCCCATGTGCCAATATGCGTCCGAGGACGGACGCATGAACGACTGGCATCTCATGCATCTCGGCCAGTTCGCCATGGGGGCCGCCGGTCTCGTGTTCACCGAGGCGACCCACGTTTCGCCCGAGGGCCGGATCTCCCCGAAATGCGCCGGCCTGTGGAGCGACGCCCAGGAGGCGGACATGAAACGGGTCATCGATTTCTGCCGTGCCCACGGCGTTGCGAAGATCGGCATCCAGCTGGCCCATGCCGGGCGCAAGGCGTCGACCCATCCGCCGCTCGACGGCGGCAAACCGCTGAAGCCCGAGGAAGGCGCCTGGCAGACGGTTGCGCCGTCGGCACACGGATTTGCGCCGGACTGGCCGGCCTCGGAGGCTCTCGATCAGGCCGGCATGGACAAGATCAAGGCGGACTTTGTCGCCGCGACGGAACGCTCTCACCGCATCGGATTCGACACGATCGAAATGCATGCCGGCCACGGCTATCTGCTCAACCAGTTCTTTTCGCCGCTCGCCAACCACCGAACCGACGCCTATGGCGGGTCGCTGGAGAACAGGATGCGGTTTCCGCTGGAAGTGTTCGACGCCATGCGCGCGGTCTGGCCCGACGACAAACCGCTCGGCATCCGCATCAGCGCGGTCGACTGGGTAGAGGGCGGCACCAGTCTGGAGGACACGATCGCCTTTTCAAGGGCGCTGGAAGAGCATGGCTGCGACTATGTCGACATCACGTCGGGCGGCGTCGACCATCGCCAGAAAATCACCACCGGCCCGGGATACCAGGTCGGCTTCGCCAGCGCGGTCAAGAAGGCCGTCGGCATTCCGGTGATGGCGGTCGGCATGATCACCGAGGCCCGGCAGGCGGAACGGATCATCGACGACGGCGACGCCGATTTCGTGATGCTGGCCCGCGGCATGATGGACGATCCGCGCTGGGCCTGGCACGCGGCCGCGGCCCTCGGCGCCAAGACCGCCTATCCCGCGGCCTATATGCGGTGCAGCCCGGACTATTGGAAGCAGGATCGCAAGGTCTGAATTGACTGGGTCACACAATAATTTGGTGAACCATTTCAATGATGCGCATGGTGCCGAACAGGTCCCGCGACACAAGGATGTTCGTATTTCTCAACCTCATCATGAGGTCATTGGGTTTCATCCCCCTGTTTGAGCGGCGAAACCATGGAAATCAATCGTGTTCAGTCCCTGTCGTGCCGAGCGCCAAACCCTCGCATTCCAGTGCGAGGCCCTGAATTTGTGACGCAGTCGAACTAACGCTCGGCGCGTTTGATCTGAGGCAGATCAAACGCGACATGTGACAGGGGGAACCGGGCAGCCGCTAAGACTTTTTCTCCACCATCAGAATGACATGCCAACCGAATTTGGTTTTCACGGGCCCGGAAATTTCCCCCACATTCAGGGAAAATGCCGCTTCTTCAAATTCCGCCACCATTTGGCCACGCCCAAAAAAGCCCAGATCGCCGCCTTTTGCAGCGTCCGGTCCGCGTGAGAACTTCCTGGCCAGATCCGGGAAAGCCGCGCCTTTTTTCAACTGGCCGATAAGACGGAGCGCCTCACTCTCCGTTTCCACCAGAATGTGACTGACCCTGATGCGCTGATCCACGGCCTTTGGAGTTACATTGTGGGACGGTTCCTCGGTCACCTTCGCAAGATTCGCTTTCATGTGATCACTGAACCCGCGAACAAGATCGGGCCATTCAGCACGAACCCTGTTTCGGTCGTCGGCTTCCGCAGCTTTCAGAAAACGTTCCCATGGCGCCTTGGGAAGAGACAAGATATCGACGGCCTCCCTGGCTTTCCCGGAGAACCTCTTGCCGCTTCCTGAAACCCCGAGCCTGTTTAGAATTCGAATTTGACTGGTCACGCTGGACAAAGCGACAATCGCCCTTGCAGGGTCTCCGTCCTTCGCGCCGAATACCCGCGCCATGCGGTCGGTCTGCCTTGAGATGAATTCCAATGCAATCCTGAGACGCTGGTTGCCGGCATCGGAAAAATCCGGAATGGGCGCGAGCCCGCCTTGCGGCAGGTGTGGATGTCCGGCGGCCTCTTTTTCGATCAGCTTCGAAAGAGACGCCCATTGTTGCCTGGTCTTTGCAGTCTCCTTTCCGACCATGTGCAGGAGGGGTGTTGTGGTCGCGATTTGCGCCATTTTCCAGTTTCGGCCAGCCCGATCAGGGACCATGTAAGCGGTCAATTCTTCCGCCTTGAACTGCTCGATCAGAGGTTTGATGTCCCCGTAGGGTTTGGCGAAAAACCTGGGATCAGCCTTACGCAGTGCGAGCAATTCGCCTCGCGTCCGTTCCAGGTTTCCAGCCTGGTGCAAAACAACGATGCGCAACGCCTTGGTTTTGATATTTGCGGGGTCCAATTCCAGACTGTGATCGAGATCGCCCAGCGCTTTTTTGAACCGCTTCGCGCGTCGATTGAGACCGGCCCGATGGCGAAGCCAATCCGAAACTTTCTTGTCGGATTGCGGTACCAGTTGAAGCGCTGAAGTGACATCCTCTATGGCGTTGTCCACCTGACCCAAATCGCCGAAAACATAAGATCTGGTGATATATCGCGCCGGCGTCGGGTCCAACGCGATGGCCGCGGTCAAATCAGCCAGCGCAGTCTCGCTTTTCTTTACGAGCCTTAATGGCCAGGATCGAAGCGCCAGGGCGCTTGCCTGCTCAGCCGGTGTTTTCGCAAGCTCAAACAAGCGTGTATAGTCTGCAATCGCTTCCTGGTGTTTTGAACTGGCGTCGTAAGCGATGCCACGCCATTTCAGGACCGCGGCATCGTTTGGGGCTTTACGCAAATGGTGGGTGAGAGCTCCAATAACGGCCTTAAGATGCCCCTGCCAAATTCCGTTTATGTTGATTTCGTCATTTTTCAGGAGATTGACGATCTCAGTCGCGGCGGCATCTTGCTTGCCGATGTTCAGATAGGCTCCGGCCCGCTTTAATTTGTATTCCCGAAGTTCAAAGTTCTTCCTGGCGGTTTCACCCCGCCGTTCCATTTCCTGTATTCCGATGGTGAAACCGCGCGCGGCTGTCTCGTAGTCCTTGTTCTTGTACGCCCTCTCGGCCCAGGGCACAGTGTGAATATATTCTTGTGCCGTTGCTGTCGTTGCCACAGATAGAAGAAATGAAGTGAAAAATGTGATTAGCGAGCGAGTCATGGACAATTCCCTGTCAAGCAAAATGGAAACCACCGTGAGAGACTAGCACAATTGCCCGGTTTCTGATAGATTTGACCCTTCAAAGTCGCCAATATTTGATTTCATTTCTACGTGCACTTTGAAAAGCCAATGCACTGCGCCCTAATCGTTTAGTGGCAAGACCTTTCGGTTTTAGAACCGGATTTCGGCGGGTTCGATTCCCCCTTAGGGCACCATTTTTTCTCTCACGACATTCGCTTCGCTCAAGTCTCCGAGGGGCGAGCAGAGCTCGGCGGGCGGTCGCCCTTGCGAACACATTGTGTTCGAGGTTTCTCTCTCCCCGGGCAACAGCGTCATTCCTTGGATGCACGATGGTGACGGACACATTTTCCCCAATCAAGTTCGAGCATGAAGCTTCGGTGGCGGTCTGAACGGTCGAAAGGTGAATGGTCGTGTTCCGCGACCCCACAGCGCATGAAGAGGCTGAACGGACCGGTCGTTCGGCATGTATGCCGAGCAGTGAAACCGGGGCCGGTCAGTTTTGCCGTTCCAGCGCCGCGATGTCCTTGTCGAAGTTCTGGAGATATGCCAGCCATTGCCTTTGCCCGGTGCGCCGGGCGAGCGGCGCGATGATCGATCGGCCCTTCCTGAACAGGCGCAGGGCTTCGGCCCTGTCGCCGCGCCCGAGCTGCATCTGCCCGAGCTGTCCCAGACTGGCCGCCAAGGCGGCCTGCCGGTGCGCGTTTTGCGGTTCGGCCGCCGCGAGACGCTCGCGAATGGCCATTGCCGCCTCGTATTGCGCGATCGCGCCGGGATGGTCGCCGCGCGCGACCAGGATATGGCCGATCTTTTCATGCGAGAGCGAAAGATCGTCCTGCCATCCGGAATTGCCCGCGTCGATGCGGACCAGTTGCTGCCGGATTTCGAGGGCGCGTTCCAAAACCTCCTGGGCGCCGGCATAGTCGCGTCCCGCCGCCTTGACGTCGGCAACATTGATCAGGGAGGCCGACAGGTCGCGCCGCCAGCCGGTATTGTTGGGATCGGCTTTGCTCAGGCGTTCACGGATGGCGAGCGCCTCGTGATAGTTGCGCGCCGCTTTCGCGCCATCGCCCATGGCCAGCGACACTTCGCCCACACGATTGTGGGCAACACTGAGATCCCGCTGCCAGAGCGCGTTGCCCGGGTCGATCGAAGTCAGGCGCCGGGTTATGTCGCGTGCGGCGGTAAAGTTCTCCAGCGCTTCCGTATTGCGCCCCGCCGACAGGAAGACCGTGGCGACCCGGCCGTAGGAGGCCGACAGATCGCGGACCCATTCGGCATTGTCCGGAAAAGCGTCATAAAGCCGTTTGCGGATGTCGAGCGCCGCCGTGAAATTCTGCAGCGCCAGGTCAAGCCGGCCCTGGGACAGGAAGATCTCGCCAAGCCGGTTCTGCGACACCGAGAGATCGCGCTGCCACCGCGTGTTGCCGGGTTCGCGCTTTGCCAGACGTTCCATGATCGCATGGGACGCCCTGTAACTCTCCAGCGAGGCCGCGATATCACCCTGCGCGATCAGCACGTTGGCGATCTTGTCGTGGGACACCATCAACGTGCGCTGCCAGTCCGTATCGTCCGGAGCGGCAGCGGCCAGGGGCTCGCGGATAGCGAGGGACGCCCGGAAATTCTCCAGGGCGGCGGGAAGATTGCCGGTCGCGTAGTGCGCCATGCCGAGCGCCTCGTACCCGACCGAAAGGTCGCGCTGACCGTCCGGCGCTCCGGGATCGGCCCTGGCCAGGTCCTGCATGATCGACAGGGCCTTTTGCGCCGTTTCCCGCTGTCGTTCGCTGTCACCCTGGAGCGCGTAGGTGGTGGAGAATTCCGTCAGCATCGCGGCCTGGCTGCGCTTCAGCTCGGCATTGCCGCCGGCGCCTTCGACCAGATCGCCGATCACCTCCTCGGCGCGCCCCAGGATCTTGGCGACCGTCGCGGTCTGCATTCCCTCGACATTGCGCAACCCCTGAGCAATGTCGAAGACCAGGGCATCGGCGCCCCGCTTGGCAATGGCGAAATTGCGCTCCGCCTCCTTGCGCCGTTCGTCGGCGATCGCCCGCTGATCCTCCGCGATCCCGCGCTGAACGACGGCATCGCGACGGTTGATCTCCGCCCAGACCGTCAGTCCCGACAGGATTATCGTCAAACCGGCGAGCCCGGCCAGCCAGCGCCGTTGCCGCACCTGCCGCTCCCGTTCGCTGCGCCTGTAGACCACATCGGTCTGCAGACCGAGCAGACGGGCAATGACCTTGGCCAGCGCCAGGTTGCGGCCGTCGCCGGCCTCGCGCACGTCGGCTGCCAGGATGGCCACAGGGACATCCGTCACCGTGCCGTCCGGCGTCACCTCATGCACGGCGGCCGGCGGGAAACAGTCCCGTTCGGGATCGCCCGGCAGACCGTCAAGGATGATCGGAATGACCGGCCGGTCGGGATGACGCGCCTTGAACAGTCGGATTTCCTCGTTGACGTAGGCGCTTTTGGCGGATGCAGGCGAGGCCAGCAGGATGACCGCCGCCGACGCGTCCAGCGCCGCCCGCGTCTGCTCGGCAAGCGCGTCGCCGGCCGTAAACTCGTCGCGATCCCGGAACACGGGCCGCAGGGTTTTCGGGATCGGCCCCATGGCGGTTTCGCGACCGACCAGATCCGCATCGATGCGAAACCCTTCGAGCTTGCGATGCAGCCACCTGGCCCAGCCGGTATCGGCATGGGAATAGGATATGAACGCCCTGTACTGGCGCTGTTCTGTTTCCGGCATGGTCACCCCCGCGCAATTCTTGCTCAATCCGACGGGCGGGACAAGGCCGTCCCGAACGCGTTCATCGGCCGGCAAAGTGCGGCAGCACCTTTGTGCCAAGCAGTTTTACGGCCTCCGTCACATCGGGCCCGATGGGACCGCCGAGATTGACCTGGGTGATGCCCGCATCCGCCAGGGCCTCGATCTGCTCGACGATCATGCCGGGATCGCCTGACAGGCCCAGTTTGAGCATGTCCGGGGTCACCGCCGCCCGCGCCTTTTCATAATCCTGCTTGCCGATCAGGGCCCGGATCTCGCTGAAGTCCCCGGACGTCAATCCGATCGCGGACAGGGCGTCATCCTCGAGATAGGGCCCGAAATAGGCGATCATCTTGCGCATTTCGCTTTCGGCCGCACGCCCGTCCTCGGCAATGCTGAGCCAGGCACAGCCGGCAATATCGAATTCCGTACCGGGATCGCGCCCGGCAAGACCCTTCCTGATGCACGCCACCATGCGGGGCGCGGAGGCCGGCGGCGTGACCATCGGCAGGCTGCCGTCGCCGATTTCGCCGGACAAAGCGAGATAATCGTCGCCAAAGGCGCAGACATAGATCGGAATGTCGGGCCTCAGCGGCTTGAAACGCAGATAACACTGATCCGACCAGGAAAAATGCGGACTGCGATGTTCCACCACCTCACCGTTCAGCAGGCGTCTTATCAGATCGACCGCTTCCCGGGTGACCTGGAGAATGTCGGTGCAGTCGACGCCGGCCCAGTTCACCATGTCATGGGTGTGCAGGCCAATGCCGATCACGGCCCGCCCGCCGGACAATTCGTCAAGAGTGGCGAGGTAGGAAGCGATTTCGGCGGGATTGGTGGTGTAGGGATTGGTGCCGACATTGCCGATCGCAATCCGGTCGGTCGCCTGGGCAACGGCTGCCGTCACGACCCAGGTGTTCTTCATGAAAATATCGTGCGGGAACCAGACACAGTCGAATCCGGCCTGCTCCGCCTGCCGGCTGTAGCGGACGATATCGCCGACCGTGCCCAGATTTTCAATGAATCTTATGCCGAATTTCATCCTGCCCGCCTGTTCTGTGCCATTCGTTGTCGCGCGGTGGTCGCGCATTGCGGATACCCGGTTTCACTTGATCAGGAGCTTGCCCTCATCGGATCCTGAGCGGCCGGTCGATCGGCGCCAGATTGCCGCCGCCGATCACGGATCCGATTTTCAGTCCTTCCAGGACGGCCTCCTCGCAGGTGCGCGGCGAGACCGCATCGCCGGCCATGTAAAGCTCTCCCCGCCACCCTTCGAGATCCTGCTCAAGCGTCAGATCGGTCCGCGACCCGGTCGCGGTTACCAGCGTATCCACGTCTTCAAACAGGATCGCCTCGCCGCTCGTCGTGTGTTCGAAATAGGCGGTGTCGTTATCGGCGCCGACGAGACGGGCAAGCGGCGTCACCGCGACGCCCAGCTTGTGCAGCTCTCCGATCCAGCGGTCTCTCGTATATTGCTGGATGCTCTGGCCGGGCATGGTGCCGTTCACGGCCAGCCGGACGCTGCAGCCGTCGCGGGCCAGCCGTTCGGCGAGCCCGAGCCCCACCCAGTCGCAACGCCAGTCCGCGATCACCACGCGCTTGCCGACATTGGCCCCCTCAAGCACCTGGGCGGCATGGACGACGTGGGCGCCCTCGAACAGGAGGTGGTCCGGCGTGTAGGGCTGCGCCCCGGTTGCGATCACCACGACGTCCGGGCTCAGATCTTCGACCAGCGTGCGGTCGACCCATGTGTTCAGGCTGACCTCGACACCGGCGCGCCGCATTTCCGCAGACAGACTGGTGACGATGCCGCCGAATTCGTCGCGTCCGGGCAATTGCCGGGCCCATTTGACCTGGCCGCCGAGTTCGGCGCCGGCCTCGCACAAAGCCACACGGTGGCCGCGCTCGGCGGCAACCGCGGCCGCCTTCATGCCGGCGGGTCCGCCGCCCGCAATCAACACGGTCAACCGGTCTTGCACGGCCGGCCGCACGCCGAGACCGGTCTCCCGGCCGGTCTCGGGATGCTGGATGCACGAAATCGGGAACCCGGCCTGCATGTGCCCGATGCAGGCCTGGTTGCAACCGATGCAGGCCCGGATATCATCGACCTCGCCCCGCATCGCCTTGCCGGCCATATCGGGATCGCAGATCTGCGCGCGGGTCATGCCGCACATGTCGGCATCGCCCCGGGCGAGGATCGCTTCGGCGGCCCGCACATCGTTGATGCGCCCGGCAACGAACACGGCGGCCGAGACTTCGGCGCGGATCCGGGCCGAAATCGGCGACAGATAGCCCGGATCGAAATTCATCGGCGGCACCACATGGACCGAGCCGCCCAGACCGGTCATCGAGCCGCCGCAAATGTCGAAGAAGTCAAGCGCGCCATCGGCATCGAGCGCCCGGCAGATCTCCAGGACCTCCGGTGTTTCCAGACCGTTGGCGTTCAGCTCGTCCCCCGATATCCGGATGCCGAGCACCATGCGGCGTCCGACCTTGTCGCGGATGCGGGCAATCACTTCGCGGGCGAACCGCAGGCGGTTTTCGCGGGTTCCGCCATAATCGTCGTCGCGCACATTGACGTCCGGGTTGAAGAACTGGGCGAGCAGCAGACCGTGGCTGGCCATGATCTCCATTCCGTCATAGCCCGCCGCCTCGTAGGTCAGGGCCGCCTGTCCGAACGCCTCGACGATTTCCGCGATCATGTCCCTCGACATGGCCCGCGGCATGACGTGGAAGCGCTCGGCGGCGGTCGAGGACGGTCCGTATGCGGCGGGGATCGATCCGTCGGTGCCGGAATGGGTTTCGCGACCGCCATGGCCGAGCTGTCCGAAAATATGGCAGCCGTGCCGTTTGACTTCGGCCGCGGCAAGGGCAAGGGCCTCGACGCTTGCCGGGTCGGTCAACTGGATGTTGTAGGCATTCGACGTCGGATGGACCGCCGCCGATTCGGTGATGATGAGACCGCATCCGCCCCTGGCGCGCGCGCCATGATAGTGCGCAAAGGCCGGTGTCGGAACGCCGGCGGATATCATGCCGGTCATGTGTCCGGTGGACAGGATGCGATTGCGGACAGTCAGGCCACCGAGTTCAAGCGGCAGACCGAGGTTGGGAAACAATCCGGCCATGATGGACCTCCGCGACGATTCAAAGTTCACCCACGTTAGCGTACGCGGACGGCCTCGTCACGAACAGCGCCAGGACAGGCAGAAGCGGTTTTTTCAAGGAACCGCGTTCTTGTGATTCCGATCACTCGAGATTTTTCAAGCGATCCTCACATTAAGGTCATCGGCGCAACAAGTCGCCACAAACCGAACCGGGAGGATCAAATATGTTCCGCAAATCCATCATCACCGCCGTCACCGTAGCCATGGTCTCCACGACCGCATTCGCGGCAACAACGACCGATGCGTCGGCAAAGAACGGACGCAGGGGCGCAGCCGCCATCGGCGCCATTCTGGGCCTGGCCGCAGGCGCGGCCATCGTCGCTGGACACCGCCACCACAAGCGCCATCGCCGCTATGACGACTACCGCTACCGCGAGGTCTGCTTCGACAAGCCGATCCGCCGCTGGAACCGCTACGGCGAACTGATCATCGTCGGCTACAGAACCGTCTGTCGCTGACAGGGACAGTCACCCGGCTCCTCCGCCGGCGCCGACCTTCAATTCGGGAAGGCGCCCGGTTCGGTCCGCGCCGGCAACAGGGACCAAGACCATGAAAATCGTAATCCATGGCAAACAATTGCCCGTCTCTTTCCAGGCTGAACAGCCGCGAACGTTTTGGGACGGCGTCAAATACTTTCATGTCAGCAGCACCTGCGCGTTTGTCGTCACGGAATATCTGTTCCGTCTTCTCGGCCGCATTGCCCAGCGCAAGCAACGTCGAAACGCCTTGTTGTTCACGCAGCGCCGTTGCTGTGAGCTCGACGCTCCGGGAACGGACAGAAGGTCTACGCACTAACATCTCCTAGCTGCACGTTTGCTCAAGCGCCCCGGCCTCTCCTGCGAGCCGGGCGTTTGCCTTTTGGGGCCTGCAACTGCCTGCGCAAATGCACCAGCATGTCAGCGTGTGCCGGATCCCCTTTGCAACCTCATCTGAAATCTCACGTAAAGTGGTGCCGCCAAACACGCCGGACGCCGGAGCGTACGAACATTCACACTCAAACCACCCCGCTAAATGCCTGATTTTCCAACAATTATTACCAAAAGGTAATCTTGTGATCTCGGTCACTCGAGATTTGGTAACGCGACCTCACATGTAAGTTATCGAGACGACAACGTCACAACCACCAACCGGGAGAAACGTCATGTTCCGTAAATCGATCATCACCGCCGTTACCGTAGCCCTGGTCTCAACGTCCGCTTTCGCGGCGTCCACGACCGACGCATCGGCCAAGAACGGACGCCGGGGCGCAGCCGCCATCGGCGCTATCCTGGGCCTCGCCGCGGGCGCCGCGATCGTTGCCGGCCACCGCCATCACAAGCGCCACCGCCGCTATCATGACTACCGCTACCGCGAAGTCTGCTTCGACAAGCCGATCCGTCGCTGGAACCGTTACGGCGAGCTGGTTATCGTCGGATACCGTACGGTTTGCCGCTGATCCGGTCGACCACAGAACGATCTCTACAAGCGCCCCGGCTTCACGCGTGAGCCGGGCGTTTGCGTTTTGAAGGACCGTTTACAAAGACCGGCAATCATGACAATTGCAGATCATGCAAGATACCGTCCTTCAGTTCCCGTCGACTGTCCCCGCCTCCGAGGCGGGATGTGCAATCCGCCTTCGCAGGACCCTTGCAAGGAGACGGACATGACGGCCCATCCGATAAAACATCTCATCGAGGCCGCCGACCGGGCCATCTCCGCCCAGGATTTCGAAACCCTGATGGCGTTTTATGCCGATGACGCGACGCTGGTGGTGCGCCCCGGCCTCAACGCCCACGGCAAGGACCAGATCCTGCAAGCCTTCCATCGCATTGCCGAACATTTCAAACACGGGCTCGATGTAACACAGGGCGAGATGCAGGTGCTGGAGGGCGGCGACACCGCCCTCGTCATCATGGAAACCCTGCTGCACAGTCCCGAGGCGGACGGATCGACAACCGAAACCAGGCGACGGGCGACCTACGTGTTTCGCAAATATCCCGACGGGCAATGGCTTTGCGTGGTCGACAATTCCTACGGAACCGACCTTCTGACGCAGGTCTGAGCCTGAGCCGTTCAGGTTTACTCGGATTCACCGAACGCGCTTTCAAACTTGCCTGACGCAAGTTGTTTTCGTTCAATCTGAGACAGATTGAACGCTACATGCGTTATTGCAGGGCCTTGCGAATGACGTTGAGCCCCATCAGCAGAAACACGACCAGCACGACGGTCTGAAACCGGTCCGCCCTGATTTTCCGGCGCAGAGCCTCCCCGACCTGAAACCCGATCAGAGCCGGGACAACCATGGCGGCCGACAGGAGCGCGTTGGGACCGTCCAGCAGGCCTTCGCGCCAGAAACCGATGCAAAGCGGCAGGCCGCCGAGGAAGATCAAAAGGCCCGATGCGCGGATGAATTCATCCTTGTCCAGCCGGCGGGCGAGAAAATAGGTGACAAGCGGCGGCGACCAGATCGACGTCAGGCCGCCAAGCGCGCCGGCGGCGACGCCGGCAACGAACTGGCCGGCGCGGTTGAACCGGTCCGGCAGGACCGGCGGCGAAAGCGCCAGGCTGGACACCGCGAAAATGATGATCACCGTGCCGACGATGATCATCAGGGTTGTCTGCGAGACTGTCGCGGTCACCGACGTGGTCAGCCACAGCACGATCATCAGGCTGGCCGCCAGCAGCCAGTACTCGCGGGCCGCGCGCCAGGTCTCGCCCATGCGCACGACCTGCCAGAAATTCGACACGATGATCGGGAACACGACCAGCGCGATCGCGATCCTCGGATCGATGGCCTGCGTCATGATGCCGATCGAAGCGGTCGGCAATCCGATACCGACGGCGCCCTTGATCGTTCCGGCCACGAGAAACGCCGCGGTCACGAAGACCAGGAGAGGTGAGATTTCAGGAATGACCGGAGGCTCCAGACCTTCAGGTGTCGGGCGTCAGTTTGTGACGATCAGTCGGTCGACAGCACGATCCGCCCCGTCACCCTGCCGTTGCGCAAGTCGTCAATGGCGCCATTGACCTCGGACAGCGGACGCAGTTCCACCGGTATCTCGCGGACAGAGCCGGTCCGGACCATGTCGATCAGGTCCCGCAACTGGCGGCTGGAGCCGACATGACAGCCGCAGACGGTCATCGCCTTTTGCGGCAGCCACGGCTGCGGCATCTTGAAATCGCCGCCGTGCAGCCCGACGACCACGTACCGCCCGGTCTTGATCAGGGCGTGAACGCCGAGGCGGGCGGTCGCGGCCGCGCCCACCGTATCGAGCACGGCCATCAATTCGTTCGACGTCAGATCGCGCAACGCCTCGATCGCGTCCGGCCGGGTGCTGTTCAACACCGCATGCGCCCCCATGTCCCGTGCGGCGGCCAGCTTGTCGTCGTCAATGTCGACGGCAACGATGTTCCTGTGTCCCATGGCCGTGGCGATCGCAATCGCATTGAGGCCCAGCCCGCCGGTGCCGAGCACGGCCAGCCATTCCCCGTCGCGCACCGGCCCCAGCTTGCTCAGGGCATTGTAGACGGTCAGGCCGGAACAGGCGTGCGGCGTGACCGTATCGGGATTCAGGCCGGAAATGTCGACCAGAAATTTCGGATCCTGAACGAGCACGTGCGTGGCATAGCCGCCATCCTGGACCAGGCCGACAATGCGCATCTTCATGCAGTCGTTTTCCCGCTCGTCCCTGCAGGCCTTGCAATCGCCGCATCCGATCCACGGGAACACCAGCATCGGCTGGCCGACGGAAACCCCGGTCGCGTCCGGCCCGACGGCGATCACTTCGCCGGCAATTTCGTGACCGAGCGCCACCGGCAGTTTCATGCCCCGATCGACCATGCGCAGGGTGCCCTCCTCGCCAAGGTCGAAACATCCCTCGATCATGTGCAGGTCGGAATGGCAGACGCCGGCGCGCGTGACCTTCAACAGAACCTCCCTGCCCGTGGGTTCCGGCATCGGGCGCTCGCGCGCCACGAAGGGTTCGTTGAATTCAACCAGATCATAGCTCGTGTAGGTGCTCATGACGTCTTCTCCATATCGCAAGGGACCGGTTACCGGGATCGGGCGGGTTTAAATGTCCTGGCCAGGCCGGCATTGAGCAGTCTGCCCTCAAGCCGCTCGCCTGGCAACCAGTCCTCCAGCCTGCGGCGAACCTCCAGGAGACGGTCGAGATCGATGCCCGTGTCGATGCCGAGATCCTCCAGCAGATAGACGCAATCCTCCGTGGCGATATTGCCGGACGCGCCGGGCGCGAACGGACAGCCGCCGAGACCGCCGAGCGACGCGTCGAACCGGCGCACGCCGGCCTCGAGCGCCGCCGTCACATTCGCGAGCCCCATGCCGCGGGTATCGTGGAAATGCGCGGCGACCGGCACCGGGCCGGCACTCCGACAGATCTCAGACAGAATGCGCTGCACCTGCGCCGGATTGCCATAGCCGACCGTGTCGGCGATGTTGAGTTCGTCGGCGCCGGCCTCCAGCAGGTGTTGGGCAACCTGGAAGACGCGGCGCTCCGGCACGTCCCCCTGAATCGAGCAGCCGAAGCTTGTCGCGACGACACCGGCAATGGTGACGTCATCCCGGAGCCCGCGCGCGGCGCGTTCCGCAACCACGGAGCGGAAAATCTCGATAGACTGATCGGTGGTGCGCCGGACATTGGCGAGATTATGCTCCTCGCTTGCCGACAGGACGAAGGTGATCTTGCGGGCGCCGCCATCCAGCGCCAGCATGGCGCCCTTCAGATTGGGAACGAGCACGCTCGCCAGCAAACCGTCTATCCGCCGGGCTCCGGCCAGCGTCTCGGCTGCGTCGGCAAATTGCGGGATGATCGACGGCGGCACGAACGACGTCACTTCGATTTCCGCAAACCCGGCGGCCGCCTGGCGGCGGCACCAGTCGATCTTGTCGACGCTTGGCAGGATGGTGCGCACCAGCTGCAGGCCGTCGCGCAAACCCACTTCCCGGACACTTGCCTGATCGGTCATCGGATTTCTCTTTCCCCTTGTTCGACGTCACGCGCCCTGAAATTCACTGCCCCCGAAACTCGGGCGACCGCTTTTCGTTGAACGCCAGGACGCCTTCGCGCCGGTCGGACGTCGGAACCGTCCTGTTATAGGCTTCGATTTCAAACGCCAGGCCGTCGCGCAGGGACATTTGCAGACCGCGGTGAATGGCCTGCTTGGCCTGCCGCACCGCGATCGGCGCATTGCCGGCAATCGCCTCGGCGGTCGCGAGCGCCTGCGCAAGCAGATCCGCCTGCGGGAACACGGCATTCACCAGGCCCCAGTCGAACGCCTCCCGGGCGCTGAACGGCCGCGCCGTCAGGATCAGTTCCTTGGCGCGGCGCTCGCCGATGGCACGGGCAAGCGTCTGGGTGCCGCCGGCCCCGGGAATGATGCCGATCCGGGTTTCGGTCTGGGCGAACCGGGCGGTTTCGGCGGCGTAGACGAAATCGAGGCCGGCGACCAGTTCGCAGCCGCCGCCATAGGCCGCCCCGTTGATCGCGCCGATAATCGGAACCGGGCAATCCAGGACCGCGCGAATCATGCGCTCGAACACCAGATGCTGGCGGCCCCAGTCGGCATCGGACATGCCCTTGCGTTCCTTCAGGTCGCCGCCGGCGCAGAACGCTTTTTCGCCGGCGCCGGTGAGCACAATGGCGCGCACGTCGCCCGGGTCGAGCGCGACGCCCTCGAACAGGGCTATGAGGTCGCGCGCCATCTGGGTGTTGAAAGCGTTGGAGGCCCCGGGCCGGTTCAGGGTGACCTGCAGCACGTGCCGCGCGGGTCTGGCGAGCGCCAGGGTCTGATAGTCGTCGGATCCTTCGGTCATGTCTCGATCTCTGCTCGTCGCCCGCCGTCGCAGAGTGCGGGCACAATGGATTGTCGGCGTACATTCATCCGCTTCGCACGGAAAAAGCAAATGGAATGATTGGAAAGGCGCGATGGGGCGCGGCGAAGTTGCTGCCGGGAGCAACACGCCTTAGGAATATGGAAACGCGCCGGCCGGCCCCTCCCCGACCGGTTGTGCCCACACGCGCCACACAGGACAATCCGGACCTCCATGAACTACGAACTCGATCATCCCGAAATCCGCGACGCCGTTGCGAAACTCTGTGCCGGATTTCCCGGCGAATACTGGCGGCAATGCGACCGGGATCAGGCCTATCCGACGGATTTCGTCACGGCGCTGACCGAAGCGGGATATCTCGGCGCCCTGATTCCGGAGGCCTATGGCGGATCCGACCTGCCGCTTTCGGCCGCCGTCGCCATTCTTGAAGAAATCCACCGCGCGGGCTGCAACGCGGCCGCCTGCCACGCCCAGATGTACACGATGGGTACGGTCCTGCGCCACGGCAGCGACGCCCAGAAACAACAATACCTGCCGGCCATCGCCGAGGGGCGCCTGCGGCTGCAGGCCTTTGGCGTCACCGAGCCGACCAGCGGCACGGACACGACGGCGCTGCGCACGACCGCGCGCCGGGAAGGCGACGTCTATATCGTCAACGGACAGAAGATCTGGACATCGCGGGCGGAACATTCCGACCTGATGCTGCTGCTTTGCCGCACCACGCCGCGCGACCAGGTCGCCAAACGGACCGACGGACTGTCCGTGTTCCTGGTCGACATGCGCGAGGTCCGGGGATCGTCCCTGACCATCCGGCCGATCCGTACAATGATGAATCACGGCACCACGGAAGTGTTTTTCGACAATATGCCGGTGCCCGCCGCCAACCTGATCGGCGAGGAAGGAAAAGGTTTTCGACATATTCTCTCGGGCATGAACGCGGAGCGGATCCTGGTGTCGGCCGAATGTATCGGCGACGCCAAATGGTTCATCGAGAAGGCCTCCGGCTATGCCGGCGAACGCTCCATATTCGGGCGCCCGATCGGGCAGAACCAGGGGGTGCAGTTTCCGATTGCCCGCGCCTATTCGCAGATGCGTTCGGCCGAACTGATGGTGCGCGAAGCGACCCGGCTCTATGAGGCCGGCAAGAATCCCGGCGAGGAGGCGAACCTGGCGAAACTGCAGGCGGCCGACGCCTCCTGGGCAGCGGCGGAGGCCTGCGTCCAGACATTCGGCGGCTTCGGCTTTGCCGAGGAATATGACGTGGAGCGCAAATTCCGGGAAACCCGGCTCTATCAGGTGGCGCCGATTTCGACCAATCTGGTGCTCAGCTATGTGGCCGAACACGTGCTCGGCCTGCCGCGATCCTATTAGAGCCGTTCCTGTTCAGACGGAATCGTCCGAACAGGTAAGACATGCGGACAACAAGGACCTTGAGCATTGCACCGTTTCGGTGACATGCTCTGGCCACTGCACGGGAGACCGCACCATGCCCGACAGGCCGGCCGGTAGCGCCGATCAGGACATAGCAAGGCAGATCGCCGATTTCGCGATCCACGGCCCCAAAGCGGGGTTTCCCGAAAGCGCGCAACACATCATGCGCCTGTCCCTTGTGGACTGGACCGCCGTCGCGATCGCCGGCCGCGACGAACCGGTCAGCCGGATCGTGCGGTCAATGGTCGCCGAGGAAGGCGGCACCGCGCAAGCGCATGTGATCGGGCTGGAGCAAAGAGTGCCGGCGCGGGCGGCCGCGCTCGCCAATGGAACCATCTCGCATGCGCTCGACTATGACGACACCCATTTCCTCTATCTCGGACACCCGAGCGCGGCGGTGGTGCCGGCGGCGCTGGCGCTTGCCGAGCGGCAGCGCGCCACGCCGGCCGCGTTCCAGGAAGCCTGCCTGATCGGCGTCGAAACCGCCTGCAGGATCGGCTCCTGGCTCGGCCGGGAGCATTACCAGCGCGGCTTCCACCAGACCGGAACGGCGGGAAGTTTCGGTGCCGCCGTGGCCGCCGCGCGGATCCTCGGTCTCGACGCCGACCAGACCCGCCATGTTCTCGGCCTTGTCTCGACGCGCGCGTCCAGCCTGAAGGCGCAGTTCGGAACGATGGGCAAACCGTTTCACGCCGGAATGGCCGCCGCGAACGGCGTCGAGGCCGCCCTTTTGGTCGCAAACGGATTCGTCTCCTCCCCGGAGAGCCTTGCCGGCCCGCAAGGGTTTGCCGACACCCATGACGGAGCGTTCCACGGCGCGGCTTTTGACGGTCTCGGCGAAGACTTTGTCTTTGAAAGCGTTCAGCACAAGTTCCATGCCTGCTGTCATGGAACGCACGCGGCGCTGGAGGCCGTGGCGCTGTTGCGGGACCGTCACGGCCTCAGACACGAAGATGTCGATACGGTCACGATCCAGGTCCATCCGCGCTATCTCACGGTGTGCGACATCGCCAGGCCGACAACCGGTCTGGAGGCAAAGTTCTCCTTTCGCGTCACCGCCGCGCTGACCTTGCTCGGACGCGACACGGCGTCGCTGAACACGTTCACAGACGCGATTTGCAGCGACGCCGCCATTGTCGCGCTGCGCGACCGGGTGCGTGTGGAAACCGACGACGGGCTCGCCGAAACCGCGGCCCGGGTGCGCATCGATACCGCGGCCTCGCAACCCGTCGACGCGGACTACGACCTGAATCGAGCGGTTTCACCGGCCGAGCGCGCGGCACGGGTGATGGCGAAGGCGTCGAGCCTGCTTGGGGAACAATCGGCCAATTCCCTTCTGCGTCTTCTGGGCGAAGCGACGGGTGACCTGCCGTCCTGGATCGCAAAATTCCCGCCCGCATCGGAAGCGGCGCGGTAGCCCCGGTTTGTCCGGGCCGGTTTGACCGCGCGACAAGACAAATCCACCAACCGTCTCAATGACGCGAAGGTCGCAAGGAAATCGCACGGTACAACAATATTCCTACTCCTCGACCTCATCCTGAGGCGCGGAGCGAAGCGTACCCGCGCCTAAATCACAATTGCCCCGTAACCTGCAATGCCGTTCCGATTGTCTGATGTCGGGGCCGCATCGGAAGTGCGGCTGCAAGACCCAAAACGATGGAAAATGGCTCTTTACAGAGGTCTGGTATTCTGGCTGCTGAACGTCGGTCATCGGCCAGAAACAATCATTCGTTCTCGCGCTTCATAGTGGCTGGCAACGCTGGGCGTATAGCCGCTTGGGACAACCATCTGTCGTGTTCGCCACCTTGCTAGTCCCTGTCTCGATCCGGTGGCTGCAGGCTCAGCATCGCATCGCGCACTTGCCGGTCGCTCCTGTCGAACCGCTCGATCACCTTCTGGCAATAGGGGTTGTAGCGACAGACCTCCTTGAAGAGCTGGCTGTCATGCCGCACGGAATCCACTGCGTCCATCAGAAAACCGAACGAGACCGTGTCGATATCGGTACGCTCGAATCCGCCGCGAGCAATAACCTGGCCGATATAATGGGTGAGGAAGAGTGTCTCTGCGAGGTCCTTGTCGTGCGCCTCGGCGGTCTTTTCGATGATCGAGAAGCCCACTGCGGCGAGTTTCTGACACAGTGCCGCGTAACGCGAGGGCGTCAGGCTGTGCCCGGTGACGACGATCCGCAATCCGGTGACGTCGCCACCACGTTTGGCATAACTTTCCGGTCCAAACATGGGATGCATGGCAACAAAGGCGCGAGCAGGCCGCACCGCCTGCAACAGTTCCATTGTGTATTTCTTAACCGTAGCGATATCGACCACAACGCCGTTCGGCGTCATATGAGGGACAATCTCCGCCAGCGTGGCCTCGTAGGCGCTAATCGGTACGGCCAGCACCACCGCGTCGCAGGCTGCAACCTCTTCAAGAGGAAAGAACAGGACGCCATCCGGATTTCGTCGGCCTGAATGGATCTTCAGCGCCGCGTCCGGCAGATAGCGCTGCACGAGAGCATGAAGGAACGCGCCGAAATGGCCGTATCCGATGAGGCCAATGGATAGTGGCATGAATTCAGCTCTGTTCCTGTTGCAAAGTACGCCAAGGTCGTTGCCCAGGCTGGTGTCGGCATAAAGGCTGCCGGCCGCATGCGCAAGGAGAGCTTTTGGGCTCCAATCGGGCTTGAACAAGTATGATCTGGATGACCGTTCTGGGTCGAATTAGGCCCTTCAGACAATCAAGTCTTGATCCGGGAGGACGACCGTTGGCGGCACACTTTCCCATGGCGCGAGCAGCTTGAAACGATTCCGAAGCTAGGCGCGCACCGGACATTGTTCAGAACGCGTGGCCGGTTCGCCTTGTGGGTCGATGGCCTAGGCGCTTTGCGGATCACATCCGTCCCGCCGGGCCACGTCGTCGAACGCCGCAGTCAGGTCTTCCCGCGTCTGTCTGTTCCTGAAATCCCGATCGAGGAAACGATGTCTGACAATGCCGTCGGACGACAGAACGAAGGTCGCGGGAATGGGAACCATCCAGGATTGGTTGCCCTGAAACTCCGACACGTCATATCCCCTCTCCAGATAGAGCTCCTTCAGAGCGGGCGGAAATACCAGCGCCAGACCGCACAGAAGCGCAAACCCGCAAAACCGGTCGCTGAGGATCGAGAACGGCAGGTCATGATGAGCGTGCAACAGTCGACCGGCCTCAGATGTGTCCGGACTGATCGAAACCATCGATCCGCGGCCGGCCACTTCCGTGTCATGAAAGTGTTTGAGATCCTGCAACTCGAGCTGACAATAATTGCACCACGCGCCCCTGTTGAAACTCACGATCAATGGCCCCTGCCGGAGCAGCGATCGCAATTCCTCAACCTTGCCATCCTGGTTCGGCAGCGCGAATTGATGAAACGGGTCGCCGACCCCGGGCGCCTGATTGCCTGTCAGGGCATCGTTGAGAGTGGCCACGAAGTGTTCGTAGGCCGGTTTGTACTGCGGAGCGGCTTCGTGGAGATATTGGGAAAACTGATCGAGCTTTTCCTGAAGGGATTTGCCTTCACCCGGCAATTGAACATCCGCTTTGGCAATACGCGCGGCAATATCATAGGCCATTCAGGATGCTCCCGGGACCAGAGGGCCTGTTCGAAAGGACGGGAACCGGCATGCTTGCCGGCGGGTCCCCGCAAGGATGTACCAGCCGCCCTGAAACCGCGTCAATGGTGCTGCACACAGCCAAGACCTTTGATAATGCGGGCGAAAGCTGCGCCGGCCGGGGAATATTGCCGTCCCGCGACCGTGTGTATCGACACTTTGCAGGTCAGATCCAGATCCGGTATCGGGATCGCCCGGATGTCCGGTGATGTCGTGGTCTGGAACGGCATGATCGCGATGCCCAGATTGCGTCTCAGGAAGCTGAACGTATCGCTTCTCGAGGTCGTTGTGTGAACGGCCCGCGGTTCGATGTTCTGCTCTTCCAGATGGAAATGCAGCGCTTCGTTGTAGGGACAGAACGGTTCGGAAAGCAGGGTTTGACCGGCAATGCCGGCAAGCGGGAAACTCTGCAGACCTGCATGCTCGCTTTCCGCGCCGGCAAACGCCGCGAACGGTTCCTCGAACAGGTGCCAGGAGTTCAACCGGTCCCATTTGCGGGCCGGTTCCGGGCCAATGGCGAAATCGACCTCGCCGTTCTCCATGGACGCAAACAAGGCGTTGTTCTGGTCCCGACGGATACTCAATTCGATCGCCGGCGTGTCATTGACCAGTTCGCAGAGCGCGTCCGTAATGCGATCGATCTCGACGGATTCGCAAATGCCGATCCGGATGCGCGCCTGCTCGCCGCTCGAAAAGGCCTGGGCCACCTCCATGGCCTGCTTCGCCCCGTCGAAACATTTGCTCAGAATCGGATGCATCAATCGCCCCAATTCCGTCTGATGGGTCCGCGACCGTTCCCGGCGAAACAATTCGCCACCCAGTTCGGTTTCCAGTTTCTTGATACCCTTGGTCAGCGATGGCGGCGTGACATTTCAGATTTCGGCTGCGGCAGTGAAGTTGAGCGTTTCGCATACTGTCAGGAAGTATTTTACCTGATGGAATTCCATCCTCGCCCCCAAAGTGACGCTCCAACCGCCCGCAACAGCCGAAAGCCTCAATTCAAATTACAGAGAATCCATTCGAAACGACCGGAGGCGGGCCAGGACCCCTGCCACACGGCAATCCCCATAGTGTCAGGCCATTCACGTATGACTGCCGTTACGGCAAGCAATGCTTTGCTTGGGCTGTTCAAGAAAACATGCTTGCCGGTTGATCGTTATAATTCTTCACTTCCGAATTTGAAAACCTTTGCAATCCGAGAGATCGCGAAAGCAAACTCCCGAACCGCCTCAAGCAGCCAAAACCATGCGCCAGGCAGAAAACCCGGGAACAAGAAGGCAAATTTTTGAAAAATATCACGTAAAAACGCCTATTTGCACCCGAACTGGCGCAATTGTCCTTCCCGCATGCTTGGGTCCGGCGCCTGAATATTTGGCGATGACGACATCGTGCGCGGACTATGGGACGGCGGCAGGCATCCGGTGAGCGTGACGGGAACCCTTTGTTCGGCCGGATTTTCATCAGACCCTCGAAGCACCGGGATGACCGGGCTGCAGCACACGCGATCGTCAGTCTGTGAAGCGCGTTCCCTGCCGATGGTCTTTCGATGTTGCGCATAATTTTGCGATCATGGTACCGGATATCGCGTCTGTTCTTCCGGCCATGAGGCTTCGATGTCCCATACACTTGTTCTCGTCCACGGCGCCTGGCACGGCGGATGGTGCTGGCAGGAGGTTGCGGACATTCTGCGCGCCGCCGGTCATACGGTCACGACCCCGACCCAAACCGGGCTCGGGGAGCGGTCCCACCTCCTGTCCGGATCCATCAGTCTGGAGATGATGGCCACCGACATCGTCAATCACATCGTCTGGGAAGGTCTGTCGGACGTGGTGCTTGTCGGGCACAGCTTTGCCGGCGGCGTGATCAGCGGGGTTGCCGACCGGATTCCCGATCAGCTGCGACACCTGATCTATCTCGACGCGGTCTGGCTGGAGGACGGCCAGTCGGTGTTCGGCCTGCTCCCCGACGAAATCGTTGCCGAACGCGAGCGTCTGGCGACGGACTTCGACGGCGGCCTGAGCATTCCGCCGCCTCCGGCGGAAGCGTTCGGCGTTTTCGACAAGGCCGCCGGCAACGCCCTCGTCAAACGCCTGACACCGCATCCGCTCTCGGCCTTCAAGTCGAACCTTCGCCTGATAAACCGTCCGACCAACGGGATCCCGGCGGATTATATCGTCTGCACGGCACCGATCTACGATCCGTTGGCGCCTGCGCGCGACGCGGTCCGCAAGGCGGGCCTGCCGATCCACGACCTGGCCGCGCCGCACGACGCGATGGTCACGCATCCCCGGGAAACGGCGGATCTGCTGTTACGCCTTTCGGAGCCATAGGCCCTGTTTCGATGCGCGATGACATGCGATAGCCTGCGGAGACAGATTCGACGGGCGAAACGGAGTGTTGCAATGAGACGGTTGCTGTTGGCACTGCTGATCATGTCGCTGCCGGTCACGGCGGCCAACGCGGCGGACCGGGCAAAAGTCGCAAAACAGTTCAAGGCCTGGCAGGAGAACGATCTCTGGCCCGAGGCGAAACGGCTCGGCGTCAGCAGGAAGACTTTCAAGGCGGCGTTTGCCGGGGTGACGCTGAACTGGAAACTGCCCGATCTGGTGCCGCCGGGATCGAAGCCGCCGAAAAAACGCGGGCAGAGCCAGGCGGAATTCCGGGCGCCGTCGGCCTATTTCTCCGAAAGCAATTTGCGCTCGCAATCCCAAAGCGGAAAGGCGCTGGTCCGCAAATGGGGCAAGACCCTGAAGCGAATCGAAAAAAAGTATGGCGTTCCGGGCCGGATCCTGGTTGCGATCTGGGGCCGGGAATCCGGGTTCGGCCGGGCCAAGATTCCCCATTCGGCGCTGCGCGTGCTTTCGACCAAGGCGTTCATGTCGACACGCAAGGACCTGTTCCGCAAGGAAACGCTCGCCGCGCTGCAGATCATCGAGCGCGGCGACGTCACCGCCAAGGCGATGAAAAGTTCCTGGGCCGGCGCCATGGGGCAGCCGCAATTCCTGCCCTCCAGCTATCTGCGCTATGCGGTGGATTTCGACGGCGACGGCCGCGCCAACATCTGGACATCGGTGCCCGACACCCTGGCTTCGATCGCCAATTACCTGTCGGAATATGGCTGGGAAAAAGGCCGGGACTGGGGGTTTGAGGTGCGGATTCCCGACAGCGTTTCCTGCGCGCAGGAGGGGCCGGACCGGGCGCAACCGATCCGGAAATGGGAGAAGGCCGGCATCAGACGGATTTCCGGCCGCGACTTTCCCGCCGGCGAGGCCCGCGCGTCGGGCATGATGCTGGTGCCGGCGGGACGCAACGGCCCGCATTTCATCGTCACGCCGAATTTCTACGTGCTGAAGAAATACAACAATTCCGATCTCTACGCCCTGTTCGTGGGCAATCTCGGCGACCGCATCGCCTATGGATCGGGGGCCTTCAAGACCCCCTGGGCGCGCCAGGCGAAAATGCTGCGCTCCAGCATTGCGACCATGCAGCGGCGGCTGGAGAAAAAGGGCTATGATGTCGGCGGCGCCGACGGGTTGCCGGGCTTCAAGACGCGGCGCTCGATCGGCGACTGGCAGATCAAGCAGGGACGGCAATCAACCTGTTTTCCGACGCCGGATCTGATCAGGACGATCAGATAGGACTGTTCGCGGTTTGCTGCCTGCATCTGTTTCGCGCAACATGCGCGAGGCTGAGAAACGCGATACCCTGCAGATAGGCGAAGATGCCGATCCCTGATTGATTCCGAGCTCGACCGCGCTGAAACTGATCCCGGAACTCGACAGGATGTTGGTCAATGTTGCGAAATCAGCCCGCAACGGAGCCAAAGGCACGGATTGACAAGTCAAACCGCCCTTGCCCCGGCTACACCGGATGCGTCCCCTTGTACCTGGCCGCCCAGGGCGCCCTGGCGCGCAGCGACCAGCGGAATTGGGGCGGCCAGGCGTCGTAGCCGGCATCGCCCATCAGGGCCACGCGGGCATGAAGCGGCCAGTTTGGATTGTGCAGCAATTCGCGCCCGAGGCAGATCAGGTCCGCGCCACCTTCCTGCAATATGTCTTCCGCATGGTGCGGATCGACAATCAGACCAACCGCCAGGCTCAACAGATCGGTGTCCTTGCGCACACGCTCGGCATAGGGCACCTGGAATCCCGGCCGGCGCTCCAGGGCTGTTGCAACCGAACGATCGCGCTTGGCATCGATACCGCCGGACGAACAGGCAATGCCATCGCATCCGACCCGGGCCAGCTCACAAGAAAGCGTCACCGTATCGTCCAGGGACCATCCTGCGGCGTCGCCGTCCACGGCGGACACCCGAAAGAAGAGCGGCTTGTCATCCGGCCATTCCCGACGCACTGCGGCCGCGGTTTCGACAGCATGACGCATCCGGTTTTCCAGGCTGCCGCCATAGGCATCCAGGCGCTGGTTGCCAAGGGCGGATGCAAAGGAATGTACGAGATAGCCATGCGCACCGTGGATCTCGACAATGTCGTATCCGGCCTGCAGAGCCCTGCGCGTCGCGGCTGACCAGGCAGTATAAATCCCTTCGATCTCGTCAATGCAGAGTGCGACCGGTATGTCCCGGTTGGGATTGGCCGCTTCGGCGGTCGGCCCGACAATCGTCCATGGCGGGCTCCCCCGTGCCGCATCGGCGGGCCCAAGCCGGTCATTGCCGTTCCACGGCAACTGGCTGCTGCCCTTGCGCCCGGCATGGGCCAGCTGAATCGCCGGCACCGAGCCCTGTTCGCGAATGAAGTCGGCGATGCGCCGCAATGGCTCGACCTGTTCGTCGGACCAGAGGCCCAGACATCCATGGGTGATGCGCCCGCGCGGTTCCACCGCCGTGGCCTCGACCATGACGATCCCGGCTCCGGCAACCGCCAATTTGCCGTAGTGAACGAAGTGCCAGTCACCGGCAAACCCGTCGCGGGCGCTGTATTGGCACATGGGCGAAACCACGATGCGATTGGGAACCTCCACGCCGCGGACCCTCAACGGTGAAAACAGCAGCGGATCGCGTGCGTGTTCCTTTTCCATCGCTTCGTTCCCTTCGCATTTCGTGGAAGGCGCGCCGTCTTTCCGCCGATCCGGACGGTCATGCGCCTCGCGACCCGGTCACGACGATATTATCATGCCGGTCATGGGACACCAAAACGCCCTGTGTTATGGGATCGGGACTGCCGGTCATACGAACCGGCACGCCATCGATTGACAACGAGACCCCGCCCATGCGCATCGCCTTGCTTGCCCTTCTCATGATCCTGCCAACCGGGCCGGCAATGGCCGGCGAAACCTGGACAGTAACCCGCGCGGACCCTTCGGCCCTGAGCCAAAAGGCCCCGGGCCGGGCGGTTCCGGACGATATCGACGGCTTGCCGGACGGCCGGGTCGCGATCAACAAAGACGACGGCGACATTCGCGCGGCCTGGTACGAGAAGCCGACCACGCGCTATGGCCACGGGATTCTCGGCGACCGGGTCGAAGCCCGGGCGCTTGTGGTCAGGAACCGCGACGGCGAAACCGTTTCGCTGGCCTTGCCGGACAATGAAGTGTTTGAGGACCTTTATCCGCGGCTCGCCGACCTTGATGGCGACGGCAGCACGGAAGTGGTCACGATCCGGTCCTCCCTGTCGGACGGCGGCTCGGTGACGCTCTACGGGTTGCAGGACGGCCGCCTTGTCGAGCGCGCCAGCACCGGGTTCATCGGACTGGCCAATCGCTGGCTGAACATTGCCGGGATTGACCGGTTCTCCGGTGAGGATTTCCTCGAAATCGCCTATGTGCGCACGCCGCATATCGGCGGCACCCTTTTCCTCTACCGGTTCGCCGACGGCCGCCTCAGCAAGATCGCCAGCCTGCACGGGTTTTCCAACCACCAGATCGGCTCGCGGGAATTGCGCCTGTCGGCAATCGCCGACCTTGACGGGGACGGCAGGATGGAACTCGCCCTGCCCTCCGACGACCGGGCGACGCTGCGCATTGTCGGTCTCGGCAAAGACGGCCTGTCGGAACGCGCCTCGGTCCCCCTGCCGGCGCGGATCGACAAGGCAATGTCCGTGTCAGGATCGGGTGCGAAGACGCGCTTTACCGTCGGCCTCGACGATGGCAGCGTTTATGTCGTCACGCGGTGATGTCCCGCCGCGCGACGCGCCTTGAAAGCGGCGCGTCTATCGATAAAGAACAATCCGGGACACCGCCAGGTCGGCCCGGAACGGCCGGCCGATCGCGACCAGCCCCAAACGTCTGATCCGCGCCGTGTCCATCGGCGTTTCGATGCGGTAGGGCGTGAACGCCGCGAAGGGAAGATCGAGCGTCTGCCACGCCCCGGCAGCAACGAATTGCGCCCTGTAGGATTGCCAGGGACGCTTCGTGTCGGGCGTGCGCAGATGCAGCGAATAGCTTTCGCCATTGCCGCGCGCGGTGATGCGCACGCCGGTAAAGCCGCTGGCGTCCAGGCCGCTCTCGTTCAGGGTGAGCGCCGCCTGAATGAAGCCGCCATTGTTTTCGGTGCGCACATCGCCGGTCAGGTGCAGGCTTTCGCGCCCGCCGATCCGCTTGCGGGCAATGACGGCCTCCGACACTCCGCCCATGACCCGGTCGCTGACACCGCGCCATTTGGTGCCGAGCGCCGAGACCAGCTGCGGATCGGAGAAATCGTCGATCACCGTCTCGTCCGACGGCGCCGCGATGGCCCTTTCGGTCATGGCCGGCGCCCCGATGAGGGAAAGACTTCCCAGTCCGAACAGAAAGGATCTGCGATGGCTGCCAGATTGCGTTTGCCCAGCTTGCGATTGCCCAGATTGCGATTGCATTGAAGTCGGCTCCACACTGCCTGAAAATTCCACCCAAAAACGCGAATGACGCCCGTGTTACGGGTTCGATGCGGATTCGGATCGGCGCAACAATCCGATCCGGAGGAAGCGCCGTATCACAGTGTGGTGATGATGCGTGCCACGCGACCCGGGGGGTGGCGATCTATCATGCTGTCCGGGTGACGGGCGGGCACGGCATGGATTTCAGGACTATCGAAGGGGCGGAACGGGCATGCAATCATCGCAGACAAAAATCGCGATCATAGGCGCCGGGATCACCGGCATTGCCTGTGCCCATAGGCTTCGCACCCGCGGCTATTCGCCGACGATCCTGGAGAAGAGCCGCGGCATCGGCGGACGTCTGGCCACCCGCCGGACAGAGGACGGCCTGACATTCGATCATGGTGGCCAATATCTGACGGTCGGGACAGACGGGTTTTCAAGGTTCCTGGAACCGGCGGTAGGATCCGGCGCCCTGCGCCCCTGGTACCCGCGCGGCAAGGCCGATCAGGAGGACGGGCAATTGGTCTGGTATGTCGGCGTTCCCGCGATCAACGCCCTGTTGAAGCCGATGTGCAGCGATCTCGATATTCGCCTGGGAACGCAGGTTCGCGCCATTGCGCCGGAGGCCGGCTTGTGGCGTCTGGACACCGACGACAGCAGCGACGCCCTGCAGTTCGACATTGTGATCTGTACCGCCCCCGCACCGCAGACACAAAACTTGCTCGCCTTCGATCCCGACATTCGCGCCTGGCTGGACCGCGTGACGATGGCCCCCTGCTGGGCCGCAATGCTGGCATTTGAGACGCCGCTCACCACCGAGTACGACGTCGGGCGCGACCGCTCGCATCCGCTCGAATGGATCGGCCGTGACAGTTCCAAGCCCGGCCGTTATGCGTCCCGCGATTGCTGGGTGCTGCACGCCGAACCGGGCTGGAGCCGGGAGCATCTGGAGGCGGAGAAAGCGGATGTCGCGCGGATGTTGCTGGACGCGTTCGCACAGGCCCTGCCCGGGCGAAGCCTTCCGGAGCCGGTTCACGCGACAGCGCATCGCTGGCGGCATGCGCGAACGGTGACGCCGCTGGGCGCGCCTTTTTTGGCTTCAAACGACCGTACCCTGTTTGCCGGAGGCGACTGGTGCCTCGGCCCCGCGGCCGAATCCGGATTTCAAAGCGGCGCGGCCATCGCAGAGGCCGTCGCCGATCGTCTCGCAGGCCGGACCGCGTCATGAGCGCCGACACGGATCAAAACGCCATGCCAATGATGGCTCCGCCACCATTGACCTCCTTCGGGGACGGACTGCGCGTTGCGATCATCGGCGCGTCTGGCGGGATCGGCGCGGCCCTTGCCGACGACCTCGCCGCCTCGCCCTGCGTCAAAACCGCGTTTCGCCTGTCCCGCTCGGCGCCCGCCGGCCCGACAGAGCCCGGATGCGACCTGCATCTCGATCTTGAAAACGAGGCGTCGATTGCCGAAGCGGCGGCAGCGATCCGCGCCGCGGCCGGATCTCTCGACCTCGTGCTCGTCGCCACGGGCCTGCTGCATGACGGCGGCGGGCTGCAGCCGGAAAAGACCTTTCGCGCCCTGTCCGGCGAGGCCATGGAGCGGGCGTTCCGGATCAACACGATCGGGCCGGCGCTGGTCGCCAAACACTTTCTGCCGCTTCTGAGCAAAGACCGAAAGGCGGTTTTCGCGGCCTTGTCGGCTCGGGTCGGCTCCATCTCGGACAATCGTCTGGGCGGCTGGCACGCCTACCGGGCGTCAAAGGCGGCGCTCAACATGATGATCCGGACCCTGTCCATCGAACTGGCGCGCCAGAAACCGAAGGCACTCTGCGTCGGGTTGCACCCGGGAACCGTCGACACGGATCTCTCGAAGCCGTTTCAGGCCCGGGTTGCAAAGGACAAGCTGTTTTCGCCGGCCCATTCGGCGCGGTGTTTGTTGACGGTTCTGGACGGTCTTGGCCCGGAAGAGAATGGCGGGGTTTTCGCCTGGGATGGGGGGCGGGTGCCGGGTTGATTTGGGGAGTGACAAGGCGAGCCGTCAAGTGGCGATGGTCGTGTAACTATCAGTGCACTTGACTGCCAACGTGCCTCAAAATGACGAATATCCTAAAGGAAAAAATGTTGTATCGACACATAAAATAATTACACCACCATCCCGCCAATATCGCAGCACCCTCATTGCTCGTATATTCAAATACCGGTTGGTAATTCGTTACTGCAATATTATTTCTCATCTAATGTTTTTCATTCCTCCAACCTCAAATCATTTCTCAATCTTTTGTATCTCCCTGTTTAACAAAACTGATAACGCAGCCAACAATCAATTCAACCGATTGCCAATCAGCGGATTTAAGAAAGCATCTAAGATGCTAGGTTCAAAAGTAGTTGATTGGTATCAATGAGATGTTACCCAACGGTCTTCGCGGAGAAAATGAAGGATAGAATGCCTTGAGATGAAGTCGCTCGCAAGTAGCATGACCACGATCAGCCGCGATATCCACGCAATTTGAGTGATGCTGTGTGGGCTGTTGTTGCAGCGTTCATTCTGCCGGGAATAGCGGGCGGTCGCGCACAACCGATACGCGTGAGGTGGCGAACGCTATCTCCTACATCGCAGGGGGCGGCTGTCGCCGGCTTATGCAGCCGAAAGACTTTCCACCGACCTCTGCAGTGCGCGGCTATTTCTACACTTGAGGCAATGATGGATTTTGGCTAACAGTCAATCCTTTGCTGGGAAGAGCACCCGTGAACTGAAAGGACGTGAGACCTCACCGACAGCCGGTGTGATCGAAAACCATAGCTCAAAAACCACCGAAAGCGGCGGAATTCGCGGCTAGACTACCCCCTTTCGGCTATGTGCTGCCGGGCAAAGAGCAAAAAGTTCAAGGGGGTGCAAGCGCCACGTTATTACTTAAACATTCTACCAGATGCTATTTGTCGTTGTCCATGCGACCGATATTCAAAACCGTGAAGGCATGTCCGATCTTGTCAAAACCACCCGTTGCCGCCTTCCATGATTCCGACACATCTTCGCCTATGGCGCCTATGCGAGCAAAAACCGAAAACAGCTCCCAAAGGTCATGACGAGTAGACGATTGAGATCATAAAACAATCCGATACACAAATAGGTTTCGCGGTGTTGCCCTATAGCTGAGTCTTAGAACGAACTTTCGCCTGGCATGCCCGTCGCGGTAAATCGGCTAAAGATTGGGAGCGCTTCATAGAAAGTCCAACCGCACGGACAGACATCGCCAGCGTTAGGATCATGACCCGAAAGCTTGCAACATATTGCTATGATTCATAAAATTTTGGATCGAACTCTTAACGTGAATCTGTCACCATCGTTATCGACTGAAAATTTTATCTCTACTTTCGCGTGGCTGACTATTTTGGCTTCTAATGTAATATAACGGATAGGTAATCAATTAAAGGCAGAACAACCAATCATGTCGGATATTGCGGACGAAGGTAAGACAAATCCGTTACAGTCCCTCGTTTTACGCATGGAGCGAGTTATGCGGCTTGACACTGGGCAACCTGGTGAAGTCGCCTTGATTGGCGCCATAGCAGATCGTAGTAAGTTTGCGATTGCCCACCACGGGCCCGAAAGAATGAGTTTTGGTGGTCGCGGCTGGTGGGAAGTGGACGCATTAGCCAGTTGTATGGGTGAAGCGGCTGAGCATCTATCGTTCTACGAGCGGAATGGCGATCCATTTTTGTTGGAGCCCGGGAGTATTGATCTTGACCCATCTCAGCTCGCGTGGGCCGAAAACACAGCGGGCGGCCCTCTCGACAACCGCCCGCGATTAAGGGGCTTCAGACCATATGGCAGGTCAGCCTATCTTCCTGCCGACCTAATTTTGAGGCGACCTCCCCAACTTCGAGAGGCATTTCGTGCATCGGAAACGACCGGTTTAGCCGCTGGACCGACACCCGAGGTAGCTATCGAAAACGCCCTTCTGGAAGCTATAGAGCGCGATGCGGTTGCGCTGTGGTGGTGGGGAGGAGCGCCGGGAAGACCCTTGCCTGCGACATTTCCGGTTACCTCGAACAGAAAGGTTTGGTGCCTCGACATCACCAGCGATTTGGGTGTTCCGGTCGTCGCTGTTCTCTCTTCTTCCCAGACCGATGACGCAATCGTCGCCGGTTTTGCTGCCGCTAGAACTCCTCTTCTTGCAGCAAATCGAGCATTTATGGAACTGCGCCAAATGGAGACTGCGCTAGCGCTTTCATTTTACAAACTTCAAAATGAAACCCCCGATGTGCTGACAATACAGGACAGGGCCTCGCTGGACCGTGCAATGAACCTTTCATTAAAAGACCATCCTTGGCTCGCGGGCGAACCAAGTGTCACTAGAGCAAATAACTTTGCTTCAGAAGAAACTCCATTGGTCGACATATTATCCGAGGCAGGATTAGAAGCGTTTTTGGTGGATTTAACTCGGCCCGACATCAAAATTCCCGTCATGCGTGCAATAATTCCTGGTTTACAGCCAATTAAATCAGGATCAATGACAGATCGCCTTTCGCGTATGATGGATTTTTATCCAAACGCTCGCGCAACGGACCTGCTCCCGCCCACTTGATCTTCTCAAGAGACGTCATTTAAATTGTGATCCAACCAAACCGTGTTTAACTTTCGCCTCGGGAGAGCAATTGAATGTCATCGCGCACTCCAAGTCTATTTATCGAGGTGATGGGATCATTCGCTGTATTCGGACCGGACGGGTTGCAAATTGACATAAAAAACCGAAAGGGAATGTGCATTCTCGGTTACATGGCTCTAAGCGGTATGAGAGAAGTCCGTCGCGAACAACTGCAATGTCTTCTTTGGAGCGAAAAAGACAAAGAAAAAGCGCAAGGCTCTCTTCGAAACTCGGTGAAGCATATTGTCGATTGTGTGGGATCGGTGGTTGAGGGGGCAATTTGGCGGGATAAAAGAGCACTTTTTATTGATCTGGAGAACATCAAGCTAGATATCGAAGAAACTTATGTCCGAGCTAAATCCGGTGATTTCCAATCAATCCTAAACTCAAATTTTGTACCCGAAGAAATCCTGTTAGGCACAGAAAAAGAAGATAGTGCCTTTGTAGCATGGTTACATGTCATCAGAAACAGATGGCGCGAGAAATTTGTTTCTTTACTTGAGGCTCGGTGTAGCGGCCAATTAGCTGATAAATATGTCGATGCAGCGCGTGCGTTGATATCGATCGAACCCACTCATGAAGGCGCATATCGCGCTCTCATTTCACATCATGCTCAATCGGGCAACACTGGAAAAGCACTTGATCTTTACAAACAACTGTACACTGTACTTGATACCGAATTTGATACCGAGCCGTCGCGGGCCACTATCGAACTGATCGGCGACGTGAAAATGGGACGAATAAAGGCTACATCACAACAAGATAGTGGGAATGGCCTTAAACCGGCATTTTCCGGGTCACAACTTGTATTGTCAGAACCGCTCGCCGATATAAAACTACCAACTTACTCCTCAGAACGATACCCAGACACAATTTCGCTGGATGCACCGCGAATAGGCATTGCTCAGTTCGTGCAAAGTGGTTTTTGGCGTTCCGAGACTTTTCTGATCGAAGGATTTCGCCGAGATTTAATCGCGGCACTGGTCCGATTCCGCGAATGGATCGTGACAGATACTGGTTCTGAGTTTTTGGAACAGGAAGCCGACTATATTCTCGAAGGCGGTTATCAAGACAATGTCGGTACGGTCCGACTCACAATTACGCTTAAACAGACAGCAACCGGGGCGTACCTCTGGTCAGAGCCACTCGAATTCGGATTTGACCGCTGGTTGGAGGCACAAAATGAAATTGTTCGTCGCATCGCCATAGCGCTCAACGTTTCAGTTGCTTACCACCATATGACCCGTGCCAGGCGTGAGCGTGGATTGTCGTCTGACCTATACGGTCGCTGGCTTCAAGGCCAGGAGCTTCTGCTTGAATGGCACGCTGATTCACATCGACGCGCCACTGAAATATTTTTTAGTATCATCGAAGAACGACCAGACTTTGCTCGCGCATATTCGAGTCTTGCTCAAATGGGGAACGCTGAAGCTATCATGAAGGTTGGCCATATGCGCACCAAAGAATCTATAGGACAAACAGTCCACCTCGCCGAACAGGCGGTAGATGCCGATCCGTTGGATAGTCGTGCACATCTAGCACTTGCGTGGGCGCGAATGAGTAACGAACAGTTCGAATTAGCGGAAATGGAACTTGAACATGCTTCCAACTTGAACGCCAATGACCCTTGGACCCTTGTCTCAGTTGGGTTGGGTTGGGCGTATTGCGGGAACAGGGAAAAGTCAGATCGATATTCAGATCTTGCGTTGCGGCTTGGTTTGCGTCCGAGCCAATCTCATTGGGGCTACCAAACGTGCCGTAGATATCTTCTGGACGACTTTGAAGGATGTATCGAAGCTGCTGAAGAAGGCGGAGAAGCTTTTCACAACTTGCCGGCTTGGGCGGCCGCGTCACATATTCAGCGAGGTCAACATGACGAAGCAGAAGCGGCCGCAAACCGCTTTCGCAAAATTGCACTTCGTGAATGGAACGCAGCGACCGAGCCCACGGACGCCGCGATCCTTAATTGGTTGCTTCAGTGCTTCCCCATCAGATCGCCGCAAATACGCAAACGTTTCCGAAATGATCTGATCACGGCCGGTTTGTATGCGGCATGATCGTCAGCCGCATTGTGCGAGCACATAATCACCGACACGGTAGTTGTACTTTTCCTTTGCGTCAGCTGGCGGCGGGCAATATGTTCCTGGGAACGAATAATCTTCCCCTCCGTCTATTGCTCGCTTTTGTTCTTCAACCATCTCACGGTTCGGTAATACTAGGAATTCATGATTGTTAGTGTTCTGAAGAATCTCAATTGTTAGGCCCGACGGAACCGTGACCCCAGGTATGCTGTTCAATTTTCCGACGGGATCTGATTCCAACTCGGCACGTTTTGCATCGTCAAGGGCGGCTCCAATGACCATTTTTCCAAGCGCAAACTTAGCATCTTCCTCGATTTTTATTGAAGACATAGTTCCTAATCCTTTTCTGGTTACAAGGGTTAAAGTAATGACGGCTTCACCGCGATGATTTTCATGCGGAAATTTTCTCGAATTTATCCCGACTTCCAAAATACAAATTTATCAGTTTTGGCATCGTATCGGTTTCAGAATCATACGGGAGGTTTGCCAGTCCTTTTGCTACCGCAGCGCCAAAAACAAATGAGCCAACTGGACCAAGATGTTTCCCTTCGTGTAGATTGTGCGCTTCGATTAGCACATACATCAGCAAGGGGGTTTCTTGGCCCCAACCAGGTTGACCAGCGAACCATGCGTTGAAAGCTGTAACGGCATCACAAACGCCACTGTGGCTTGCATTCTTTTTCAACAGCAACTGATCGTCTTCCATCACATTCAATCTGTATTTGAGATCACTCTTCAGGCGACGGGCAATTGACTGGCCGGACTGAATGCCATCAACAGTTCTGTACAAATCAATCACCGTCAATTCAGGGGAAAAAATCTGAGTTCCGTTGCTGTCATGCGGGGAATCTGTTCTGATTTGTTCAAAAACGCGGTCCAAAAGCGGACTTATCCTGCGGGATCGTAATACTTTTTGATTGCATCCTTTTAGATGAAACAAACGGCGCCAATCCGCCTGCCATAACCGTTCGTTTGTCCCGGGTATTTTTGCCCTAAAACCCTCCGGTTTTCCGGCTTTTATCATGTTTATTACTGATGTTTTCCCCGATCCGACTAAAGCATCCGATATCTCATAACCGGTGCGTGACATCGAGTGCCCGATTCGGCCAACAGCAAAACTGAATTCCCGATACGTCTCCTGTTTTGCCGACACCAAAATTTTATCGGCTAGAGCGGTCAATTCATTCGGCTTATCCCGCAGCATGACGAAGATTTTGTTCGTCAGTAACTTCTGGCAAAGGTCGTTGCGAACAACCGATCGAAAACACTGCGCTACAGCCTCTCGTGCAGCGTTGTTTTCACCCAACTCACGGCGCTTTTGTTCATAGAGCAGGCAGAAAAAATTTCTCAATTGTAAGAGTATGGCATTGTCGTCATTGCGACGATCGGCGAGGACGAATCTATTCCCTTTGCCAAAAACTGTTCTTTCCTTTGGCACGGCCCAGGGCTGTATCCATGATCTACTATGCTGCGGCTCCTCTGACCAAGCAAAACGCGCGCCGCCTTCCACATAAATGTCATCTCTTTCGTCAGGACAAGGCCCAAAAATTGTACTGAGATTGAGCTGCGCATCTTCCGCATTGTTCAATCCACCCTTCTCGTTTGTGCGCAAATGTGTCAGGTCGTGAACCAGAAGCTGTGCGAGATAGGTATATCCCGCAAACAAGTTGGCGTTGTCTTCGTATTGGTCTCGCCCAATTCTGCGAGCTTTCCGCGAAGCTTTAGCAACTTCTTCGCCTATAATATTAGACGGATACGTTTTTCTGCTTACTGTATTCATCCCCTGCACCCTGCCAGATACGTGCCTGTTGCCTTGGTTGTTTGAATTAAACCAACTTGCATATTGCATCGTTAATCTAGCGTCATTGTAGTCGCAATCTGTTGATGGAAATCACTGCAAATTTGTCAGGGGTTCCAAACCTTGAAAATGTGGAACCATGAGCAATACATCGAATTGGTATTCCTGAAAGATGCGCAAACGCGCCTTGCGATCGATTCTGGATAACTAGTGGTCAGACTCAGACGCTTCGAACCCCAGCTGCGACACATTTCATCCGTCGCATTCGCGGCGAGCGCTGACATTTGATAAGCTCCACCCAACACACGGGCCCGAGCCGCGTCACAGTAGAGGAGTTCGCCCATGTCTACAAAAACCGATCTTCCCCTGCGTCCCGCTGCTTGCCGGTCTAGCCCTTTCCGTGATGCTGGTCGCCGCGCCGGGTGCCAAGGCCGCCTGCTCAGCCCCGGCAGACCCGAACGTTGACTGGAGCGGCTGCGACAAGTCCGGCGCGAACCTGAAAGAGGCGAACCTGGAAGGCGCGACCAGGACCGATGGCAGAAAGTGCGCCGAGGGATCAATCAGCATCTGCAAATAGGATAAGCCGGTGACGAGGTGCCGGGGCAGGAGGCCTCGGCCTGCGAATGGGTTCCATCACTGTTGGCTTGTGACGCACTCTCGGTGCTGGGATTACCGCCACACTTACGCACGCCGCCGCCGTGACTGGGTTCCGTCAGGCCGCCTCAATCGGACCAATCCTCAGCCATGCGTCCCCAGCGCCTGAAAGCCCCGACTTCGGCTCGCGATGATCGCATCCGGATCGGCCCGCCAGACAAAGGGCCTTGCTTCAGTCGCGTTGTGCTCGGCGATGAAACGATTGATCGCGGCCTGCAGGTTGACGACGGAATGAAAGATACCGTGTCTCAGCCGTCGCCGTGTGAGCTTGGCGAAGAAGCCTTCAACAGTATTCAGCCAGGAACTTGAGGTCGGTGTGAAGTGGAAGGTCCAGCGGGATGCCGAGCCAGCCAGGCCCTGATTTTAGCAGCTTGTGAGCCGCGTAGTTGTCGAGGATAACATGAACCACCTTGCCCGCAGGGATGTCCTTCTCGAGCGCGTTCAGGAACCGAATGAACTCTTGGTGCCGATGGCGCTGCATGTTCCGCCCGAAGACTTTACCGGTCAAAACGTTCAGCGCCGCGAACAGCGTGGTCGTACCGTGGCGCTTGTAGTCGTGGGTCATCGTCGCGCCTCTGCCCTGCTTTAACGGCAAGCCAGGCTGTGTCCGGCCCAGCGCCTGGATCTGGGACTTCTCATCGACCGAGAGTACAACGGCATGGGCGGGTGGCGCGACATAAAGACGGACAACACAGTGCAGCTTCTCCACGAAGGCTGGGTCCTTGGAGAGCTTGAAGACGCGCCAGCGATGCGGAGCAAGCCCATGCGCCGCCCAGATGCGCTGCACGGTTGCCACACCGAGCCCGACGGCCTTGGCCATCGCTCGGGCTGTCCAGTGGGTTGCCTCATGTGGTGGTGGATCCTGCGTCAGGCGAACCACCTCGACGGTTTTGTCAGACGATATCGGCGCCTTGCCCAGTGGCCGCGTCTTGTCCAACAGCAGGCCCTCGACCCCCGCCTCTGCAAACCGTTCCTGCCAGCGCCAGACTGTCGTCTTTGACTTTCCCGTCGCAGCCATAATGGACTGCGTGCCAAAACCATCTGCCGTCAGAACCACTATCCGCGCCCGCCAGACATGCTTCTGAGCCGTGTTCCTATCAGTGACGATGGCCTCAAGCCGCCGCCGATCCGCAGCAGAAACAGTGATGGAAACTCCCGAGCGCATGGCGCAGACTCGCACGTACGCAATCGAATGGGAATCCTAAATCGGACTCTTCCGTTTGGGTCAACCCACTAGGTAGAATATGCGTCTCTGTGGGGGGCAACATGCTCTATTGGGGCGAAGATCGGTAACTCAGGTGAGACGCCGCACAATGGGCAGGCAGCAAAGAGGTTGATGCTGAGCACAGTAATTGACGAGTGATCAGTTTGCCCGTCTGAAGGAACTGCAGCGAGAGAACCCTGAACCGCGGCAAGCCAAAGAGATCCCACCCAAGGCGTCCGCTTAATTTGTCTACACTCGACGTTGCAAGTAAACGCCAGCTAGAGTCTTTCACATTTAGACGGAAGCATATCCAGCGTTTTTGAGATAGTTTTGACACTCGTTTGGGCTGATTATCCCTACCAGTTTACCGATGTATTGCCATGCTTCATCGATGGTTCTTTTCTGTGCCATGCGCATCCAGTGTTTGATTTTGGCAAAGGTCTGCTCGATGGGATTTAAGTCGGGAGAGTAGGGTGGCAGGAACCACACTCGAGCGCCGGCAGACTTGATGATGTCACGGATGGCC